>Ga0265298_10001094_pt1 | contig 39893 bp, 55 predicted proteins | sample AusTroGonzalo_MG_3_FD_193486 | JGI IMG/M metagenome (GOLD analysis project Ga0265298, IMG submission 193486) | Bovine rumen microbial communities from tropical cattle in Woodstock, Queensland, Australia - Gonzalo_01 | ecosystem: Host-associated > Mammals > Digestive system > Stomach > Rumen ... | reverse complement strand
ATTTCTGGCTTCCGATGCCCCGCTTTGCGCGGAATTGACGGTTATCCAGCAAAAGATAATCAGCGAGGTGGATGCGTATCTTTTTGACGGGAAGTGCGCTGATTTGGAGGTTTTCGATGCTGCGTAGCCGGGAAGAGTGCGAGGCGGCTCGCGCGAAGGGATTTGAGCCATTGTTTTCCGATATGGAGATAAGCCTTCGGGTAGAACTACAGCGGGAAACATTCGGGGAGGGCCACACGGCGAAGGAGAACGGGAAGTTTTATCGTTGGTGCTGGGAACACAAACAACACTATTGCGAAGAGTGCTTCCGACTTCTTAATGGCTATTCCGCTACTTATATCAGTCACATTCTTTCGCGCGGGGCGCACCCTGCAATGGCGCACGACCCGAGAAATGTAAACATACTTTGCCCGAGGTGTCATAGTATTTGGGAAAACGGCAAGCGGGAGAGGATGCGGATTTATGAAAAGAACAAACAAACAATAAAAAAACTCAAAGATGAATATCGTGATTTTGAAAGGTAACTGCGGGCAAGACCCCCGGATTACCACATTTGACGATGGCGGAAAAGTTGCTCAATTCTCATTGGCTACAACGGAAAGAGGATTCAAGGCCGCTGACGGTAGGGAAATTCCGGAACAAACCGACTGGCACAATATCGTGGTCAAGAAAAAGGGCCTGGCCGGTGTGTGCGAGCAATATGTTAAGAAGGGAACTCCGCTACTGATTGAGGGGAGAATCAAATACAGGAAGTTCACCGGAAACGATGGCGTGGAGAAATCCATTTGCGAGATTGTTGCGGATGAAATCGAATTGCTCGGCCAGAAGCGAGAGGGCGCGCCCGCCCCGGAACCCGAACCGGAAAGGGCAAAAAGAAGTGACGATTTGCCGTGGGAATAGTATGCAGATAGATAAAAAGTATTTTGACGCAGAGCAGCACGAGGTGTTCAAGGCCCTTTCGGTTAAGCAGCCGTATGCGGACTTGCTCACCCGCGCTGCGTGGCGTGACGAGGACGGGGAATATCACGCGAGCAAGACGATTGAACTTCGCTCGAAAAATACTTCTTACCGTGGTGACTTGCTGATTTGTTCCAGCGCGAAGCCCGTGCTGGCAGCGCACGAATCAGGCGTTACTTGCGGCTTTGTGGAGTTGTACGATGTCAAGCCCATTGAGGATTTCACGGAGGATGATTGGGCTGCGACTTGTATTCCTGATAATGAACGTCCGCGAAAGGGCTACGGATGGCTTATGCGTAATCCTCGCAGGGTAGTGGAAATGCCTATCAAGGGGCAACTCGGAATTTACAACTTGATTGTCCCGAAGGGAGATATAACAGAGTATCCCCGCGTCCTCAAATTTGGGGATAAGGGAATGAAAATTGTCGATAAAATAGCGAAAAAGTGATGGAACACTGGAAAAGCAAACTAACTCCGTTTGACGCTGAACTTGCCGTAATGGTCGAGTCGCTGACCGGGAAACCGTGCGAACTATGCAACGGGGACGGGCACTATTTCTTTGAAGTGAATTATTCGCTTCATAACGATCCTGACTATATCAATGCGATTATTCAATCCATAGAAGGCCGTTTGGGTGGCAGGCTGATTTCAGTCAATGATGATGCTGACCGCCAGGCCCTGATGGTGCGCGTCCAGTTCTCGGAAGAAAATTATCCAGGGCTGATTGCAGCAGAAAAGAATGGGAAGGCCCAAATCGAGTGCGGCCTTACCTACTGCAAGAAGATGGAGGAAGTCAAGGCCGTGCAGGTAAAGCCTGGCAACGCATCAAGACTTATTCGTTTTGTGGGAAACGGGGAAATGGAAATCCCGAAGTCGGGCGAGTGCGTCTTTCACTTCCTCAATGCCTGCGGCACGGTTTATGCTCACGCGAAGGAGGGCTACTATGTGGTTTATCGTTCCCCGGAGCATTACGCGATTGTCGATCAGGAAACTTTTGAACGCGAGTACGAGTTGAAATGAATTGGAAATGCAAAGATTGTTTTAATTTTGTGCTGTCCGATTGGAGTGGTTATCAGAAAGTGTGTAAACTTGATGGTATGCCATACCTGCCAAATAGTCCGGCCTGCATATCAATAGAGTTATCAGCCCGCGACAAGCGGGAAAGTTTAACCAAATAACAAAAAACATTATGAAAAAATTTCTTTTTCTCTTGTTTCCCTTCGGCCTAATGGCATTGATGCTAACGGGCTGCAAGGAAAGTCCACCGGAGTTCCAATTGGACTTTGTTGGAAATGTGGTAGAAGCGAAAACGCATACCACAACCGATTTCAAGGTTGCAACGACCAACGTCGAAAGCACCTATTTCGCGGCAGGCGAAGTCTTGGCCTATCCCAAGTTGACGCAGGCCGAGTACCCGGATGCGTACAAGTGGGTAAAGGATAAAGCGTTTGTTAATGTCCCTAACGGATCTACCTACGATATTTCCGTAACTGGCTATATCGAGTGGTATGGCGTTAAACTGACTATTGATGAACACTGGAAGAGTAACAATGTGCTGGCGTTAAGGGATATGAATATTGAACCCAAAATGCCTATTGCGATTCTTCCATACCAAAAGCGACTTTTCGCGCATTGCGATTATACAAATTCCCCGTGTGTTTAACTTTGATTATGTCGGCTACTGATTGATAGTTTGTGGGAAAATAACGGCGGGCCTTTTAAGCCAGAACCGAATTTCATTGTATGATCGTAATATGTCTGCCTGGGATATTCACTCCCAGGCTTTTGTCATTTAATAAATTATACCTATCTTTGCAATCGAAGCGTGCAGAGTCGATTGAGAAATCCACGAGCAGGGCAAATCTTATACGCGCATATTCGTCACTACTATACCAAACTTTCTTCATATCGCACCTGCTACACGCCTTATTTGAAATAGAAATATTATGGGAATCGTGAAAAGGGAAATCGCGCCCCAAAGAAAGAAGCGCGAATCTTGGTCTGAAGAGAAAGTGGCCGTTATCTGCAAGGAAATCGCTGCCGGCAAAACCTATGAACAAGCATTCACTCGCGCAAGGGTAGCAAAGTCTGCTTTCTACGCGAGATTGAAGTCCGATATGGACTTTATGGACGCAGTTAAAAATGCAGAAGCCGAGTTTGCTGAATACTTCGATTCAAATATAGTCCAGACTTGCAAGCGTTCATTGTGTGAACTCATCACGGGGTATGAGTATGATGAGGTAACAACTAAAACATATCCTCGACCCGGAAATCCGAAGGTTACAATCACGGAAAAGAAAGTCGCTCACAAGAGGGTTGCACCGAATGTTACCGCGCTTATCTTTACATTGTGTAATAGAGATCCAGAACACTGGCAAAATCGCGTTACCCAGGATGTGAACGGGAAGATGGAGGTGGAGAATAAGGGAAGCGGAGTATCATTGGCAAATGTCCCGGACGATTTGTTAGCAAAGGTTATTGACGCGATAAACGGGAAATAATGGCATTTGAAAAGACGGATGGCCCCGGGCCGGATGAAGATATTATTGTTATTCATTTGGGGCGCACTGTGTCCGAATTGGAATATAAGGCCGTTGTAGATTCTGTTATTGCATTTATGAACAAGCGATGGCCGAACGGCCAATACTCAATACCGAATTGATGGACGTTGATACGATGCAAATAACCCGGGCGTTGTCTGAACGCCCGGAATTGTTCTTACAAGAGGGGGCGCGTCGCAATCTTCTTTGGTTTGCGCAGTATATGGACGATAAGTTTCAGGCTACATCGTTCCATAGGGCATACTACGAGATACTTGATAGGTTCGCAAAGGGGCAGATAAGAAGGTTGATTATTGAGGCTCCACCCCAGCACGGAAAAGCGTTGCTGACGGAAACTCCCGTCTTGACTACAAAAGGCTGGAAGCGGCATATTGACTTGTGCCCTGGAGATTATGTGTTCGGGTTGGATGGTAAACCGAAACTCGTCAAGTGGAATAGCGGAAAGCAGATTTGTGATTGTCAAAGTGTTCAGTTTGCTGATGGATTCAGTCTAATCGCTGCGCGTCAGCACGAATGGATTATATTTGCAGACCACGACGATCATAGAGGAAGAGTTGAGGAAGTCGTTGAAACGCAAAATATATTCTCTCGCAGACATAGAAGGAGTCCTTTCATTCCTGCGGATGCCGTAATTGAGCGCGCAGATAGTAAATTACCGATTGATCCATACTTGCTCGGAGTATGGCTTGGGGACGGAAATTCCTATGATGGATGGATTTCTTGTGGCGCACAAGATATAGAGCATTTGCGACCTTATGCAAGTTTTATAAAGGAAGATAAAACTGCTTTTCGTTTGCATCTTCGAGGGATTGAAACGAAAGAACTTCGCGAACTTGGTGTATTGATGAATAAGCATATTCCTGTGCAATATCTACTTTCGTCCAAGCAGCAGAGAAGTAAGTTGCTGCGTGGATTGATGGACACGGATGGATGCGTTAATGAGCGCGGAACTTGTGAGTTCTGTCAAAAGGAAGGCAAATTAGCAGACGATGTATATGTCCTTTTAAGGACGCTGGGTTATAAGCCTACACGACACAAATATACGGCTCGATTATATGGCAGGGATTGTGGTATAAAGGTGCGCATCTGCTTTCATCCTGATAAGGGCGATAAGATATTCAATCTGACAAGAAAGCAGGAACGCATTGATAAGAAAAGCAGGAATGACCGAGCAGATAAGCGAAAATTCTTCATATCCTCTGTCGAGGATTGTGGAAAACACATCGTTAATTGTATAGAAGTGGAAGGCGGTCTATATTTGGCCGGATATGAACTTGTCCCTACGCACAATTCACAAGGGTCAAGCCGCTTTCTTCCTGCAGATATGCTCGGTCTGAATCCAGACTTGAAGATCTGCATCTGCTCCTATGCTGCAACCATAGCAAAAGACTTCAATAGGGATGTGCAGCGCATAATTGACTCGGACGAATATCGTAGGGTGTTTCCCGAAACGAGATTGAACGGAGATAATGTGGTTACAATCTCAACAAATTATCTCCGCAATTCTGATGTGTTTGAAATCGTGGGGCATCGCGGCTCGTTGAGGGTTGTCGGACGGGGTGGCTCGCTTACCTCAAAGACCGTAGATGTAATGATATATGATGACCTTTATAAAGATTCCCAAGAGGCGAACAGCCCCGTAGTCAGGGAGGGTGCGTGGGACTGGTTTACGAAGGTCGCTCAATCCCGTCTGCATAATGACTCGCAAGAGTTAATTGTTTTCACGCGCTGGCACCCGGAAGATATAATCGGCAAACTGATCGAGTCGAAGAAAATCATCTATGCAAAGAATTGGTCTGACCTCGAAAATGTCCCCGCGAATGCCTGGGTACTTGTGAACTTTGAAGCAATAAAGACAGGCGAACCTACCGAGATAGATCCGCGCAAGGCCGGAGAGCCATTGTGGGGAAGCAGACACTCCATTGAACGGCTGCTCGACCAAAAGGAGTTAGATCCAAGTGGATTCCAGTGCTTGTATCAGGGAAACCCCGGAAGTGCGGAAGAATTATTGTACCAGCCTTTCAAGACCTGGGTGGAGAAAACGGACTACGGACAGTATATCCGTTCCGGCTGCTATATTGATGTTGCGGACGAGGGCGATGATTTTCTCTTCGCTGCGACTTATGACATAGTGAAAAGCCCGAATCAATTTTATAACGAAAAGACGCGACGGTTCGAGCCGTTACTTTTTGCGCTGATAACTGGCATCGAATACACGGACGAATCAACGGATGTTACAACGATAACCGTTCCACGTCTTATCAACGATAACGGTACGCAGAAGGCGTGGGTAGAATCTAATAACGGCGGTAGTCAGTTCGAAAAGACGATCAAGAAGAAAGTGCGCGCCCTGACTGTCCCGTTCTACCAGGGCGCAAACAAGGAGAGCCGCATCATAACGGATGCGCCCTTCGTGAACCAGCATATCATTATGCCTTTCGGGTGGGAGAGCCGTTACCCGAAGTTTTACAAGCATATCACTGGATTCCTTCGCAAGTTTGATGCGAATGCGCACGATGACGATGCGGACGGTCTGACGGGAATCTACGAGAAGGAAATTGCAGATGGGAACGCGAAGCCGTACAACGCAACCAATCGTGGTATCAGAGTGCATTAGGCAATTTGAGGCAGATTTTACGCGAGTATAGACAAAAGACGATAAATAACATATTTTTCATTTTTATCGCGCTAAAATTAGCGATTTAAAAAAAATAACTATATTTGCACCGAAGCGGCAAAGGGTCAGCCGTTAAATTTCATTAACAACTTAAAACAAAACGATTATGTCTTTGATTTGTCAATGCCCCGCTGCCGCAGCCCTTACCACTATTCCGAAGGTCGCTTGCGCCGAGAATTTCGGGCAGATTCAGAAGGTAGCCTTCCAGCGTCTTACGATTGCTGACGGTACTCCCAACGTTATGACTGAAGCGAGCGTCAAACTGCTTGCTACCTGGACTCCCCTGCTGACTTCCGCTACCGGAACGAAGATTGTGGTTTCTCCTTACATTAACGCTCCCGCAGACTCCGGCGGCGATGCCCGTATGACGAGTGGCGGTAACGATGATCTGGGCGGCATCCCCCAGGTGCTGGGTGGTAACCCCGTTCAGTTTGAAGGTTCTCTCCGTGCCGTTCCCCAGTCCGTCATCAAGATTATGAAGGAACTGCAGTGCGAGGCCCAGGCTGGCAACCTCGGTGTTTTCCTTTTCGACGAGAACGGAAATATCGAAGCCATTTTTGACGGAACGAATGTTAAGCCCATTCCCGTCCGTGCCCTGTTCGTGGGCAGCAAGATTCACGGCAACTTCGATGCGAAGGATTCCAACGCGATTTCCTGGCAGTACCCCGACAACTACTCGGACGATCTGAAGATTTACAAGCCGACTGATTTCAACCCTCTTACCGACCTTTAGTGTATGAATGCCAAGACAACGATGGTAATGTTGTCGGCAGGCAGCATTACGCAAGAGTTCGAGTACTCGCACGCTGAAAGGATTTTGCAGTTGAGAAGGAACGGAGGATGGCATCTTCCGGCAAATTCAAAATTCGAGTTTATAGACAATGGGCTACGCCGCAGACAAGATAAGAAAGAAGATAGCGGAAAATAAGCGTTCTGCTACTTTGAGCCGCGCGAAACTGCATCAGATGCGTATCAAGTTTCACACGGTCAAACGCATTACCGCTTTCAATTCTCCGTATATTTCTATTCCACTGACGCAATTCCTTGCGATGGTGGAAAATATCTTGCCGCACGATAAGTTCGTTCTCTTTAAGGCACTTTTCCGTTATCCCATTAAGACGAATGAGATAACGGAAGTGTGCTTTGCGAAATTGAGCCGTGTATTCGACGGGCGCAACCCTGCGTATGACTATCAGTTCTCTACTCCGGCCCTCCGGGATGACTGGGAAGATTACCGCTTGAACAAGTTGAACGAGCCGGAGGTTTGGTCGACAAAGGGGTGGGAGTTTTTCAAATCTGAAATCAACTCCGTTCTTATTGTCGATGTAGCACGAGAGCAGAACACTGAATTTCCAGAGCCGTACTTCTATTGGCTTCCCATTGACGATGTAATCACTTACGAGGCAGACCCAACTACGGGGCAGATGGACTTCATCGTATTTCGCAGGCGTGATGAAATCGTAGTCCTGGACGATGAAACTTACCGAGTATGGAGGGATGAAAGGCATACCGGGATGATTGACGGTATGCCGATTGTTGAAGCCCCGCACGATCTTGGCTATTGCCCGGCCCGTTTCTTCTGGAATGAGCCTATCTCGCTGGAAGATCCTGATGTCAAGGCATCTCCGTTATCTGCGGAATTGGAGTCGCTTGACTGGTTTGAGTTTTTCCATATCAGTAAACGTCAACTCGATTTGATGGGTGCATATCCCATTCTTTCGGGTTATGAGCAAAGTTGCGATTTCACTAACGCCGAAAATGGGGATTATTGCGACGGCGGGTTTTTGCGCGACAAACAAGGCCATTACCGCTTTGATATGGCCGGATTACTTTTGCGTTGTCCGAAATGCGGAAACAAACGCATCATCGGTGCCGGATCGTTTGTCGAAATTCCCGTCCCTTCGGTGGAGAATAACCAGCCCGACCTCCGCAACCCCGTTCAGTTGCTCAAAGTAGATAGGGATTCTTTGCAGTACAATGTGGATGAACAGAAGCGACTGCGGGAAGAAATCATTACTGCAGTGGTCGGCCAGGATGAAATCGTAACAGACCGGGATGCCTTCAACGAGCAGCAGGTTCGCGCAAATTTTGAAAGCGTTACCACCGTCCTTAATCGCGTTAAGAAAGGATTTGAAGCGGCCCAGCAGTGGGTAGATGAAACAATTTGCCGCCTCCGCTACGGCAGATATTTCATTTCAGCGAAAATCAACTACGGAACGGAGTTCTATCTGTATTCCCCGGAGGAATTGCGCAAGCGTTATGCTGCTGCGAAAGAATCCGGTGCTTCAGAGTCCGAACTGGATATAATGCAGAACCAGATCATCGAAACCGAGTATCGTAACAACCCGACACAGTTGCGGAGGATGAAGATACTGGCAGAACTGGAACCGTTCAGGCATCTATCCCGTACCGAAGTAACTGAATTGCGCGAAAAGAATCTAATTTCCGATACGGATTTGCGGATAAAGTTGAATTTCCCTACCTTTGTCCGCAGATTTGAGCGCGAAAACACTAATATTTTGGCTTTTGGGGACAAAATTCCCTACCAAAAGAAGATTGAAACCATATTAGCCGAGTTCAGGCGTTATGCGGAAGAGCAGAAACCGGAACCGGCACAAGTTTAACTCAAAATACCAATCAGTATGATTACAAAAGATGGGCGCGACACCCCGATTGAAAGACTGACTGCTGAAAATTATCTCGTTCCGAAGGGAGAAGAGAGATATTATCACGCAGTCATTGAGGTAACGCAGTTCGACTCCAAGACGGGTAAGAGAATTTCCCGTCCTCGCGTTCAGAAGTTTGGCAAGAAGATGTTTGAACAAAGCGTCTATGCCAGCCTGAAAAAGCAGGGTTACACTGTAATTATCCTCCACGATCCTACCAAGTGGATTGAAGAGCAGAAGGCGAATGCTGCGAAGGCGAAGGCCGAGCAGGAGAACGCCAGGAAGAAAGCCGAAGAGGATAGATTCAAGGCTGCAGTTGCCGCAGAAGTCGCTAAAGCGCTTGCTGACCGCAAAAAGAATGGAAAAGGCAATGGAAAATCGAAAGACGATACCTAATCCGAGTAACGCCACCGGGCGAAAAGTAAATTGACAATTAACCCAAAATTCAAAGAGTAAGAATTATGGCACTCACACATGAACTTCTGAATGCTAACGCAGTTGTTTCCGCGTTGAGCGATGAACAGAAAGCCGCTATCGTCGAAATGTCGAAGAATGACGAAGTTTCGGTCATCGGACAAAAGACGGGCGAGATCTACGGCGGGCTGGATGCTGACATCCTGGCCGCTTCCGGTATCGCAAAGAACGGCACGGAAAAGACCTACGATTACGCCAAACGAGTCATCGGCGAAATCAAAAAATCAGCGGGCGATGTTGCTGGACTGCAGTCGCAAATTTCCGAACTCACGAAAGAGAAAACGAGGTTGGAAGGCGTTATTGCAAATGGCGGCGCGGACGCTGAAACCAAGCGCGAACTCGAAAAGGCCAAAGCAGACCTGGCTAACGTGACGAAGGAATACACGAATTTGAAAACCGAGTATGACAACTCGAAGGCCGATCACGAAAAAGTGCTTTTTGGCCTGAAACTCGACAAGGAGTTTGCAGGTGCTTCCGCAGGTATCAAGTTCAAAGCCGAACTGCCCGCAACCGTAACTTCTGTTCTGCTCCAGCAGGCTATCGCCAAAGTGAAGGGTATGAATCCCGAATATATTGACGATGGCAACGGCGGCAAGGTGCTGGCGTTTATGGAGAATGGTACACTGAAGCGCAATCCTGGGAACAATCTGCGTCCATTCACTGCAGCCGAACTCGTAGCAGCCGAACTCAAAACGATGGGAGTTCTGGACGAGGGACGCACGCAGACGGGCGCAGGCTCGACCGAGGTAAAGCCGGGCAAAACTGGCAATATCTCCGTCGATATTTCAGGTGCGAGGACGCAAGACGAGGCTCACGAGATCATTGCAAGGCAACTGATGTCCCAGGGAAAAGTCAACGGCTCGAAAGAGTTTAACGAGGCGATGGAGCAGGCGTGGAAGGAAAACCACGATGCTTTGAAACTTCTCCCTATCCGTTAAGGGGGCCTCAAATTTTTTGATTATTAACATCGGGTAAAGGGTCAACCCGGAAAAACATTAACAATTAAAACTTTACAACTATGTCGCTTATTGCTACAAGATTGCAGAACTGGCGAGTCGAGAATCCGGAGTTTGACCGTAATATGGCCCGCCCGCTGGAGTATGGCGCGCTCGATTTCTTCATCGAGCAGACTAACATCTCCAATTCCATTATCAACCCCAACCTGCGTGACCGCGCGTTTGAGTCTATCGGCAACACGGTTCAGGTTCCCGTTATCAACTATGATGGGGATGTTGAGGTTTCCAATGTCCGTTCCTGCGTTATCGGGGATGCCGAGAATACCTCTGCCCTCTATACCGTGAACTGGGTAACGCTGTCCGTTGGCTTCACGATGGTTCCGCAGTTGTACCGGAACAACGAAATTTCCTACGAGCACGATTTTGCTCGCAAGATGGAGAAGGTGTGCCGCGCCCTCGCGACTGCGATGGATGTGCAGGCTATCGCCGCCCTCGAAGCGAACAAGACCCAGGTGTTCAAGGATCAGTTGTACTACACTGTAACCGCGAACGCAGTTCAGGTTCCCTGGAACGCCCGTATGGAGTTCCTCGCGGATATGAACGCGATGATGCGTGCCAACGCCTATCCCGAACTCCTGCACGTTATCGGCGGCGCGGGCTTCGACTCTCTCGTTCGCAAGATGGCCGAGCACGACATCTACAACGATGTCAACAAGCGGCTCGAATACGATAACAAGGTGTTCCACTACACCAACAACATCGTGAACGAGCAGGGTGTTTTCGCCACTGGCTACATCGTTACTGATGGCAATGTCGGTGTTCTGACCCGCGTTGACCGCGAGTCCCTGGCCCGCACCCGCGCAAACTTCCACGAGTGGGATGTTGTGCGCCTGCCTTACATCGACCTGCCCGTCGGTTCGCACTACTACACCTCCGTTGGCGATCAGTCCGGCATTGCCGGAGCCGCCTCCGAGGATATGACTTGTGCCGTTAAGGAATACTTCGGCTTCTCCGTTGACATCGCTTTCCTGGTTGCTTACAACAGCGACCCCGAAACCGTTGCCAACCCGATTATCAAGGTCGAGGTCGCTGCCCCTGGCACCGCTAATCCTTTCGCTGCTCCCGTTCAGGTAGTCAACGGTCAGGAGAATCCGGTTTATACGCAGGCCGTAGAGTAATCGATACGATCCATAACTTTCTTCTCGCGGGGACGGGCATAACAACCCCGTCCCCGTTTTTCAGTTAATAAGAAATTTCATAAACTCAAATGGTACGGCTCCAAGAAATACAGAATGCGCTACTCCCGGTTGTCGGGTGGCAGCAAGACTATAACCCGCAGAATCAGATCGAGGAATCATTATGCTTGACGGAAAGTGGCCTTACCTTTCAGGCTGCGCACCCGCTTGTCACGCTTTCAAATATTCGCGCCATTATGCCGGATGATTACTTGTATAAATATCCTAATTGGAGCGCGGAGGTGGAGTATAAGGCAGGGAACAAAGCGAAGCACAAGGGAATCGTCTGGAAGGCGAAGCGGGACAATGTGAATGCCGAGCCGGATGAAAGCCCGGAGGACTGGCAGGTGTTCGACCCAGTTTCCGATTTTGTCCGTCAGTTGACGCTGGACGGAATCAATGCCACGATTAGCAACTTCATCGAATTGAAGCAAATGCGTGAGGAAACGAAGAATCTGCTCGAAAGGCGCACGTTCTTTGACGGTGCGGCCCGTCTTGCGGCAACTATTGACCCGTCAGGTAAGATTGTCGGTTTCGAGATTATCCCGGTGCGCTCTATGGGTGTTACCACGAAGATTGAGCGTATCGGCCTTCAGATGGTCGGTGGGACTGGGAAGATCAAGTTGTATCTGTTCCATTCCTCGCAGATTGCACCTATGCGGATAATCGAACTTGACTTTACCAACACTTCAGGCGGCTTTCAGTGGTTTACTCCTTCGGAGCCTATCTACCTGCCGTATATCCCTGGAAGCGACGGGGATGGGAACGATGCAGGCGGGGCTTGGTTTCTTTGTTATAATCAGAACGATCTTCCCGTTGGGATGCAGGCACTAAACGTATCAAAGGACTGGTCGAGCGAACCTTGTCAGACTTGTCTTGGCGGCTCTATCGAATCGTATAGGCAAATTACGAAATATCTGCAGGTGTCCCCGTTCAGCACGAAGGCCCCGTTGGACTTTGCGCAATATCCTGAAATGTTCGACATCGGGCAAGTGAATTTCACGAACACGATGAACTATGGAATGAATGTGGAGATTTCCGTGGGTTGCGACCTCACTGACTTCATTATCACGCAGCGGCACATTTTTGCCAATGTGATCCAGAAGCAAGTTGCCGTGAACGTACTGCGGACGATAGCGATGAATCCGGATGTTCGCGTCAACCGCAACCAAGTGAATGTAACGCGCGATGAAATTCTTTATGAGATTGACGGTAATCCCCAGGGTAGGGCAAGCGGACTCGGCTACGATCTGAAGCAGGCGTACAAGGCCCTATCGCTCGACACGCGCAATCTTGACCGGATTTGTCTGCAATGCAACAATCACGGTGTTAAGTATCGCACGGTTTAATTTTAGGCTGATTTTAGGCGAGTATATGGAAAAGATGATAAATTATATTACTTTTGCACATACCCGCCTGAAATCAAAAGTTAAGGAAAAATAATGTCTGTTATCTCGAACTTGCTGAATAGAGTCCAGTCTGTGCAAAGCGGGCTGGATTCAGGCGTGTTTGTTCGGGAAATTCTTGTCGGTAAGGAGAGCGATATTATGGAGTTGCAGAAAATACAACTGCTCTCCGGCAAGACTTCAAGCGGGGACGATATTCGCCCCTACTATTCGGAAGATTTGAAGCCGCAGGGCCGCTTTTATAGCGTAGAGAGCGCGGGACGGTACGCGGCCTGGAAACAGACGCTTACATATCCCTACGAAGCAAGCCGCGATGTGGATGTCCCCAACCTCTATGTGAACGGAAAGTTTTACGATGAAATTGGCGTAGAGTTCGGCTCTGACACCCTGGCGGTAATCGGCCTCACGATGTACGCGAAGAAAATCGTCGACAAGTACGGTATGAGCACCTTCGGACTTTCGCAGGAGAATTGGAATGTAATCTTTACCGAGCGCGGGGGTTACGATGAACTGATAACCAAGATAAAAGAAGCGATATATGGCTAATGCACCAATTATACCGAATGCAGTTTTGCTTGACCGGGTAATCGGAGAGATCCAGGTGGGATTGTCCTCTCTGCCCTGGCTTGATGTTTCCTTCGGACGGGCGCAGCGTCTTGTGAAGGTAATGAACGGCAAACGCATCATTACCCCGAATGTTTACTGCGGCGGCTGGAGCGGTCACGGGGAAAATGACTACATCGAGGTAAGCCCTGATAGCAAGATTGGCAACTTCTCTTTTTTCGTTTGCGAAGATCCGCAGACGATAGATAGTAGCGATTGGGTGCAGGACTATCGCACGCCTTTCGCGCTGATTGTTTGGATTGATCTGCGTAGGGTTTATGACGAAGCGTCAAATCGAAATGTGGAGGACTTGAAGAAACAAGTCATAAAACTTCTTTCCGGGAGGACGGGATGGTATCTGTCCGATGGGGGGATCCGCGTGTCAAGGATATACGAGCAAGCCGAGAACATCTATAAAGGCTATTCGTTGTCAGAAGTCGACAACCAGTTCCTTATGCACCCGTTTGCAGGATTCCGTATCGAGGGCGAACTTCGTTATTCCGAAGAGTGCATCCAGGCTGAAACGTGGTATCTCAAAACGAAGGATGGTTTGTATTATACGTTCCCAGGTGGTGGAAGATATATTGTTAAACATTAAAATACAACACAATGGATTATCAAGGCGAATTTTCAGGGCCGCAAATAGATGCCCGTTTAAGGTTGGCAGAAAGTGCCTATCAAAAGCCCGCAACCGGAATACCCGCAACCGATTTAGCGGAAGGGGTGCAGGAAGCGTTGCAAGAAGCGGGAACGGCATACCAAAAACCAGCAAACGGCATCCCTGCAAGCGATTTGGCAGAAGGGGTGCAAGAATCTTTGCAAAGGGGCGATTCTGCCTATCAAAAGCCCGTTGATGGGATTCCGGCAAGCGACCTCGCGGAAGGCGTGCAGGAATCTTTGACGCGGGCAAATACTGCATATCAGAAGCCTTCAAGCGGCATTCCGAAAACGGATTTGTCCGAAGGCGTGCAGCAGTCATTGGATAACGGCGATAATGCCCTTTCCGGAGTGAACGGCATTCTTCCTTTGATTCCCTCTGCGGCATCGGCGTTGAATAAACTTGCCGACCAAGCATTAGTGCAACACTTGGTGCAGTTGATGCAAGCGAGTTTCTGCGAGAATTGGGACGAATGGGCGAGCGTCCCAAGTGTTGCGGGAGATTTCCCAAAGATTCCCGACAACAACGATTATCTTGTTGTTCTCAACGCTTCGGATTATGCACCGTTGTATAACGGCGATGCTACTTATAATTCTGGGGATATTCGTACATACAACGGCTTGTTGTATAAGGCGTTGCAAGACGATTTTAGCGGCATTCTGCCTACTGATACCGACTATTGGGAAGAAGTTAGCGAAAACCCGAAATATGCGGGTTCGTGGATATTCAAATATGTCCCCGTTGACGAAAATTACAACAAATATAATTGGTTCCCCGAATTTAAGATTAGCGATGTCCCGTTCACGCAAGAACAGATGGCATCAATCGATTCGGGCATCAATGCGCTTCTTGTTGCGAAATTGACAAATTTGCCCGTGAAGCCCGTTGATACCGCCGCAAATCAAGGTCTTACGGACACCGAAAAAGCAAATGCGCGAGCGAACATCGGAGCAACTGCACCGGAGGTGTTTGTTGCAACTTTTGGCGTGACAACCGCAGCAGAAATTGATGCTGCCTTTGCTGCAAACAAGATAATTATTGTTCTCCATAATGACAGATACTACTATTTCAGTATGTATAATACTTCAAATTATGGTGCATATACATTTACACTCCTACTTGGTGTAAACAAAACATCGTCTGTAACCTTAAAGCGGTTAACGGATAGTTGGACTTATCAAGGAGAGATAACTATTGAGGAAACATCAAATAGGGCAACATCTTGGGGTACAACGCCATCAAATAATAAATACCCCTCGGAAAAACTCGTTTACGATTCAATATATGTCAAAGGCGTTATCAGCCAAACGCAGACTTGGACACAAGCGGCAGACGGGGGGTATGACTATGTAATGAGCGGCATAGTGCAGGGGAATATCCCAAAGGCGAACATAGATTTGTTTGAGTCGGCAGGCGCAACCTTTAATGCCGTAACGGGCTACTTTGAACTCAACGGGCTGACGGATTTGAGTTATGAGGAGATGCAGAAGATTTACACACTCGCATCTGCCTGCATTGAGTTCCGTCCAGACCGCACAAGGCAATTCTACGATCAAAATGTCCGCACTTTGTATCCGATAAAAGCGATAGGCACCGCTTGGGCTACAAATTTATCGGCTTGCTTCCAGGGAAGCAATGTGGAAACTGTGCAATTCACCGTTGATGCACTCGTAAACAATATCAGTCAGTTGTATAGAGTGTGTTCATATGCAAAATCGCTGGGAGCGATGAATCTTGGCAACATTGCCTCGCAGGGGGATGCAGATAATGCTTTTTTGGGCGCGAGCTCTCTGGAAAGCGTCTATTTGAAGAGCCTTAAAGTCGCCCAGAATTTCGCTTCTTGCCCACGCCTCTCCAACGCCTCAATCCTGTATATGATTAACAATGAAGCCGCGACAAGCGCGATAACCATCACTTTGCACGCAACCGCTTACGCAAGGGCGATGGCGGACGCGGACATTACGGCGGCTCTCACGAATCATCCTAACGTATCACTTGCAAGTGCATAGAACTATGAAAACGATTAAAGCCAAAGACGGAATGTATCTTACGCAGGTTTCCGTCGAAAACGAAGAAAACCGAATCTTTGTCCGTGAGATAACCGGGATGTCGGTCAAGGAAGCCGATTGGAGGGACGCAAGCGCAAAGGAAAAGGCCGATTGGGAAAAGCAATATCGGCCCGAATAGAAGTAATGCTTATGTTGCTCTACTATGCAATAATAATCTGCCTTACAGCGTCATTCATTCTTTCACTCCTATCAAAATGGGGAGTGATTGAATGGCTGCAGGTGCACTCGCCCTGCGAGTTGGTTTACAAGTGGGCCTCGTGCAAGTTCTGCCTTTCGTTCTGGACTTCACTGGCCCTCTCTATCGTCTTTATGATTATCTTTAAGCGGATTGACATTTTGGCAGTCCCGTTCCTCATTCCGGCAATTCTAAAAAACCTATGGTAACAAAGCAAATCGGAAAGCATAAGGTGGAAATTTGCGAGTCGATTGACGAACTTTCGATAGTGCGATTCCACAAGTATCAGAAATTACTGCTCATTGATGCGGGAGTTGGTGCTGACATTAACGCCTTCGACGCGAAGATGGATAAGGCCCGCCGCTATATCGCTGACGGGAAGCCGGAGAAAGCAATGCAGGAACTGGATAATCTTCGCCAGGGTGTCTATATGATGCAGACGGAATTGTCCCCGAAATGCAGGGCTTTCGCTGCTCTTGTTTATAAGATTGACGGGAAGCCTTGCGAGGATCTTTCTGACTGTGCGCTGGATGCGGTAACGCAGACGCTCGCAGATGCCGAATATCCCAAGATAGCCGCCGCCCTGGAAGCGGTCAAAAAAAAAATTGACTCGGAACTTACTTTATATTTTCCGTCTTTGTTTGAGGATGCGAAAGTCAAGGAATACTACGATTTGATGCGGAAGCGCACGCTTGCGACCCTGCAGGCGATTATCGACGGGAAGTCAAACCCGGCCGCGGAAGTGGATTCCCTTACGACTGCCCTGGTATGTTTCTCAAGCCCGAAGATATTTACAGGAACGCAGAGCGCAGAAATCGAGTCAGATAAGAATTTCGAGAATCTGTGCCTCGCCCTTTCAGAGCAGTTGCATATCAAGCCGAAGGAATGTACCGTGCTGGAGTTCTACAACGCTTTCGGTTTCCTGCAAGACAAAGCGAAAGAGGCCGCTAAATATCGCAAAAACCCCAAATGACGCGAATATGCGAGAAAGACGATAGATTTATTAACTTTTAGTTATACACCCCTAAAATCGCCCTAAAAATGGATAATCCTATATATTACTCCGACCTTATCAAGCCCGATAGCAGTATCGAGGAATTGATTAAAGAACTGAAAGAGTTGGATGCGGAGTACGAGTCGATGAAATCAAAGATTCAGTCCTCTGCTAACGATATAGCCAAGAGCCTGCAGAATGTGTCCGGCGCAACGGACGAGCAGCGCAAGTCTATCGAACTCGCAACCCAGCAGACCGACAAGTTGGAGAAGGAGTATCGAGATATTTACTCCGTCCAGATGGAGGTGCGGGAAGAGAGTCTGCGACTGGCTGCGGCGAAGAAGGAAGAAACGCAAGTAACGAAACTATTGCAGCAACTCAATGTTTCTGCGGAGGGTTCGTACAATAGGTTATCAGCGCAGTATCGCCTGAATAAGATACGCCTGAACGAAATGTCCGAGGCCGAGAGGTTCGCAACGGAAGCGGGGCGCAGACTGGAAGCCGAAACGAAGGCGATTTATGAGCGTATGAACGAACTGCAGAAAGCGACTGGAAAAGCGCAGTTGCAGGTCGGTCAGTACGAGCGTGCTTTGGGAGGTGCTTTGGGCGTAAATAGCAAATTCCTTTTAATTCTTACTGACACCCAGAAGCAGCAGGAAACACTCGGAGTTGCGATGTCTGCTCTAAAAACTCCGCTTATGGCTGTAATTGCTCTGATAGCCAGCGCGACGCAGATCATCAAACTCTATAAAGATTCTATCAATGCTACCCGTGAAACCGGGGATGAATTTGGTCGCGGGATGTCCGAATGGACTGCTACGGTAGAGGTTTTCAAAAAGGCCATATCGCAGGCAGATTTCTCCATCTTTATACGCAACCTCAACGATTCTGCGGCGGCTGCACGGGATTTGTATAATGCGCTTGATAGGGCAAACGAACTGATGTCATCGGCTTCGCTGATGCGCTCGTCTATGACGGAGGAGTTGAGCCGGCTGGAGGAAACGTTCAGGAACTCCGAACTCGATTATGATACGCGAGTGAAGGCGGGGCAAGACTATCTCGAAAAGATGCAGCCTATTTATCAAGCCGAGTCTGATGCGGCGAAGCGCGTGCGTGATGATACATTAAAATATCTCTATTCGAAGGTAAAGACGCAGAATTACGCCACGGAAGAAGAGTTGATGAATGACGCGGAGGTGTTCGCGTCAAAATTGCGCACGTTTGCCCAGAATGAGAAAGAGATAGACCAGGCATATAAGTACATTCAGACGCAAGAAGATCTGGTCGCTGCGGAGAAGCAGGCCCAGACTGCGACTGGTGCGGCAGAAAAGGTTTATCAGCAAAAGATTTCCGATTATCAGCAACTGATTGCCGCCACTCCGGAAGCAATCAAATCGCTTGCAGGGTTTGTGCGGGAGTATAAATTAACCACGGCTGAAGAGATAAAGGGGTATGTGGAAGCGGAGCGCGCCTATGCAGAAAAGAATGTCGCTATCTATCAGGACAACAAGCGTGTGAGTACACTGATCCATAGCCTTCAAAAGCAACAGACCGCTGACGAGCAGCGCGAGATTGAGAAGCGCAATGCTGCGGCAAAGAAAGCGGCAGAAGATAGGGAGAAGGCTGCTGCTGATGCGGCGGGAAAAGAAGCGCAAGCGGCTGCTGACGCGGAACGCGCACGGCAGAAGGAAATAGCCGACCAGCGTGCGCTCTATCAGGCGCAATTACAAAGCATCAACTTGGAGATTGCTATTACGCGAAAGGGTACGGAGGAAATGCTTGATCTCCGTGTTGCTGCTATTAACAAGCAGCGCGAGATTGAGATTTTTGAAAATCAGCAGAAGGTAGAAACCTTGCGCCAGGATGAAAAGAAGATCAACGCGAAGTACGATGCGATGGTTCTGACCGAAACAAGCAAGTTCTATAATGCGCTTTCGAGAAGAGAGATCGAGGAGGCGAATAGGCTCGGAAATACGCAGATTGATTTGCTGCAGACTAATGAACGTAAAAAAACGCGCCTTCGCATTGAGTTGGAGATTGAACGCCTGGAGCAAATTCTTGCGCTCAATGAAACTGCCGAGGAAAAACTATCTGATGAAGTTGTTGAGTCTATTCAGAATACGATTTCGCGGCTCAAGCAAACAAAGAAATCGTTACCATACAACGATCTTTACGATTTGCTTGGGATAAATATAAACGATCAGCAGAAATCCGCTCTAAATACTGCACTCAATTCTATCGTTTCATCCATCAACGCGATAATCGATTCGTGGAATCAGGCAGCAGATGCCGCAGTCAATGCTGCAGAGAAACAGGTTGATGCTGCGCAAAAGGTCTTGGATGCGCAGATTGAAGCAAAAAATAAGGGGTATGCTTCCGATGTAAAGCAGGCGCAGAAGGAACTCGCCCTCGCCCAGAAATCGCAGGAAAAGGCCAAGAAGGAGAAAGAGAGGGCTACTGCCGTTCAACTTGCAATGGACTCCGTTATGCAGGCATCCTCGCTCGTAACGGCTTCCGCTAATCTTTGGCAGGCGTTTTCTCCTATTCCGATGGTCGGCCCCGCGCTCGCTATCGCTGCCATTACTACGATGTGGGGTTCATTCCTTGCATCAAAGATTTATGCTGGAGTTGTAACAAAGCAGGCCGAGCAATATGGCGAAGGAACAGTAGAACTGCTCGAAGGCGGGAGCCACGCAAGCGGCCACGATATAGATCTGGGCCGAAAGAAGGACGGAACGCGCAGACGTGCAGAAGGCGGGGAATACTTCGCAGTTATCAACAAGCGCAGTTCTCGGAGGTATCGTCGCACGATTCCTGATGTTATCAATTCGCTTAACGATGGCACTTTTGGCGATAAGTACCAGCGTGCCAGCGCGAATATGTCAGGGTACGCGGTTGCGATGCTTGGTGGTACAGATGTCAGCAGACTGGAGAAGGATGTTTCCGCTATCCGCAGGCAGGGCGATGATACACGATACTTCGATGGCCGGGCAACGATTGTGAAGCACAAAAATCTAACTCGCAAAATCATATCCTAATGAACGCGATTTATAAGTTTGAGTTAACGATTAACGGGGTAACGAGCCAGTGTTATCCGATATACAAAGATTCGCTGGAGAAGGAGTATTCCAAAGAAAGCGGGCAGGAGTTTTTCCGCGCCCGCTTGACTGGTTCTCTGACCTTCGAGGCGGCAGACTACGATAGCATTGTAAATGCGGCATTTGACACGCGCTTTGGGCTGGAGATATTTATGTCCTCGGACGCTGGTGCGACCTGGACTTCCTACTGGAAGGGGAAGTTCTACAAGACTGACTGCACTTTCAACGGGGATGCCAAGACTGTTGAAGTGAAGCCGGAAGTGGATGATGCCTATGCGAAGGTGCTGGATGGGATGGAGCACGAGTTCGACTTGATAAAGTTGGCTCCCGTGATTCGCGAGGTTGATGCAGACAAGCGGCCTTTGATTCAGGTCTATGTTCCAGGAGATAGTGTTATCGGCTGCTTTATGGGCGGTATGTGGTGGGAGCAGGAATGCACACCGGAAAGCGATACTGATATACTGACGGAAAGCGGGGACGGAAAGCCGAATTTTGAACGGACTTACTACAAGTATTTGGTTGAGTTGGATAATGTGCCGGAAGGCTGTCCGAAGGTGTTTATGACTAACGATCCGATATATATCAACAATGTCCGCACTATTGTTAAGGATGGATGGACGCTGCAGACTGGTTATCCTGCCATATCTCCAAACCCAGGCCAGCCCACGTTCCTGACAAGGAATAGTGACGGGGCGCAGTGGCGAGGCGATATTCCGTCAGGGCTTCTTCCAGTTACGCTGACGCTGCACCCGGTTTCCGGGACTCCGGCAAGCGGGGATATAGAATTAAATGCGCATAGACTGGATGTGTTGTCGCGAATCCTTTGCGATGTAGACGATATAAATGGGCAGTCTACCTATCAAATTGGAAGCGATGATATAGTCCCCGATAATAGGAATTATAGGCGGGTAGTGGGATTTGTTTCAAATTCGATAGTGATAAGTGAAGAATTTTCCACTACGCCTACGCGCTGGGGACTCTACGAGCCGGGCATCTATTATGCCGAGCCGCCCGCTTTGGGCAGTCCTGAATTTTTCCCGATTGCCCGTTCAGCGTGGGGAGATTTCTCGCTATGGTTTACTTATAGCGGTTGGATAGCGGCAGAGCGAAATTTCGAGATTGCCGCCAGCAAGGAGTTCGCGCTTCGGCACGCTTACCCTCTCGCATCAGTCTTGTCGGTACTTCTCAACGAAATGGGTACCGGGCTTACCTTTGGCGAAACCGCGCAATATTCCGAATTTCTCTATGACATTGACAATAGCGTAAGAAATTACAACTATCAGATTCTCGTTACGCCAAAGTCGAATGTCATTAGTTCCGGTTACGATACGCCAGCGCAGAAAGCCCCTATAACGCTCAAAGAGGTGCTGGATATGCTGCGGTCTTGCTATCGTCTATGCTGGTTCATAGATGGCTCGAAATTCCGTTTGGAGCACATATCTTACTTTATGCGCGGAGGTTCATATAGCGCAATTCCAGAAATTGGCGTAAACCTTACAACTATGATCCTGCGACGGAATGGAAAGTCGTGGGATTTCGGACAAAGCAAGTTTGAGTTTAACAAGATGGCAACCGAGGGACGCTATCAGTTCGGCTGGATGGATGAAGTTACTGAATTTTTCAACGGCTTCCCCATTGAGATAAACTCCGGCTTTGTCAATAAGGAGAGCGTCAACGAGGTAATTGTTACGAATTTCACTTCCGATATTGACTATATCCTGCTCAATCCGTCCCAGATAAACGAGGATGGGTTTGTCTTGCTGGCTCCCGTACTTTATCAAGGCAGGTTAAAATTGCCTTATGTCAATTATGCCGTTAACGGTAACCCGCACTGGCTGCAGAACGGCTTTGCCGCTTTCTGTATGCTTGCGGAATACTATTTGTACGATATGCCCGCCCCGGATTGCGAAATGAACGGAGAGCCGCTTACGGTGTTCGGGACGAAGCGTTTGAGAACAAGCAAGGTAAAATTCCCCTGCCCCGCAGATCCAAATTTGCAGAAGTTGATACAAACTTCTCTCGGAAGCGGGCAAATCGAAAAATTATCTATAAATTTGTGCAGCCGGATTGGAACGGCACAGTTGCTATATGATACCGAATAACAATTTGTCAGTCTTACCCGTATATCCATCGCTTGCAGACCAGAATGCCCGCAAGTGGTGGATTTATGGCAACACATATCCATTGTTCCGTCCAAATAACGGGATGCCTTGTTTGCAGTTCATTTTGCCTTATGAGCAAAGGCAATTATACACAGATTTTGGGTTGTGGGTTATACCACTTACTGCCGAAGGGAATCCAGACCCAAGTGGTACGCAATTCATTGCGGGCGTTATATATTGCGGTGGATTTATCAAAGACTTCCCAGATTTGGGATATTCAGTGGTCGTGTGTTGTCCTGGATATAGTATTCCCGCCTCGCAAAGCGTAGGAAAATATTACTTTGAATTTCGCGGACAGTTAGTAGGGCAATCGGAATACAATACCATTCTCGGATATACGGATGTGATAACCGTTGTTCAAGACTTGGAACCGTACTTGAAAATCGAGTGGTGGGACGATGAAGATTTCATAATGGACGCGGGTGCAATTGTGTATGAAGGCCACGGAATGACGGGGGGAGAAGAGCAAGTGCAAACGTCATTCAGAAGCGAAGTGTATTTACACGCCGATATTGCAAAGCCGGATTATGTCTTTGAGGAAGAAGGCGAAACGCGGGACGGTTATTTCTACCCGTTCAAGCAGATTTCCGAAAAGCGTTACCGCTTCAAGTTCCTGGCTTGTGAGTATCTGCTGGATGTTATGCGCTTTATTCGTATGGCAGACCATATTCGTATTACCTATCACGGCCAAGTATATGATTGCGATACATTCCTGATGACTCCTGAATGGGAAGATCAAGGCGATGTCGCTTCCGTTGAGGTGGAGTTTGATACGGCAACGGTAGCGAAGAAAGTCGGACGGGGATATGTCCGTGCGGCTCGCGGCGATTTCAACAATGACTTTAATAACGATTTCAACTGATGGCAAGTTATAATATTCTCAAAACGCAGGTATCGAATGCGATAACCACGAATGGGAACGAGGAAATTACCGGGCAGGTGTTACGGAATTTGTTGAATAATAACCTTATCCCATCCCTGGGGGCGAAGTATCAGTTTGCAGGCGTAGCAACTCCGGATACTAATCCGGGAACGCCCGATTACAAGGTGGCTTATATCGCTGCTACTGCGGGAACATATAGTCATATAGGGAACTTTACCTTGCAGGCTGGCGAGATTGCGGTATTGTACCGTGATACAAATTGGCAAAAGGCAACAATCACAACGATTTCCGCAGGTGCCGTTCCATTCATTCTGAATGCAAGTACCAATTCAAAACGTAGATACTTGATTGTGAGATTCGACGCGATGATTGCGAACACTGGGAATGTTGATGTTGAGGTTAGCGGAGTACACACGACTGACGAAACCGCATTCAGGGGGACGTATCATATAGCCGCATCGCAAGAGAAGATTGCTGCAAACTATTTTGGGGATGCCGAACTGCTAACAACCGTTGTACTCTATGAGGATGACAACTATGATTATCTCATTTTCGATCTTGATGACGCTCCGGTAGACCTAATGAATGCCGCAATTTTCAGAAAGACTGCGGGCACGATGCCTGTAGAGGTATCATTTGCTGATAACTTGCCTTCTAACGGTTTGCAGATAATCAGCCAATGGCCGCAAGTTGATACGCCAATTCTACACACAGCCGATGACGCTGGAAGTTGGGTTACTGAAGAGGATGTGGCGGAGTTTGATTTTTCGATTGCTAATTCCTTTGCTGGTCGCGTAATTGAAATCTATACTGCGGACGCTGGAAGTGACGGTGCGGCTTATGGCGTTACCATTCCTTCAACTTCTGCATCTTTTGGGGAAGCGATGTTAATTGTCGTAAATGACAATGCGAGTGGAAATCTTTGTAGCATTTCAGGCCCGAATGGATTTTTTATAGAAGAGATTGACAATGGAAAAACCGTATACATCAATTTACTCCTAACGCCTTTCGGGGTGTATGTTAAATCTTATCATATCATTTAGTATGAAAAAGTTTTTTGAAAAGATCTGGGCGGCGATTAGAAAGCCCCTTCACTATGCAGCCGTTGCGCTGATTGCGCTTGCGTTTGGTTTCAGCGTAGTTGATTCGATTATTCGCTGCTTCCACGCGCAAATCCTCAATGGAGTTTTGCAGTTCCTTGTGTGCCTGGTTGCTGCTCCCGTTCTGTATCTCCTTTGCCGTGCGCTGATTATTGATGCCCCAAAATCCGAATAGAAATGAACCTTTACCCGGCAAAAATTGCGTGCGGTATCGTTAGCGCATTTCTTTCCATATTCGTACAAAATCTACTGCCGTTGTTCATCGCAGTAATCGTCTTTGAAGCGGTTGATTTCATAACGGGCTGCATCAAATCCGCAGTCGTAGCAAAACGGAACGGTGAACGATTTGCATTTGAAAGTATCAAGGCGTGGCGAACAATCTATAAGTTTGTGTTCATCCTTATCGGAATCGTTCTTGCCGAAATCCTTGATACGATAATAATGGACGATAGGTTACGCCTTGCAAACTATTTCACGGCCTTCGCTTGCGGTGTTGAATTTTGGAGTTTCCTTGAAAACGCGGCGGTTATCAGCGACCACCCCGTTTTCCGTTGGCTTCGCAAGTTTATGAAATTGAAGGTTGAGGATAAGTTGGGCGCAAACTTTGAAGAAATGGCGAAAGATGAAAACAAGTGATATAGACGCAATAGTTATCCATTGCACGGCCACGAAAGAGGGTAAGAATTTCCGCGCTGCAGATATTGATCGCTGGCACAAGGCGCAGGGCTGGAAGTGTATCGGCTATCATTATGTTATCGGCCTGGATGGGAAGGTGGAGGCAGGAAGGACGATGGATATGGAGGGAGCGCACTGCAAGGAGGCTGGAATGTCTGGGAAGCCATATAACAAGCATTCAATAGGCATTGTCTATGTGGGCGGGCTTGACAAGAACGGTAATCCGAAAGATACGCGCACAGATGCCCAGAAATTGGCGATGGTTGAATTAGTAAATGCGTTGCTTTTCAAGTTCCCTGCCATTAAGGAGATAATAGGGCATAATGAAGTATGTTCAAAGGAGTGCCCGTGCTTTGATGTCAAAGCCGAATTTCCACAAGTGATTGTAACAGCAGAAAAAACCCGGTAGGGTGAATAAATATTTATTAACCTTTTAATCTTTTTTGTTATGACAAAAGAACAGTTCATCGCTGCCATTAACGGTGCAATCGCCGGGCAGGGAAACCAAGTGGACATCAGCGGTAAACTCGCTGGGATCCTTACCGACCTCGCGGCTGGCTCCGCGCCCATTGAGGTCGAGGACATCGAAGCACTGACCGCAGAGCAACTCGATTCCCTGAATGTCGGGGACAAGGTTGTTAAAGTTACCGGAAAGCAGAAGCACCTCTATCTTGTTACTTACAAGGGCGAGGGCGCGGGAGAGGGCATCGTCCTTACCTACAACGCTTGCGGCTATGGCGAAGCCATTTCCTATGACCGCACGGAAAGCGGCTGGGCGTACAACTCCACGGATGTCAAGACTTACGGCGAATAATGCGTAAGTGGATTTACATTTCGGTTGCGGTCTTAATGGCCGCAATCGTTGTTGTTATCGTTGTCCTTGCGCTGCGGGTAAGGTCGTTATCAAGGGAGAAGGCCCGCTTGCAGCGGAACACGGAAACGCTGATGACGGACTGCGAGCGTTACAGGACTTCCGATTCATTGAGCGGCGCAAGAGTGCAGGCGCTGGAATTGAACTTGAAGGAATTTGAGCGATTCCGCGCAGAGGATGCCGCGAGGATAAAGGAATTGAAGGCGAAAAACTATGACTTGTCGCAGGTGAACAAGACGCAGGCGCAGACGATTATCCGCTTGCAGTCAATTCCGCGCGATACTGTTGTGTTGGTTGATTCCATTCCTATTCCAGCGAAGGCCGTGCATTGCGGAGATGCGTGGTACGACTTCGATGGCGTGCTGACGGAAGAATCATTCTCGGGGGAACTTCGGAATCGTGATTCGCTGCTGCTCGTGGAAACCGTGAAATATAAACGGTGCTTCTTCTTCAAGACGAAAAAAGTGAAGGACAGGAAGTTGGATGTCGTGAGCAAGAATCCGCACACTGAAATTGTCGGAGTGGAGCATATTGTTATCGAAAAATAGTTATCTTTGCATATCTTCTTGTTCTGACGGCAGGCGGTCATTGGATTTATCCGTGGCCGCTTGTTTTTTGTTTCGGAATCGCTATATTTGCCATTGAAGGGAAGCAGTTAAACTTTCATAGGTTTGTTTGTTTTTGGCCTTGCTCGTTGTGAAACGCGCAAGGTTTTTTTATCTTTGCACCGAGGATTTATTACCATAGGATTTGAGCGCGGTTCGCAGTGATGTGCGCCGCGCTTTTTCTTTTTAGCCATTTTTAGGCCGATTTCAGGGCCGTATAAACATTTCATAATAACATATACTAACCGCTACCTATACGCCCTCCAAAATCAAGATTCGGTAAAAATAACCCGAAATGGAGAAATTTTGCAAAAATTATAGAAAAAAGTTTTGCAATTAAAAATAATGCTTATATTTGCATTCGGATTCGAGAATGAATCCACGGACTTGCCCGGTTGCAAGAGAAAAACAAAACGCTATGAAAGAATTAAATTACACAGTCAAGGAAATTAATCACAACTACAAGATTAAGGTTTCCGGCATCTATGAGGGGCAAAGGGTAAATACGCTGGTCGGCGTGCGCGGGTTTATGAATTTCGTTTCCGATGTTGACCTTTGCAACCGCCTTTTGGATAGGGCTTTCAATTCGATGGAAGATGTGTGCGTCTGCAACCTCCGCAGGGGCATCAAGATAAGTTTCTATGTATGTTAAATCAATAAACAAAACAACTATGAAAAAGATTACTTCAACTCTCAAAGAGCGTTGGCCGCTCATTATCCTCGGAATCATTCTTGGACTTGGAACGGCGTTGCTTTGGTAACTATGGAGGACAATTAACAAAAGCACAATAAAATGACAAGGAAAGAATTTGAAACCCTCCGCACGGGGGACAAGGTGGAGTTCATCAAGAGCGACAAACTCAACGGGAAGATAGTGACTATTTCCCGCATCAGCGGCGATGAAATAATCGCGCCGAATCCGCTGCTGGATGGTAAACTTTGCCGCTGGAAGTACACGCATTTCGTAAAGGCTGAAAAGGACAAGGAAATGCCTGTCTGCGTGGCGAAACTCCGCATTATGACGCGGCAGTCCATTATCGGCTTCGGGAAGTTCGCGGATATGCGGATAGGGGACATTTTGAAGGCGGAACCGAAGTGGTTGATATGGGCGTATGGGAAATATGAGAATATCACGTTTACGGACGATATTCTTGAAGAATTGTGCTGCCGGACGATTGAGAAGCCGGGAAAGGACGAAAACATCGTCCGAGAATGGCTTGCAGACAAACTTGATGAAATGACGCCGGATGAAAGAAAATTGTTTTGGATAAAGCATTCACGCGGCGAAAAGAAATCAAGGATTGCGAAAGCGATTGCGGCAACTTTCAACGAAGGGAAATTGCACAATCGCGGATATTTGCAGGCGGCGAATCACGGGCATATCAAATTATGAAACAGACATACAAATTCAAGTCGCACGGCATAAATGTTACCGTGCTGGATGTTGAGGGTGGGAAATACTCGTGTTTAATAAAGCCGTTTGCCTTGCACGGCGGAATCAGGAAGATTCTTGCTCGGTATGAGATTACCGCACGCAGTCAGGCGAGCGCGGCGCAGATGGCAGTTCAAATTTATAAAAATCAATAGTTATGTATTTTTGTTACGATTACAGGATGGTCGCGGGCCGTCCGAAGATGGAAGACCATTTGATTGAATTTGCCCGCAAAAACGCACTTTACAGGACTTTCACGGAACAGGAACGGGCGAAGTTGCTTACCGACCTGATGGATGAACAGGAACGGATGCGAGAAGCGAATAAACGCCTGCGTCCCGTTGAAATTATCTACACAAACGGCTATGACGGGCTTGTTTGGTTGAGTATCGGCGAGCAAAGTTTGTCCTTCCGAGAAATAAAAGGCGAATATGGCAAAGAATAAACCATCACGAAAGGAAACTTACGCGAAAGCCTTGTCGGGCTACGGATATTCCTTTGACGAAGTGCAGATTGTAGCGTATGAGTTTCCGACACTGGCGCGATTAAAAGAGTTCCATTATGCGCTGATTGCCCCGTCGAGGGTAGAAATCATCTTCTTTGACAATGTGGATTACTCCATTGCCCAATGCGCGGTCAGGAAGGACGATAAAGACACGATTGGGCGGCTGGAATACTTCGCCAGCCAGCACGGTGGGAAACTAATCGCCCCGAAGTTGTAAAAAACTGCCCCGCCAATGGCGGCGGGGCAACGTCAAGATACCGTTGTGGGCGATACGATAGGTAAAAAGACGCTCAAAGATAGGGATTTTTCGTGAAATCCCTACTTTTTTGTGCTTTTTGCGGGCCTCTCGCGCCATCCTGACGCATAGATAGCCCTTCCCTGCGCTTCCGCCTGTTGTTTTGTCGGATAGACCTTCCCGGATTGTCCCCAGCGATAACCGCCTTGCACCTTTTGAACTGGCATAATTGTAAGATTTTTTGTTAAACTTCCGCAAATTTAACTATTTTTGCGATTGTATCCTTCAAAGTGTTGGCTCGGTGTTGTCGAGAGGCGCGCCGGGCCTTTCTTTTCATAAAATCAAAAAAATAAAGAAAAATTTTTGCAAATAAAAAATTATGTTTATATTTGCAATCGAATTGATGAACAAACAAACACAACGCGCTATGAAAAAAGATTTTTTGAAACAGATGATGAACTCCAAAATTGGGGTGATTGCGGGAACTATTGTTGATGTAACGGTTTTGGCTGGTCGCAAAGTTGGAGGGATTTATCTTGCAGTTGAAATTGAGGGTAATAATACCGCTGCCGTTTCAAAAATTCAAGATTTCTTTGGAGATAAATTCGATGGCGCAGAATATGACGCAGAATTGAATTACACTTATTGCGGTATCGAACTCGAATAATATGAAAAAGCACTATTCCTCGATGCACTGGACTTGGAACAGCACCACGGGGGAGCGCAAGCCAAAGCAAGCGTTTGAAACGCTGGATGACGCGCTCCTGCAAATGAGACGGTGTAGATACTACGGGATAGTGCAGCCGTATGTCTGCGATGTCTGCGGCAAGTGGCATATCGGGCATTACAGGGAGAATTAACGCACCGGGGCGGTTCCCGGAAACGATAAAAAACAACATTATGGCACACGCAGTTGCAATCAAGCAAGACAAGACTTACAAATGGATTTGTGGGGAAACGCTGATGGGGCGGTTCCAGCCGGAAACTCCGTGGCATTTCATTCACGCTTTTCTTATTTCGCACCAATTACAACACATTGACGAGTGTATCGGGCTGTCGCTTTATGATGCTTTCCATAGTTGCGACAAGAATGTTACGGTTGCCGAGGTAGTGAATCTGATTCAGAATTGCACTGGCGAGGAAGAAGTGGATGTGACGCTATATAACGCATTTATGCGCCTTACAATCTTCGGAGATGGGGGTTGCCCGGAGTGCGGCGGGGATTTGTGGTACGACGGAGATGACTGTTACCATTGCACGGAGTGCAAGGAAAAAATTGAATCATTCAAGGAACTTGAAGCGATAAACTTAATTTAACACACTATGCAGATTAGAATCGAAGAAGCGATTGCCCGCGCTAAACAAAGGGGCAAAAAGGTTAAGAAAATAGATATTGCGAGGCGGCTTTGGCCGGATTCGTCCAGGGCCGCGCAAATCGTCAATATGGGAGGCCTTTGCAATGGACGGACGACGAAGGTATCCCCGGAGTGGGTAGCAATCATCTGCGAGATGCTGGATTGCTCGGCGGACTTCCTGTTTGGAATTTCAAATGATTAACTAAAAGGCGATACGATGGAAAAGACAAATGAAATTTTCCCCGGAATGACCGTGGGGGAAATCAAGGCGTTGTACTTCGACAAGAACGCGCTGCGTGAGCCGGAGTACAGGATTTATCAACTCAACCAGGAGGGTTACAGGTACTACTACCGTTACATTGACGGGGAAGTGGAGCATTACCCGTCTGTTACCACGCTGCTTCGGCAGGTAATGCCGACCAGTCCGCAACTTATCAACTGGATGCTGGATAATGGTCGAGAAGGTTCGATTGAAAAGCGCGACACCGCTGCGGCCTACGGAACATTTATGCACGCGCAGTTCGAACGGCTGATTATCAACAGGACTTACGACTTCGATGCAGTGCCGGGCATTGTCGAGGAATGGCTGAAACGCGAGAATCTTCCTGACAAATTGTTCTTTGAATGGGCGCGGACAATCAGGAAAGATGTCCTCGCCTTCGCGCAGTTCGTCAAGGATTACAATGTGAAGCCGCTTGCGATTGAAATCGGGCTTGTGCATCCCGAAGGGCATTACGCCGGATGCGTTGATATGCCTTGCCTGATGACTATCAAGGGCGAGGAATTTCCCGCGATTGTGGACTTCAAGAGCGGGCGCAAGGGATTTTGGGAGGAACACGAAATCCAGTTGGCGCTGTATCGGGATATGTGGAATGTGAACTTCCCTGCACTGCCGATTGAGCGTATTTTTAATTTCTCCCCGAAGGACTGGAGAAAAAGCCCGACCTACAACTTGAAGGAGCAGACCAACTCCGTCAATATCGCAAAAGTTCCGTATCTGCTTTCGCTGGCGGCGATTGAGGATGATAAGCGGGACAATACCATTACGCTTGTTCAGGGTGTTGTGAACTTGGACGAGGGCGAACTTGCAGATAATGTGCTTACGCTTTCGCTTTCCGAACTTATCAAGAAGAAAGCCCCGGAGATTACGCCAGAAGAATCGGACGAAACGCCATTGTTTACAGAGGACGAAAATTAAGCCGATTTTGAGGATGTATAGGTAAAAGATATAGAATTTATCAACTTTGATTTATACGGCCCTTAAAACCAAAATAACGAGAAAATAACTATGAATGGAAGGATATATCGCCCGGACGACGCGATAAGCCCCCGATTCCCGGAGGCGGGGCGTTTGAGAATCGGGATGAAAAGCCCGCAGGGCTTCCCGATGAGCATTGACTGGTTCCGCGCCACGGGGAAGTATGCGGAGTTGTTCCACAAGGCCCTCGGTGAGAAGCCAGACACGCTGCAAATCATTTTCTATGATGACACGCCGGAGTTAGTGTGTAACGAACAATGGGTGTATCGGGATGCAGCGGGCGCACGGTTCGCGTATGGAGACGGGCAAATTTTCGATGTATGGAACGGAAAGAAGTTCGTAAAATGCACCACTACCCAAATTCCCGACCTGATGCAGAAGGTTGTCGAGCGATGCCCGACGAAAGCGGGGATGGATAATTGGAAAGTAACGCTGACGATGCGTTTTATCGTCCCGGCGGTCAGCGGGGTAATTGGATATTGGCAATTTGTCACGCATGGCGCAGCGTCTTCTGTCAATAATATCAGAAACTCATTTGATGCGGTGCAGATGCTTCGCGGAACGGTGACTGGCTCGGTGTTCGATTTGAGCGTGAAGTTCCACAAAAGCAACAAGCCCGGTCAAAACTCGCGTTATCCAGTTGTAAGTTTGGTTGCGAATGATACGCGGGTGCAGGGGATTCGTGAGATGCTGATTCAGAAAGATTCTACAAAAAACCTTTTACTTTCGGATTAAATTATTAACTTTGCATCATCGTTGCCTACGACCAACGGAAGAAATTTACTTGGATTAACCAAGATAAAAGCCCCCGTATTGGTGTGTCGTAGCCCGGTACGGGGGCTTACTTTTTGAAAATGCAATACACTATTACAATAAATCAATACGCAGTTATTTCCGCCGGATTGGATGTTGATGTTGTGGATATGGCGATATTTGATTATATCAAACATTTCTCTCAATCTGATAAGTGCAAGAAACTACAATCGGATAATTGCGTTTATTTTGCCGTGAGCCATAAAACGATTATCAACCAAATGCCGATGCTCGGAATTTCCACAGGGGCGGGTATAATTAAGCGTATAGGGAAACTTATCAACGCCGGATTGCTGGTAAGGCATCCCGATTGTGAAGTAATGCGAATGACTTTTTATAAATTTGGCCCGAATTATGATAAAGTTGAATTTGCTACCCTAAACGAAAATTCACAACCCTATACAAATGTTGAGGGTACCCATAACGATTGTTTAGGGATAACCCTCAACGAAAGTTTAGGGTATCATAATAATATAAATAATCATAATAATTATAATCAAGATAGATATAAACGCGCACGCGAGACTTCGGAGAATCTTTGTCTTTTTGCCGATTCGAAGTTCTATGATTATGATAAATTCGCTGAACAATTCAAGGGCGATGAATATCGCGGGATAGACATTGCCTATTACTACGGGAAGGTCGCGGACTGGTCGAGCAGTAAGGGCGCGAAGAAAAAAGACTGGATTGCGACTGCGCGAAATTTTATGCGCGGGGATAAAGAGAAAAATATACTAAAACGCGACACAACTATTCCCGGAAGCGGATTGTCGCAGGATGCTTTGAATTACCTTCGTGAAATGGCAGAATAATGAACGAACTTGCAATTAGACGGGCGAACTTAACCAACGCTGAACTTATGGCGGTGCTTACCGCCACTGAACAGACGCTTTATAAAGCATCATCAGAGAAGCCGATTCGCGCTTGCAGCGGAAGCGAAGTAACCGAAGGACTTGCTGCGCGAATGAAATTCATCCTGCGCGATATTGGCTATAAGGTAACTGATGAGGATGATTGGCAATATATCCTCGTGCGGACTTCGGAAGTCGTAAAGAAGTATTACGACAATCTTTCGATAAAAGATATTTCCCTTGCTTTTGAATTGCTATGTGTTGGGGAACTTGATGAATTTCTCCCGAAGCGCGAAGGCCAGCCGGACAGGTCGCACTATCAGGCTTTCAATCCTGAATACTTGTGCAAGGTTCTTAACGCCTACCTTGCACGCCGAGCGCGGGCGCTAAAGAAAGTTCGTGACGCGATGCCGAAAAAAGAAGTGACCGCAACGGAAGCGGAGCGCAAGGAATACAGGCGCAGCGCAGTGAAGATGTGCGTTGATAGTTTTCTTTATTACAAGTACCACGGGCGGATGCCCGCATTGTCGGAGAGTTCCGCGCTTGTGTGTTATAATATCCTTGCGAGTGTCGGGCTGGCGGACGAAATCGAAGTATCTTTGTCCGAACAGACGGAATTATTCAAACGGATGGCTGCGCGATTTGCCGGGACTGGATTCTCCGCAGGAAGTATTAGGCGAGGACAGGAATTGAAGGCGGCATTTGACCGAATGATTAACGATGAAATTCAACTGAAAGATTATGGACTGGAAAATTGATTGCGTTGTCGGCATTGACCCTGGCGCGAGCGGCGGGATTGCCGTTTATAAGAAGAACGAACTGGAAGGGCGGCAGGTTCAGGCGTTGAAGATGCCGAAAGATATGGGTGCGCTGGCTTCGTTCTTGACCTACCTCAAACAGAACTACACGCCGATTGTCTTTTTAGAAAAGGTCAGCACGCGGAAAGATGATTTGCTTTCCGGCGGGGCTATGGGAAAGATTTACCGAATCGAGAAGATGATGGAAAACTACGGAGCATTGAAGGGTGTGATTGAGGGGGCAGGGATTCCGTATGTAATGGTGCATCCTGCGACTTGGCAGGCTGGGCTGGAAATCCGCGTGAAGGGCGAGGAAAAGCCGGAACGGAAACGGAGATACAGGGAGATAGCACAAAAGACCTATCCGAGCGTGAAAGTAACATTGTGGAACGCAGATGCGCTGCTGATAATGCACTACGGAAGGTGGGCGTTGGCGAATCGTGAAAGTTGGGTAAAGGCGAATCTGCCGGAAAGGGAGTTTGAGAAATTATTTTAATAAAAACAAGAAAAAGTTTTGTAATTAAAAATAAATGTTTATATTTGCAATCGAATTGATACACGATTCAACCGTACAGGCGGGTTCCTGAAAAACAAAAAATGCTGTGAAAACTGTATTAAGCGCAATTTCTTATCTTGGTATGACGCGTAAAGCGTGGGTAAATTGCGAGATTTCAAAAGGTGTAGGTGTTCATATTATCGGGATTCCCGACCCTGCAATCAAAGAAGGTCTACTGCGCGTTGTATCTGCAATGCAGAAGTGCGGTTATAAGGTTCCCGGTCAGAGGATTGTTGTACGAATTGAAATTGACGGAATTAACACTGCCGCCGCAAATCTTCCCATTGGTGTTTATCAGTCGCTCGATTTGGCGATTGCTATTGCTATTCTCTCGGAAAGTGGTCAGGTAAAACTTCCAGTCAGCGAAGAATATTTTGTCGGTATGTTAACCGTTGATGGTCAACTCAAAGCGCCATTTACGGGGTTGAAAGATTCTGATGATTCCGCGAGTGTGATTTGGTATGCGATAAAGCCGATTCGCTTATATGGTTGGTGCATGTTTGACTTATGGCGTCATCGCAGTTGGAAGTCGCGTGGTGGTCTCTTAACGGTAACTGTTGAGTTAAACTAAAATCAAACAATATTTATAACTATGGAAAATTTCATTGGAAAGAAAGTGATTATCCGCGCAGACCGCGCTGGTGTATTTTACGGAACCCTTGCTGCGAAGGAGGGTACGGAGGTTGAACTGAAAGACTGCCGCAGATTGTGGTATTGGGACGGCGCTGCGAGCATTTCGGAGATTGCGCTGTTCGGTGTAACCAAGCCGCAAGGCTGTAAGTTCAGTGTCACCGTACCGCAAATTATCATTACGGGCGTGATTGAAATTATCCCTTGTACGAATGAGGCAGTCGAGAACATTGAAGCCGTACCAGTATGGAAAATGTCGAAGTAATCAAGAAGTTTCTTGAAGTAGGTTCCGGTCTCGGTTGCGGTTCCGGTCTCGGTTGCGGTTCCGGTTCCGGCTACGGTCTCGGTTCCGGGGACGGCTACGGTTCCGGTTGCGGCTACAGCTACGGTTGCGGTTCCGGTTCCGGCTACGGTTGCGGTTCCGGTTCCGGTTCCGGCTACGGTCTCGGTTCCGGGGACGGCTACGGTTCCGGCGACGGCTACGGTTCCGGCTACGGTTCCGGCTACGGTTCCGGTTCCGGAGACGGCTACAGCTACGGAGACGGCCTTAAAGAACTCAATGGCGAAATCGTATGGATGGTTGATAATGTCCCTACACTTATTGATAAGGTTCGTGGGAACTATGCAAACGGCCGGATAATCAAGTCCGACCTTGCTACTACGTCTTGTTACATAGCGAAGGTGGGAGAGCACTTCGCGCACGGAGAAACTTTGAAAAATGCTTATGCTGATGCTCTTGCAAAGTCGCTGGAAGATATGCCGATTGAGCAGCGCATTGAGAAGTTCGTTGCTGAGTTCCCGACGCTCCGCACGGAAGCGAAGTGCGAGGACTTCTATAAGTGGCATCATATCCTCACTGGCTCTTGCGAGATGGGGCGAAATCAATTCATCAAAGAGCACAACCTTGATATGGGCAAGGACTACACGGTTGCGTATTTCTTGGATATTACAGAGGATGCTTATGGCGGAGAAGTTATCAAACAACTGAAGGATATTTATAATGAAAGCAAGAATTAAAAATTCGCCGTTTGTGACTGAAATCACTGATGTTGCGTATGGCACCGACGGGGTGTTTTTCGGTTATCGGGACGACAAGGGTAAGTATTATCTCAAGGATGATGTAGAGTTTCCCTCCGAGGATGATTTTGAAGTTTCGTGCAAATGATAGGTAAGATTCTACTTTGCGTCTTCGTCGGTGCTTTACCTTCTCCCATTTGTGATTATTGTGCTATCACCTGTCATCGACGCGATTGTCGAGGCGTGGCAAGATTGGAAAACGAAAGGAGAAAACTATGAAAGTTGAAGAATTGTTTGTTGGGGCTGGAGACTTCTACAAGGTGTTAAACGATTATTTCAAGAAGAGAGATGGTAACGCTATGGTTATTCGAGGTGGGTTACGGCCCCACATACCTGATGGTAAAAATGGAGTCTGATAGGATTCCTCAGATAGGAGAAAAGATAGACACCTATGACAATGACGGGACAATGGTTCCCTTCGTTGTCGAGGAGGTTAAAAGTGCGATTGACTTCAAGGAGTGTAAGTGGTGCGAGAGAGTTGATGTAATGATGAGGAGGATTGGTGATGGGAGCTTTTGAAGATTATATGGCCCGTGAGAATGAGCGCATCTGGGCGGCACGGGAAAGGTATCGCATGGAGGTCTCTGCTGCAATCCTCGCTGGGATTATGGCAAACCCGAACCTTGGGTACTTCGGTGATATGCCGAGCATGGTAACGCACTCTATCAAGGCTGCGGACGAACTGATAAAACAACTGGACTTAAAGTACAACTAATCATGAGTTGGTATTGGATAATTCTCATCGTGCTCGGCTACCTAGTGGTTGCCGTGATAACCGGCGTCCTTTACGGCGTAGTTCTTGACGAAGAAGAGGATATGTGCACGATTGCTGGAGTATTTTGGCCGGTCATGCTACCCATCTTCATTTGTATGCTTCCCTTCATTATTGTTCATGAAATTTTAGATTGTATTCTATGAGCAGGGAGACGATGAAAGCAAAACAACTCATGCTCGGAAACTACGCCCTATACAACGGGCTGACTGTACGGGTCCGCAACATACATGACAACGTGTTTCTCGATGGAGGAGATGAGTCCGTTGAGGTTGTGTACGATGACGGCGTTGTCGTTCTGGTGGACCCTTGCTCGCTTGATCCGATTCCACTCACCCCGGAAATCCTGGAGAAGAATGGATTTGAGAAGTACGGAAAACCGCACTTTAATCTCCAGCAATGGGTAATCAAGGCCGGGAATCGCAATGTTTCAATCGTTCAGGAACTCACAAGAGAAGGTTGGTGTTTCAAGGATATATGGATTACCTATGTCCACGAACTCCAGAACTTCATCAACCTCTGTGCGATTGAAAAAGAAATAAAACTGTAAAGATATGGCAAAAATTAGCGATATTATCAAAGAAAGGCTCGATTGTGAGCAAGAGTTGGCGTGTTTAAAGAAACTCTATGAGGAACAAAAGAAAGAAATAGAGGACCGCATCAAAGAACTCTCAGACAAAGAGAAGGTCGTTTCAGAAGGACTCGACCTTGAAAAGATTGAGTTGGGAAAGAAGGTTTTGTATATTCACGGAAACCCATACCAGCGCTGCCAAGACACCAAATCGGACGGATCCAACACGCTGGCGAAACTCGCTATTGCTGATATTCTTGACGGGTGCAGGCATCTCCGGAAAGAATACTTCGGTCAGAAGCGTTACGAAGGATATCACCAGCGTAGCGACCATTCGTATGGTTATGGACCGAGCCATGGCAGCATAGTGGAAGAAGTCGGCCTTCGCAATCGCGAAAAAGAACTATCTGACGAAGAAGTGGAGGCCGCTGTGTATTACCTGACCGTCTGGCAGCAGTTGCCGGAGGCGAACAAAGAAAAGTAAAACTTATAATCAACAAGAGATGAACTACCCAGAAAACTTGTACAAGTATCGTGCACTTAATGGCATCGCCAGGTACACGAGAGTCAAGGACGGTAAGCAGTACCCTGCACATGTGTACGTTGACAGTATTAAGGTGTGTGATAGCGAGGACGAGAGGATAAGGAAAAGTATTATTCGCCTTCTCCAAGTGGATAGATATATGCCATTGGAAGATAAAGAAAAAGCATTTGCTTACCTCGAAAAGCAGAAAGAGTATGACCCCGTAGAGGATGGCGCGCGGACAAAAATCATTAGTAGAGCGACAACCGAAAAACAAGTGGTTCTTATTTCGGAGTCCAATGGTAACGCGGAAATAGGCTGGGATACTCGTTCCTTGGAGGACACAAAGAAATTATTGGAGCTCGGTATTGCGTTTATCAATAAGCAATTAGGAACGAGTCCCGCAGAGTGGAGCGAGGATTATCGAGAAGAAGATTTGCGGACACGGTTTGCCTTCTATACTTACAAAGATGAAGAAGATGTACTGTATCTTTCCAATGTATTTGTAGAAGAAACAAGTCGTAATAAAGGTTTTGGTACAAAAATACTTGCAGCGGCAGAAAAGGTTGCCGAAATACTCGGAGCAATCAATATCCGGCTAAAGGTAAAGCAAAACTCTCCTGCTAATGCTTGGTATCGTAAGAATGGTTATGGTTACATGACTTTTGAAGGAGACTATGATTGGCTTGAAAAGACTCTTGAATATCTAAAACCAAATAAACAAAAGTGGAGCGAGGATATTATCCGAAAAGCTGTTAAAGAGGTTGGGCTAACCCAGCATCAAATAGATTGGTTCAAAACCAATGTATTCTCGCCTAAGCAAGAGTGGAGCGAGGAAGATGAGCAGATTTTCAATCACATTATTTACTGTGCGGAGAATAGAGGATGGATACCATTTAACGAAATTGATTGGCTCAAATCTCGCGTTAAATCTCTCCGCCCTCAGCCTCACTGGAAGCCCATTGAGGAGCATCTTCAAGCATTGAGAAGAGCAATCAAAAAAGCAGATGTAGGTTCCGACACGGAGCGCTGGCTAAACGACCTTTACAATGACCTTAAAAAGTTATAGTTATGAAACCAAGAGTTAAAATAAATGGGAATAGTCCTTACAGAGAATGGAATCCTGGAGATACTGGCGTTGTAGATGGATATTGTCGTGGCGGAAATGATGTTCCTTATGCTGTCGTGATTCTTGATAAGAATTTTCGTTTTGTAATGGTAAATTTAGAACAACTTGAACAAATTGGATAATATGGGCAAATACATTGACGCAGAAAAACTGATTGCATATCTCAATAAGATAATGGAATCCTATAAATCCAAAATGGTTGACCCCACTAAATTCCCGATTGACCATATAGATTTAATGGCACTTCTTGCAAGAGAATATCAAGCACTTATCGAAAATGTCTCCTCTCTCCAGCAGGAGCAGCCGGAGGTGGATTTGGAGATAGATGCGGTTTCTTTTTGTTTTGATAATGGGATAAACATCTCTCCGAGACAAGCAACCGATATCGCCCGCCATTTCTACGAACTTGGACTTAACGCAAAAAGGTTCAGCCAGAATTGAAATCCAGCGAGCGAAGTGCAAGCATTGGTTCCGCTTCGGGCGGCACAAGGAGGGCGACAATGCGCTGCGCCGGGGCATCGCCCAGGGGGAAGTTGAATGGGTGATTATCGAGCCGAAGAAACT
>Ga0265298_10001092_pt1 | contig 39912 bp, 57 predicted proteins | sample AusTroGonzalo_MG_3_FD_193486 | JGI IMG/M metagenome (GOLD analysis project Ga0265298, IMG submission 193486) | Bovine rumen microbial communities from tropical cattle in Woodstock, Queensland, Australia - Gonzalo_01 | ecosystem: Host-associated > Mammals > Digestive system > Stomach > Rumen ... | reverse complement strand
GAATGGCACAAAGCAGCAAAGATATGGCAGACAAAATCAAAGAGTTGCCGTGGATGAATAAACAGGGGGCATAAATGCGAAAAATAGGCATGTGGATTTTACATCACTTCGTCAGAGTGATATGGGCAAACTTATTCGGACTGATAACGCTGATAAAATATTCAATCAGCGGCAACAAAGACGAATATCTCAAAAACAAAAGGGTTTACGATGACATTACGACAATCGATCAGCTGATTGAATGGACTCGGCGTGTCTATCGCTACAAGTGGGACGGCTGGAGAGGAGCATTTGACCACAACAACTTTTACCGAGAGTTTTTCACGGATTACGGAGACTGTGACGATTTGGCAAGATACGCTTGCAAGAAGATTAAGCAGATTTACGGCGACGAACTGCAATACTGCTATGTCAAAGGCTTTTCTGACTTGTCGTGCGGATTCTGGCACTACGACTGCGTGTATAAGCTGCGGGCCGAATACGAGTGTCGGCTATACAACTACGGCAACATTCAGTCAGCGATGACACTGAATGACCTTGACAATGTTATGCGTGAGTTATATTCGGCAAAGTATGAGTTTAAGCGAATGACATCTTGGCGGTGTTTGTGGATGTGAGAATGAGTGACGCAAATGTCCCATTTCGGGACAATCATGTCCCATTTTTGTCCCATTGTGAGACATAAACGGGACAAAAAATGCTGCTCAGCTCGAATATAACGGCACGAGACGGACAAAACAGTAAAAAACGAGGACACGCCGCTCTATAGGGGGAGGGGGTGTCCTGACGGAGAAGTTATGCGAATATATGACCTGATTGAATACGAGGATTTGCCGAACGATGATCTCAAAATCATCGCCGGAGAATGTGGCATTGAGATCGCGAGGGATTTTATGCGGTACTTCCGCGGAACAGTGCTGTATATTCCGCAAAAGGTATTGTGCTTGTCTCCGTCTCTGAAACAAATGCTTGCAGTATTCGGCAGACGAGAGCTGAGCAATATTATCGACAAGGTTGGCGGAATGAAGGTACTTGTCCCGAAGAATTTCTCACAGAGTTTTGTCAGAAGATATGTCAGCGATAATTTCAACGGCAACAATATTGCAGAGCTGGCAATGGACTTAGGATTGTCTCACCGATCGATTTACAATGCTTTGCCAAACAAGACGGCAAAGACAGAACCGCCGGAAAGATTGTTAAAACAGGAGCGTGATTTATGGCCATAGAGATCAATGTAAACGACAACGAGATACAGGAAAAGCTGCAGGAGCTTTTGAGAAAATCAGCAGATCTGACACCGGCGATGCGTGAGATCGCAGGATTTCTCGGTACTTACACAAAGCTGATATTTAACAGCGAGGGAGAAACACTCAGCAAAAGGTGGAAACCGCTGAAAGAGTCCACAATCAAAAACAAAGTCAAGCGTGGAGCGTGGCTGCGTATGATATTGACTGATAGTTATCAGTTGGAGCAGTCCATTCAGCAGTATCATTCCAGCAAGGAAGCAGGAGTTTACACGAATAAAGTTTATGCGAAACTCCACCAATTCGGCAGCAAAGGACCTGTATCTGTGCCGTCTCATACACGGACACGAAAAGGCAAGACATTCACTGTCAAAGCGTTTACGATGAACATAAATGTTCCGGCTCGACCATTCTTCGGATTCAGTGATGAGGCAAAGAAAATGATACTCAATATCGTGCTGAAACATCTTGTCGAAGAAAGCAAATAATTTTAGTTGCAAAATGCAAACAAAAATATAGGGATTTTATAGTAAAACATAGGAGTCAGAGATTGGCAGGCGGAGCGAGTAAAGAGACATTACTGATTGAAGCTCAAAGGCAATACATCGAAGAGCAAAAATCATTAAATGAGATTGCTGCCGCGATGAATGTGTCTCGAAAAACATTGTCACGCTGGAAAATTGCCGGAGATTGGGACAACAAAAAGAACGAGTTCATGCAGAACAAAGCTACCCTACACTCTTCTCTGTACAAGCTGGCGACGATTGCCGTTGACGAGCTGACACGCGGAATGGAAGAACACCGTTGGGACACGCAGCAAGTCTTCGCGGTTAAAAGTCTCATACAGGCATTAGAGCCGTCAAGGAAGTATGAAACCGCAGAAGCGTCAACTGTGGCAGCCGGTAAACTGTCGCCGGATGAATTGGTTGCACAAGTTGAGCAGGTATTGGGGGTGCGATGAGTTACTTCATGCAATACCAGCTTGATTGGCTGAAAGATGACAGTCCTATAAAATTGTGGGAGAAGTCAAGACAGATTGGAGCGACTTATACACAGGCTTATGAAGATGTGCGAGACTGTGTAAAAAGAGCCGTTCCTGCCGTGTGGTTCTCCTCAGCTGATTTAACTGCATCGCTTGAATATATCAAGTACTGCGTGAATTGGGCAAGGGTCTTTAACATTGTAACAAAGAATGTCGGTGAGATCGTCATTGACGATACCGGAATAAAAGCCTTTACGCTGGAGTTTGCCAACGGTGCGGAGATTCACGCACTGTCGAGCAGTCCGACGAATTTCCGCTCGAAGAAAGGCAAGATTGTCCTTGACGAGTTCGCCTTTCACGAAAACGCTGATGAATTGTGGAAAGCTGCGTTTCCTGTATCGACATGGGGATTTCCGATCCGAATATTATCGACGCATAACGGTAAGACTTGCAAGTATTATCGTTTCATCGAGGAGATAAACAATGGTTCTTTGCCGTGGTCTCATCACAAAGTCGATATTTATGACGCTGTGAAATGCGGACTTGCTGACAAAGTATCGGGGCGGCAGCTGACAGATGAAGAACGGCAAGAGTGGATAGCGGAACAGCGTAAACTCTGCGGCGATGATACAGCATGGAAGCAGGAATACGAATGTGTGCCGGTTGATGAAGCAACAGCATTCCTGACTTACGAAGAAATAGCTGCCGCAGAATCCGAAGACATTCTGACAAGTATTGCTGATATTCAGAATGACTTCTTTGTCGGAATGGATATTGCGAGGAAGAAGCATTTGTCGGTGATATGGGGAATGGAGAAAGTCGGATCACAGGTGATAACACGCTTTTATCGTGAGCTGCAAGACATGAAGTTTGATCAACAGCGAGAGATATTATTCAGCGTATTATCGCACCGAAGAATGAGACGAGCGGCAATAGATGCCACAGGATTGGGAATGCAGCTTGCCGAAGAAGCACAGAGTAAGTTCGGCAAAATGCGTGTTGAAGCGATAACATTCACGCCGAAGAGCAAAGAAGAACTTGCATTCGGCATAAAAAGACGGTTTGATGATAACAGTATCAGCATTCCGAAAAGTTTTGAGATTAGAGAGGACTTCCACTCTGTGAGGAAGATAATAGGCTTGTCCGGGAATATTAGGTTTGATGTCAATCAATCAAATACTGACGGACATGCAGACAGGTTTTGGGCTGCCGCACTTTGTTGTTACGCAGTAGGGAATGACAAAGGTGCGATAAATATATCGACAGGAAACAGAAGAAAATCATCATCGATAGCAAGGGGATATGACAATGAGTAAAATCGAATATTCGGACAAGGACAGCATTAATGTATCAATCGGCAAAAGAAAACTCTCGGATGAAGTTGCGTCTCTGCAAAGAGCGTTTACTTTTTTCAGCTGCGGTTCTTTCTTGTCCAATCCCGATCCGATACTGCGAAAAGCAGGCAAAGAAATATCGGCATACAAAGAAATCAAGACAGACTCTCATGTCAAGGCTTGCATACGAAGCCGCAAAGCCGGCACAAAGTCTATGCTATGGGATATTGATCGCGGCAAAAGTCTGTCAAAGCACGCAAAGTTTATCAAGATGATATTCGACCGACTGCCGATATACAAAATCGTTGATGATATTCTCGAAGCTCCGCTATTCGGTTATAAACCGATTGAGGTATATTGGGGCAAAGAGACGATAAACGGCAAGGACTGTATTATCCCGACAAAAATATTGGGTAAACCTATTGATTGGTTCGTGTTCGATGATAACGGAGAGTTGTTATTCCGCAGCAAAGAAAACTATCTCGGCGAAGCTGTTCCGGCAAAGAAATTTCTCGTGCCGAAACAGGAAGAAACGACAGATAATCCTTACGGATTTCCCGACTTGTCTTTGTGCTTTTGGTATTACACATTCAAGAAAGGTGGTCTGCGTTTTTGGCTGCAATTCATTGAAAAATACGGAATGCCGTTTTTAATCGGCAAAACTCCGCGAGGAACTGCACAGGAAGAGAATGACGAGTTATTGGAAACACTCGAAGAGATGATACAAGATGCCGTTGCAGTTGTTCCTGATGACAGCTCAGTGGAGCTGAAAGAATCTGCAAAAGCGTCATCATCGCAAGTGTATAAAGAATTCCTCTACTTCCTTAACTCCGAAGTATCAAAGGCGATACTCGGTCAGACGCTTACAACCGAGATACAAGACAAAGGCACTTACGGAGCAGCAAAGGTTCATCTTGAAGTTAGAGACGATATAATTCAGTCAGATGTCAAGCTCGTTGAGGAGACCTTTAACACGCTTATAGAATGGATTATCGAACTGAATTACGGTGTTGTCGCAGAAATGCCGCGGTTCATTATGTATCGCGAGGGCGACATTGATCTTAACCTTGCACAGCGTGATCAGATTATCTCAAATATGGGGTTCACATTCTCAATCGATTATATGAATCGTGCATACTTCCTGCAGGACGGCGACATTACTCCGAGAGATACCGCCCCACTCTCTTTTGCAGAATCCGAAAATCAGCCGACAGAAGTCGATAAGTTTGACGACTTGCTGACAGATGAGAAATTGCAGAAGTATCTGCAAACGATTATCAAGCCTGTTATGAAAGCGATAAGCGAGGGCAAAGACAGAGGAGACATCGAAGATGTTCTTGCTGAGAAGTTTCCGAATATGCCGGACAAACAATTCCGTCAGCTGTGCGACAGAGCGATGTTCACGGCAAAAACACTGGCAAGAGTGACGGAGAATAAAGAGTAACATTCCTTTTGCTGCCACTGAGATATTTTTTTTGATTTTTTCTGCTCGGTGGCAGCATTTTTTACAAAAAACTATTGACAAACGCCGCTGCTTTTGGTATTATGTCAATACCAAAAAACATACGCGGTCGAGACACATCCGCAATAAGTGTCTTTTTTCATGTCCTTTCGGCAATGCCGATTGTGTAATAATTAGCGATATTATATCGTAAAAAGCCCCGAGTAGTGGTGACACCTCGGCCGTTCGTATGTTCGGTGGTAGGACTTTTTACGATTTTTTTTATTCCGTGCATTGAAAAAATCGACACTTCAAAATATTATACTACAGGAGTTTGAGATGTCGGAGGTAAATGAATTGCTTAATGATGTCGAGGTAGAGATCTGCCTTGACGGTTGTAAGGGCGTTCTTCAGCTGATAAAGAATGATCAGCTTGAGAACAAATCAGCCTGTATCGGTGCAATATATGCCGTGAGCCAATTGCTTGATATTGCGTCACGATGTATTGCCGAAATGCAGACTGCGGTATTATAGTATTTCTTTTTTTTGCCGCTCTGTAAATCGCAAAGGCTTCACACACCTACGACCTGTTCGCAGAGCGGTTTTTTTGTGAAAAAAAATAATTTCTTGATATTGTTACGAAAATATTGAATTCGTCGATAGATTGTGTTATAATATTCTTTAGGCAATACAAAGGGGGTGGCACTATGACCGATGTATTTAATTTAGCAGAATATATTATTAATTATCCTGAAATCTATGTCGATAATCTGAAATTACAAAAGTTACTGTTTTATTGTCAGGCAGTATCTCTTGCAATTAATAAAAAACCGATTTTTAACAACAGGATAGAAGCGTGGGATTACGGTCCTGTAGTTCCCGAAGTGTATGCAAAATACAGAAATGGAGATTTGGGTATTGAGAAATCCGACGCTGAAGTAAAAGTCGATCCTGAAGACTTAAAAATGGCAGATCTTGCACTTGATCATTACGGCTCGATGAGCGGCTCGAAACTTATTCAACTAACTCATTCGGAAAGGCCTTGGCAGGACGCATACAAGCAAGGTAGAAATACGGAAATAACACAACAAGCCATTCAAAAATTTTATTCTACTATATATCGTTATGAGTAAATTACATGTAAACGAAAAAACTTTTTCGTCAGATAAAAAGATATTGTATGTTGATAAACCGTTATATCTTGATTTCACAAAATGCACGATTGATGATTATCCAAAAAGCAAAATAGATTTTAAAGAAATAATAGAAACTTTCAAGGCATTCAAAAGCAAAAATGATTTGAAAGCAAAGGATGATCATAAACTGAAAAAAGAGGATATAGGCAAAAAATCTGACAGAATTATGCCTATGATCAATCAATACGAAAAAGTTAAAAGTCTCGATGTGTATCATCGACAAGGCAAAAAAGGGAAAATCAGAATGCTATACACAAAAGATGATAATACAGATATAGTTTATATTTTAGATTGTTTTATCGATACACATTAATAAAAGCTCTTTTTTTTTATAAAAATTCAATATTTCTCTTGCTTTTCTCCGATAATGTTGTATAATATATGTGAGGTGATGATATGATTACTCCGGGACACTTAACAGTTTTTGATGTATGTGATGATCCTGCTCCACACGCAAACGACATTCCTAAAGAAATGTATTACTCAGAATTAACAGATGTTTGTGCGGCCGAAGATTTGTATTTTTATTATCAATCTATAGGTGATATAGAAAAAATGGAATATTGGAAAAATCAAGACGGATTAGCACAGAAACTCGAAACACAAAGACGAGCATTATTGCAAGCGTAATACTTCCATCTTTATATAGATTTTTTCTGATTCAGAGCACCCAAATAAACCTTGAATATCATTTCCAATATTGTAAAAATCACCTTTTCTTAGATAGCTTTCTATTGCGTCATAATCAATCTTGTTTGCGTGTTTCATTATAGCGTTGTAATATTTTGCGTAATTTCCCTCTTTTACAGCGACATCTTTCCCGAATTTCATTTTTACAAAATCGATTGTCTTTTTTCTTGCCATACACTCTACAAGACATTCAATAATTTTTATTTCAAAATCTTTCAATCCGTTATCAAAAAGTGTTTTTGGATGCCAATTATGCACAGTTTCATGAAAATACACAGTCAAAGCCGTTATTTCAGCGTCAGTCAAGACGATATTTTTGTTAGGATTTTTTGTTTTATTGATTATTTTCTCAAACGCAGACTTTAATTCGGGATATTGCGTTTTAGAAATAGCTATGGTATTAGGTATAGAATTATCAATACTTCTGATTAATTCGCCATTCATGTTTGTGCCTTTCCCATAATCATAGATAGACAGATTACACCCTGTTTTTATTTCTTTGTCATTTATTTTCTCATATAATTTGTTTATTCCTTTCGTTTTCCAATATAAACGCTTCCCTATTGGCAGTAAATTATCATTTGTGGCTGCGTCAACTCTCAATCTATGTCGATTCCCCTCAAACTCCGCCTTCATCTCCAAATAAGCGTCTACAAACGGCTTGTCATACTTCGTCAGATCCGGCTCAAAATAAACAGCTTTCCCCGGATTATAATTCCAACCTCTATCAGTAGAGACAGGATTCGCCATAGTGTCATCTTGATAGAATGCTTGCTTGTATGTCATTTTTCTGTTGTCAATCGTGACTTGTGCATTCCTCTGTGTGAGAGTTGTCGGAGTAGACTTGCACTTCTCTATTTTTGTCAAGACACGCTCATATTGCGGAATGCCATTGACAACTACCAGCTGACCGTCTTTGTCAAGTTTAGGTTGAAGAGTGTAATGTTCGATTTTGTTAATCTCATCTTCGGTCAATGGAATGACATCACAGCGACAGTTGAAGCCGTTGGGCGGATAGAACGAATCCCAGAACGGATCATCACAGCGAAAGACTTTGCCGTGCAGTGCTTTGTGTTCTTCTCGTGATGTCGGCAGCATTTTGCAGACATACATCCACCACGGACGAGACTCTCTGTTCTCCCACTGCTGCTTATACTGACCTGCACGATATGAAGTTGTCAGATTTGTCTCAAAGATTTGTTTCATTCTGCGGTTGCTGCCGAGTTCGATTTCTGCCGTATCGCCTGTATCGGGATTGGTGACTTCCTTTTTACCTTTCCACCAACCTTTAGCGGCAAGAACAGATTCAAGATTGGATTTGAATGTCTGCAATGTTTCGCCGCTGTCCAATGCTCTGACAAGTTCATTCTTAATATCCTGCAGAATATCCATCTCCATTACTTTTGCAACAGTGAATGATTTTGCCTGACATTCCTGCCAATCGTCTTGCCAATCCCATGTAATGCGGCAGCCTTTAGCCTTGAAGAAATCAACTATTTCTTCCGGAGACTTATTGAGACACGCTTTAATATCTGATTGAGTGATGTTATCCATACAATTATAATATCAAAAATGCAAAAATATTTTATCTGCATTTTGCAACCAAAATATTTAATAAAGTGTGATAGATTAAAACTATCAAAAATCAAGGAGTGCAGATGAAACCTTTTGCAGTTTTCAAAGCCGGAACGCATACGAGTGCAAACGGCGTGACAAAGACTTACACGAACGAAGACATTGACAAGTCTTGCAAACTCTATAACGAGCAGGACAAGGCATCATATCACGAAGCACCGCTTGTTGTCGGACATCCGAAGACAAATGCTCCAGCATTCGGCTGGGTAAAGCGATTCTATCGTGAAGGTGATTACATGATGGCTGAGCCGAAAGAAGTCAACAAGGACTTTGAGGAAGCGGTCAAAGACGGACTGTATAAAAAGCGGTCAATCTCATTCTATCCGTCAGGGCTGCCGCGTCATGTCGGATTTCTCGGTGCTGTGCCACCGGCTGTCAAAGGCTTGCCGGGTGTGGAGTTCAGCGAGGACAATGAAGAGTGTTTTGAGTTCGCTGATACTGAATTGTATTGGGCGAGCAAATCGAAGTTTTACACAATCGGCGAGATATTCCGTCAGATAAAGAATTGGCTCATCGGAGAGAAAGGTCTCGAAGAAGCTGAGAATATTATCAAAGAATGGAATATCAAAGCAGTGGAAGAGCCACTGCCTGAGCCGACACCAACGGAAACAATATCGGCTTATGCCGAAGACGATAAAAACAAGGAGGACAAAATGGAACTCGAAGAGTTGCAGAAACAAAATGCGGAATTCGCTGAGCAGAATGAGCAGCTCCGCAAACAGATTGCCGAGTTACAGGCAAAAGAAAAGCAGTCTCGCAAAGCCGATTTTATCGCTTTCTGTGAGAGTTTGACCAAAGAAGGTAAACTCACGCCGGCACAGAAAGACAAGGTGCTTGACTTTGCAGAGATTATGGACAATGCAGGGAACTTTGACTTTGCAGAGGGTGAGACAAAGGTCTCAAAATCTGCCTTGCAAGAGTTCAAAGGATTTTTGCAGGGCTTACCCAAGCAGGTGGAATTCTCGGAAGTTGCCAACAACAAGACTGTCAATGAGAATGCCTCGCAGTCAGCAGGCGGACTTGACAGCTATGACTTTGGCGAAAATACCGAGGTAGACACTGATCGGGCTGAGCTTGACAAGAAAATCAGAAAAATCATGGAAGAGAAATCAGTCTCTTACAAAGAGGCTTTGAAACTCGTCAACAAGGAGGACTAAATGGGACGATTAAGTAATTTAAGGGTTGTAGATCCCGTATTAACACAGTTGGCTACCGGATATATCAACGAAGATTTTGTCTCTGACAAGATTTTCCCGATTGTGTCGGTTGCAAAAGAAGCAGGTGAAATCCCCAACTTTGGCAAAGAGGCATTCAAGATTTATGATACTGAGCGAGCGATCCGTGCAAACTCCAATGTTATGCAGCCGGATGACCGCACAAAGACATCATTCTTGCTTAAAGAGCATGATCTTGTTTATCCTATCGATTATCGAGAGGAACAGGAAGATATGTTTAATCTTGAACAGGAAGGTGTTGAGATTGTATCACAGGCTATCGAACTTGACCGCGAGAAAACCGCTGCTGACATTGCACAGACTGCAAGCAACTATGCGACAAACAACAAGGTTACGCTGTCAGGAACAGATCAGTTTACCAATGCAAACTCTGATCCGATCGGTGTTGTCGACACTGCAAAGGCGGCTATCAAGACTTGTCTCGGTGCAAACCATAAACTGACAATGGTTATGGGCGAGGCAACTTTCAAGGCACTGAAGAAACATCAGCAGCTGATTGACAAGATTAAGTATTCACAGAAAGGTATTGTTACTTTGGACTTGATGAAAGAGTTCTTTGATGTTGAGGATATTGTTGTCGGCAAGGCTACCTATTGGAACGGAACAACATTTGTTGATTTGTGGGGCGACAATATCGTGCTGGCAGTAACTCCGAAAAATCTTGGCAGTTACCGTGTGCCGTCTTATGGTTACACATTCCGAAAGAAAGGTATGCCGCAGGTTGATACATACTTTGGCGAGGGTAACAAAATCAAGTATGTTCGCCGCACGGATATTTATCAGGTCAAAATGCTGTCAGATGTAGGCGGTTATCTCATCTCTGATACCAATGCGTAAGGAGTGAGTATGCCGAAGAAAACAGCAGACAAGGCAGAAATGCCGATAGATAACGCTGCAAACAACGGCAATAATCAGGAAGAGTTTATCCAGAATGAGGATAAACTCTTTGCTGAAGGAAAGCCGAATATGCAGACGGCAACAGGAAGTAAGGACACGAATGATGACAAAAAGGAATATGTTGTCAGCGGAGATATGACTATAAGTCATAGCGGCACAATCTACCGTCAAGGCGATCATATCTTCTTGTCAGATGATGAGTGTTCGGAACAATTAAAACTTTTTTTGAGTGAGGTGTAAAAATGGGAATTAAAACTTATAAGCCCGTATTAACGGAAAGTATTGCGGTATCAGCTGCAACAGTAAAAAATCGATTTATCGGATTTAACGGTGCATTGTGTGCCGCAGGTGAAAAGGCTCTCGGTGTATCGCTGGCTGATGTTGACGCTAACGAAGTTTTGCCGGTTATGGTAGAAGGTATCGCTCTTGTTGAAGCAAGTGCCGCTATCAGCGTTGGTGCAGCAGTCGCAGCGACAGGAACATCTACCGCAGCAGGCAAAGCCGTTACAGTTGCAAGCTCTGCTGTTTGCAATGGCTATGCACTTGATGCAGCAACCGCCGCAGGTGATATTATCAGAGTAAAATTGGTGTAAACGATGTATTGTGATTTGACTGACATTCAGAAATACAAAGATCCGGCAATCTATGTGCAGATTACGAATGATTTGGACGGAGATCTTGTCGATGAGAATATCATTAATGAAATATCTGACAAGTCGGATAATATCATTAATTCTTATATCGGTGGCCGTTATCAGCTGCCGCTGGCAGAGACTCCGAAAATCATTCGTAATATTGCCATTGATTTAACCGTGAAATTCTTGTATGACAGACGGCTCGGTGAGAAGAACGAGATAATCGAAGAAGCATACGAAAATGCGATTGAACTTCTGAAAGAAATCAGAGACGGAAAGTTATTTATTCCTGAACTTGATACGACAGAAGAGAAACTCAAAGGCGGTTATGCCGTCGTGAGAAACAAACGCATTTTCACGGACAATGTGTTAGAGGAGTTTTAAAGATGTCATTTTTGACAGATACAGAGAATGCAATCGTCGAAAGACTGAAAGAAAAACTTCCCAATGTCAAGGTTGAACCATTCCCGGATAACATACAGGAGTATCAATTCTTGACTGCAAAAAATGCCGTGCTTGTGCATTATCTCGGATCTACCGCCGAACCCAGTCAATCACCGAATACAATCAATCAGCAGCTGACAGTCCGCTGGGGAATAACGATTTTATCGCGAGGACTGCGGCTCAAAGAAGGAGTAAGCGGCGGCGAAGGAGCGTATCAAATACTGGATAAAGTAAAAAGTGCTTTGATAGGTTTCAGAGTTGACGGCTGCTCAAAGATGTTTATGGAAAGTGAGTTATTTACGGATAATTCGCCGTCGGGTGTATGGTGTTACCAATTCACGGCGGCAATGGAAACAAATTATATGGAGGATTAAAACATGGCTTTTTATCATACCACACCAAATCAGACAAAATTGTATGTAGGTTCGGGTCGGGTATTCATCGCCGATGTAGTTTCAGATCCGGCAAATGCCGTATGGGAAAATCTCGGCACAATGTCTGCTCTTGCCGTAACCGCTAAGTTGGCAACCGCTCAGCCGTCAGCTGTAAACGGTCAGCACAAGAAGGTTGTAACAGAGGAAGGTGCAAGCATTGCATTCAGTATGCAGGAAATTGACGCTGCAAACATGGCAAAATGCACAGGCGGTTTGACTACTATCGAATATGTTACAGGGTCTGCCGTATCTCTGACAGGCGACACTGCTTGGAAGTTTGCCGCAAACACAATCACTGTCGGCAAGTTTTACAAATTCGGCAATCAGTCGCACTCCGGTACAGGCGGAGCGATCGCTTCTCCGTCGTCAATTGTTGTAACACAGGGTGAGACAACTCTGACACTGAACACTGATTATGAAATCATTGTTGACGGATTCGGCGAATACGGCATCGTATTCAAGTCGGGCGGCAGCTTTGACGCTACGGCAGCAACGGCAATTGCATATACTTATACGCCGATCGCAAAGACGATTATCCATCAGGGCGGTAAGGTTACGACTACCGACAAAATGGTTAAAATCGTCAATGAGCAGTCAGACGGCCGAAAGATTGAAACAATCTATTATCTGTGTGAATTCACGGAGGGCGGTGCGTTAAATCTCAAGACCGACGGATCTGCAGATCTTATTGACTTCAATGTAACACTTGAGGCACGAAACGACACAAGCAAGCCTGTTGGCAGCCAGCTCTATGAAATGGCACTTATCGGGTAATGGGGAAAGGGAGTAGCAAAATGCAAGTAAAAAATATCGAAGTATTTCAGCCTACTCCCATTACCGTTAAAGTCGGTGGTGAGGAGATCAAGATTGAAAAGATACCTGCAATGGCAACATTGCTTTTCTACAAAGACAAAGAAAAAGACGGCACGAATTCTAATCTTGTCGCAGAAATATTGACTTTTGGCACTATTGACCAAAGCAATCAAAATGAAATGATCGCTGCTGCAAAGCAGATGTTTGTAATGTATGAAAATTACCAAGATGAAATCAATAAAATCCTGCAAATCTGTATGAAGAAAAATCAGCAATGGATTGACAATCATCTTGATTTGTCGGATATTACAAGGATTATATCCGTTATTTGTACTCAGGTCATCGAACAGCTTTCTTTTATAAAAAAAAACGAACTGACGACGGCGGAACAGACAGCGGATTAGAATATATGTTTGATGTGGCGGTGGTTGTCGCCTCGCTGCTCGAACATTATCACTTAGGAATACCTGCGGATAAAATACTTTATACACTCACTTATCCGCAGATGTATTTCCTTATGGACGAAATCAGCAAGAAAAACGAAAAGGCAGCAAAAGAACACCCAGCCGGATCTACACCGCAAAGCAGTGAGAATGTGGCTGTTGTGAAAAACTTTGCGGATATGTGGAGATAGTATGTCAGACACGGCAACAAATTTGAAGTTAGGTGTAAAAGTCGATCCATCGGCATTGAGTGATTTGATTACGGCAACACAAAAAGCATGTAATGAAATCAAAGAGACTTGGGAAACAAGCAATCATAAACTCGAAGAAGACTATCAGAATTATATCAACGCAAAGAAAATACTCGATAACAAGAGTGCTGTCGATTATGAAGAATACGAAAAGGCCAAAACGCTTGTCGAACAAACAGAAAATGACGAGCGTTTAAAATCATATATTGATTACAAAGACAAAGAAGAAGCAAAAAACAAACAAGTTATTGAGAATACGAAGAAACTTGCAAACACGCTTACACTGACATTAACTACACCGCTTGTCGGGCTTGCAGGATTAGGCTTAAAAGCTGCGTCAAAAATTGAAGATTATACCGCATCATTCAAGACACTTCTCGGAACAGAACCGGCTGCCAAAAAGATGATAAAGACTATCAATGAAATGGCTGCCGCTACTCCGTTCGATCCCGATCCGCTTATTCAGTCCACCGAGAAATTACTCGCATTCGGCATTGAAGCAGAGAATGTAAACGATGTCCTTAATATGCTCGGAGACAGCTCAAAAGGCTCTGCCGAAGCATTACAGACACTCTCCACTGCTTACGGAAAAGTAGCAGCCAAAGGCAAAGCATCAATGGAAGAGCTGAATATGATGATTGACCGCGGTGTGCCAATACTTGGAGAACTTGCAAATATTATGGGCGTGTCCGAAGACAAGATTATTAAAATGGTGTCAGAGGGCAAAGTCGGATTTAATGAATTAAATCAGGCATTCAAGAACATGACAAGCGAAGGCGGCGTATTCTACAAGGGAATGGAAACGGCAAGTCAAACCCTCTCCGGCAAGTTCTCCACTCTCAAAGGCAACATGTCAATGCTTGGTGCTGCTGTCATGGAAGAAGTTTTACCGACTGTCAAATCCTTGGTAGATTTTGCCAATAAAGCCGTTAAATCATGGTCAAACATGGGCAGCGGAATGAAGTCTGTCATCTTGTCTGTCGGCTCAGGATTGGCTGTATTCGGTCCGGCTCTTGGCACGATTACAAAAATGACAACAACATTCGGCAAATTGATTCCATTGCTAAAAACTACCACTGTAGCAATTAACGGTGCGAGAACTGCACAATTAGGCTTAAATGCTGCAATGGCGGCAAATCCTACTATGCTGTTAGTTGCTGGACTTGCGGCAGCAGGAACTGCATTAGCGGTGTTTATTGCAAAGCAGAAGGCAGCAGCTGAAGAAGGCATTGATTACGCTGCCGCAACACAAAAACAAAAAACGGCAATCGAAGAGTATGTGTCGGCTATCAAAGAGACTCATAATGCCGTTACAGAACTTGATAAATCGGTAGCCTCAGACAATGCGACAAATCTATGGGCAGAATTAAAGAAAGCAACTACAGAAACATCAGGAAGCGTAAGAGTATATGCAAAACTTCTTGAAGACATAAAAAACAAAGAAGAGGACATATCAAACGCAGCAAAGATGAATACTCAAGCCGAACGTGACTATTGGACTGAGTATCATAAAGAAAAGTTGGATCGATTAAAAGTACAAAAAAAACGTCTTGAAGATACTGCATCTCCACTAAATGGAGAACTTGTAACATTGCGTGACCTTGCGATGTCTCTACAGGATATTGGTGTGGAAACAGAAGAAATAAAAAAGAAATTATCTGATTTGTACTTGGATGATTCCGCTGTTAATCTTGTTTTGCAAAAAGTCGAAGAACTTCGTAAGAAAAAGGCGGAAATTGCTGCCGCTGAAGAAGAAGCAAGAAAAAAGGAAGAACAGTCAAAACTAAAAATTGACAATCGCACAGAGTATGAAAAAGACCTTGAAGCTCATAATGAATATGTCAAAATCAAAGAACAACGAGATTATAAGGCAAGTCTTATTGAGCAAAAACTTATAGAGGGGAATACAGCTGTTCTCGATGCCGAATTAGCCAAGAGAGAAGCGAGGGAGAAAAAATATCAAGCGGTTATTGCAGAACAAAAAGCAAAGGCGGCACAAGAAGAAGCAGACATAAGAGCAAACTCTGCACAGAATCTCGAAGAATATCTTAATATTCAATCAGAACTGATAAGAGGACAATACGACGGCTATGAAGGATATTATCAAAAAGATGCCGCTGCTCAGGATTTGTTTAACAAAACAAAACTTCAAGACTATATTGATTATCTGAAAGATCGAAAAGAAAACGGACTGTCTCTCGAAAAAGAAGAAGAAAGTCTTTTATTTCGCTGGGTTCAGATTAATAAACAGTCTATCGAAGAAACGAAAATAATAGCAGCCGAGGCATCGAAAGACATATCGGCTTCCCTCTCCGTATTCTCCACTGCCGTATCAGCTGTCACATCGTCAATTCAGACAAACTTCGATGCACTTCCCGGAACATTGACCAAAGTCAATGCTGCGATCGCAAGCTCTGTCGGCAAATCGGGTGTGGCGGCATTTAACGCTTTGTCGAATTCAGTCTCTGCGGTTGTCGGACATTTGCAGAATTGGGACAAGAACACAGAGACATTAAAAGATACAGGCTGGTCTGAAAAACAAGCAGACGGAGTGCAGAAAGTCCAAGTCGGATTGGAAGTTGCCGCATCCACTTTGTCGGCAATAGGTGAAGCAACAAGTGCAGTATTTGACGCTGTTTTGGAAAATATTCAAGACACTATTGACAAAATAGATGATGATCTCAATAAGACACTTGACGGCATTAAGGCAAAATACGATGCACAGCGTGAGGAATTGCAGAAATCCAATGATGAAAACTTCGGAACGCAGTATCAAATGGGCATACTTGAAAAGGAGAAGAAAGAACGTCTTGAAATGCTCAAATCGGAATGGGCGGAGCGTGGTATTATCCTTGAAACAGGATATGAGACAGAACTCGAAAAAGCACAAGAAGCGTATCAGAATTCTATCGAAGCGTATCAGGAAGCTCTTGACGAATACACAGGACTCGAAACAGAAAATGAAGAATTCCGTAATGAGCAGTTAGAGTTATACAAACAGGCACTCGAAGGCAAGACGGATAAAGAGTTGGAAGAAGCTCTGAAAAATAAAGAAATTGAATTACAGAAAACTGCTCTTGCGGCTCAGGAAGAAAAGAAACGAACTGCTACCGAGAAATTACAGGAAGCAGAACGCAATAGAAATCAGCTGGCGGCAGAAGTCGAAAAGCAGAAAATAATCGACGAAGCCAATAAAAAAGAAGAAGAGGCAAAAGTCAAGGCCGAAAACGAAAGGCTTAGAATTGAGCATGAGTCCGAACTCGAATCAGTCAAAGCTCAAAATGCCGCCGATAAAAGCAGACACGAAGCGGAAGAACAGGCTTTTTATGCGACAATGGCAAGTCAGATTGCACAGGTATGGATCAATGCTGCAGCCGGAACTGCTGCTGCTTGGGCAAGCTGTATGCCTCTAGGACCTATAGCCGGACCAATCGCAGCAAGTATATTGACAACTGCATTGATGAGTGTTGCCGGAGTGCAGACAGGAACAATTGCAAGTCAGTCACCGCCTGCCAACCCTACCCCAAGAGCTTTGCCGAAAGAACCGGCATATATTCCCGTGCCGTCTTATGCAACAGGAGTTACGGCATTCCAAGGTGGAATGGCTCTCGTTGGTGAAGAAGGTCCTGAGCTTGTTACGCTGCCGCAAGGGGCGAATGTTATCACGAACGAGAATACCAATGATATATTGGCAACGCTTGCCGAGGCATTGGAAGGCGGCACAAGCGGAGATATAACCGTCAATGTTACATGTGTAATCGACGGCTCGACAATACCAATAAAAGAGCAGCTGATAGAGATACAAAGAGATGAGATGTTTAGGAGCAGACGATGATTGAAAGATGTTACGGCGAGTTTTTATGGGGCTTAGATGTAATGTCAAAAAAACTCGATGAAACAAATATGACATTATGGCTGCAAAGAGAAAGTCTTGGAGATACGGAGAAATTCTCACTTGATGATTGTGGCAGCATTGATTTCGGACTGCCGAAAGTGTCGCAGAAGATATCCTCTCCGGGCGGAATTGCAGGCGGATTCTTTGACGGTCGCCCAACTATCGGCAATCGTGAGTTTACATTTACGACACATTTCAGAGGAGACAATAACAAACCGGCACTGAACGGCGAAAGAATTGATAAAGTCGCTCGGTGGTTTCTGTATAATCCTATGGATAAGATGTGGCTGTATTGGCGCGTCAGAGACAGAGCAAAGACATATCGTATCGAAGTCCGCCCAGCCATTAAAGGCGAAAAATACAAAAAGCTGGCAATTGCAGACGGTATAACCGTCACTTTGACCGCAGAGAAAAGTTATTTTGAGGCGGTGGAAGCAACTTATTTCCCGAATACTGACGGAACAACAGTTGCCGTTACTGCGGGAACTGCATTAGATATTACGATTATGAATACCGGCATTGATACGCCATTTGTGATGGAATTCCAACCGAATAATACTTGTCCATGGTGCGAGCTGACAAACCAAACAATTGGTCAAGGCTGGACTTCCAATATGGAGATAATAGCAGGACTATGGTTATCAGTGGATCATAGAGACGGAACAGTAAAGATAGCCGGGCAATCACAGGAATCTTCGTTTTTTAGCGGGGGCAGCATATTCAGTCTTGTGCCGGGGATCAATACTTTGCGATTTAGAGCAGCTGTCTCAGGAAGTCTTAGATTTTATGCGAAGGAGCGAATATTATGATTGTCGATAACAATGTTGTTGGACAAGATGTTGTCGGCGGAGGACATTCTACCAGCGGCTCATCGGGAAGGACAGAACATGTTTGGCAAGATTTCTCGACTGAATATCCGTGGCGTATAAAATGTTACAACAAATACGGAACGCTTAAAAGAGAGTTTTTTCTTCAATCTGACAATTGCCCAATATCTAAATTAAAGTTTAAGATTAATCAGCAAGGACCGGCAAATGGTTCAATAGATTTTAATTTTCTTGATTGGACAATCGACAAAAATGATATTGTCGAAGTGTACTACAAAACAAATCTCTTGTATGTCGGAATGATTGACAGTAAATGCGATGATGACGGCGGCAGTGTTTCTCTTGTACCGCTTAGAACGAGACTGAAAGAACTGCTGTTTGACAAGACACAATATTATGATGTTATAACCGCTGCCGGAATGTTTTACAACATACTCAATACCAAAAACTCGCAGCACGGCATTCTTTATACGGCTTATTCTCTTGATCCTGAATTCGCAATTAAAGCAGCGGACACACCTCTTATCGACACGGATATAGATGAAGACGGACGGACGGTTTCATTAAAATACGAAGATACTGATTTAGAGACAATGCTTAATAATCTCGTTGATACGGTAGACAGTGACGCATATTGGGGAGTAGATGAATACCGCAATTTCTTTGTTAAATACCCGGAAACAGAAATTAGCGGTCGGTTGTTTGTTGGCGACACACCGGATTATGCAGGAATAAAGGTCAAAACAAATTACAATAATGTAAAATTGACGAGAGCAAAAGTGTATCGTAAAGGCGATCAGGACAGAACAAAGACTGTGGAAGGTGAGACAATAGCCGATCCTGAGCCGGAAGATGTATATTGTGGAAGAGTTGGAGACGAAAACAATGATTACTTCGATAATAATGGCAATCATGTTACCACAGGAACGGTCAAATACCCTACTCCTACATGGCTCGAAAACGAATGTGGAATGATCGAAGATGTCGTAACGGTCTCAACAGTGTGCCGAAACGAAACGGCTCTTGATTACGCGTACAATCAAATTGTTTCGCAACAGATAGAAAAAACAATTACTATCAGCAGTCTTAATGTGGATAAGTTTTTCCCAAAAGTCGGCAAAAAGATACAGGTTGAAAAACAATATAATAAAAAAATATTATGGACTTTGGCCGACTGTGAAAAGGTGTTGCTTTACCCATATCCACCGGACAAACCGATTAAAGGTTGGTTTAACGGCTCTCCGGGAAGTTATCCGCAGCAAGACACAAATTCTGTGGAAGGCAGCAAATCAATCGTTGTCAGCGGGTTTTCAGGGGAATGTGTTTTCCCATTAGAAGAAGAACGACTGTTTGACGGTATAGAATTCATCGAAATATATTATTGTGTAAAAACTTTATATAATTTCGGAGATCCTTTCTTCTCTGTTCGTGCATACAAAGAAGATCGCGAAACGTTGGCAGCAGATGTGGTAAGTGTAGAAGTTTCATCATCAGATGTATCGAAATGGAAGCGTTTAATATTACCGATTACAAGTTCTTTCCGCTGGTTGTCTTTTAGACTGCATTGTTATGGCTACATTCTTATAGATCGCATTCGTGCATATAGTTATACGAAACAACTATTTACAGGTTATATCACCGAAACATCGTGGACAGTAGATGGTCATGGATATAACTGCGATGTAACACTCGGCAATTACGATGTGGCTGTAAACGACACGCTGCAAACTCTCGAATGGAAAATAAAAATGTTGGAAAATATCAAAGAAATTGATTAAGGAGTGATTATGGCTGTAAAAAACGGAATGTATTTTAATCGACGACAAAATCCTTTTACCAAAACAGATATGTCAAAACTTATTAAATCAGGTGAGGATTATGATCCGATAAAGCCGTATTTGGATTATAACATTGTTTCCGGTGTAGGTATATTAGTGGCGGATTTGCCTGAAATACCTGATTTGACAAAAAGCATAAGGATATGGCTCATTGATGGGCAGACTGTAAGCAGTGATTACACTCGTGATGCAACAAGTGACGAAATACCGGCAGCCGGTCATTATATGGTTGCTCTCGCAGACAGTGACCGCCCCAATCTCATTAAATTACCAACGAATGCAGAAGGGAAGCATATCGGCTTTGAGTATTACGGACTCGGACAAGTTATTTGTGCCGAAGACTTAATGAACCTCAAAACTAAGACAATCGAGACGACAGGCAAAGTCACGGCAGGCAGTATTCAGACAAGCGGAGCGATAACAGCAGGCGGAGCAAATATACAAGGGAATGGGGATATTGATTTGAACGGCATGATATATGGTCGTGGCGGATTATACACAGCTGAAACGATACAGGCAAACAAAGTTCTTTCTTCTTCTGCAGAGATAAACGGTGAAGCAAAATGCCAAACCTTAAAAGTGACAGTCAGCAAAGGTGTGACTTTGTACTACACATCAGCCGTTGTTACAGTGGAAGGAAGTCCTGTTAGTTTCCCGATTTTGCCGTCCAGTCTTACTAACTTTGATGAGTTTATTGATGGAAACTACTTGAGCCACACAAGCCGTCTTTGGAATACATGGGTAGTCCTATTTGCTGACGCACACGGACAATCCAGCGACACTCTAAACAAGTATTATCACGAGATTGTATGGCAAGGAACATTGGCACAATATCTAAGAGCCGCAAGATTGGGACAGATAACAACGCCGTCGCCTCGTCTACAAACTGGGGCTGTTATTGTTGCAGGCATAATGGTGTTCCAAAATTACAATTAACTACTCACCGGCTTTTGCCGGTGTTTTTTTTACAAAAAACTGTATTTTTTTGCATATTTTACTTGACAAAAAATAAAGTATATGTTATTATACAGACATAAAGAGATGATAAAGACGAAAACAAACTATGAAAAACAAGGAGGTGAACATGAAATGCAAAAGTGGATAAAAAGATGCCGCCGATTGTTGTCAGTCTTGGCAGATATAGCAACAATAACAGCGGCGGTCATCGCGATTCTTAGTTTGATTAAATAACTAAGACACAGTGCAGGAGCAATCCTGCATTGTGTATGATAATATAGATTTTGAAATTTGTCAAGCAAAAAATAGGAGTATGATAAGATGACAGAATATTATCAAAAAAAAACTATTGAAGAAATTGAAAGTGAATTTGATAAAATGATGAATGAGACATCAAAATATCAATTATCGAAAATAACAGGTGTTAATCAGTCAATATTTACAAAAGTAAAACGGGGAGAACGCACATTTTCAATAGAGAAGAAAATAGAAATGCTTGAAAAATATCATGGAATAGAGAATTAAAAAAACACATTGAAGTCTTTTTATCGACCGCTGATTTTTTCGGCGGTCTTTTTTTATTCATTTTTTTTGTTTGCATTTTGCAACAAAAATATTTCAATTTATATGATATGGTAAAGGCGGAGGCGATTATGAATACAATGACATTAATCGGATTTGTCGGCTCTGCCATAGGCATTATCGGTTCTTTTGTTACGATTGGCATTGCGTGGGGAACATTAACACAAAAACTTGAACAAGTTCCCAAAACAATAGAAAATCTGCAATCAGCGATGTCTGAAAAAATCAACAAATTAGCAAAAGACACCGACGAGCGTTTGGACAATCATGATGTATCGATCAAAGACTTGTATGATTCACGACTGGAACAGGCAAATGCAGTGACAAGACTGTCAGAAAATATGAGTTTCGTTAAAGAACAGTTGTCGGATCTAAAATCAAATATCAATCAAACCAACATAAAATTAGATTATATCATGCAGGAATTATCAAAAAAAGGAGTGTGAGTTATGGATATTATTATTCCTCAGCTGTCCGTTGTCGGCGTGTGTATTGTCGTCGTATGTATTTTGGTCGGCGTGTTAAAGTCAATCATTCCGTTTAAGCCGCTGTATGTGTGGCTGCCGCTGATTGTCTCGCTTCCTCTCGGTTTTATGGTCGCCTTTGCTGAGTGCGGCTGGACATTGATGATTATCGAAACAATGCTTATCAGGACATTCTCAATCTGTGCCGGATCAATGGCAAGTTACGACATTGTGAGCAAGACAATCAAGAGCTGGAAGAAAAATATTGAAGATGACAACAAAGACGAGGCGGCAGCAAAGGAACAGAAATGACATTATTTCATCAAAGAGACGCTAAATGGGCGAAAGAGAAAATGGGCAGTGCAGAATATGAGATCGGCAAATTCGGCTGTGTGATAACTGCATTGTGCAACATTGCGGCGATGAAACGAGGCGAAGGTTCGATGTGGAATCCGCACTATCTGAATAAGTCTCTTGTCAATCTCAAAGGCTATACCAACGGCAATGTTTATTGGGACAAAGCGGCAGCAATTCTGAACTTCAAAAGCATCGAGTCGATGTGGTATCTCTCCGGCACAAACAACCGCAAGAAACTTGACTTTGACAAGTATTATTATATCGGTCGTTATCAGAATGGCAAGACAGGGCATTTCACGAATATTCTTGCCGAAACAGATACTCAGTATCTACTATTCGATGTTTGGTATGATGATTTTCGATTTATCGACAAAGAAAAGGTCAACAGGATTGTGAGGGTGGCGGCGTGATTGTGAAAATACCTAAAAAAGAATTTGATGATTTTATATTGAAATTGTCGAAGAATGGCGGATTTTGTCCCTGCAAAGTTGACAAAACGTCGGATACAAAGTGTCCGTGCAAAGATTTCAGAATAAACGGCGTGTGTGGATGTGGAGTATATGAGAAATAAGGAGTTGTTATGTCGGCTATCAATTTTAACCCGGAAGGCGTATTAATCAATAATGAAACTGTTATTAATGCACCATATAACGAAGATTTTGAACTCAGTCACAATCTGTTTTCATCGGTGGACTTTCAGATCAAAGTCGGCGATACCGTGCTGACTCCGCAGACAGATTATATTTTGACCAATCGATATGAGCGTGCAGCAACAGAGATGGGATTATATAATATTTATCAGCGTGTACGTATTCTGAATAACACATACAGTGGCAGCACGCTATCAATTCGATACAGAGCCGTCGGCGATTTTGTTGACGCGGACAAAATGCAAGATCAAGCAGGATATGACGAACATTATTTGAGACGGTCGCTAAATCTTGAAGACTGTCTAAATAAACAGGAGGCACTTGGCAATCTCGAATCTTCCGCTTATGAGACAACTGACACAAGTAATTTTGGTTATGACAGCCAAAACAACGAAAGTTTGTCTGATGTGCAAGTGCAGACAAATTGGGGCGGTGGCATTCCAATGAAAGTGCCATTTAAGGAGTTTGCTGAGGAAGCCGTAGCCGTTTCAAAAGCATTACTCAAAGACGACGCTTTGTATTCCTTGGAAAACAAAAGTAATGCTGTTGCCAATCTTGCATTAGGAGCAGATGAGGTCTCTGCAATCGCAGATACAACTAAAATATTAGGGTATTCGCCTTTACAAACAACAGGAGCAGGTGGCGGAAAGATTTCATTATCAACAATATGGACATGGATAAAAGGCAAGATTGCCGATGTGCTTGGATTGTCAGAAAACAACGGAACAAAGACTTTTTCGGGAGAAGCTGCCACTGCAAACGGAATCACAAAAAAAACAGATACTGACGCGGATAGTTTGTTTGTTTCATCGTTGGAAGGCGGCATAACAAGTGCATTATGCACATCAGGCGTGCCGGTAGCCAATTCTCCGTTTTGGGTGATTACATCAATGTCAAATAATGGTGTAGATCGTATTCAGTTGGCAATAAGTTATGGCTCTGATACCGCAGGCATAAAGATATATAAACGTTATATGCGTTTTTCGGGATCCGTGCCTTACACAGAGAGTTGGGTAAAAATGTTCCCAGTTGACGAAGCCGCTAAAGTTACCAATGCAATCACATTCAGCAACAGTGGCAACGGAGCGGCAAGCGGCAGCACCTTTGACGGTTCCGCAGCACGGACTCTATCTTATAATTCAATTGGAGCGGCGGCGGCAAAAGATGTTTATAGCTTTACTTATGTTGTGGATAGCGACCAAAAGCTGGCTGATTGGGCGAATAATGTAACAAGCAACGGTCAGGATTATACGAGCGTGCTGATAAAAAAAGGGACGTATTCGGCACGCTGTGATAGGGATGGTGCGAACGGGATAAATTTAACTCAAAGCGGAACTAAGGTTATCGTTGGAGAAACAGGCTCGGTCATAACGATGCATAATGATACTGTTGATACGACAAACACAACAAAGGTATATTTTTCATACGATAATGTTCCTGATGGAGTTGATTATCTTATATACAATGTCACATTAAACTATAATTCTCGTTATTATGCTTCTCCTTATCCGGCAAATTATGCGTTCAAAAATTGTAGATCGATAAAAAAATGTAAAGTCACAAATATATCATCTTCTAATCATAGGGGGCTTGGCAGGTCATTTTATGGTTGCTATGATATAGAGGATTGTGAAGCGATTGAGGCTGACAACGCAGACGGCTCTTTTACAAATTGTTTTTTGGTAAAAAAATGTAAGGCAAATAAGCAATTCGTGTCTTCGTTTTCTTCTCCAACCGCAATAACCGGTTATGAGTGTGCCAACACCTTAGAAGGTGGATGGAATACGGTTAACTGATGGACAAAATTTTGTTCAGAAGATAATCAAGTGAATAAAATTCACGATAAACATCAGTCGACGACAGCTTAACGATATAAATTCCTGGTGTTAGTGTTGTGTAATTGGGAGAAGATGCAAAATCTAAACCATTAAGAGATCCGTGATTCCATTTTGAAGACACGTTTTTCGCAGAGAAATAAGTTTTATCATAAGTCATCTTGAATTCTGATGTGACTAAACATAGAAACGCATTTCCTGTATCTTGTCTATCAAGAGTCCAATTGTTATAAGTAACATAATACGCAGTCCCATCGTTATTCAATGATGCCGAAATGCTAACCATAACAGTGTCGGTTTTAATCCCGCTATTCACGGCATCAAGTTGTGCCGTTGTCAACGCTTTTTGAGCTCCAATACTATTATAAGATAGAGTCCGTGCTGCGGACTCTACTTATCTTATTGTTTCTTCTTGTTGAATACCTTTCTCACTGTCTTGCATCTGTTAGTGTGTGGATGGAACAAAAACCATTTGTCGGGTGCAATATCGTCAATCACTTCCAGCATTAAATAAAATGGTCGTCCTATAGTCCATAAATCCAGATTGTCCAATCCATTCTCAGGCAACAGGAACAAATCATAAACATGCCCATCTATTGTCGTCTCTCCGGCATATTTAAGCGGTAAACAAAAATCAAGACGTGATTGCTCTCCTGTGCATCTGACACCAAAAGAGAAAATTTCAGACGGATAGTTTTTGTCCTTATGGACTATGTTAGGATAACCACAAAGAAGGGGCAAGTCTTGACTGCAATATAACTCATAGTCTTCGCAACTCATTGGCGATCCCCTTCTCTCACCTCTTCTCCTCCGGCAACATAAGCCGCCAAAACCACTTCTTCACAGAATGATCCTGCGTTAATACAATCCTCTTTCTTATCGCAATTGCTGCAGAGGACATAATCTTTCAGCCACTTCTTGGCTCTTGTCATCAGTTGTTTTTTTGTCATAATACATCTCCTAATTCAAAACGGCGTGTCCATTTCTTCGACTTCATCGGCAGTTAGTGTTTCTTCGATTTGCTCATCATCCGATGTTTCCTCAAAATCTTCTAAAACTTTATCAGCATTGATTGTTAAATACACCTTGTCTGCATAAGCAGAATTACAAATAATATCATCAATGTTCTGTATCGATGTCCCCTTGTCTCCGTAACATCTCACCACAACATCAGCGTCGATATTCTCCACATTCAGCAATTGGAAAAGTAAATCTCTTACCGTCATAATCACTCCTTATAGAATAAACTTCGTCGTCTTCCCAATAATAATCTACCCAACACGCATTGCATATACGATCTTTGCCGGCATAAATGCAACCACGGCATATCTCAGTCATTTTTTTTCATCCTTAATCAATTCTTTTATCGCTTTAATTGACAGAAACACAATCGGATAGAATAAAACAAATCCAGCGGCCCATATTATCCAAAAGTTGTCGGTGTGTTTTGATATTTCTTTTTGAAGAACAAAAACCAACCCCAAAGAGTTTATGTCGGACAAAATCAAACAAATAATCGCAGCATATCTCATTTTTCGCCGTCCCTCAAATCAATATATGGCGACTTGTGTCTGATCTGATTAATCAGCTCTTTAACATACGCCGTAATTTGCACCGCCCACTCAGTGCTACTCCTCATATACTCTTCGACACTCATATCATCAGAGACATCTGCAGTCGGAATATCGCGAATGATGATCGGAGTCGGTGCCGAGTAGCACCCGATCAAAGCTGCCGCTAAGATAATTATAAATAGTTTTTTCATTTTTTATACCTCCATATCTAATTAACAATAAGAGAACTTCACATTATGATCATCAAGCCAAACTCTTTGATACTCAGTAACTCTACGTTCAGCATAAACCGGAGTTCCAGAATCTACACTGTCGAAAACTTTTATCCAGCCTTCTGACTCTAATTCACATGAATCTTTCTTACCAAAATATTCTGTAGCTACCATTTCGTGAGCTGCCCAAGCACAACCATAAAATCTTCCATCAGGTGATAACCAACCGAGATCTGAATTATCATTAATAAGATATGAATAAACTTCTTTTCTATGACAATCTATAAATGAATCTTTATTTGGATAATCAGCAACTTCAAGAATTTCATCCTTTTCATTTTTCAAACACCAACCGCCATGCATATTTATCCATATCTCGCCATAATTGTTTTCTGATTTTGTAACCCAATATGGCTTTCTATTGTTTTTACTTATTTTATAGAAAAACATTATTTGCACTCCTTAATGTCTTTTAAATATATCGCATACACTGGATTGTCTATTGCCAAGTCTGTGTCTTCTCCGTATATTATTTCGATTCTTACAATCTTTGCGAATAGGTATTTGTTAGTATATCCAAGTCGAAGTTTGCACGGAATATCACATATTAATCCGTCTCTGATATAATCAAAGAAACCAATATAAAGACCCGCACCATCCTCAATATCACAACACCGTTCTATCCAATGGCGGAGACCATCGTTTATATCTTTTGTATTATAATAATACGCATTGATAAGCCGAGCTGCTTTGCAGTTGTTTATTAATGTTTTCAAAGGCTCTATTGGCATAATAGAGAATACCCCTAAAACACATATTGTCGCTGCTATAATGTTCACTATTTGCAATATATAATCCATTATTCCATCACTCCTTTAACTGCCAATTGCAGCTTTCGTCATCATGTTTGCCGTAATCACATTCTGCAGTGTATTGATTCTTGCAATTATTGCAATTCTTCATTTTGTCAATCTGACTATTCAGTTGCTCAATCTCCCTGCATAAACAGAGTGCATAACTGTTATAAGGATTCTCAGCTAATTTTTGTATCCGTCGTTCAAGTTTAAGAACCTCGGTTGTTCGTTCTTCATAATCCTGCCTGCATCCAGCAAGATTTCTTATTGCATCTTCATAATTCCTTTTCAATTTTTCATTTTCCTCTTTCAGCTTCTTGTTCTCATCAATCAGTTGCCCTGCATAACTATCATTCTTTGGCATACTCACTCCTTTATTCCGCACGGAGTGCCGTCAAGGAATTCATATTCTTTAAACATGCTGTCTAAGGCACAAATACAACCACTTATGGCTAATTCACTTCTTTCCGTGTAAAAACAGGTTATACAAGCAATACCCGAATAAATTTTATTTCTCACCCATATCAACGACGGCATTGTGTTCGCCCTTGCCGTAACACCTGTCTTTTTCTGCCAAGCTGAGATGAGTTCATTTATATCTTTGTAAGGTCGCCAGTTCTCCTCGGCTGCACGCTCTACAAGATAGGCAAAAGCGGCTATCTCTCCTGTATTGGTCATAAAACGAAAAGCATTCCTGTCTAAGATGTTCGTTATCGTGCTGCCTTCCCTGCCTTGCTCCACCAAGTCTTTTAACATTGCGAGGTCATCAGCACAAATAACCTTGTCGCCTTTCTTCAACTCCTCAGCATCGACAGCCGAGTAAACCTTCTTAATGTCGAATTCCATTATTCGCCCCCTTTTATTCGTTGTTCATTCTTATCCAAACATTTTTGTAAAATATCTTCAATATCCCACTTCATAGCGTGAGACAGTGATAGCATACACATAATAACATCAGCGACTTCGAGCTGGAAACTCCGCTCATATTCTTCGCACAAAACAGTGGTGTCCGAGAACTCCAGCCAACTGCTGCAAGCCGCTGCCGCTTCGACAATCTCTCCTGCGGCAGCCTTTAAGTCCAAAACAACATTGTCTGCATTATAACCGCGTGCTATTGCATTGAGATAATTCTTTTCTGCAATCTCATTCAAATCTATCACTTCAAACTCCTGTTCACCTTCTCCCAAACTATTAAATATTCTTTAAGAGTTCGAGCTTGTTTCACTTCCTGCAGCAGTTCTTCTCGCTCATCGAGTATCTCTTGCTGTTTGATACTTTCGCTCTTCAGCTTATCAATTGTCTGTGACAGATAATTTCTGTCATTCTTGATAATCGCAATCTCTTTACTCTGACTGCTGACAATGCAGCTTAGCACGATAACAGTGATTATCAGAGCAGCTATCACGCTAAGACCAATAATATTAATTATCTGCTTTATGCTCATCGCTGCCACCTCGTCTTATCCAGCTTGTCAATCTCCGCCACGCAGACATTATCATCTCAAAAACCGAATCCGATGAATTGACATATCGGCTTGCTCTGCCAATCCTAAACTCATCAAGTGTCATATACTCGTTCTTCTTGTCTCCCATTGTCGCCCCTCCCATTTTGTTGCTTCCATTTGTTGAACTCTGCCATAAGCCTATTTGCGTCAGTGTTTCTCGGCAAAATAACAGTGTCTCCCTTATACCACAGCCCCGATCTGTATCTTCCCGGATTCCAATATTTGAAACCACAACATTCAAGGATTGGATAAAAGCACCGATAAGAACATTTATCATATCCGTAACGCTCGGTAGCTGCCATTATTCCGTTTTCGATAATGAAGTCAAGCACCTCTCTATACTTATAAGGTGGTATCTTCCTTACTGCTCCGCCGGAGTTCCCTCTGTAACCTTTAAGCGTGAAAACAAGCTCATCTTTAATGTCAAGCAGATTACATTGATAAACAAGCCGCACCATTCCGTTGTCCTGCACTTCTTCAAACATTTTCTTATATCCGAGACGACCCAACCTTTGCAGAATTGCTCCAAAATACGAATAACCTGTATAGCAAGCAATCTCATCTCGATTGTGATACATAAAACTTGCGTCGTGCAAAGTTTGCAAAAACTTGTCTGTTCTTTCGTCCAAGTGCTGACAATATGCTTCGTGCTTAACCTCATCTTGTTTTTCTGCCTCGCTTTTCATACTTTCAGCGGCAAGCTGCACTTCACTGTTGCTCTCTAAGCAAGCGGCACAATAAGGATGACTGACGGAATATTTCCGAGCTTCATCTTCACTGTCGCAGATAACTCCGAGATGATTTCCGCAATTTCTGCAAACCGGCACAAAGCCTGTGCTAATCCTCTTGTAATCCATTTCTTTACCCTTATAAATCTCTTGCCGGTACGAGACGACAAGAGACATTAAAGAAGTAGTAGATTTAATAAATAAATCTAAGCCGGTCCATACGGACAAGGCATTTTACCTGTTACCGTTTCCTCTCCGTGTATTTCTCACCATTCTTGCATTCGTTATACGGCGGCAGCCCTGCTGCACATCGCAAAACATTTTGACACTTTTCACACTGTTTGACATTCATAGTTACCACCATACTTTCACAACTCTATTAATCTCGGATCTCAGCTTGACAATAGCCTCGCCGTAGTAACAGTCATATATGACGAAATAATCACCGTTCTTGCTGAGGATATTGACAAAATGACCGACACCTTTATTGGTATATCTGCCGATATACTGAGCCACACCGCCGAATGTCAGCTGACCGTTAGCGACGACCTTGCCATTACTAACAAGATAATAGTTCGGATCAATATGACATCCGAGTATCTTCTCCGCTACATCCCAAACAACCAATCCTGTCACTGTCAATCCGTTATGATTATACAATGACCGATTCAAGTCATCAGGAGTCCAATCCGCACCATGCAGATTAGCACAATTGCAGAGCGATGTTATCACACAGCCGCTGCTTGCGAGTGAATATCCTGACTTACCAATAATTTCTTTTCCCCATTTTTTGTCATTTTGATTTAACAGTTCCATTTTGCCCCCCCATTATTACATCGCTTGTTCTAACTGTCGCTTCTCTCTTATTCTTGCCAACCGAAACTTATAATATTCGTTTCTGCCCTGTTCGGTAGAACTGCCAAACTCATTGGCACTATTGATTCTGCCATACCATATCGTTGCCGTCGGATCTTCACGATAAAAGCATTTGGTATTGTCAATCGTGGACTTCCATATTCTGAATCCTATCTGTGACAGCCAATATTTCAGAATCTCAGACGGCAAGTCGTAGTGTTTCTTCGTTGCTTCCCATCCGTTATTAGTGAAGTAATACTCAAGTCTGATTAGTCCTTCACCGTTTATGTCTTTGGCTTTATCCATAACAACCACCTTTTCAAAAAATATCCCACCCACCCACACCACCGCGTTAGGAGTACCGCGGCGTATATTATTGTGAGTCTGCTTAAAACGGTATCGACGGATCATTCGGCCATAATGTCGGATCTACCTCAGTCGCTCCCATGCTTGCCATTGCGGCAGCTGTCGGATCATTCGGCGGCGGTGTAAATGGCGTGCCTTGATTCTGCTGATAATTCGGCCGTGTCGGCTGCTGATACTGCTGAGTCGGCGGATTTGTCGGCTGTGGCTGATACTGTGGCTGATACTGCTGCGGATTTGGCGGCGGATTGACACCGTTCGGAGCATACGGATTAGCATTTACATTCTGCTGACCGTTCATCGCTGACTTCGGCGGCATTCCGAGTTCGATAGTGCTTGCCAATATCTCGTATCGGTGAGCCTTCTGACCTGTCTTATCAGTCCATTCATTCTTGACCAGCTTGCCGAATACAGTGACCTGCTGACCTTTCATTCCGTATTTCTGCACAAATTCGGCAGTGTGTTCCCATGCTTTAACAGAGAAGAATGACGACTTTTCGCCGTTGTCTTTTTTGGAATATTCCGACACTGCAAGGGAAAATCCGAGCATTGCCGTTCCCTGCTGTGTGTATTGCAGATTTAAGTCACTGCTTATTCTGCCTGTTAAGATTACACAATTGATATTACTCATATTTATACCTCACTTAAATAAGTTTCCTCTTTCCGGAATTCCAATATAAACGGAGTCGTGCAACGCACTATGACCTATTACCTTATCCTGATTGACTCAGTGCTTCGTAATTCGCACCAATCAAACTTTGCACCGTCTTTCATCGCCTGTTTGATACCTGCAACATCTACCTTTGCCGGCTGCGGTATGAGCCATTCTGACGGCACATTCTCTAACTCATATTCAAGCGAAGGCGGATTTTTCTGTATTGACAGAGTAAACACCCCAACCTTTCGCTTATCAATCTTGAGTGACTTCAAAGTGAAGTCAAGATAATTCTTCAAGTTGTCTGCAAGGTTCTCCTTCGCCTTTTTCTTCTTTTGCAATCGCTTAATCTCTGCGTCAATCTCATCTGCATCAGAGCTGCAGTTCTTGATATACTTCGTTATATTCTCAAGTTTATGGTCGAGATTGACTTCATTCTCCGAGCGGAAATCAAGCAATCCCATCATCTCAGTATCTGTTGGTGCTCTTGACTCTTCCTCGCATTTGGAATAAACCTCATCTACGAGTTTTTCCCATGCTTTCCAATCACCTGTTATCTCATATAATGTCATTCTGTTACCCTCATCCTCATTAAAACCTCGGCGATGTTTCACGCTCGCCGAGATCCTTCAAAATAATAAATTATCAGGAGTGTCCAACGGACAATCTTATGCACTCTTTAACGGCTTCTGCTGAACCCAAGTCAGTATCTGTCCGAGTTTCACTTTCGTGTGATTCGCTTTGTCTGACAGATAGCCTCTCAGATATGATACATCATTCTCTGTCATATTATGCTTATTGACAGTCTGCCAAATAAGTGTAATCGCTTCACCAATCTGCTTTGCCGTATCCTGCTGCTGAGGTTGCGGTTGCGGTTGAGCCTGTGGCTGTGGCTGTGGCTGTGGCTGAGCCTGCATTTGCTCTTCATCGACAACTTCACATTCTGAGCCGTCGGCTGTCTTAATAACTCTTGTCACAACGCCCATCTCATCTTTAGTGTATGGCATACCGCCCATTTCTTCCGGAAAACATCGGCGAAAGCCTTGTGCAATCGCAACCTTTTCAATCATAGTTCTTGGCTTCGTGATCCAAAGATTTCGACCTGTGTCGTATTCGTCAAAATACACTTCCATGTAAAACGGCTCTGTCCAATCGGCACGCTTGATTTTAATACACCCTTTGAGTGTGCCGTCTTTCTTGTTTCCTTCTGTCCATGCTTTCCAATTCTGAACAAGTCCTGTCCGCATTGCACGCTTGATATACACCTCATATCCTGTGATTACGCTTGCCTGAACATTGCCGTATTTGTCCTTGTATGTTACGGCGTAGATTTCTCTAAGGAATGGATTAAGTCCCATTGCCTGACAAATCTCAAGGAATGTGCCATAATCTTTGTCGGGAAGTTTTACTCCTGTAAATTGGAGATAACGCTTTGCTTTCTCAACATAGTCAATCTGCACAACCGCATTATCATTCTTAATAGTTACTGCATTATCACTCATAACTGCCCCCTTTTGCCGTCAAGAATGTCACATATCCGATTGAAGTCTTCCCATGCTGATACATCCATTCTCACACACTCTTTGTCAATCACCCAAATGTGGCGAAGTCTTTTCTCCGGCTTTCTCGGTTGAGCGGTAAGTGCCACTCTGATTTTTTTCTTGGTCATTTGTAACTCCTTCTCATCTCTCTTCACTCACACATATATCCCGACCTGCTATCGCAGTCTTTGTCCAATAAAAGCGGCAGCGTTTGAGGCAAATCACTGTTTGGGGAGGGGATTCTCTCCCGCTACCGCAAGGTATGTTCACGCCAAAAGAACATTCATATAAAGCCGCAGGGTTGAATGCTGCGGCAATGCAGTGGGGACTAGACCGCTGCAATTATGCGGTGTGTTGCTGTCCACCGCAAGCGTGCAATGTGTGGCAAGCCATCGCACAATAAAAAAACCGCCTGTGAAGATGAGACCAACACAGACGGTTTTCCGTAATAACTTACTTAAATATCCACAAGGATAAAAAATCGTGTCATGTTTCAAAATCGGTCTCATCGATTTTTGTATTTATTTAATTTATATTGTATTTATACAATTTTATCGGTATTATGTCAAGTAAAAAATTGTATAAATACAACTTTTTTAGATAATTTTGCGCAATTCACGGCGGCAAGCGGAGTTACGAGAGGGAGTTTTTTTGAGGAATTTTTTTGAAAATATTATTTATTATTTTTTAGTGTAAAATTATATTGAAATTTCGGGGAGAATGTGGTAAATTTGATAATAGACGGAGTATATTATGGCAAAGCGAATACAAGACAATAAACTTTTATATCACATGACGGCTCTTGACAATCTGCCGAATATCTTCCAATATGGTCTTTTATCTCGGAATGAAGCGATTCGGCGAGGATTACTTCTGACAGACATAGCAGATAAAGAAATCGTTGGCAAGAGACAAGAGCTTCATATCGATAATTATATTCCTTTTCATTTCTTCGAGAAAACACCTTTTGCCGGAGCGGTAATCAAAAACAATCCGAGCAAAGACTTTTGTTTTATCGCTATTACAAGAGAGTTTGCACAAAAAAGCCGATTTCAGATCTGCACGGCACATCCGCTGTCGGCTAATGCCGGTGTATACGATTGGTCAATCGGTATGCAAAATATTAATTGGCTTGCAGCTGAAACACGCAATTTCAATGATAATGAAAGTAAAAATGCTTGTATGGCTGAGTGTCTTGCAGTATCGCCATTATATTACAGTGCTTTTTTTTGTATTTTTGTAAAAGACGAAAAGAGCAGGATATTTGTCGATGATTTAGCGACATCGATTATAGGTAACTATCCGTTTGAGATATGGTCAAATGATACATTCTTTTAAGGTGAAGATATGATTAGATTTGACAGCAGTGATATTTTTGCATCTTCTGCACAATGTCTTGTCAATACCGTAAACTGTGAAGGGTATATGGGCAAGGGTATTGCATATCAATTCAAGCAGCGTTTCCCGAATAACAACAAACATTATGTCGCCGAGTGTAAGTCAGGTAAATTCGGCATTGGCAAGATATTGTTTTTCAGAGAAAAAGACAAACTCATCGCCAACTTCCCGACCAAAGATAAATGGAAAGAAAAGTCGCAATATTCATTCATTGAAAGCGGACTATCGGCATTAAAACAGGGGATAATCAATAATAATGTAACCTCGATAGCGATACCGCCGCTCGGATGCGGCAACGGTGGTCTGAATTGGAATATTGTCAAGAAGATGATATGCGACAGCCTCAAGGATTTATCGATTGACATTACTGTTATAGAGCCGTCTCAAAATGTTTCTGTAGAGAAAGCGGCAGCTCCTCAGCTTAAATTATCGCATTTGATTTTAATGGAGATAAAACAAAAACTTGATCCCAATAAATTCTCCAAACTTCGTCTGCAAAAAGCGGCATTTTTTATGAATATTTTTGCCGGAGAAGATTATTTTAAGTTCGAGCAATACAAATTCGGACCGTATGCACATTCGATAGATATTTTGAGCAGAGACATAAAAGCATTTCAGAGTTACTACAATGTCGATACTGCTTCGGCCGAACAGATTGCATATAACAATATCATCAGCGACAAAATCAAGAGCGTATTTGAAAGATTTACGCTTCCTATTATGACCGCTACAGAGTATGTTAATTCGATTGAATCAGATCATCAGCTGGAGATTGTTGCAACGGTTGCAGATATAATCAAATCAAATCCGAGATTCAATAATAACGAAATAACAGATTATTTTCTACACAAATATCCAAAAGAAAAGCCCTCTCGTTTTACTGAGAGGGAAATACAAAATGCTATTCAATCTTTATCCATCATATCGAGATAATGCTGACTGTGCCGATTGATATAGTGTTTCATCGTTATCTCAGGATTATTGCCTGCCTGTCGTGCGACGAATTCCACATCATTCGTTTTATTCATCAGCTCTGTTATGCTTGTATGACGGAATGTGTATAAGGTGTATTTCGGATTGATCTTCAGCCTGTCTCGCAATTTGCTGAACTTCTTGCCATAAAACTCGCTTCCGGCATTTCTGCCCTCAAACAGATAGTCATTGCCTTTCATCGCCAGCCATTCTGCGATCTCCGCACAATATTCCTTGTACAGATACACTCTCTTGGTTTTCTGCGTCTTGTTTTGCCATACATCTGCGTATCGGTCGTGAAGATTGAAGTCCTTTGCCTGTAATTCAATCACTTCACCCGGTCTGCTGAATGTGTTGTAGAGTGTCAAAAGATAGAAGTAAAAGTCAGGATCTTTGTCTCGCAGATAGTCGTATATTTTCTTCAAGTCCGCATCCGTTATAACCAAATCCCTTACCTTGTCTTTGGTCTTCGGTATCTCCAATCCCTTGACTTGTCTTTCTCGCAGATAGCCTTTTTTGACAGCTGCATTCAGGAATGAGAGCAATGAAGTAAAGTATTTCCGCTGTGTGTCTTGAGCGTAAACCGATACAAGTGAGATGAATTTATTGACATGCTTCTGATCTGCGTCAGAGATGTATTTAATCCCTGCGTCGAGCATTTTCTCCAATGTGTTTTTCTTGAATAACATCGTATTTTCAGTGACATTCCTAAGCCTGCATGACTGCAAATAATCGGCATAAATAGGCTCTATTCTCACTCGTCTTTTCTTCCTTTTCTTGACAGTTGCTGCTGCCGTTACTCCGCCTATTGATATGGTGAGATTCAGTTTCTGCATTACGATAGACTTAACCAAATCGGCATAGATCTGTCTTGCCATCGGCTCGTCGTCAGTGAATAATGATACTTTCTGATTTCCGTTTGACACATAATAAGTGCCGTTTCTTTGATAAAGTTTCATGTTCAAATCTCCAAATATAGCATTAAATCTGTGAGACTTTGAACAGGTCGGAATATTGTGTAATCCCAAAGTAAGCACAAAAGAGTTACAAAATCGGAACAAAACCGATACAAAGTGCATACAAATGAGAGTTAATTGCCCTTGACAGGCATTTTGTTATCGTAAATCATTGTGTGAAGATGATTTACAATAATAAAATCTTACCCGAGAGGTGAGCATTTCAACATATATTCAAATCCTGTTCAATAATCTTTCAATATAATATTTAATTCCAATTATATGTGCCGACGACACGCCCGATAATCTTGAAATAGACCTGACAGGCGGCAGCGTCGATTGTCCGCGGCTCGTAAGCCGGATTATCGGACTTAATGACGATCTGATTACGCTCAGGATAGAACTGAAGCCGCTTGATAAACAGAGCGTTGTCAAGTCCGAGCAGATACACGCCGTCACCGTCAATCAAATCAAATGCGAATATCGCAACATCGCCGCTGTGATAAGTCGGCATCATACTGTCACCGAGAATGCGGACCGCACCGATACGACGACCGCCGTAACGCTCGACGATCTCCGCCCGAATATCCAACCATGTAATAACGGCAGGATTATCAAAGAAGTCTACAAGGTTGCCTGCTCCTGCCGAAGCCTGAATGTCATACAGCGGTATGCCGATAATATTGGGCGGCAGCAGAATATCGCCCTCGTCTTTCAAAAGCCACTCGCAGCTTATGCCGAGATGTGCAAGAGCCGACAGAAACTTTGCAGATGGATTTTGATTTTTACCTTTTAATATTTCGCTGACATACGGAGCTGTTTGTCCGGTTTTATCGGCAAGAGTTTTCTGATTAATCCTCAAAACATCAATTATTGCTTGAAGTTTTTCCGACCAAGGTCGCATTTCCTTCATTTTTTTACCTCCGAATAAAAAAAATTAAATTAATACAATTTTACACTTGACAAAGTTGTATAAATCTAATATTATGAGATTTATACTACGATAATAGTATCGACCGACAGCGGCATAAACTCGAATTTGCTTCACACACGAATTTGAGGGCTGCCGCGGCTATCGTTTCTTTGCTGACTGCATAAGGAGAGTTTTATGCCGAAGCAACGAGGCTTTTATAATTCAAGGCATTCTCGCCGCCGACATTCCGCCAAAAATAAATACGGAGTTGCCGCGAGAGAACTACGCACTTGTCACGACATTACATTCGACTCCAAAGCAGAGATGCTTAGGTATAATCAACTTTTCCTTATGTCTAAGGCTGGTTTAATTCATTCTTTGGAATTACGGCCAAAGTTTGAATTACTACCGGCTTTTATTAGAGGCGGTGATAAAATCCGTGCAGTGTGTTACATTGCGGATTTTCGCTACACCGAGAACGGCAAGACAGTTGTAGAAGATGTGAAAGGCGTTCGGACTAAGGAATATTCAATCAAACTTAAATTATTCCTGCATCGTTATCCCGATCTCATCTTCCGGGAGGTACACGATGGCAAAATCAAAGAATATGGATGTGATGACAATGGACGAGTTTCGGATAACAAGAGCGACTCATCATATTCGTGAGAGCAGACTGACAAAGCTGCTCAAGAGGTTAAAGTATTACTTTAAGTCAACAAGGAGACAAGGAGAGTGACAAGATGAAAGGAATGTATTATTTCGACCATGACAACAACGCACATAATGACGACAAGATGCGTAAGATCCGACGGCAATTCGGCTCTGCCGGATATGGCAAATATTGGCTGCTGCTGGAGCTTATGCACAACAACAACGGCTGCATAGAGAGGGACGACCTCGAAGACATTGCATATTGGGAACAAATCGAAAATATTGAAGAGTTCGTCGAATACTGTATCAATATCAAGCTGTTTATCGAACAGGACGGCAAGATCTATTCAAAGCGAATGGTAGAAGATATTCAGGCATTTGTGGAGCAGCAGGACAAAAGACAGTCGGCAGCAAATCAGCGGTGGAACAAACGCACAGACGACAAGACACCGAAAGGCAAAGGCAGTAACAACAACAAAGATAATAACAGCGATAACAAAGATAATAACAAGGATATTAATAAGGAAGAAACACAAACGGGCATTCTTCCCGAAAACATCAACAATGTTATTGAAACATTGAGTAAAGATGATATGCAAGCGGAATGCAAATGCAATGCAAATGCAGATGAGGTGAATATGCAAAATGAAAAAGTGGATGTGCAAGCGGAATGCACTTGCAATGCAAATGCAAACCAAAATAAAAAAGAAAAAAATAAAATAAATAATAATAAAATAAACAACAACAAAATAAATAATAATAATATTAATACTGCGAATGCTGTTGTTGTTGATGTTTCTTCTCCACAATCTCAAAGTGTGTCAGATTGTGACGGATTGCAGAATATGAGCAATGAGCAGATTGCAGGTGCTATGGCACTTCTTGACAGTCTTGATATTGACGTTGCCTCACCGCCTCTTGAAGTCTCTGCCGAGGATATAAACTCAATCCTGATTGACGAAGATGCGGCATTCGATCCCGATGACAATGTTATCGACTACGACACTCAGCAGCAGCAAGAGGCGGATAAGGCTACATCTGCCCTACTCGACGACCAAGCCAAAATGCGTGACACGCTGATTCAGACTTATGCCATTACTGACATCAAGGCGGAGATAATACTTGCAAGGCATGATGTCGCATACATTCAGAGCAAGATTGACTTGCTGCAGAAACAAAAAAACATTGACAATCCGGGAGCATGGCTTATCAAGGCAATCGAAAACGACTACCAAGCAGCAGTGCCGGAAGAAAAACCGCAGCAGCTGACTGCTTCATACTCTGACATGCAGTATGACAATTTCTGTGAACACTTCAAACAAGTGTTCAATCAGGACTTCACGCACAAAGCACTTTATGAAAATGCAGTCTCACTTCTCGGCACGTCAATGAAAGTCGATTATCTGCTGTCTGTGATCAGTGACTACAAGGGCAATCCTCGGATCAAAGAGATCCTCACTGTCAATCACTGTCACGGATTCTCAGATGTCATGAAATCAGAATCGGCGATGGGAGAACTTATCGGCTTCGGAATGGCACAAAGCAGCAAAGATATGGCAGACAAAATCAAAGAGTTGCCGTGGATGAATAAACAGGGGGCATAAATGCGAAAAATAGGCATGTGGATTTTACATCACTTCGTCAGAGTGATATGGGC
>Ga0265298_10001091_pt1 | contig 39926 bp, 62 predicted proteins | sample AusTroGonzalo_MG_3_FD_193486 | JGI IMG/M metagenome (GOLD analysis project Ga0265298, IMG submission 193486) | Bovine rumen microbial communities from tropical cattle in Woodstock, Queensland, Australia - Gonzalo_01 | ecosystem: Host-associated > Mammals > Digestive system > Stomach > Rumen ... | reverse complement strand
TGTCTACGTGCGTGTAGATGTCTGCTGTCATGGCTATATTAGCATGGCCCATGAGCTTCTGAGCTGTCTTAAGTTTAACTCCCATCTTATACAGGTTGGTGCAGTAGGTGTGACGTAAACAGTATGGTACAAAATCATCAGCAAGGGCATAGGGCGGCACTAACTTGTTGCGCTCTATTCTTGTACCCATGGAGATGTTAAGAGCCCTCTCAAGGCTGTGCGTAGCTCTGGTGTAGCTGCTCTTTGTATGATGATTGCCATAATTATTTGGTGCTATCGGCTCAAAGGGTTTGGTGCCGGCTATCCTTGGCAGAAACTCTTTAGGAATAGGTACATACCTGTCTGCGTTTTCTGTCTTTGTGCCCCGGATGTGGAGCATATTATCTTTAATGTCCTGGCCCTCTGCTGCGATCGCTTCACCGGGACGACATCCGCAGTGGTACATGAGAGCAAACACCAAAAATCTGGGATCCTCAGCGACTTCTAAAAAGTGCTTTTCCTCTGCCGGAGTAAGTGATCTGCGCGTTACCTTCTTAGCAGAAGGCTTAACAAGGTCCTCTGTAGGATCCTTTGTAATAAGGCCGTTTTTCCGGGCGGAGCTAAAGATAAACTTTAATTCTATAAAGATCTTATTTATATGGCTGTAGCTCATTCCGATCTGGTTGTTTAGGATCTCCTGGCACTCCAGAGGGGTTACTTTGCCTATAGGCCTGTCACCGATCTCAGACAAGATGTGCTTGCGGATCTGATAAAGCATGTTATCAACGTTTTTATTAGAGCTCTTGTATACTTCTATGGCCTTCTCGGTCCAGTCTGCCACAGTCATGCCGCCGGTGTATAGCTTTGTACCTTCTTTGAGCTCCTGCAGCTTCTTTGCGTGCTTCTCTGCCAGCTCTCGCTGGGTGTCAGCATATATGTTATAGGTCTTACCCTCGTAGGTAAATCTCATACGGTGCTTGTATGTTTTAGCCATGGCTCCTCCCTTCTTGTGACTCCTCATTTTTGAGGAGCCGTAATACTTTTGCGGCCTCGTAAAACCTTTACGGCTCGACTGCTCAAAGCTTCCGACATTGTTCCGACATTGTGCGTACGTGTTCCGACGTTTTACAGGGACATTTTACAGGGACATGTGGACTCATGCGGACTTATGTGGATTAATGCGGAATTATATTTTAAAAATGTCCGCTTTTCCTACAAAAATCCTTTGTATTTTGTCCGGTTTTACAAAGATATTGCTAGTCTTCACTCTCGCTTTCGCTCCGGATCTTACGTAACTCAAGTAACTTTTGCGCATATTCTGCGATTCTTCGAAGCTGTACATCATTAAGGGTTTCCATGATTTCTAACACCTGATTAAAAGCCGCTTTTTTGGTTTTGGCTTCAGGGGAACGCTCTATTCTTAACGCTTCCTTAGTGGCTTCATCCATATATCTGTTTCCCTCAGAATCTACTTTAAAATGCGGTCTAAATTTCACTCTAGGTTGAATTGGTTCCGGTTCCTCTGGCACAAATGTATATTCTTTTGGAGCTTCAACAAGGTCTGCTTTTTGACAATTGAAATATTTCGCCAGCATTTCTATTTTGTCTATTCTGGGATATGCTACGGCCCTCAACCAATTACTTATTGTTGTGACTGGTATATTAAGCTCATCAGAGAGCTTTGTAGCTGTAAGTCCTCTTGTTTCCATATAAGCCTTTAAATTATCTGCAAATATAGCTTTATTGCCTAAATCACTTTCCATATTAATGCCTCCTTCCAGCCACATTCTACCATTAAAAAGTGTGTATGGCAATAAAAAATGTAAAAAAATACCAAAAAGGTGTTGACTATACTTTTTAATAGTAGTATTCTGATATAGGGTACTTTTTTATGGTAAAGGAAAGGAGGTCAAATATGATCACTTTAAGAGCGGCAAGAGTTAATAAAAATCTTACCAGGGAGGAAGCTGCAAAGCTGTTAAACATCTCAGTTAAAGCGCTTGCAATGTATGAATCAGGCAAGACTTCTCCTACGGTTAAGGTAGTTAAGCGCATGGAAGATCTTTATGAAGTAAACTACAACGACATTGATTTTTTGCCCGTAGATACTATTTAATAGTAATAAATAGTAAAGAGAGGAGGCGCGGCATTGACTAAGCAGGATATAAAGAATGATCTTCAAAGCCTTGCAGATGGAGCTTTCTTTATTAATACGCAAAAAATTCTTGCGTATCTTGGATATTCTCAAAATTCCTATAAGGAAGTAAAGAGCCAGTATCTTGCCGGGCTCCCCAAGGTAGGATCTAAATACTACATCGATGATGTGGCGGCAAGAATTTACGCAAAGAGAGACTAGATTAATGTCAGAAAAGATTAAGGCAGTAATAGCAACAAAGGACGCGGCTATTGAAGGAATGATAAGCCGCAAGCACTACAGTGATGCACAGTGGCAGGCTCTGCAAGACGGCGAAGTGATCCAGGACGGACTCAACAGTGCCGGGGTGGTTTACTTACCTACAGAGCCGGATTATTTGAAAGGTTATTAATTTATGAGAAGGGTAGCAGATCGCTATAAGATCCGCCTCAAGTGTGGATACGTTACATTCAAGTATAAGAGTGACGCATTTAGGTGCTTACTTCATCTGGTAACTACCGGAAGGTGGCTGTTATGACAGAGAAGGAAGCAAGGCGACTTAGGGTATTGATCATAGCCGTAGCATTTGCAGCACTGGTGCTCTTGTCTCTTTTCTTTAGGAGAGGCGAAGCGGCGCCAAGGCCAGACTACTACGTAGCATGGATAAGCGAGCGGAACGGCAAAGAGGTTTACTTATCTAAAAAAGACTGGAAGCTGCTCTGCACTACAGTATGGTGCGAGGCAGGCAATCAGACAGTAGAAGCACAGAGGCTTGTAGCTGTGACCATATTAAACAGAGTAGGCTCTGATTACTTCCCGGACTCACTGAGCAAGGTGATCTACCAGGGAAACGGCAAGCAGTTTAATGTGGTTAAATGGCCCGGTTTTCCTGAAGCTTACAGCTATACGGAAGATACAGAGCTTGCGTGCTACTTAGCACTGGCTACTTACCCAGAGGAGCCGGCTAATATGCTCTTTTTTAGGTCTGGGTATTACTTTAGTAATTACTCCCCATATACAAGTGATGGGGATATGTACTTTTCATTAAGAGAATAGGAGGAAAAAGGAAATGCAAAGTCTTTACGAACTTACATCAGACTGGCTCCACGTATATGACATGATTGACGAGGCCGAGGAAGCCGACGAGGACATGATCATTGACACACTGGAAGCTATTGGCGGAGAGATTGAGATTAAGGCTGAAGGATACGCCAAGCTCATTAAGAATCTGGCAGCAGAGGCAGAAGCCCTTAAGGCAGAGGAAGCAAGGCTCTATGCAAGGCGCAGGGTTAAAGAGAACACTATAGCTCGCATGAAGCAGAGCTTACAGCTTGCTATGGAGGCTATTGATAAGCCTAAGATCAAGACAGAACTGTTTAGCTTTAACATTCAGGCAAACCCTGAGAGCGTAGTTATCGACACTATGGATATGGAAAATATCCCGGAAGAGTACAGAAAAGTGACCATTGAGCCGGATAAGACAGCTATTAAGAAGGCTCTTAAGGATGGGGCAGAGTTTCCGTTTGCTCATTTATCACAATCAAAGAGTTTACGCATAAGGTAGGAGGGGAATATATGGGTAAATGTATTCTTGTTTATGGAAAATCCGGGGCCGGCAAGACAAGCAGCCTTAGGAACTTTAAAGAAGATGAGATTTTCTTTATCAACGTAGAAGGCAAAGAGCTGCCTTTTAGGGGTGGCTTTAAATATACAGCTGCTCTTGATGATCCTGCTACCATTATAGACCAGCTTAACAAGATGCCTTGTAAGACAGCGGTTATAGATGATTCCGGTTACATAATGACGCATATGTTTATGCGTCAACATCGCAACAAGAAGGGCTCCGCGTCCTTTGATATGTACGATGATATAGCGGACAGCATGTATAACCTGGTTAAAGGTATTAAGGCTCTGAGCCCAGAGAAGAATGTCTATATCATGATGCATGAGGATATAGACGATCTGGGAGGCACTAAGCTGCTTACCTTTGGAAAGCTCTTAGACAACAAGGTCAATCTTCCGGGCATGGTAACAATATGCCTCAGAGCTGTTACTGAGCAGGGCAAACACTTATTTAGGACTACTACAGACGGTACAGACATCACAAAAGCGCCTATGGGTATGTTTGAAGAGGAGACTATAGATAACGACCTTAAGGCCGTAGACGATGTGATTAGAAATTACTACAACACGGATAACGAGGAGGAAAAGAAACATGCAGAAACCAAGTAATTACGATTCTATCCAGGCGAACCCGGACGGATTTACTCCGCTCCCAGCAGGCGGCTACGTTTGCAAACTTATGGAGGTGCTTGAGACTACTTCCAGCACAGGAAGACCTATGCTTAAGATCTCTCTTGATATAGCAGAGGGTGAGCATACCGGCTACTACGCTAATCAGTACAAGACAAACCCTAACAAGGACAAGAAGTGGGGCGCTGTAATGTACATGGTTACAGACGGCGAGTATGGCCCTTCTAACCTTAAGAGATTCCTTACAGCGGTTGAGAAGAGCAACAAGGCAGTAAAGGTGTCTTGGGATGATAAGTTTGGTGAATCCATTAAGAACAAGCTCGTAGGTGTGCTCTTTAGACGTGAGGAGTACATTAATTCAAGCAATGAGGCAAAGTGGAACACAAAGCCTTTCCAGTTTAGAAGCGCCGATGTGATAAGACAGGGCGTGCCTGCTCCTGAGGATAAGCCGCTCGCTGAAAGACCTGCAGCAAATAACCTGCCTAACCCTACCACGGATCCGGACGGATTTATGAACATCCCAGACGGTATAGCCGAGGAATTGCCCTTCTAATGTATGACAGTAGAAGAGATTAAGGCCGCGTGGAGCATGCGCGATGTTTTGGCTAAGTATGGCTATTCAGTAGATAGCCACGGCTTTTGCAAGTGTATGCTCCACGAAGGTGACAACACAGCCAGCTTTAAGGTCTACCCGGATAATACTTATCACTGCTTCGGATGCGGAGCCCATGGGGATGTAATCAGCTTTGTGCAGATGTATCTGCATTGTGATTTTAAGACGGCCTTTTATGAGCTGGGCGGTTCTTACGAGAGACCAAAGTCTCTTAGGGAGAAAAGGGAGCAGGTTGCAAGATTTACTGAACTAGAGAAGCGCAAGAAGGAGAAGGCAGCAGACCTAAGAATAACTGAAGAAACAAAAAACATTATATGCCTGGCATTGTCTGAGATACACAGACTGCTGCCAAAGTATGAAGTATTCAGTGATTCTTGGGTAAGCCTTGTAAATGAAAAAGCGATGTTGCATGACGCGCTAATGCAGATCGCGGAAAGGGGGACTCTAACAGATGGAGTATTCTCTACCAGAATTAAACGATATATGCCAGATGAATAAAGAAGATATTTTAAAAGAAGAGTTATTCCTGGCATTTTTTGAAATAAAAGATTCTGTGGAGCGCGCAAGGTATGAAATAGAGCTTAAGGATAGAGCAAAACAATTAAAAGCAGGCCCGGCGTTTAATAAACTTTTTTCGGAATATTCCAAGCAGGCTCAAGAAATAAACAAGGCTCAGCATAGCGACATTGAGATCAAGACAGAATATGGCAATTATAATTGTGCCGGCTGGAGCATATCTGAGGAAACTGGGATAAAGACATATAGTATCTTTGGAGCTGAGGTAATTGCTTGCTATCACATAATCATACCTATAAAAAGATTTATTAACATTGAGACTCAGGAGGAGATGGTAACACTTGCATATAAAAGATCCGGAGATGATGACTGGAGGCAAGTAGTAGTAAAAAGGGATATCATTGCTAATGCTAGTAAGATTACCGCGCTTGCCGGCAAGGGTGTTGCTGTTACATCAGAAACAGCAAAAGCCCTTGTAAGATTCCTTTCAGATTTTGAAAATGCAAATTACAGCTCTATCTCTACCAAGAAAAGCACATCGCGTCTTGGATGGCATAATGGATTTTTTGTGCCAGTTGAAGGCAAGGACATTGTATTTGACGGCGAAGCAAAGTTTAAATCGGCTTATGAGGCGCTAGATCCTAATGGGGAATATGAGGACTGGATTGATTATGTAAAGGAACTTAGAAACAGAGGACGCTTTGATATCAACGTGTATTTAGCGGCTTCTTTTGCCAGTGTATTAATCAATTCCGTAGGCGCTCTTCCGTTTATCCTTAATCTATACGGACCTTCCGGAAGGGGCAAGACAGTAGCTTTAATGATGGCCTGCAGTGTTTGGGCTAATCCTAAAGAGGGCGAATACATTTCCGGAGCTAACAGCACGGTTACAGCTATAGAACAAAAACTAAACTTCCTTAATCATTTACCTCTTATGCTTGATGATATGGCGACTCTTAAGAAAAAGCCGGATGAAGATTTTTCAGATTTTATCTACAGAGTATGTGCTGGACAAGGCAGGACCAGAAGCAACGTAAGTCTTACTATTGATCCTTTAACAAATTGGAAGAACGCTACACTGACTAACTCTGAGAGACCTATTACAAGCGGTATTACAAACGGCGGAGCCATTAACAGAGTTTTAGATATTCCTATAGATCAAGGGACTATGTTTGAAGATGGTAATGAGGCAGCAGGCTTTTTTAAAGCTAACTACGGACATGCCGGTGTTGATTTTATTAAGATCTTGCACATGTATGGCAGACAGAAGATACAAGAAATCTTTTCCGGAAAACGTAAGCAGCTTATCGATATCATGAAAGCTAAAGAAGATACTAAGGAAGAAAAGCAGCTTATACCGATGGCCCTTATCCTTGCAGCAGATCAGGTTATAACTGATGAGATATTCAAGGACGGTAATTACCTGGATGTTGAAAAGGCATACTCAGTGCTTAAGGGCCAAAATGAAGTATCAGAGAACGAGCAGGCCTGGGAGTATCTACTAGACATCATTGAAATCAACAAGGGTTTGTTTTCCAAAAAAGAAAGCGACGGAGAATATATGCCTCATAAATGGGGAAAGCTGGAAGTAGACGACATTTCTAAAGCTGAATATGCGTGCATTATAAAAACAGTATTTGATCGAGAGCTTAGAAATGGTGGATATGATCCGGCTATATTCCTTAAATGGTGCATAGAAAATAAAGGCGTCATAGCCAGAATTGGAAAACGTGGCGGAGCCCAAGGTACATCAATCAGAGATGGTAAGGACTGCTTTAAAGGAATAAAAATACCAATAAAAGCAGCAACAATTGAGGTGGATGAAAAGGGTTTTATAAAGGTTGAAGATACCGAAGACGAGTTGCCATTTAAAACGTAACCCATTTTGTAACTCAAATGGGTTACACGCTAAAGCCTTGAAATAACTGCTACATAAACGTTTTAAAAAAAGTGTAACCCACTTTGAAAGCATATAGGCATATATATAAAAAAATAAATATATAAATAAATAAAATAATAATTCTTTAGATAGATACATATAAGTGGGTTACTGAGTTACAAGGTTTATGAAATACAGAAATAATGCGGATTATCCGCGTAACCCACTTTTATAAAAATGGGTTACAAACGAGTTACACATGGTTACAAAAACATAAAAAACTAGGGAAAGAAGGAAAGGTTATGAAGGATTCTTTTAAGAAGATAATAGCAGAGATCGACGCCCTGGACCTTGAGGAGAAGATCACAGCTATTAATGAGCTCAAAGCAGAGCTTAAGAAAATAAGTCCATTTGTTAATGAGCCGGTAGACTTTGTACAGTGGGTTAAAGAGGAGCTGGTTATAGCAAACGATTATAACCCTAACACGGTAGCTCCGCCGGAGATGGAACTGCTACATACTTCTATCCAGGAAGATGGATATACGCAGCCTATAGTAGTGTATCAGCATGACGGCATCTATGAAGTAGTAGACGGATTCCACAGAAACAGGGTAGGCAAGGAATACAAGGACATACACGACAGGATCCACGGATACTTGCCTATTACAATCATCAACGATGATAGACACGAAAAGGCAGACAGAATAGCATCTACTATCAGACATAACAGGGCCAGAGGTAAACACAGAGTAGAGGCCATGAGCGATATTGTTATAGAGCTCAAGCGTCGTAATTGGAGCGATACAAAGATAGCTAAAGAACTGGGAATGGACGCGGATGAGGTTTTGAGGCTTACCCAGATTACCGGACTTGCTGAAATGTTTTCAGATAAGGATTTCAGTGAGGCATGGGAGGTTGACATGCTGGATGAGTCTGACTTTATCGACGAGACTTTCGAGGAAGAAGAATGAAGCAGGTATTTTATCATTACACTCTTTGGGAAGACTTCCAGGCAAGAATGTACGATGAGGACAAAGAAGGCAGGCCGGAAAGAATACAAAAAGCAATACAGTGCCTTACAGATCCGGCTATCTGCTACGAGTATATGACTAAGGTTGTAAAGAACTGGAAGTATGCTACGGAGCAGAACTTTACAAACAAGAGTATCAATCATCAAGCATTTTTAGGACAATGCGCCTGCTGCCTGTTCGGCGGAGTGCATGAGGACGAAACCAGGGAGGCATGGGGAAAGCTCACAAACGAGCAAAGATATAAAGCTAATAGTATCGCTGATAGGGTTTACTCTGAGTGGCTTGTAGACTACGAAAAGACAAACGAGCCATATTACCAGACATCATTATTTGATTAGGAGGGGCTATGAAAAAACCAATAGGTATAAATGTTTATGAAGCTGCCAAGCAGAGAATAGCTTATACATTTGATCACTTTGATAAGATCATATGCAGCTTTTCCGCTGGTAAAGATTCTACATGCATGTTGCATATGGTTTGTGATGAGGCCAGACGCAGAGGCAGAAAAGTAGCTGTCATGCTGATTGATCTTGAAGGCATGTACAAAAAGACCATAGATCATGCAGAGCGTTGCAGAGAAATGTACAAGGACTGTACAGAGTGGTACTGGATCTGCCTGCCACTGCATCTCAGAAATGCAGTATCTGTCTATGAGCCGTTTTGGAAATGCTGGGATCCGGAGCAAAAGGACATGTGGATAAGACCACTACCAAAGGACTGCATCAATGATAATGATTACTTTCCATTCTTTCATGAAGGTATGGAGTTTGAGGAGTTTGACGTACTCTTTGCTCAGTGGTACGCCCAGGGCAAATCTTGCGCGGTCCATATCGGTATCAGAGCTGATGAGAGCTTGAACAGATACAGGACCATAGCAAACAGACACAAAGAGACTTATGAAGACCATATGTGGACCACAAGAATAATAGATAACGTTTATAACTGCTATCCAATATATGACTGGAGGACAGCAGACGACTGGATCTATCAAGGCAAGAACAAAGACAAGCCATACAATGAGCTTTACGATTACATGCATCTTGCAGGACTTACTATACATCAAATGAGAATATGCCAGCCATACGGCGACGATCAACGCAGGGGCTTGTGGTTATTCCATTTAATCGAGCCGGATACATGGGCTAAGGTGGTAGCCAGGGTAAACGGTGCTAACAGCGGAGCCATGTATATTAACGAGACCGGAAATATAAACGGCTATAACAAGATTAAAAAACCTGCAGGCCATACCTGGAAGAGTTTTGCAATACTGCTTATCAATTCCATGCCGCCTAAGACTCAGGAGCACTACAAGAATAAGATTTATAAGTTTGTGAACTGGTGGAAAGAACGCGGATATCCGGACGGCATCCCGGATGAGGCAGACTATCAGATGGAGCAAAAGAAGGACGTACCAAGCTGGAGACGTATTTGTAAATCACTTCTTAGGAATGACTTTTGGTGTAAGGGCCTGAGCTTCACGCAGCAAAAGTCTACAGCTTATGAGGCGTACCTTAAGAGAATGAAAGCACAACGAGCTGCGGACGAAAACCAGATAAGCATGTTTGATTAAATTCCATAGTAAGTAATGGAAAGTAGGTAACCCTCCTGATTTCGGTTATTATCTCGTCGCTTTGAGCCTGGATGACCTTGCCAGAGCAGAGATGAATCAAACAGAACCACCTTACCACGACATGTTGAAGAATCAGGTTTCTTATGCTGGTGCATTGATAGAAGAGGGCCTCATGGATGCAAACTATAACTATATTGACGCTAAAGAAAACTTAACTGCTAAAGGAGGGCAAGCAATGTTTATTAAAGGACAGCAAGTGATTGTTACTTGGAGCCCAGGTGGTTTCATGGAACGTATAGACATCGGTGATTATTGCTATATCAATTCTGTTGATATTATGTACATCAAGGAAGCATGGAGATATGGTGCGGAGAAACATATTCCGCTTAAAGGGCTTATTGAGCTTGGCGATGAGTCTGCGAAAGAATATTGTGTTTGTGAATCGATCGGTGCAATGGCTCCATTTCTTATCCATATGACCATGGATGAGCTCGCGGAGCTGTTAAACAAGGAGGGCAAATGAGAAACATAATCATTGAGATATTTGCAGCTTGTCTGCTGATATTCTGGTGGATCTTCCTGAGGAGGAATAAAAATGAGTAATAAATCTGAAGGTACAAGATTCGAGAAAGTTTTCGCAGACATTTTATCTGATAGAGGCTACTGGGCACACTGCCTGCGGGATAATCATAACGGCCAGCCATTTGACGTGATCGCCTGCTATAACAATCAGCCTTATGCCTTTGACTGCAAAGAGTGTTCCGGAGATAGATTTGTTTTATCCAGGATGGAGGAGAACCAGATACTTGCCATGAGGAAGTTTATAAAGACCGGCAATAAAAATGCTTACTTCGCTATACTCATGAATGGCAATATCTACGTAGTGCATTACCTGGTGCTTATGGAGCGATACGGCAAGGAAGCAAGCATACCGGAGAAGCTGCTTAAGGTTTTATCTGAGGAGACAATACTATGCGAGCAAGAGTAGGAGCAGATATAAGAGTATACAAGGCTGATAAAAATGTTATCAGCTGGGCGCATACAAATCTATACATACCTAATCCTGACTACGCTAAAAAGAAGCGCATGGGGTTGTGGCTGGGTAAGACTCCTGAGTATATCACTCTGTATACAAGAGATGGAGAAGACTACATCTTTCCTGCAGGGTGTTACGAGCCATTAAGAGAGGCTATACCTTATATTGACTTTGAGGCCAGTTTCCCTACGCGCAAGATCTTCCCAGAGGTAAACATACCACTGTATGACTACCAGGAGAGAGAAGTAGACCGGATGATACGTCATCACTTTGGAATACTTAAGGCTCCCTGCGGAGGCGGCAAGACACGTTGCGGCCTTGCGATAGCCGGAAGGGATGTAGGACGCACATTATGGCTTACTCACACTATAGATCTATTAAACCAGTCTAAATCTGCTGCCGAGGAGTTTTTTAATAGTAATGAACTAGGTACTATCTCAGAAGGTAAAGTAGAGGTAGGCAGCAGGATCACATTTGCTACTGTGCAGACCATGAGTAAGCTAGACCTACGTAAGTATATGAACACCTGGAGCACAGTCATAGTAGATGAGTGCCACAGGGTATGCGGAAGCCCTACAAACGTGATGATGTTTTACAAGGTACTAGCAAGCCTCAATGCTTCCAGGAAGTATGGCCTGTCAGCTACCGTGCACAGGGCAGACGGACTTATCCGCTGCACACATGCCATACTGGGACCAATCATAGGCATTATATCTGAGGTGGATGTAGCAGACAAGACATCCCCGGTGGAAGTAATACCTGTTAAGACAAAAACAGAGATCCCTGAGGAAGCACTGGACACAGACGGAACTATCATCTATGCAAAGCTGATCACTGCACTGGCTGAGGATACGCAGAGAAATGCTATCCTTAGGGACCACATCATAGACGGCTACAAAGAGCATAGCAGCTTGTGTTTATCCGAAAGGCTGATACAGCTTGAGCTCATGCAGGACAGACTCATATATGCCGGCGTGGATCCCAGCGAGATACGATTTATCTCTGGGACTACTAAAGCAGCTGAGCGCGTAGCAGCTCTCGATGATATGAGGTCCGGCAAAGCAAAGATACTGCTTGCTACTTACGGCCTTGCTAAAGAGGGCTTAGATATACCTAGGCTGGATAGATTACACTTGCTTACTCCACAAAAGGACTATGCGGTAGTGATCCAGGCAGCAGGCAGGGTGGCACGCAAGGCAGACGGCAAAGAAAAAGGCATTGTATACGATTACGTAGACAATATTGGGTATTGTGAGAGAGCTTATGCTTCTCGCAAGAGTTTTTACAAGAAAAAGGGGTACGTAGTAAATGACGAACACGGAACACGTAAAGGGAGTAGTAGACGCAAGTCTTCTTGATATCCTCAGGGATATTGAGGCAGGGGTTACATTTTCAGAGATAGCAAGGCGCTATGAGCTGCCATACAAAATCTTTTATAACTACTGCGCAAGGCTCAAGATCTCTCGCAAGCGCATCAACGAGCTGGGAGTAAATGAGGTAGCTAAGCAGTACAGAGACCGTAATTATGAGACCAGGGAGAAGCGCGAGACACTTGCCGGCATGGATCCGGAGCTTGTGCACCTTAATGGTATCTGGGAATTTTCCTGCAGTATCTGCAGGAAAAAGAAGACAATGCTCTCCCCAGGAGAGTGGGCTTACAAGGTAAAGCACAAAGAAGTAGTTTATTACGCTTGTGGGTATACGGATTTTAAGAAACTAAAGGCAAAGATAGAAAGGGTGAGGTAAAGACTATGCAAATGAGTGACAGCGAGATCGTAAGGTCTTACAAAGAGGCAAGGCGCAAGGGTGAGCAGGTCAAGATTCTGGCACAGCTCAACGCCTGCAGTACTGATGATATTTTAAAAATATTAAAAATTAATAATGTTGAAGGCGCAAACAAGCGGATCTTTAATACAGTGCCGACGGTATCAAAGACTCCGGTGGGAGCTGTAAAGATGTCAAAGGTTCCACCTAAGATTGAGCCGCCTTACAAAGAAGAGAAAATTAGCAAATATGCTGAAAATAAAGAAGTTACAAAGATAGAGGAGATTAAGAAAATGAAGCTACCAAAACTTGTGTTAGGAGTTTTAGATCAGAGGACCAGAGAGATGCAAAAAGAGATTGACATGCTTACTGATCAGATCACGCGGTATCAGGAGCAGAGATCAAAGCTGGAGGAAGAGTTTACAGAGCTTGTAGCCTTCCTGGAGGGAGCTGAGATAGATGAGTGACTGGCTAATGGGTTTTAGCAAGGCTATAGCAGATTTGGTTAAGATATCTCTCAAGGCCGGCACGGTAGACCTTAAGATGCTAACAGACCTTATCAAATCTCAGAACAAATCACACAAGGCAGAGCTGTTTAGGTTTGCGGAGAAGCTAGAGATCGCTTGTCAGTACAAGACAGACAAGACCTACGAGGACTACCAGGCGGTTATCAATTCCCTGTACATGGCATACAAGAAGCTGCAAACGATCCTTACTATTGATTCTGACGTAGCAAAAGAAGCGGTGGACCGTGCGGTGTATGCCGGCGAACCACTACAAAGGGACTACAAGCACTGCAATGCTACGATGGAGCTTATAAGGTTGTATATGTGTAAATTCATGGAGGAAGAGGGCAATGGGTAATTGTGGTACATGCAAGTGGTTCCAGGTAAGTAAAGAGCTTGGCTTTCCAGAGCTGCTGTGTAAATGCAAAGGGAGTCCATATTTTAATGAGGACATGGAGGTTGATGATCACTGTGGTAGGTATGAGAAAAGGATTAAGCATGAAACACACGCCGATAGACAATAACGTAAATTATGTTGTGTTCGTCCAGCCTGGAGACAAGATCTTTTGCAAGGATATTAAGGATTTTAACAATACTTTGCATGATGTAGTAAGCATGGGCGTAAGTGTTCTTGTTACACCGGAGCTTATGAGAAAATACGCCTTTGAGGTAAAGGAGGTTCCTGAGGATGGAACGTGACGGACAGATGGATATATTCGACTATCTGAAAGAGTCCGATCCGATCTCGCTTGGAGCAATACACAGATTTTTGAGATACGGACCACATACAGTCATACCGGAAGTAGAGGAACAGACAAGAGAGTATCTTGAAAAGAACGGTGTGCCTGACTGGGTGAAATGGGATAAAGACAGCTTACCTTGTCAGAACTGTACTTGGTTTGATGGAACAAGCTGCCGATCAGGAGCACACACTTGTCATTATGAGTTTGGTTATCTGATCTGCGAAATGTTCTGCCAGTCTGTAACAGAAAGAAAGCCGTCTACTGTTGGAGATGTCTGCCCGAGCGTTCCGGTTCCGGTAGACATAAAGGGGATCTGCGATGACGCGTACTGCCCTAAGTGCGGCAGAGCTCTGGCAGAGAAACTTGCAGACCGGGACTGTCCCAGCTGCCATGCAAAGTTAGATTGGAGCAGATGGCACAGAATGAATGATAGGGAGGTAGAATTATGAACGCACAAGAACTGACAGAACGATACCACAAGCAGAGCCAAGAGATAAGCGAACTAAAGAAACAGGTTGACTATCTCACACAGGAGTGCAGACTACTTCGCCGCTTTGTTGAAGATGCTCAGATAGATATTAAGATGTTGCAAAACAGGAGGTAACAACATGATCAATAAATCTTTTGTACTCGCCTACGCAGCTGTGTGGTTCAGTACCGCACTGGCTGTCTGCGTGGGCCTGTACTTTACCAGGGACGTGCGGTGTTTATTTTTCATGCTGATACCGACGCTGATTAGAGTGTATACAAACGAAAAGACGGAGGAGGAAGGACAATGAGCCTAAAAGAAAAACTAGAAAAAGCACGAAACACAGCTCCAACAGATTGGCTGACAGAGGGCATGACTAATGGTGAAATGCTTATGACAATGTTTCCACAAATAAACGTGATTAAATCAATAGCTTATCCTGATTCTTACTATGTTAGCTTTCCTGACTTTGTTGGAGTTTACATTTTGAAATGTTGGTGGAACGCTCCGTATAAGCCACAAGAGGGGGTGGAAGAATGACAAGAGAAGAAGCAATAAACATACTTGATGAAATACAATCTTTTGATTGTAATCAATACTATAAACCATACGCAGAAGCCTTTGACCAAGCAATTTCAGACATGAAACGAGTAGAGAAACTTGAAAGGTTGGTTGAAAATCTCAATGCAGGATTATCTTCAAAGATAATAATAATTGATGGACTTGAAGCCGAAAACAAAAGGCTTAAAGAGGATTTGAGCAGATGGCAAGAGGGCGAATATAATCATTGTGATTTATGTTGTTCAACTAGCCGTTATGAGCTTAAACGTCTTAAAGAGGGCATTAAAAAGGTTAAGGCGGAGATAGAAGAATACCAATACGAAAATAAGTATGCCGAAGCTGTCAAAGACAATATGGAGGGCTGGATATGCGCATTTGACGCAATAAACATCATCAACAAATATTTGGGCGAGGTAGGTGATAAGTAATGAAAGAACAATGGCAAGAGTTAAAAGAAACTATCACCGAAATGCGTGATAATGATGGTACAAGCACTCAACAAGAAGTATGTAGGTTTTTGGTTAATTATATGAATATACTTGAAAAGCAGATGCAAGAGCCGAGGTGGATTCCTGTTACCGAGAAATTGCCCGAAGAAAATAAGACTGTGATAGCTTCCGCAAAAGATGGTGTTTATCCCGAAACAAGGTATTCAAAAGAATATGGTTGGGAATGGGCTTTTGAGGCTGGTTCAGACTTTTGGTTAGAACTTGAAGATGTAACAGCATGGATGCCATTACCCAAACCATATGAGCCACAGGAAAGTGAGAGTGATGTGTAATGGCAGAGATATGGAAAGCGGTAACGGGATATGAAGGTCTTTATGAAGTGAGTAGTCTTGGGAATGTAAGAAGCCTTGACAGAGTTATAAGGTCGAAGCACAACGGCACAACGTTAAGAAAAGGACGAATATTAACTCCGTTTTACGAAGAAAAGAAAGGCTATTATCAAGTGGCATTATCGAAAGACGGAAAGGAGAAAAAGCAAAGAATACATAGATTGGTCGCAACTGCCTTTTTGGATAATCCGTTTAATTACACAGATATAAACCATAAGGACGAAATAAAAACAAACAACAAAGTGGATAACCTTGAATGGTGTACCAGAAAATATAACAACAATTATGGCACAAAACCGCAGAGAACAAGTGCAACAATGAAAGAACGCTATCGAAAGATAAATGCGGAAGGAAGGGGTGAGGATAAGGAATGAAGCTTGTAATTGACATAACCGAGCATAACAAATCTGTAATTGATAGGTTTGTTAATGGTGAGGGATTTGAAGTGTTACCTACTCCGATTATAGATGATGTAGTCAGAGCGATAAGGAACGGCAAGCCTATAGTACATGGAAAGTGGTTGGAATGGTTAGATGATGAAACAAGCATTGTTCCTATTGATGAAAATGGAAATTCTACAAGGAGTTGTTGGTGTAGTAATTGTACGGTGTGGTTAGCTGGTTCTGATGAATATCCTGTTTCTGCAAATTACTGTCCTAACTGTGGTGCGGATATGAGAGGAGGTAAATGAATGACAAAAGAGCAAGCCAAGATAAAAGAAGAAACAGAGGTTACGCTGATGCTGGCAGAGTTATCTAAGATGCCTTCGCAGGTTATAGCTACGGCATATGTTTATGCTAAAAATATCACAGCTTTTGGCGTAGACGTGACTAAGCTATGGGACACGACAGCGGAGCAGGCCACGGCTTTAGAGAGGGCTTATCATGACGGCTATCGTAACGCACTGAAGCGAATGGATCGTGATTATAGCAATGGTTATTTAGATGCTTTGCGCAGCGTGGAAAAAGCCATAGAAAAATTAAAGACCAGGGATTAGGAGGCAAACAATGAGCAAAATTTTTGATGATATGAGCACTGTTATACTTGAGGCGCATGGCCCAAGTATAAAAATGCAGATAACCGGGCCCAGACCTGCGTGCCTGGCATCGCTATCCTGCATCTTTAAGGTTCTGATAGAAAAAGACGTATTTACTCCGAGTGAGCTAATAGGCTCAGTAGTTACGGCAGCTATGTATGAGGCTCCACAGGATGAGGCAGGGGATATTATAGCTCAAGTGTTAAAGGACCTTAAGAACAAATGAGATACTGCTACTACTTCAAAGAAAAAGGAATCTATGCAGCTGCGTGCGGATTCACTACAAAGCACATAGGCCAGAAATGGCTATACTGTCCGCACTGCGGTTATATCATCGTTAGGGAGGGTAAAACTTATGGATCTAGCAAAGTACCAAAGAACTAAGGCGATCATTGAGCAAAAGAAGGCGCTCATTGCTGAGCTTCGCAGAGCCGGGCGCAGCATGTTTACTGATTCTGTTTCCGGATCCTTTCCGGACTTTCCGTACACTAAGCACACGATCAAGCTGGAGGGCGAGGATGAGAACGTCTACAAGAGTGATATCGCCAAGATCGAGCGCGAGATAGCCGACCTGCATCTTACTCTTGCAGGACATGAGCAAGAGCTACGCGACTACCTGGCAAACATCCCGGACGATACCGAGCGGCAGATCCTTACTTGCCGGTATCTCTACGGATGGAGCGAGTCCAAGATAGCCTCTACTGTGAACTACTCCCAGCCTACGGTATCCAGGCTTCTTAAAAAATCTTTACAAGAAGAGTAATTAGGTATATAGTATAAATTGGTTATTTTTAACCTATTTTTATAAAGTTGCATAACATGAATAAAGTGAATAGTGTATAATAATAATTGAGAAATTAGATAAATTATAAATAGCCAAGGATTAGATTCCTCCAGAATTTTATCCAATAACATAGAGAGCTACGCTACTGCGTGGCTCTTTTGTTTTGTCTATTTATTCAGCGTAGCTAAGGAAAGGCGTTTATGGAAATGAGGTGATGCATATGCCAAAGGGTGATAATCCGAAGAGCTATGCAAATCTCGCAAAGGCATATGGCGGCACTGGCAAAATGAACACTGAAACGGCACGGAAAGCAGGAGCCAAAGGACGCGCTACGCAGACAGCAAGAAAAAAGCTCCGAGAGCAGACTAAACGTGAGATCATCGAGCGAGTCTTTGACGATGAGTCTACTGCCAAGGTACTGGAGAAGATTAAAGAGCTGGCCCTGGATGGTAATGCCGAGATGATCAAGCTGTACGCCAAGATCGCCGGCGCAGATAAGACCACGCAGGAACTTAACAAGGCTGATGCAGACCTTGTAAAAGTAAAGAAAGATACTAAACGTATTGAGGCTGATACTAAGAAGATCGAGGCCGAGACAGAGCTTATCAAGCTCAAGATCGCTACGCCTACCGAGGAGGAAGACGACGGCTTCTTCGATGCTATTGAAGGACGTATCCCGGATGTCTGGGATGCTCCTGAGCAGGGCGGTGATCATGAGTGAGCTTGTTTAAGTTTAAGCCCTTCTCAAAGAAGCAGCTACAGATACTCACCTGGTGGATGCCCGGATCTCCTGCTGCCGATTGTGACGGCATTATAGCAGACGGCGCTATCAGATCCGGAAAGACCGTAAGTATGGGCCTGAGCTTTGTGCTCTGGGCTATGCACACATTTAACGGCGAAAACTTCGCCATGTGTGGAAAAACTATCCAGTCACTGCGCCGCAATGTGATCAAAGACTTAAAAAAGATGCTCGTAGGGCGCGGCTACAAGGTAGTAGACAAGAAGACAGAAAACCTGCTCGTTATCACAAAAGGGACTGTGATCAACGAGTTTTATTTATTTGGTGGAAAAGACGAAGCCTCCCAGGACCTTATCCAAGGTATCACGCTCGCCGGCGTGTTCTTTGATGAGGTTGCCCTGATGCCTGAGAGCTTTGTAAACCAGGCTACCGGCCGTTGCTCAGTAGACGGCTCTAAGTTTTGGTTTAACTGTAACCCAGAGAGCCCTAACCACTGGTTTAAGGTTCGCTGGATAGACGAGGCAGGCAACAAGAACCTGCTTTACTTGCATTTCACGATGGATGATAACCTGTCTCTTACTGAGAAGGTCAAAGAGCGCTACCGTGCGATGTATGCAGGTGTTTTCTATGAGCGCTACATAAGAGGCTTGTGGAAGACAGCTGAAGGACTTATTTACACAACATTCCTTGATGCAAACATATACACGGACGACGAGCGGCCGCCTGGCCTGCTCCGCTCCGCGTATAGAGAAATAACTTGCGACTATGGAACTACTAACCCTTGTGTGTTCCTGGATACATTCGACGATGGGGACACGATCTGGGTAGACGCGGAGTACCGATGGGACAGCCGCTCAATGGAGGCGCAAAGATCCGGGAACCCACAAAAGACAGACAGCAAATACGCTGATGACATGGCTGCCTTTATGGCAAGGGTGCCTGAGAAGAACTGCCTTATTATCGTGGATCCTTCTGCTGCTTCTTTTATCCAGGAGCTTAAGAGCAGAGGCTGGGTAGTAAAGCCCGGCGTTAATGACGTGCTCGACGGCATAAGGGTTATATCAACGATGTTTGAAAGACGCAAGATAAAGATAAACGCAAACTGCACAGGGCTCATTGATGAGCTTCATTCTTACGTCTGGGATGACAAATCGGCCATGCACGGCAAGGATGAGCCGGTAAAAGAAAAGGACCACGGCCCGGATGCGCTGCGTTACAAGATAAACCTTATGCCAAGCTGGCGAAGGATCTCTTTTGGAGGTAAAGCATGAGTAAGAAGAAAAACAAAAAACAGAATATAGTTACTACTACTGATGCTTTTAGCAATCCTGCTGCCAGGACAGGCTTTGGAACGCTAGACCTTATAAGCGCCACTGAATATCCAATGACGCGCATGAGCGATAACCCTCAGCTGCTCACAAGCCTTTACAGAGATAACTGGATAGTGCAGAACATCGTGCAGCTGGTGCCGCAGGATATCTGCCGTAAGTGGTTTGAGGTAAAGACGGCAGCAGACAGCAAGTATCTGGATGCGCTGAACAGACTTATACGACGCACTAACCTGCGTAACAAGATATACGACGGCCTTTGCTGGGGACGCCTTTACGGCGGAGCAGCAGGACTTATTTTGATTAAGGGCGACAACGATCTAAGCCAGCCACTTAACCTTGACACTATCATGCCGGGATCATTCCTGGGTTTGCACATCCTTGACAGATGGAACGGCATATTCCCTCAGGGAGCCATTGTAACAGATCCTGAAGATCCTGACTTCGGCCAGCCGGAATACTATGAGATCCGAAATGCCAATGATGTGTTTGTGTCAAGAGTGCATCACTCTCGCGTGGTTCGCTTTATTGGCCGTGCTCTTCCGTGGATAGAGCAGGTAACAGAGCTCTACTGGGGAGAGAGTGAGATAGAGGCAGTATTTACAGAGATCGCAAGGCGCGACAACGTGGCTGCCAATATTGCAGCACTCACCTTCAGAGCAAACATGGAGTACAGAGAAGTAGAAAGCCTTGACCAGCTGTTTGGCATCGGCAACGAGGACGTGCAGCGCCGTTTCTGGAATACAATGCAAGCGCAGGCAGTGCTCCGCTCTAACCAGGGAATCAGCCTTATCAACAAGGGCGATCAGGTCCACACTGAGCAGTACACTTTTGCAGGAATTGCGGACGTGTATGACAGGGTGATGATGGACGTAGCCGGAGCCGCAAGGATACCGGTTACAAAGCTCTTTGGCAGAGCGCCTGCCGGCATGAACGCTACCGGCGAATCTGACATGAATAACTACTACGATTACATAGACGGCGTGCGTGAGACATCCTTTAGGCCAGTCATTGACAAGCTGCTGCCTATCCTCTGCGCATCTGCATGGGGCATGGTGCCGGATGATATCGAAATTGAATTTCCACCGATGCAGACACCGGACGAGGAAAAGAACGCAAACATTGCGGAGAAGAAGACCGGCACTATCATTGCTGCATTCCAGAATAACCTTATCGACAAAGAGACAGCTGATAAAGAGCTTATGGAGATACCTGGAGTATTTGACAAGATCACTGATGAGATGGCTGAGGAAGGCAGAGGCGTAACAGCCATAAGCCAGCAGGCCATGCTTGATCCGTTTATGGGAGTTGGTGAGTAATGCCATACATCACTAAGCTGGCACCGGGGCAGGACAGTCTCGCAGCCATGCGCACACTGTACATAAAGACAGAGCAAAAGATCATAAACGAGATAACTCGCAAGCGTGCTCTCGGCCTTGTTGATTATGCAGACGTTGCCGCGCTGGATAGGGTCCGGGCGATCTTAAAAGAGATGACGGACACGGCAGAGGAACGCATACCTCAGGCAATAGAGCGATTCTTTTACAAAGAGAATGACATGCCGGGAGCCGCTGCTGGGTATGCAAACGCCCAGGCACTCACAAGCACGCAGACGGAAACGGTGGCGACGCTTGTAAATAACCTGCTTGCAGAGATAGACGAGGCCGCTTCTATGGCATACGAATCTGCGGCAAAGTACCTGGCTGTAGGAAGGCTTGAAGCCGGGGAACTTAGAAACATCACTCTTACTGCTGTAGCTGAGAAAGAGGCAGCAGGCAAGGGCTGGAATACCATACAAAAACAGATGGCCGCTGAGCTTAATGCTAAGGGGCTTACATCTTTTGTAGATAAAAGAGGCCATGAGTGGAGCCTTGCTTCTTACTGCTCCATGGCTACCAGGACCACAGGCAGACAAGCGCAGGTAGCCGCAGCGCTTACCGCGAATGAGGATCAAGACCTGTGGCAGATAAGCAAGATCGGAAGCACGTGCCCTCTTTGCTCAGTGTATGAAGGGCGCGTATACAGCCGAAGCGGCCTAGATCCAAATTATCCTCCTCTTGCGGTGGCTTTTGGCAAGATAGATCCGGCCGGAAGCAATGACATAAGCAATACCTGGCTGAATATACATCCTAACTGCCTGCACTCGCTGGTGCCTTACACAACGATAGGCAAAAGCGACAAAGAGATAGAGCGAGACAGGAAGTACAGCTTGTTTACTGAGCGGCCTGCCAATATTGACTACCGCACGCGGAAGCAGCGCGACGCATACCGCACAAAAGAGCGGAACCGTGTGCAGTACCGTACAGACGTAAAGCAGTTTGACAAGTACCGCGCAGCTCTGGGCGATGACTTCCCTAAGACCTTTGAAACCTTCCGCAAGCACAAGCGTGCAGACGATGAGGAATACAAAGAATGGGAGCGCAGATACAGAGAAGTAAACGTAAAAGGCAAAGAGCTTGAAAGGGAGCTCGCGGAAGATCCTTTTCTGTAAGATATGACCAGTGAACAAATACGAGCACAGGAAGACGCCCTGGCGGCGCTCTTCCATGAAGCAGTAATAAGAGCGGAGGTGGTAAACCGTGATAAGTTACTACGGATACACGATAAGTCCGAACCAGCTGGAAACTGGGGAGGGCTTTTTAATTTGCAGAAATGTTCCAATAGCGAGAACCGGTACACAGCAGTATCTCGCACGCGAGATCGGCTTAGAAGGAAGCGACGTCATAGACGTAGAGCGGCCAGAAGAGGAAGTCTTCTCTCCTGCTGCCATGGCTTCCTTTGAGGGCAAGCCTGTTACAAACGATCATCCTACAGAGCTTGTAAACCCTGACAATGTTTCTCTGTATGAGAAGGGCCACGCCCAGAACGTGCGCAGGGGTTCCGGAGAGTTTGAGGACTTCCTTGTAGCGGACCTGCATATACACGATGCAGAGCTGATAGATGCAGTCAAGGTGCATGGTAAAAGGCAGATCTCCTGCGGCTATGAATGTGAATACAAGCAGGATGAGAACGGCCGTATTTATCAAATAAACATCAGAGGTAACCATATTGCGATAGTTGACGAAGGCAGAGCCGGAGCCAAAGCCGCAATCATGGACTCAATAAATACTACAGCCGAAAAGGCAGAAAGGACAGTAAAGATGAGTAAAAAGAGTGCTTTACTTAAGCTCTTTGGACTTGCTGCAAACGGCAAGAACGAAGAAGAGCTGAACCAGCTGGCTCTTGATACTGCTGAGGCATTCGCTGAGGAGAAACTTGACGAGGAGCCGGCAGCAGAAGTTGAGGCAAAAGCTGAGGACGAGGCGCCTGAGCTGGGCGGACTGGAAGCCGTAAGCGCAAAGCTCGACAAGCTCATTGATCTTTTAACTCCGGCGGAGCCTGAAAAGGCTGAGGTTGAAGTTGAGACCAAAGAGGACATTGACGCAGCTATTGAAGAGCTCGCAAAGGCAGAGGAGAAGACCGACGCAGAGGAAGCTCTTGCAGAAGCAGATCCTACCGGCGAAGAGGCAAAAGTAGTAGAGGCTGAGGAGATGGATGCTTGCGGCGAGGACGCTTGCAAGGACGCTGCCATTGATAACGCTACTGCTGCTTACATTCTTAAGTCTGTAAGAGAGCCAATCGCAAAAATTACAGACGAGACACAGCGTAAAGCTGTATCTGATGCTCTCATCAGTGCAGTAAAAGGCAAAAAGAGCGTAATGGGAGACATCCTGGAAGCTCAGACAGGCTATGCAAACACAGGCAAGCCGGTAAGTAATGAGGACGTTCAGAACGCATACGCACAGATGAACCCTCACACAAGAAAGAAGGAGGATTAAACCATGGGACAGGTTATAGGTTTAGACATGACTAATGGCTATGCTGGTGCTTACTCCAGACAGCCGGATCAGATTATCGATACCAGAGTAGCTGGCTCTGGCGGAGTTGCTTTTGGCCAGGCTGTAAAGTACAGCTCTGGTGCAGTTGTTGCTTTTGGCGCTGGTGACGCTGCTACAGACTTTGTAGGTGTTGCTACAAGAGCCGTAAAGACAAGCCTTGTAAACGGCACAGCTGGTTACTTTGAGAACGAGCCGGTGCCGGTTATGAAGCGCGGCAGAATCAACGTGCTTTGCAATTACGGTTCCCCTGCACTCAACGGCGACGTATACGTAAGAATCGCAGCTAACGGCTCTATTCCTGAGGGAATCGTTGGCGGCTTCGAAGCAACATCTGACAGCACAAACAGCGTTAAGCTGACAAACGCAAAGTGGGCAGGCGCTAAAGATGCTAACGGCATCGCAGAGCTTGAAATCTTTGAACCGATCAATGCATAGGAGGTAAATGATCATGAGTTTTAAGAATGTTGGAACTACTCCGCTTGGAACTTTTGGCCTGCAGTCTTCCGGAGCTCCTATGGTAGCTATGGATGCTAACGGCATCTCTTCCGGCCAGGCTTTCCTCGTATCCGAGCTTGAGAAAAGAGATACAATCATCAGAACTCCGCTTACATCTTTCACATATGGCCGTGACGTAGTTGTAAGAGTAGGCGGTGGCTGGGAAGAGTTTGTAAGCGCTCTTAGCGTAGGCTATGGTGTTACCGGTGGATCCGGCGCAGGCCTTGTAAACGCTCCGGGTGCTGATGGTATCCCTATGGTACAGGCTAACTTTGATAAGAACCTGTACAAGACACACGTTGTTGCTCTTGGAACCAGAGTACAGTGGGTTGACATGCAGCGTCATAACGCTACAGGCAGAAACCTTGATACTCTTCTTAGAGACGGCGTAAGACTTGCTTATGATAAGCACATGGATGCTAACACATACGTTGGCTTCTCTGCTTACGGCACAACAGGTCTTATCAACAATGCCGATGTAACAGCTACTACTGCTACAAACGGTAACTGGGCTTCTGCTACAGCTGACCAGATCCTTGAGGATGTCAATGAGGCAATCATCGCAGCATGGGCAGCAGCTGAGTATGATCGTGATGCTATCCCTAATCACATGCTTATACCTTATGAGCAGTACAATGTGCTTGTATCTACTAAGGTATCTTCTGCAGCTGATAAGAGCATTCTCCAGTACCTGCTTGACAACAACATCGCTAAGGCAAACGGCGTAGACTTCTTCATTGGAGCTACTTCTTACTGCAAGGGCGCTGGCACAGGTTCTACTGACAGAATGGTTGTATATTGCAACAAGGAGAAGTATGTAGCTCTCGATGAGCTCCAGACTCTTACCAGAGCAATGACCACTATCAACACAGAGCACTTCTGCTACGATACAGCATATGCAGCTAATGTTTCTGAGCTTGAATTCTTCTTCCCAGAGACAGCTATCTACAGCGATGGTATCTAAGCTGCTATAGGGAGGTATAAAGATGTTTATTGCGTCAACTAAATCATTCATGGTAAGGCGTGCCGATGGTACGCCTTACTCTATTCCTAGAAACTTTGCAGGCGAGATTCCTGAAGACGTGGCAGCTTCCAAGCTCGTACAGCTCGCGATTAAGGACGGCTCTATCGCAGCTCCTTCCAGCAAGAAGGATAAAGACATTGATAAGGCTATCAAGGTAAGCGAAGAGAAGGCCGTAGAGGCACAGATCGAGAAGGAAAAGGCAGCAGCCGCAAAGGAAGAGGCCAAGAAGGCTGAGAAGGAAAAGAAGAAAAAGTAAGGGAGGTTTTAGCCATGGATATATATGCTAATCCGCTTGGGCCGGTATTTGAGCAGAAAAAGATCATAGCAAGCAACATTGCACATTCTACTCCCGGCACATACACTGCGGAGCAGTTTGCTACAGACTTTCCGCAGTTTACAGGACCGGACGCAGCAAGCCTGATTCCCTCAGGTATTCTGGACACATTTATAGACATGGTTAATAAGTCTGTCTTTCCTGATGCCTGGGGCAGTGCTTATCCGCTTGCCGCAGGCCTTTTTGTAGCTCATCATGCAGCGCTTTATCTGAGCACATATGCGCCAGCCGGAGGAAGCGCAGCAGCTGCAGCAGGAGGCGCCGAGAATGTAGGCGTCGTTAAGACTGCTACGATGGGCGATACATCTGTAAGCTATGACAACAGCGCAGTCACAGCCGGCACTGAGAAGTGGGGCACATGGAACGCCACAAAGTACGGCGCTCAGCTCGTTACTATGGCGCGTGGCCTTGGAATCGCCGGCACATACGTCATATAAGGCGGTGATCGCATGAATGTGTTTAATGGATGGTATACAGATACAGTATCGGTGTTTAGAGTCCTTGATGTTACCGTGGGGCATATATCAAAGCAGCAGCGAACTAAGATCGGTGAGTATCCTTGCAGGATATATCGGTCAAAGAAGGGCTCTCCCACGATGACAGACAGAGAGGCAAGGCTTAGAAGTGATGACATAATGGCTGTGGAGCTGGGACGCGACATAAAGAGCGGCGACGAGCTGCTTATAGTGCGCGGCGGCCAGTTAGGGCAGACAGAATCACAGCGCTACTTTGCCGGTGACGTAATGCCATATTACGAGCCAGTAGGCGGAGCCTTTAACGGCCTTGCACATATAGAGGTTGGGCTGCTTCAGGAGGAGGTTATTGATAACGCTTACACTCCGGAGCCAGAGCCGGAACCTACACCGGATCCGGAGCCAGAACCAGAGGAGACAGAGCCATGAGCAGTTTTGGCTCCCAGATGCGTAAGCGCTTTAGGCAGCTTGAAAGGGCAGGGCAAAACGTGCCGGTCATAATTGACCAGGTAGCCAAAGGGGCCACGATCGAAGCCGTAAATAAGGCCGTAGATCATACGCCTCCTAATGGCGGTGCTGCTATTGCAGGAACCAATGCCAGAAGCGGAGACCTTGCGCAGCATTGGGTGACGGACTCACAGATAACACCGGTAAAGGGCAAGACGATACTTGCCAATAATATGCAATATGCCTCTTACGTAAACGACGGCCACAGGGTAGATAAGCACTTTGTACCGGGGCTGCATGAATCAGGCGGAATGCTTGATTATGATGCCGGATATGACGGCGGCATTGTAGTAGGTACGCAGACTACTTACGTGCCGGGGCTTTACATGAAAGAGGCAGGAATAGGCGCATACAGAACAACGGCGCGAAGGGAACTTGATAAGAGGGTAAGGGAGGCTTTCACATGACATATGATATTAGTCTTATTCTGGAAGGGCTCGCGTCTATCCTCGATGAGCTCGGATACAAGATCTATATTAGCAATAGGCAGCAGGCAGTTAAGACTCCCTGCTTTTTTATTAGTCTTATGCCAGGCACTACCACAGAAGAGGTAGACGGCAGGATCATGCTTGATCTTGGCCTTGATATCGTCTTCTTGCAGCAGGCTAACAGCCTAAACACTATGGATAATGTGTATACAGTGCTTACTTTCCTGGATGAAAACTTAGCGCTGGTGCCGTACACGGTGCCTGCGGAAGATCCGGAAGAGGATCCAGAAACAACACTGCTGCACACATATGATAGATCCTATCACATGGAGCAGACTGAGCTTCATTATCAATTGCACTTCAAGAACCGTGTTCACGTCCCAGAGAACCATGAATTAATGGCATCCTTGGAGGTGGATTATGAAATCAAAACCAAAAACTAGTGAAGAGGCTGTTACTTATCCGGTTAGTACCCTGGTTAAGTGCAAGGCGCTCTCCCACTATCAGAAGGATTTTGTAAAGGCGTGCCTTACAGATCCTGAATACACTATCGAGGATGCTATAAGCGTGCTCGAAGCTAGATTAAAAGAGGAGGTAAATTAAGATGGCAGGTGGCACATGGCTTTCACAGAATAAGGTCATCCCCGGCGTTTACATTAATGTAAAGAGCTCCGGGAGCCTCCCAGTATCGACCGGCACAAAGGGCGTCGTTGCAATTTGCAAAGAGCTCAGCTGGGGAGCTACTGGCAAGGTCCAGGAATACATACCGGGCGATGATCCTACACCTATAATCGGCAGCAATCTTCTGTCTGATGACGCACTTTTCCTGCGTGAGATGATCAAGGGCTCCGATAACACTCCAGGTCCTATCAAGGTTTATATCTATAGACCTGAGGGAACCGGCGGAGCAGCAGCAGGTGCTGTTATTGGCGACCTTACAGTTGAAGCAAATTATGTAGGTACCAGAGGTAATGATATTACCATGGTTATTACCGCAGATGCTGACAACGTAGGCTACTATACAGTAGATACAGTGGTTGACGGCTCAGTGGTAGACAGCCAGTATGTAGACGGTCTTGATGATCTCGTAGCAAACGACTGGGTAACATTCTCCGGCAGCGGCTCATTTACTGCTACTGCAGGTACAGCGCTTACCCTTGGAGTAGATCCAACAGTCACAGCTACTGATCATGCTGACTTTATGACAGCGATCGAGCCGTATACATTTGACATTGTTTGCTACGACGGCAGCAACGGTACTATTGCTTCTGCTTATGCTTCTTTCGTTGAAAGAGTATCAAACAGCATCGGCAAGAAGTGCCAGGCTGTAATGGGCGGCGCTACAGTCAACAGCGAGTGGGTTATCAACGCTGCAAACGGCGTTAAGCTCTCCGACGGCACAAGCCTTACTGTAAATACAGTAACATACTGGCTTGCAGGAGCTGAGGCAGGCGCTCCATACAACAAGAGCCTTACATATGCTCAGTATCCGGGTGCTACGGAGGCAAATCCTAAGCTCACAGACGCACAGGTTGAGTCTGCTGTATCAGCCGGCAAGATCGCATTTATTGACGACTTCGACGTTGTTAAGATTTGCACAGATATCAACAGCCTTACTACTTACACTGTGGATAAAGGTCCTGAATTTGCAAAGAACCGTGTAATGCGTGTTCTTATGCAGATATGCAACGACGTTTACAAGCAGTTTAGTTTGTACTACATCGGAAAGGTAGACAACAACGACTCCGGCCGCTCACTTATGAAGGGCTGGATAGTAGGATACCTGAACGAGATGCAGGCAAACAACGGCATCCAGAACTTTACAGCTGATGACGTGACTGTAACACAGGGTAACAGCATTGATTCTGTCCTTGTTACTATTGCAATCCAGCCTGTAGACAGTGTTGAGAAGATTTACATTTCTGTTACTGTTTCTGTAACAGAGGAATAGGAGGTAAGCGATGGCTTTTTTACTTGAAAGAGATGCCATAAACGGCAAGCAGGGTAAGGCTATCCTTACTCTTGACGGAAATAACTACCAGCTCTTCTCTGTTAAGAAGCTCCAGGCAGACCTTGAGTTTCAGAAGACAGACTTTAAGGTAGTAGGCACTACTACAGTGCAGCAGAAGACCACCGGCGTTAAAAAGACCGGTACAATGACTATTTACTACGGCACTCCATACTTTGTAGAGATGGCTAGAGAGTATGAAAAGAACGGCAAGGTTATTTACTTTACCCTTCAGGTAGAGAATGACGATCCGTCTGTATCCGTAGGAAAACAGACTGTAGTGCTTTATAACTGCAGTCTTGATAAGATCCCTCTTGCTATGCTCGATGCTGACAGTGACTTCCTTGAGGAAGAGGTTGGCTTCAGCTATACAGGCTTTGAGGTTCTTGAGGCTTTCCATGGCCCTACATCTTTGGGTTAAGTTTTAGCGGCCTGGCTATTAGCTGGGCCGCATTTTTAGTGAGGTATAAATATGGGAGATATAAAAAACTTCATGGTGGCAACACCTGCCGCCGAAACAAGATCGATTATTATTTCTGACAGATTTAAGGATAAAGACGGAAACCCGGTGCCGTTTGTGATCCGCGTGCTGACTCAGGAGGAAAACGAGAAGCTGCATAAGCGTGCTTCTAAGCCTGTAAAGAAGAACGGCGTAGTTATAAGCGAGACTACAGACTCCGAGCTTTACGGCAAGCTCCTGATACTGGAATCAGTAGTAGAGCCTAACCTGCGTGATGCAGAGCTGGGTAAATTCTACGGCACTATGGATCCTGCGGACGTAGCAAGCAAGATGCTTACTGCCGGGGAGTACGGCAAACTGGCTAATGCTATCTCAGACCTTAACGGCTTTTCTGACATAGAGGTTGAGGTGCTTGAGGAAGAAGCAAAAAACTAGTTGCTGAGGACACGCTTGAAAGTATGCTTTGCAGATACATGCTTACAGAGCACGGCGTGCTTCCTCACGTAGTCTTAGCGCTGCCGCTTAGAGAGCAGCTTTTAATGAGCGAGCTTATAAAGAGGCAGGCAAAAGAGATAAAAGAGAAAAAGAAAGGGTGAGACTATGGGCGTTATAAAAGAAGTCCTGCAGCTGGAAGATCGCTTTTCCGGGACTTTTAATAGATTTAATTCTGCTGCCACTACGGCAACGTCGATAGCCTTAAGGCTGGGCAGTGCCATTGGTGGCGTTGCTCTTGCAAAGACCTTTGTTGAGACTGCCGATGCTATGAGCTCAATAACTGCCAAGTTTAATATGATCACGGATAGCGCACAGGAAGCTGCAGCCTTACAGCAGGATATTTACCAGGCAGCGCAGCGCTCGCGTGGATCTTACGAGGACATGGCAAACACGGTTACAAAGCTCAGACAGAACGCAGGAGCAGTCTTTAGTAACAACAGCGAGGCTCTGCAGTTTGCAGAGAACTTAAACAAGACATTCAAACTTGCCGGAACTACGCAAGCAGAGATGGCAAGCGCGAGCTTACAGCTTACGCAGGCGCTTGGTTCCGGTGCTCTCCGTGGCCAGGAGTTTGCCGCAGTAATGAGCTCCGCGCCGGCAGTAATCCAGCGTATAGCGGAAGAGATGGACGTGCCTATAGGGCAGATGAAAGACCTTGCGGCAGAGGGCAAGATCACAGCTGATATCGTAAAGAGCGCACTTCTTAATGCGACTGATGATATCAATGAGCAGTTTGAGAGTTTGCCTATGACGCTTGCGGACATCTTCCAGAGTAGTAAGAACACTATAGAGATGGCTCTGTCTGATGCCTTTGCAGACTGGACGGCTTATCTTAACTCTGATGAGGCAAAAGCAGTCATCCAGGACGTAACGGCCGCGCTTGTAACCTTTGCGCAGATAGGCTCAAGGCTTCTTATGGGCGTGGCTAAAGCAGTAACGTGGCTGCATCAGAACTGGCAGCGCTTTACTCCGATTTTGTACGTGGCAGCAGGCGCAGCTATTGCTTTTGGACTTGCTGCAGTAGCTTCAGGAATAGCGGCAGCAGCTGCGTGGCTCGCTTGTAACTGGCCACTGCTTCTTATCATAGCTATCCTTGCAGCAGCGGTTATAGCAGCTCAGAAGATGGGCGTAACATTTGAGGATGTGGGCCGTGCTGTAGGTGCTGTCTTTGGCTGGTTGTATTCTGTAGGGTATAATCTTGTGGCAGACATCTGGAACGTGATCGCTTCATTTGCGGAGTTTTTCGCTAACGTGTTTAATGATCCGGTAGGCGCTATCTTGCATCTGTTTGTAGATGTGTTTGATACTATCCTCAGTATCATCGAGACCGTGGCTGCTGCCGTAGATGCAATCCTTGGTACTGACTGGAGCAGCGGCATAGCAAACGTAAGAAGCGCGGCGCAAGCATGGGCAGACGAGCAGGTAGGACCTAAGAAGATACAGGTTGAGCGCATGAATAAGCTCAACGGTGCACAGAGCCAGGAGTACATAAGCAAGTTTAGTGAAGTTGGCGCTAATCTGGGTGCTAAACTTGATAACTTTGAGTTTAACCTTGATAGCATCGCAGGCTTTACAGAAACAAGCGCGAGTGCAATATCCGGCACAGGCGAAGTAAACACTGTAACCGAAGTAGGATCTATCAAAAACGATGTATCACTTTCAGATGAGGACCTAAAACTCTACAGAGACATTGCAGAGGCTAGATACATGCAGAACGTGGAAGTATCCACACTCTCGCCGGTAGTAAATGTTAATGTAGAGAACGCGCAGGATCTTAACGCTGATGATATAGCCGACGTTGTAACAAACGCACTTGTAGAGCAGGTAAACAGCCATACAGCAGTGGCACATGGCTAAAGGGAGGTAATGTATGCAGCTTGAAGCAGGCACAAAGATATGGCTTGAGTTTGGTGCAGACAAGTTTCTCCTGCCGGTAAATCCAAGCTCAATAGATATTAACAATTCAGCTCCCCAGGATACATTTAATATCTTGGGGAGTAAGCAGGTAGGCGTGCCGCAGTATCCGGACCTTAGGGTAGTGAAGTTTAAGAGCTTCTTTCCCGGTGATCCTGCGGAGCCTTTTGTAAATGATGAGGCTGAGGACGTAGCATCTTACTGTCAGATCTTAGAGGAGGCTCTAAACGGCGCAGAGGTAGGGCGCATTATAATAAACAGGCCTTCCGGATGGAATCTGGATATGCAGTGTGTCATTAAATCATTTAAGACCACGGATGAGGGCGGCGAGCCTGAGGACGTTTACTATCAGATAGAGCTGTCCGAGTACGTGCCTTATCAGCCGGAAGAGATAGTCATAAACGTGGTTAAGCAGAGCGCAAAAGTTAAAAAGCAGCGCTCTACTAAGAAGACTCTCAGGGTAGGAGCCAAGGTGGTGGCTAATGGTACTTACTGCTATGACTCTTACGGATCTAAGCCGCACGGCAATGCAAAGAACCTTAAGACAGAGGTTAAGCGCATTGTGCAGGGCCGCGAGTATCCTATTCTTATCGGCGTTTATGGCTGGACTAAGGAAAGTAACCTGCAGATAAAGGGGTGATTGTGTATGGACGTATCACTCAAAGTAACATATGCCGGGCAAAATCAGAACATCATAAAAGAGTATGCGCCGGCACTTGCCAGTGCAGAGTTTAGTACAAGCAGACTCGACTCAGCCGGAAGGCTTAGTTTTTCCCTCATAGAAGACCGAGACATAGCCATAAAAGAGGGCTCACTTGTTTACATGACTGTAGACGGCCAGCCCTTTTTTAAAGGCTATGTGTTCTCATCTTCGAGAAGCAAGAAGCGCGAAGTAAGCTATATTGCTTACGATCAGCTCCGCTACCTTAAGGCGAAGGCGTCATATACATTTATCGCTATGAGCCTGGAGGACATCATAAAGCGCATAGCTGCTGATTTTAACCTTAAGGTCGGCACTCTTGCTACTACAGGGTATAAGTTTCCGTCGCTGATAAAAGAGAATGAATCATGCCTTGATATCATTTTTGACGCACTTATGCAGACAACGATTCAAACCGGAAAGATATTTGTGTTTTATGATGATTTCGGTGAGCTTACCCTTAAGGAAGCAAAGAACCTGCGCTGGAACAGGCTTATAGGTACAGGCTCCTCTTTGTATGACTACACATACACGCGCGACATTGACTCTCAAACCTATAACCGTATCAAGCTGGCAAGACCTAACGAAGCTACCGGCCGTGCTGATACATACATAGTAGAGAGCACTGATACGCAAAAAGAGTGGGGCATCCTGCAGTATTACGATGTTGTAGACGAGGACATGAACGCGGCTCAGATTGAAGAGATGTGCCAAACATACCTTAAATACTACAACAAAGTATGGCAGACGCTTAAAATGAAGGCCGTGCCGGGGTTCCCAGGTATAAGGGCAGGCTGGGTAATATCGGTGCAGATAGATGCGCTCGACGTGGCAAACACGCAGCGCTTTTTTATTGCCGAAAAAGTAACCCACAAGCTCAGCGGAAACACTCACACGATGGATATTGAAGTTAAGAACTTTAACGAGGTATAAACTATGCCGGATCTTGTAACGGTTATAAACCAGATCATTCAACAGAATAGAGAAGAGTCTAAGCCTACAGACCTGGCAATAGGAACCGTAGAAACGGCATCGCCTTTGTCTGTAAGAGTAAGCACTGATATGGCGCCGCTCCCAGAGCAGGTGCTTCTTTTATGCGATTCTGTAAAGACCAGGAGTGAGGACGTAACGGCGTCGACTGCCTTTGCTGCGGCTCTTACAGCTGCAGGCATAAGCATTTCCGAGGGAGATGTTATAGGCAGCGTTGATGTGCAGAGTGCTCTAAGCGTAGGCGACAAAGTTATAATGCTCAGATGCCTAAAAGGGCAAGAATACATCATATTAAGCAAGGTGTAAGGGAGGCGATACAATGGCGGACTTACTACCTGCAGACGTGGATCTGCAAGAGCTCGACTTTGAGGATGAGTCCTCTAATACCTTTATAGCCAATACAGAAGCCGGGCAGATCGCAGGCGAGGACGGCGGCCTTGAGGCTATGAGGCAGGCCGTGGAGATCATCCTTACCACAAAGAGATACGACTACCAGATATACAGCTCTAACTTTGGCGTGGAGCTTGACGACCTGGTGGGAGAAGATCCGGACTACATAAAGGCTGTTTTTCCTACGAGAGTAAGGGATGCCTTTTCGATAGACTCCCGGATCTTATCAGCTCGTAATTTTACTTATTCTTTTAGCGGCGATAAAGCCACGATCACCTTTGACGTAATCACTGTGTACGGCACAGTAAACACGGAGGTTCAAGTATGATTGATTTATCCCAATTTACCAAAGAGTACATAGAGGAAGAGATGCTAAGCCAGGTAGATCCGGACATGGATACACGCGAAGGCTCCATGATCCAGACGGCCATTGCTCCGGGCGCATGGTTTCTTGAGGGCATGTATCTGCTGCTTAGCAAATTGCAGGAAAATGCAAACGTACAGACAGCAGCAGGCGCAGACCTGGATCTTATCACTGAGAGCCGCGGCATCTATCGTAAAGAGGCAACGGCAGCAGTAAGAGAGGGCACGTTTAACGTGGCGGTTACTACCGGAAGCACATTTAAGACCATAAACAACGAAGACTCCGTGATCTTTGAGAGCGGCGACTTTATAAGAATGGACGGCGCTAACTACGTTTATGAGCTTACCTGTCAGACAGCCGGCATAATCGGTAATAGCTACGTGGGAAATATCCTTCCTATCACAGCTATAAACGGCCTTACTTATGCGGTTATCGGCACTATCATCCAGGTGGGCGCAGATGAGGAGACCGATGCAGCTCTGAGGAACAGATACGAGGAGTCCTTTGAGGTGGCAGGCTTTGGCGGCAACATCTCATCTTACAGAAACACTATCCTGTCTATCGCAGGTGTAGGCGCCGTGCAGATTTATCCTGCGTGGAACGGCGGCGGCTCTGTGCTCTGCTCGATAGTAGATGATAACTACCAGCCGGCACAGCAGGCGCTCATAGATGCCGTGCAGACATACATCTGTCCGCCTGTAAATGCGCCTTCCTCAGAAGGCTACGGCATGGCTCCGATCGGTGCAGAGGTAACGATAACTACGGCCACAACACTAACGCTGGATATAGATTGCACGATCCAGTGGGATGCAGGGCATGGCGGTGCGTCTGACATCCAGGCTGTAGAGGATGCCATAGACGAGTACATCCAGAGTGCTTGCCTTACATGGGGCGATGAGGTGACAGGTTACACGATCAATTATAACGTCACTGTTTACATAGCTCGTATAAGCGCGGCTATCTTGGGCGTAACAGGCGTAGTAAACGTCTCAGGCGTAACTATAAACGGCAGCAGTAGCGACGTTGTTTGTACAGAAACAAGCGCACTGCAGGAGATGCCGGAACTGGGGACGGTGACTATATCATGATGGAACATACTACAGCTGATGATCTTGTCAATCTTCTCCCTGAGTTTTTTAAGAAAATACAAGAATATCCGGAGATCATGAAAGCATGGACCAAGGCGCTTAATGAAGCGGCAACGGTATCAGATCAGATCTGGAATAACTTTTACGTCCAGACATGCGACTCTGACACGCTGAGCTTTTACGAGGCGGTGCTTGGGATCACTCCGGGGCAAAGTGATGATATTGAAGTAAGGCGTGCCAGGGTTCTGGGACGTCTTTCTCTTACTATCCCTTACTCTGAGCGCAGGATAAGGGAGATCTTAGACCAGACTTTTGGCGATTACACGCTTACAGTGGACTACGCAAATCTGGAAGCAGACATGGAGCTGCATGAGTTTATGGAAAACGGCATGCTGCTCTTTATCCAGATGTGGTACGGCTTTGCTCCGGCACACATAGTCATAACCGTGCATGAAGCCATACAAAAGGACATCGAGGGCACTTTATACGGCGGCGGTGTTATGAACCGGACCGTATTTATAAACATATAGGGAGGTGTAAAAAGTGAGTAATTACAACGTGTATCTTACAGACGAAGGCCGCGCCTTCCTGGCTGATGTGATATCCCAGGGCGAGGGAATCACAAACGCCGTGATCTCGCTGTCGTCTGTAGTCAAGATCGGACAGGAAGCAGGCATAACTTATGCCACATTTCCTACGTCATTTCTTGACATAAACCCAGCTTCTACAGCCGTGATAGACTCCACTACGGTGCGGTTTAGCGGCATAGCAAGTAATGCCACGCTTGCTCCGGGCAATTACCCTGTGAGCACTATCGGCATCCTTGTAACAGCTACTAATATAGGCAATGCCTGCGTAGCTGTAGCCACAAGCGCAAACCCAGATGTGATCACAGGCCTTGAAGGACTTACGCCGTCTACTTATTCATACGACATCAATCTTACCATTGATGATACGGACAATCTGACAGTAGCTTACACTACATCCGGCGTGGTGATGGTTACGGACATAATCAATAACCTTACCAGCCCAGCTACTGATAAGCCTTTATCTGCAGCTCAGGGAGCCGCACTTAAGGCGCTGATTGACAATGCTGATAACTCGATAGTGGCTACAGTGGAGGAGTCCCCGGCTACTGCGGACCATGCAGAAGGCGATTACATCTACTACAACAGCACTACCTACGAGGTAACGGCAGCCATTACTATAGGCGACACGCTGACAGTGGGAACCAATATTGATGTACCTACGCTTACTGAGGGCACAGTAATCTTTATCCCAGATATAGGCATAAACAAGATCATAGGCGGCGTAGAGACTCAGATGGCCATGGCTCAGATGTCGCTGCTCAAGGATGTAAACTTTAGCTCCCTTACAGACGGTGACGTACCTACATACAATGCAGGTACCCAGAAGTTTGTAAACAAGCAGCCGGCTAAGTATAGCAATGATAACTTGTTCTTAAATAGTTGGTTTACTGTAAACCAGAGAGGTACTACAAGCGGAACAATCGTAGCAAATACATATTACCTTGATATGTGGAAATTTTCCTATGGCTCGACAGCAGGAACTTTTTCACTTGGCAGCAGCGGACTTACCCTATCGGCAGCAAGCGGTACTTACGCACAGTTTAGGCAGGGATTTGAAGATCCTTCGATTTTCAATGGAAAAACATGGACTATATCAGCCATGCTTTCTGATGGAACTGTTTATAGCGCTACGCTGACAAGGGTAAATGATACTATTCAAGAAAAGAACGTTGATACTAATCTTAAAATCAGGTGGGACAACAATAATGGAATCTTATTTATGGCTATGAGTGGCGCCTCATATACATTTAGAGCTGTAAAACTTGAACTTGGCTCAACATCAACACTTGCGCTTGATGTTGCTCCGAATTACATTACTGAGCTTATGAAGTGTAAGCGGTATTTGCGCGTATATGCAGCAGGCTCATCATCAAGGCCTTTCATTATAGGACAGGCAAAAGGTACTGATAGCGTGTACGCTACAATGCAAGTTGATGTTCCTTTTAAATCCGCGCCAACACTTACTACATCAGGCACTTTTTTTGCAGTTACAGGAGCAGGTTCAGAACCGAGCATCACAAGTTTAGTATTGAATCCGATGGGGGGGACATTGGATTTACTCACATTTGTCGGCACTACAAGCGGATTAACAAGCGGTCAGGCAATAAGAGTAGCCATGAGCGCAAATGCAAAAATCATACTTTCAGCAGAACTATAATTAAAAGGAGGATAAACAATGAAGTATTCAGTATTAAAGGTAGTGAACGGAAATTTTTCAGTAGCAGCAGAGTGCTCAACAGTTAAGCAGGCAATCGTAAACTTCCATAGTGTATGTACTACGCTTTGGAACGCAAGCGATGTAGAAAGCGCCGCTGTTATTATCGTTGACGAAAAACTGAATCTCTACAACGGCAAACAGGAGTTAATTGTTCCTGAGACAGCTACTACAGAATAAAACCCTCTACCGTGTCCGGGGCAAACCACGCTAAAAACCCTAATCTTTTTATATGGGAGGAGCCAATGCAGACGATTCAGAATATTGCAATAGTAATAGGCCTTATCTTAGCTCTTGGGAACTTATGCACAATGATTTACGCGCTTGTTAAACTTCTGAGCAAGCCACAGGATGACTTAAATGCAAGGGTGAGAGAGTTTGAAGCGTGGAAGGTTAAAGTAAATGTAACTTTAGATAATGGCAAAGCTAAGATGCAAGAGCACAGCGAGACAAACGAGATCATCATAAAGTCTGTGCTGGCCTTGATCGAGTTTGAGATGGAATACTGCACGACGGAGCACAAAGTAGTGTCAAAAGCTCTTGAAAAAGCAAAAGATGAGCTGCATGGGTATTTAGCAAGAAAGTAGGTGAGCCTATGAAGAGTAAACTTGAAAAACTTATCGATCTTAAAAGCATTATAACTATATTACTGGTGGCAACGCTTGTGTTCCTGGTACTTTACTCAGCTGTGACCGGTAAGAACATCTCAAATGACATCTTCCTGCTTTTCTCTAATATCATAACTATGGTAGTGACTTACTTCTTTACCAAGAAGAAGGAGGCGGAAAAAGATGCGTGATAGGACTATGTTGTATCCGCTCTTGCAGATACAGGCTGACGAGTTTGAGCGCCGTGCTAATGCCAGAGGGCTTAACGTAAAGATCACTGACTGCGTGAGAACTCAAGCAGAGCAGGCCGAGTGTGTAAAACGTGGAACATCTACCGTAGATTGGCTGCACTCGCATCACTCCTGGGGGCTGGCTTTTGACATTTGTAAGAACAGCAAGAACGAGCCTTATCCGGATCCTAATACTACTAATGGTTTAACCTGGTGGAAAGAGTGCATTAAAATAGGAAAGGATATTGGACTTACTCCGGGCGGAGAATGGAAAAAACCAGACTATCCGCACTTCCAGCTTGACTGCTTTGGTGATGCCACAGACCTTATAGCAGCTTACGGAGATCCTTACACATTTATGGGCGGATCAGACTATAAGATCGTGACTCCGGCGCTGGCTATTGACAGACATTCTAAGGTCAAGAAGATACTCTGGCTGCAGACAATGCTCTGCGTGAAGGGGTATACAGTCAAGATAGACGGTATCTACGGACCTGCCACAGCTGCTGCCGTGCGGAAGTTTTGGAAGGCCGAGACCGGCAAGGACTGCGGCGGTTACTTCTTTAGTGTTAATGCTATCAAGAGGATTTGCAATATCTAAAAAAAGCATTTATATTAAAGGTGTAACTAACTAATATATAGCGTCTCTATAGTGGCTGGGCGTGATCCTGAGTGGATGCGCCCAGCCCTATTTATATCTCCCAGGTAAGGGCGTCAGAAGTGGCGCCCTTATTTTTTTGCCCTGGCTACCAAAGTGGCTACCCTCCGCGCAAAGCCGCATGAACACTAAGAAGTTTTTTGGCTTTTAATCAAGGTGTCGGGGGTTCGAATCCCCCGTGTCTCACATAGAGTAAAAGCCTGTAATTTCAACGATTACAGGCTTTTTTGTTGCTCGTTTTTAGTAAAGTTTAACGAATAAATTAGGGGTTTTTTTGGGTTGTTTTGGGTATATTGGTGGCTACCCTAGTGGCTACCCTTAGACAGTGAAAAAGCATCCTTTGGGGTAGGATGCTTTAACATGGGGTATGTAGCAAAATCTTGGGTGATTCACAGTGCTATTATACCACCTGGAAAAAAGTGAACAAGGGGAAATTATTAAAAATATAGGGGAAGCTAAGCACGACCGAAGCTCCCCCGGAAAAAAGGAAATGTTTATGCAATAATATGGTAGCATATGTTCTGCCTGTGACACAAGCAAAAAGCGCTGCTACCAACAGCGCTTTGCCAGAAAGGAGTGTTCTAAATATGAAATCATTCGAAATCCTATCTATATATTACATGCTTTTTCGGAACTTATCAATAAGCTCTGCTGCCTCTTCTATATCTTCACTGTCTACGTGCGTGTAGATGTCTGCTGTCATGGCTATATTAGCATGGCCCATGAGCTTCTGAGCTGTCTTAAGTTTAACTCCCATCTTATACAGGTTGGTGCAGTAGGTGTGACGTAAACAGTATGG
>Ga0265298_10001088_pt1 | contig 39949 bp, 39 predicted proteins | sample AusTroGonzalo_MG_3_FD_193486 | JGI IMG/M metagenome (GOLD analysis project Ga0265298, IMG submission 193486) | Bovine rumen microbial communities from tropical cattle in Woodstock, Queensland, Australia - Gonzalo_01 | ecosystem: Host-associated > Mammals > Digestive system > Stomach > Rumen ... | reverse complement strand
GCTGCATAAGAGGGGCGCGGGGGATCACATGCCCAACGTATTCCGTATGCATCAAATACAAACGAGCCGGCATCCATGTGCGCATGGCTGGAAGAAGCACAACCTCCTTTGACGGCCAAATACAAGTCATTTTTGTCCCATCCTGTCCGGAGCACTGCCAGCGGAGTAGGGCCGTCTCCAAAGAATGGTGCCGCATCGGGTTCCTCAATCTTTTTAATCTGAGCGTGCACTGCTTCGTAAAGCGGGACGAATGCCAGCCTGTCATCACAAAGCTCATCATAAAGCCGTGAAGGCTGTTCATATGTCTCCCGGGCCGGCCATAAAAAGCCACTGTCACCTGAACGACGGACAAAATACCAGATGCAACCGGGCAGTGTCAGGGCATCTTCAGAATCGGCATAGTTGAAATAGTCCTGTTCTCTCCCGGTACTGCTGAACATGTTCATTTCAAAATAGGGAGTACGGTCAAATCCAGGGGCCTCCGAGAGTCCGTAATCCGTCCCCAGGACACTCTCCAGGGCATCCAGCAAGGCGACCTCAAAGGTCGTTCCGTAACTCCAATAGACGGCTCCTTCGGCATAGATTCCGTCGGGTGCATACAAGGACGCCATGGCCAGTCGGTTTCTGGTAATGGAAGATTCCAGTACATCCATGCAGAGCATCGGCGCTTTTTCCCAGACAGCAAGCGCAGCTATAGCCAGGCCCGCATTGCAGACCTGGTTGCGATTGTTCACCTCGTAGCACCATTTGTTAAACTTGGACTTGAAAGAAGTCTCCAGGCCCTCATGAATCAGTTTGTCCGCAACCCTGTCCCTCAGCCCTGAGGGAATCTCATTGTAGAGCCAATCGTAAGTCAAAGCGACACCGAGGGCAAGTTCCGCCACATCCAGATAGTGTCGTGGATTCCAGTCTGGATATGCGCAGACAGTTTCCAACAGGCTGATCGCCCGGTCCAGATACTTTTGCTCACCCGTCATTTTATAGGCATATGCCGTCTGGAACAGACATCGTAAGACGGGGCGGGAACAGTTTTCCAGAATGCGTCTGCCGCTTGCATCCTTCCGGTAAGGATAATCCTCGTGCATTGCCAACGAATCCGCCGCCTTTATGATACTCATGCTGATATTGCGGACATATCGGTTCCCGCGATGGCCAGAAGTGGCCCGACGCAGGCGACGAAAATCTTTTTCGCTGAAATAAAGGCGGGGATGGTTGGGAAGATTTTTTCCAATGGCTTCCACACTGATGTCTTCGGTGAGCCCATTATAGCTCCTGAGGGCGAGTAGCGTTCCGCAGGAAGCGAATAGCAACGAGACTGTCAGGATTATGCTGATCTTTCGTTTCATAACAATAGATCTTTTATGTATTGTTACAAAAATAGAGACTTTTGTCCGTTTTTGCAATAAGTGGATTTTTGCCATTTTTTGTAAAAAATATTTGGTTTATATTGTAAACTTGTTTATATTTGCATCGCGATTAAGGCAGACTGCGCAGCTGCGCTTGGCCGCAGGAACAAGTTAAACAATTGATACCATGGAACAAAACAAGGAAATGACGGCTTCCGAAAGCCTTCAGCTCATCACCGAAACCTTCAACAAGAATCGGAAGGACATTCTTCGAGGCAGTGCCAAATACTTCCTTCTCTGGGGCGCGCTGCTGACTGCAGTTTCGCTTGTCATCTATTTATTATGGCACTATACCGGCAAACCCCAGTGGAACTTCCTCTGGTTCGCGATGCCGGCGATCGGCTATCCCCTGGCCGCGTTGATGGGTAAATACAAGACCGTGCAGCCGCAAAACGAGGTGAGCAAGATGCTCAGCTATGTATGGAGCGTTTTCGGTGCCTTTGCCGTCACGCTCAGTGCCATTGCCATCAGCCTGGTCCCCATGCACGTGACGCTCATCATCGTCATTATCATGGGTCTTGCGGAATGCATGTCCGGCGTCCTGTTGAAGAACTGGGCCATCATCATTGCCGGATTCCTCCTGGGTATAGGCGGAGCCGTTTTTGCCATGACAGTGATGGGAGAAGCACAACTGCTGATTTTTACGCTGGGAGGCCTCCTGCTGCTCGTGACCGGACTGATCATGAAACTCCAGTACAAGTAGCCATGTTTCCCAAGTTAGACCCGCTCCTTCATTCTGAACTCCGGCTGGCGGTGATGTCCATCCTGGCCGGAGTCGATGAAGCCGACTTCACCTACCTCAAAAAGCAGACGGGGGCCACTTCGGGAAACCTCAGCGTGCAGATTGACAAACTCACGAACACCGGATATATCACGGTGGAGAAAGGATTCAAGGGCAAGATGCCACGCACGACCTGCAAGATTACCGCGGCCGGACAGGAGGCATTCAGCAAATATGTAGAGGCACTCAAGGAATACCTCAAATAATTTGTATCTTTGCCCCGGTTTCACTGCTCCGCCCGGCAGACCTGGCCGCCCGCTCCGGCAGCAACATCATCAACGCGATTGCCTCGGAAGCCGGAATGAGTGAAATCACCACCGGAGGCGGCATCTCCAAGCCGGTCATCCGCGGAATGGGCTACAACCGCGTGGTCGTCGTCAATGACGGCATCCTCATCTTTCATCCTGCCCCGATCCGGGCTCCCGGAGAATTCGGCGGAAGCCTGCTCGCGGAATATCAGACCAACAGCGGGTTGCTGGGCTATTCGCTCTCTACCGACGGCAACATCGGCGGCTTGCTGTGGGACGCGCGCTTTTCCGACAAGTACGCCCACGCCTATCAGAATGCCCAAAACGGCAAGGTGTCCAACTCCGCGTTCCGCGAACGGGCGGCTTCTGGCATGGCGGGCAGGAACGCTTCCTGGGGCTATTCGAGGCTTCACTTCAGTTATTACCATCTTACCCCGGGGATGATAGAGGGCGAAGGCGAAAATTTCGGTTACAGTCCGGCTCTTCCACTACAACAGGTCAGACATTTTAAAGTAGTTTCTGACAATACCATACGTCTAAGCAAGGGAGAGCTGAAACTCATCCTTGGCTGGCAGCAGAACCGCCGGCAGGAGTATGAAGAAAGTCTGGATGAGCCCGGCCTGGATTTCCGGCTCAACACCCTCAATTATGACATCCGTTACCAGAACAGTTTCGGGCGTGGTTGGAAAACGGCTTTCGGGCTTGCCGGCATAGGGCAGCTGAGCGATAACCTGGGGGAAGAATATCTGATTCCGGCCTACGGGCTGTTCGATGCAGGACTCTTTGTCACCGCATCCAAGCAACTGGGAAAATGGACGCTCTCGGGCGGCATTTCACCCTCAGGGCGAACATCGCCCGCGGTTTTCGCGCACCGAACCTGGCCGAACTCGCCTTGAACGGCGAACACGAAGGGACCTTCCGCTATGAAAAGGGCAACAAGGACCTGAAGGCGGAATACAGCCTGCAGGGGGACCTGGGCATTGATTTCAGTTCCAGGCACGTCTCCGTCCAGGCGGCTTTGTTCGCCAGCCGGATAGACAATTACATCTTTGCGGCGCGCAATGGAGAAGTATCCGATGAAGGGCTTCCCGTATATGCCTTCAAAAGCGGCCTGGCGCATCTGGGCGGCGGGGAAATCGGGATCGACGTGCACCCCATCCACCAATTGCACCTGAGCAGCGTCTTCTCCTGCGTCTACGCCCGGGAAAAGGGCGGCGATTACCTGCCGCTCATCCCTGCCCCGCGCCTCTATTCAGAAATCAAATGGGAAATCACCCACGACGGAAAGGTCTTCAACAATGCCTTTGTCTCCCTGAACCTGGACTGGACCCTGGCCCAGAACCGCTATTACGCCGCAGGCGGAACGGAGACCGCCACCCCGTCCTATCTGCTTCTGGGTGCAGCGGCCGGAACCGATGTCGTCATTCGCGGAAAAACGCGCTTTTCGATCTATCTCATCGGCACGAATCTCACGGACCGGGCCTATATGTCCCACCTGAGCCGGCTCAAACCCATTGGAATCTGCAATATGGGCCGGAACATTTCCTTCAAGATTATCGTACCGTGGTGATGAGTGCCATCAATAGCCCAAGCGCCGGAGGTAGTCGAGCAGCAGGCGGCAGACGAGCTTGCGACGGAATAAGAAAATGTGCCCTGTCCTGCGGATACGGTGCAGTTCGCCATGCCGGTAGCGACGGTGATAAGCTTCGCTGCAGGATACGGGGACGACGATATCCCAGGTACCGTGGAAAAGGCCCACCGGGCCCGTATACCACGATGATTCCTCCTCGATGGGCAGCGTCTGCGCACTGAGGATATAGTCCCGGCCCATCTTGAAGCCATAAAGGGGAATCGTCGCCGGTGGATTCACGGGATTGCAACGGACTGTGAAGAACCGGCCCCTGCGGGCAAATTCCTTCAGGATGGAGGCCGGAGCGAAGAGCAGCAGGGCCGCCGGCGGCGTTCCCGCCTTCTCCAGGCGGCCGGCCAGCATACTGGCCACTACTCCGCCCTGGGAATGGCCGAGAATGATGATGCGTTCCACGAACGGCAGGGTCGCAGCATAATCCCAGACGGCCTGTGCGTCCTGGAGCATCTTCGGCACGGTGTTCTCCTCTTCCGCGCCATCACTTTCTCCATAACCGTCAAAATCGAAGCGCAGGACGGCCAGCCCGGCCTGCAGGAGCAACTGGCTCAAAAAGCCCATAGGGACTTTTTCCTTGCCTCCCAGGAAGCCGTGCATCATGATTACAAGCGTACAACGGTCTTTCTCCTGACGGAAATCCGTCGGGAACAGCAGTTCAGCGGCAATATTGCCTGCGGGGCCTTTTATTTGCATCTGCAGAGGGTTTTATTAATTTTCCGTTTCCGGCTCTGCCTCCGGCGCGAGCAGTCCCTTGACCATCCGGGACAGGGAATCCAACTGAGTCTGGACCTGCTTGAGCAGGAGTTCCTTTTCCGCCAGATTGCGGTCAGTCTTGTCATAAATTTCCCGGATCATCTCATTCAGTTCCCGGCCCGTCATCCCCAGGGAGTGCTCCTTGATGACCAGTTGATCCTCCTCGATCTTATGGCTGAGGGCGGAGGCCTTCAATTCGGCCAGGGAAGCCAGGGAAAGCGGCTCTCCCGTCAGCGAAATCTCCACTTTGCGGCCATGATCCTTGAAAATCCTGTAATCATAAATATAGGAGCGGGAAATCAGGCGGTTCTCCCGGACAAAGGCATCCACGTTCCGCTCGAAATTATTGTCCTGCACCAGCCCGATGGCGGAAATGATGCTAGGGACGATCACTACCAGGATAACAGCGGACATAAAGCGGCGCCTACGCTGCGTAAGCGCGACATCCAATCCGGACACGGGCTTGAAATGCAGGTATTTCACCATCAGGTAGGTCGCCAGGATGATAAAGACGCCGTTGATGACGAAGAGGTACATCGCCCCGAAGAAGAAATGGAAATTCAGGCAGGAGAGGCCATAGCCCGCCGTACAGAGCGGCGGCATCAGGGCCGTGGCGATGGCAACGCCGGAAAGGACGGTTCCCCGCTCCTTGCGGCTGATCTCCAGAATGCCCGCGAGGCCGCCGAACAGGGCGATGAGCACATCGTAAATCGTCGGGCTCGTCCGGGCTTCCAGTTCGGTGGGATTAATCAGTTCCAGCGGCGAAAGCAGGAAGAAAAGCGTCGACGCCAGCAGCGAAATCAGCACCATCACCAGCAGGTTCTTGATCGCACTTTTCAGCAGGTCGATGTCATTCGTGCCGATGGAAAGGCCGATGCCGATGATCGGGCCCATCAGCGGAGAAATCAGCATCGCGCCGATAATCACCGCCGTCGAATTTACATTCAGGCCGACCGAAGCGATGATGATCGAAAACGCAAGGATCCAGGCATTGGGCCCGCGGAAACCGATGGAGCCTTTGATGCGCTGCGCGGCATCGTCCGTATCGATATGGTCGTAGATATTCGCGAAATAGCGAATCTTACGCATCAGTCTGGAGAAGTTCATGGGTATATGCAACTATGCCCAGAGACCGCGGATCAGGAACCAGAGGACCGGAACCAGCAGCGCGGGCAGGTAATTCAGGGTTTTACAGTCTTTGATGCCGAGCAGCGAAAGGCCGGAAGCGATGATCAGCACGCCGCCGACGATGGAAAGCTCGTTCACCAGGGTCCCCTGCATCAGCGGGGAGGAAGCCGCCAGCAGTCCCAGCAAATAGAAGGTCCCCTGCCAGCAGAAGAGCACCAGTGCAGAAAAGATGATGCCGATGCCGAAGGTCGCGGCAAAGACCATCGAAGTCACCAGGTCCAGCGTCGCATTCGTATAGAGGAAAGTATTGTCGCCTGTCGTCGCGCTGAGGATGGGGCCGACGATGGAGAAAGTGCCGACGCAGAAAAGCAGGCAGGCGGAAATCAGGCCGTTGGCGAGACCTTCGCCGCCGCGCGAGGCGATGAGCCGCTTCGTCCGGCCGTCCAGGTCCAGGGCCGTCCCCGCCACGCCGCCGATCGCCAGACTCAGGATGAAGAGCACGGGGAATTCGCTCTTGGGCATATTCTGGGTAAAGGTGCTCGCGCCGAGCGCCATCGCTGCCAGGCCCATCGCCCAGTAAAGGACCTGCTGGTACTTTTCGCCCAGGCCCTTCTTGAGCAGACTGCCGACGATGCTTCCCAGAATAATCGTTCCGGTATTGACAAGCGTTCCAATCATATTATGCGTGCGTATGGAGGATATCCGGGATATTGAGTTCCGCATCGGCCAGACGGGTAATCGCCTCGCGGTGCGTGACGCAGATCAGGGTCTTGTTCCCCTTGCAGTGCTCCGCCAGGCGGTCCAGGAGCAGGGATTCCGTCGCTGCATCCAGTGCGGAAGTCGCTTCGTCCAGGATCAGCACGCCGCCGGGACGCAGGAGCGCCCGGGCGATGGCGATGCGCTGGGCCTGCCCCTCGCTCAGTCCGCCGCCGATCTCCGCACAGGGCGTATCCAGTCCCTTGGGCAGGGTGAACACGAAGTCCGCCGCCGCGATATGCAACACCTCCTTGAGCCGCTCTTCGTCCGCCTTCGGGTCCGCGAGCAGCAGGTTCCCGCGTATGGTCCCGCTCATCAGCGAGTTCCCCTGGGGAACATACATGAAATTGCAGCGCGTATCGGCACTAAGCGGCGCAGGAGCGGTGGCATCGCCTTCCGCAGGATAGAGTTGCGCCGTACCGGAAGTCGGCTGGAGCAGGCCCAGCAGAATGCGCGTCAGGGTACTCTTCCCCGCTCCGGTCGAGCCGGTGATGACCGTCACGCTCCCCGGTTTGAAATCGAAGTTCAAGCCGCTCAGGACGGGTTTTTCAGCATCGGCATAGCGATATTCCAGATCTTTTACGCAGAGCCCGGGCGCGCCGGAGAAATGGATGCGCTCCCCTTCCTTCTCCTGCTCCAACTGCTCGAGTTCCATCAGGCGTTCCTCCGAAGAGAGGGCCCGGATGAAGGAAGGAATGTGTCGGGTAATATCGGCGACAGGCCGCTGCACACGGCTGACCAGTTGCAGGAAAGCGACCATCATACCGTAGGTGACCGAGCCGTCCCGGAGACCGAAAGCGCCCCAGAAGAAGGCAGTAGCGTAGCCTGCGGCGAAACCGGCGCTGATGAAAACCCGCGACACGGCCCCGTAACCCAGACGGCTGACCGTCCTCTGCTTGACATAATCCTGCAAGGCGGCGAGCCGGCGCAGGACCCGTTTCGTCCCGGAAAGGGTACGGATCAGAATGCGATGCTGCAGGCTCTCCTGCATAAAGCCCTGTACCGCGCTGTCCCCCGCACGGATCTGCCCGGTGATACGGCGCATCTTGCGGAAGAAGAGCCGGCTGCCGACTGCCGCGACGGGCATGATCAGCAGCAGTATCCAGGCCAGCGAAGGCGAAAGCACGAAGAGGAATCCGGCCGCGGCAATCAATTGTGCCAACGTCACGATGCATTCGGGGAAAGTCGAACAGATGAAATCCACGCTTACGCGGATATCCTCCTCCAGACGGTTCACGGCATCGCCGCTGTGCATCTTCTCCCTCCCCTGCCAGACACTGCGCATCACGCGGCCGAAGAGGTCCTGCCGCAGACGGTTCTGCGTATCGACCGTAATATAACCGTTCCACCAGCGCTCCGCCGTCCGGAAAACGATTTCCAGGAGCATGATGCCCGCCATCAGCGCCACCGCCGTCTCAAAGGAAGCGTCGATGTTGCCGGTGGCGATATCCACCACGCGCTTGGAATACCAGACGAAGGCCAGGGACGCGGCGACGTTCAGCAGGCCGATGAACACGCTCAGCGCGAGTTTCGACCGTACCAGACGCATCTTGCGCCCCATCGAACGCAGGCAGGAACGGAAATCTTTCATATTTTCAGGCTTCGACGATGCCCGCTTCCACCCACTTCTCGGCAATGGCGGCGGAATCTTTCGTCGCGGTCTCCATATCGATGTCGTAGCGCTCCACGAGCAGCCTGGCCAGGTCCTCAACCGTGAAGTCCTTGCCTTCCACTTCCCGCCACAGATAGGCGGCGCTCTCGTTGAGCGAAATCATCTTATTGAAATTCACTTGCTTGATGCTCTCTCCGGTCACGATGAACTCAGCACCGAGCGGCCTGAGCCGGAATCCTTCAACAGTTTTCATGTATTTGGTATTTGATAGACATTTCTGGGGATGCCGAGCATCCGGCGATAAAGGGCGAGGAAAATGCGCCGCAGCAGCCGCGGGAGGCGGACCCATCGGCGGGAGCGCCGCTCGAAACGCGCCGAGGTGGCATCGATGGTCTTGCCGGAAGGACGGATGATCTGTACGACCTTCCCGCTGATGCGCGAAATGCGGCAGCGCTCCGTTCCCCGGAGGTTCCCGTCGCCTTGCAAGGTCGCCGACTCGCCGTCGATGGCGGCGACGCGGTGCAGGACAAAACGCCCCTTGGATATCTCGCCGAGCACGATGTCCCCGACCTTGGGGGCATCGCAGCGGACCAGCGTCACGCTGTCCCGGTTCGTATGGATGAAGGGCATCATGCTCGCACCCTTGGTGGAAAGGATGACTTCCTTGTCTTCCTTGAGCAGACGTACGACCTCTCCGAGCAGATCGGCATTGGGCAATATGACCTTGCTGACTTCCTTCATGGCTACAGGACGGCTTGGGAACAGACGAGGGCCGCTTCATCGTCGGGCCGGCAGTCCAGCACATAGCAGGGACAGCCCAGGGCGATCTTTTCCATCGTTGCATGGAGCCCGTCCGCCATCGCGCTGTCCGTCTTCAGCCCCGAAGAGGAGGTATAGAGCAGCACGTAGGCCTCGAAGACCGACAGGCGGGTGATTTTATTCTCGGCGCAGCGGCGGATCTGCACGAAGGCGCCCGCATCGGCGACGATATTCTTGTAACAGGGCGTCTTCCCGCTCCAGGGCGAGCCATAAATTTTGACGCTGCCGTCCTCGTGGACCCGGACGATGGGATTGTCGTCGTTGAGCAGTTCGCTGCCGGGCACGTTCTTCAGCCAGAGCTGGCTGTGCGTGCTCTTTCCGGTCCCGCTCTTCGCCAGGAAAAGGAAGGCGCGTCCGCCGTTCCGGATGACGGAGGCGTGCATTTCCAGCGTCCCCATCCCCGCGGTGCGGAAAGCGAAAAGCAGCATCAGCGCATTGTTGATGGCAAAGAGCACCGAACGCTTCGTACGGGAGCAGAAATGCAATTGTCCGAGGCTGAAATCCCGGTTCGCGCCCAGACGGGCGACGGTGCGGATCCGCGCATCGGGAGAAAGGTCGAAAACCCAGCGGTCCCCGTCACGGAACAATTTGATGACGGTTTCCCCCTCTTCGGTCGGGGCGTCATATACTTTCTCCTTCCCTTCGGAATCAATCGGATCAGGCGACATTTCCAACGCAAAGACCGGCTTTTCGCAGAGGGGCACCTCGAACGGAGAATATGCGTCCATCGCGTCCCAGAAAGGGAAATCTTCCGGTAGATGAAGGTTGAAAATATGGCCTGCGACCTTATAGGATTTTGTCATTCTCTTTTTTATTTGAATGTACAAAGATAATCATAAATTTTCGTTATCTTTGTCAATCTGAACAAAAGACCGATGAAACTCTACTACAATACAGAAAAGGAACCCATAAAGATGCCTGAATACGGGCGCTACATCCTCGAGATGGCGGAAGGGCTGAAGGAGATTGAAGACCGGGAAAAACGCAGCGCCCAGGCGGCGGCGGTCGTCCGCGCCATGGCCATCCTATGCAACGCTGCCCACATTCAGGACAAGGAGAATTTCGAGCATAAACTCTGGGACCATCTCTACCTGATGGCGGGCCCCGACCTGGACATCGATTCCCCCTGGCCCGCACCGGAGGAGGCGCAGTTCACTACCCGTCCGGTCCCCCTTCCGATGAAGGATACGCGCATCCGCGCCGCCCACTACGGACGCAACATCGAAAAAATCATCGACCTGCTCTGCGAAGAACCCGAAGGCGAGGTCAAGACCAGCCTGCTTCGCGCCCTGGCCATCTATATGCGCCAGCAATACCTGATCTGGAACAAGGACAGCGTGGCCGATGAAACCATTTTCAAAGACATAGAAAAACTATCCGGAGGGCGCCTGAGCGTGCCCGAGGGGCTGACGCTGGACAAAATTGCATCCGACGCCACTTTCGCACGTCCCAACCTGGGGATGAACAACGGCTTCGGAAGCAAGAACCGTGATTCCCGCAAAAAATACAAGGGACGCAAGAAATGAGATTCTTCTGGGACGACTGGGACGATGAGCGCAAGGAAGCCGCTCGCAAGATCGCCGGGCTCTGTTTCGGGGCCCTGGCTTTATTTCTGTTTACGGCATTTATCTCCTACCTGTTCACCTGGAAGGCGGATATGAGCCTTCTCGGGAATGCGGAAAACCTCTCCCGCAACACTGCCGTCCACAACACGGCCGGCAAGTTCGGCTGGTGGTCCGCCTGGTTTTTCGTCGGCAGGTGCTTCGGCCCCGCCGCCCTGGTGCTGCTGGTGATGCCCGTGGCACTCTTCTGCCGCCTGACCCTTGAAAAATGGCAGCCTTCCCTGCTCAAGACCTGCCTCGTCTCCCTTTCCGGCGCTTTTGTGGCTTCGCTGCTGCTGGCCTTCATCGGCCGGCTCTCCGGCCTGGATTCCCTTTTCGGCTACGGCCTGGGCGGCGCCTGCGGAGCAAGCGTCATCTCTGCCTTTGTCAACCTGACCGGCGCAGTGATCAGCGGCGTACTGGTCGTCCTGCTCATCGCCTGTGTCCTGTTCTTTTGCAGCAGCACCTTCAACCGCTGGCTCAGCACCATCGGCAAGCCGCGCAGCGCCGAGGAAAAAGAGGAAGCCCGTGAAGAGCGCGAACGCCGCAAGGCCGAGCGGAAAGCCCGCCGGGAAGAGCGCAGGGAGCGTAGGGCGATGCAGGCGGAGGACGATGAAGAACCCGAGCCGGAACCGATCGTGGCAGAAGCAGAACCGGAGCCGGAGCTGGAGCCCGAGTCCGTCATTACCCGTCCCGCAGCCGCTCCGGTGCCGCAAGCAGTTCCCGCCGAGGCCGAAGGCAGTTTCGAGGCCATCCGCACGGACGACCTGGAGAGCGAGGTGCGCGAACCGCTCAAGCCCATCGACAACCGTCTGGATCCCCCGGACGGACTTCCCAAGTACAAATTCCCGGGGCTGGACCTGCTCGAGAGTTACAGCAGTTCCAACCTGGAGGTTTCCGACGAGGAACTGAACCGCAACAACAACCGCATCCGCACCGCCCTGGGCAATTACAAGATTCAGATTGCGAATGTCAAGGCGGTGGTCGGTCCCACGGTCACCCTGTACAAGGTCTATCCCGCGCCCGGCGTGCGCATCGCCGACATCAAGAAACTCCAGGAGGATATCGCGATGTCCCTGAATGCCAAGGGCGTTCGCGTCATCGCCCTCTCCGATTCCGTGGGTATCGAGGTAGCCAACGACCACGCGGCCACCGTCGCCCTCAAATCGATGCTCAACGACGACGCCTTCCGCAATACCAAGGCGGAACTCCCCGTCGCCATCGGCTATACCATTACGCAGAAAGTCAAGGTGTTCGACCTTGCGGAAGCCCCGCACCTCCTCATCGCCGGTGCGACCAAGCAGGGCAAATCCGTCGGCCTGAACGTACTGGTCGCTTCCCTGCTCTACAGCAAGCACCCTTCGGAACTGAAGTTCGTCTTCATCGACCCGAAGATGGTGGAATTCTCCGCCTATGGCGACCTGCTGCACCACTACCTGGCCGTGATGCCGGAGAATTCCGAGGCGGACGAGGTGAACAAGGCCATCGTCAAGAACCCCAAGGACGCCGAGAAGATCCTGCGTTCTCTCTGCGTGGAAATGGACGAGCGCTACAACCTCCTCAGCCAGGCGGGCGTGAACAAGATTACCCTCTATAACGAGAAATACAAGGCGCATCACCTGCGTTCCGACCAGGGACACCGTTTCCTCCCCTATCTGGTCGTCATCGTGGATGAGTTTGCGGACTTGACGATGTCCGCCGGCGGTTCCGCGGAGTCCCGTGCCTCCAGCCGCAGCATCATCAACTCGATCATCCGCCTTGCCCAGAAGGGCCGTGCGGCCGGTCTGCACGTCATCCTGGCCACCCAGCGTCCTTCCGTGGATGTCATCTCAGGCCAGATCAAGGCCAACTTCCCGCTGCGCATCGCGTTCCGCGTGGCTTCGCGCATCGACTCCCAGACCATCCTCGATGCCCCCGGCGCCGAGAAACTCATCGGCCGGGGCGACATGCTGCTTTCCGCCGGCATCGACAACGAGCGTCTGCAATGCGCGTTCATCAGCGGCGAAGAGACGGAAAAGATCACCTCCTTCATCGGCGCCCAGACGGGCTACGGCCGCTGCTACAATACCCCGTATTACCTGCCGGATGTCAATGACGGCAACGGCGAGGCTGGCGGCGCCACCATCGACATGCGCGACCTGGACGAGCGTTTCGAGGAGGCGGCCAAGATGATCGTGACGACGCAGCGGGGTTCCACCTCGGATCTCCAGCGCAAGCTTGGCATGGGTTATGCAAAAGCAGGTCGTGTCATGGATCAGCTGGAAGCCGCCGGGATCGTCGGACCGCAGGAAGGTTCCAAACCCAGGCAGGTACTGGTCCAGGACCTTGACTCATTGCAAGCGATCCTCGATGCGTACAAACATTAATATCCGTCTGTCCCTTTTATTGCTGGCCCTGCTTGCGCCCCTTTTCCTGCGGGCGCAGGGCGATCCGGCCGTCCTGCTCAGAACGCTGCTGGAGAGCGGACGCATCACTGCCGTTTACAATTATGACCTGGACGGGAACGTGCCCCTGAACGGTTGCGGGACCGCTGTCCTGGAAGGCAACTGCTTCCGCCTGAGCAGCGGCTCCCTGCAGATTCTCTGCGACGGCAGCGCCATCTACACCGTCGACACCTCTGCCAAGGAAGTCTATATCGAGAACGCCGACAGTGCCGGCAGTCCGCTCAAAGACCCGGAGCGCCTGCTTTCCGGCATCCGCGACCTCAAATACAACGGCAATACGGTTTCCGGCAGCATCGACGACCCGCAGAAAGGCAGCGTCCTGAATTTCCTCCTTACGGACATAAGTCGTAGCGCGGCCTCCGGATCCCTGGACGAGTTCCGTTTCGATACCGCTTCCGCGGGCCCGGATTGGGTGATTACCGATTTAAGATAGCATTGACCGCGTGCCAGAGCACGACGCCGACGGACACGGAGACATTGAGCGAGTGCTTCGTTCCGAACTGCGGAATCACCACGCAGAAATCGCAGGCGTCCACCACTTCCTGCGCCACGCCGTCCACCTCGTTCCCGAAGACAAAGGCATAACGCTTCCCTGCATCGGGGACGAATTTTTCCAGACTGACCGCGGCACAGGTCTGCTCCACGCCGATGATGACATAGCCTTCCTCGCGCAGTCGGCGCAGCGCTTCGAGGGTATCGGCGCAATGTACCCAGGGAACGCTGTCCTCGGCTCCCAGGGCGGATTTATGCAGCGGCGCGGACGGCGGGCAGTCGCAGATGCCGCAGAGCCAGATCCGGTCCACGTGGAAGGCATCGGCGGTCCGGAAGGCCGAACCGACATTGTGGGAGCTGCGGATATTGTCCAGCACCAGTTCGATCCCCGAAGGAGCCGCGTCCCGGTACTCTCCGGGCTTCATCCGTCCGAGTTCCGCGTTCAGGAGTTTTCTGTCTTTCATTTCCAACTGAGTTTGCGCAGCCAGGCGGCGACCACTTGCGTGCGGCGCCGCAGGAGCGGGTAGTTGAGGGTAGCGGGCGTATCGGCCGTACGGTTCGTATGGAAAGTAATCCCGGAAGTGAACATCACGCTGGGAATCCCGGCGTCCAGGAAAGGCTTCTGGTCTCCGCTGTTGCGGTAGAACATGTCGGTAAAGGTCCGGCTGCCGTAATAATCATAGTACATCGTAATGCCCAGGGGGGCCGCCGCCGCATCCAGCGAGGACATCCAGCGCTCCCCGCCCAGCGCAATCAAATAATCCGGCACCGTACGCTTGACCGGGGCCAGGGAACTGCCCACCGTATCGAGGCTCAGCATCAACAGGGGCTTTTGCGGCAGCGATGCCAGGAAGGCCGAAGCCCCCTTGCAGCCGGCATGATGCGCGTCGAAGGCGACGAAAACCAGGGTTTTCGGCAGGGTGGGTCCGGCAGCCAGCCTTTCCGCCAGCTGCAGCATCATCGCCACGCCGGAAGCATTGGCATCCGCCCCGGGATAGAGGCGGCCTTCCAGCCGGCCCAGCCCATCGTAATATGCGCCGATGACGATCATCTCCCGGCTTCTTCCCTTCAGCACCCCGACGACATTGCGGCCGCAATCGCCGCGCTCGTCGCGGAAACACTGGTAGCGCCCCGTTGGCAGCGGCGCAAGCCCGGCTTCGGCAAAGCGGCGGGCAATCATGATGGACGGAAGCACCGTGCCCCCGGAATGAAAACTCCGGCCGGCAAAAGATTCGGAGCAGAGCATTTCCACGTCCTCGCGCAACTGTCCTTCCGCATCGGAACGGGCGGAAAGCGGCTGTCCCGCTGCAAAAAACAGCAGGCCTGCGACGAGAATTTTTACCAGTGGCTGCAATTTGGGCACGATAAATGATTATCTTTGCAAAAGTAGTGAAAAAAGCGCTTTTGGCAATATGGTTTTTGCTTTTCACCGGGTCATTCTGCCTGGCCCAGTGGGATAAGGATGTCTTCTCCTGGCGGGGCCGCAATGCCCTCTCCGAAGGCAAATTTGCCAAAGCCATCGAGAACTTCAACATCCTGACCCGCCTGGACAGCACCGACTACTGGAGTTTCTTCTGGCGGGGCATCGCCAAATACAATCTCGGGGACATCCGGGGCGCGCAGCGGGATTTCAACAGTTGCGTACGCATCAACCCCGTCTTCACCAACGGCTATCACTACCGCGCCATCACCTACAGCCGCTCCGGCGACTACGACCATGCGCTCAGCGACCTGGAGACGGCCATCAACCTGCGTCCGGGCTTTATCGGGCTCTATTACAGCCGCGGAGTGACCTATTTCCTGGCGCGCCGCTTCGACGATGCGGTGCAGGATTTCGACCGTTTCATCCGCAAGGAGCCGCAGGATGCCAGCGCCTACCTGAACCGCGGAGCCTGCCATCTTTTCCTGGGCGATACGCTCAAGGCGATGACCGATTACAACAAAGCCGTCGCACTGGACCGCTTCGAGTCCGAATCCTACATCCGTCGCGGCTCGCTGCAGGCGATGCGCGGGGATACTGCCGCGGCGATGGAGGATATGAACAAGGCCATCGACCTGGACAGCACCAGCACCCTCGCCCGTTTCAACCGCGCCATCCTCTTTTACGAAAAGAAGGAGTACAAGGCGGCAATGGCGGATTTCGATGCCATCCTGGCGCTGGAGCCGGGCAATGCCCTGACCCTGTACAACCGCAGCCTCATCTACGCGCAGGTGGGCGAATGGGAAAAGGCCCTCGAGGACATGGACCGCGTCCTGGCCATCAACCCGGGGAACGTGCTCGCCCATTTCAACCGGGCGGCCTTCTACATCGAACTGGGACGCTACCGGGCGGCGCTCGAAGACTACGACAAGGCCATCGACTTGTATCCGGATTTCGCCAAAGCCTACCTGAACCGCTCCTATGTCAACAACCTGCTGGGGCGCAGGAAACAGTCCAAGGCCGATTACGACACCGCCCAGCGCAAGGTGCGCGAATACCGGGAGAAAGGCGGCAACGGCGCCCTTGCCGATACCAGCGCCACTTTCAACAGCCTGCTCGCCCTCGATGCGGAATTCGCCCGCAAGGACTTCAACGACGAAATGCTCCAGCACCGCGTGGTCGATATCAACCTCAAACCCCTCTACCGCATCCGCACGGGTGCATCGGCCGAAGGCTCGAATGTCCTGAGCGGCCGCTACGAGCATCCCCTGCTGGACCGCTTCCTTTCCGAAGGCAGCCAGCCCCTCAGCATCGGCACGGAAGAACAGTCTGCTGCCCGGCTTAGCGCCGGCGATGAGGGCGATGCCGCCCGCACTGCCTTTGTCCGGGGCCTGCTGCAAATCCGCGACAAGCAGTTCAACAAGGCGCTGGACTATTTCAACCGGGCCGTCAGCCTTGCGGAGAGCGAAAGCGAACGGAACCGCTATTCGCGCTGGTACAAAGCCCTTTACCTGATGAACCGGGCGACTTTGAAGGCGGAGATGATCGATTTCATCGCCTCCATCGAAAAGAACGTGCAGACGCTCTCGATGGACGATCAGGGCAATACCCGCGCGCGACTCAGCGACAGCCGTATCCATCACTACGATTATTCCGATGCCCTGGCAGACCTGCGTGAAGCGATCGCCCTGCTGCCGGACCTCCCCTACCTGTATTACAACCTCGGCAACCTGCAGTGTCTGTCTTCGGAACTGGTCGATGCCGTGACGAGTTACGGCAAGGCGGTGGAACTCTATCCCGGTATGGGCGATGCCTATTACAACCGCGGCCTGGTGCTGATTTTCCTCAAGGACCGCGAGAAGGGCTGCATCGACCTCTCCCGTGCCGGAGAACTGGGTGTGGCGGAGGCTTACCGCGTCATTTCCAAATACTGCAAGGATGAGCAAGATTAAGTTCCAGTCCTTTTCCAGCGGCAGTTGCGGGAATTGCTATTTCATCGGCATCGAAGACGAAGGAAAGATCGCGGCCGGGCTGCTGATAGATGCGGGTGTAGGGCCCCGGAGCCTGAAAAAGCATCTGGCCGTCTCCGGACTGACGCCGGACGACATCGACGCCATCCTCGTCACGCACGACCATATGGACCACGTGCGCTCGCTGGGCACGCTTTGCAAATACCTCAAGAAGCCGGTCTGGACGACACAGACGCTGCACCACGCCCTCACTTACAGTCCCTTCTACCGGGACTGGTTCGCCCCCTGCGGGAAAGTGCTCGGGGAGGGCTGGAATTCCCTCTGCGGCGGGCGCATTCAGGTGCAGTGGTTCGAACTGCCGCACGATGCCACCCAGACGGTGGGCTACGCGATGCTGCTCGACGGCTTTCGCTTTGTGCTGATGACCGACCTGGGCCGCTTTACGCCGCAGGCCCTGGCCTTCTGCTCGCAGGCGGACAGCGTCGTGATCGAATCCAATTATGACCGTTACATGCTCGCCCACGGGCCCTATACGGAGGCGTTGAAACAGCGCATCTCCCAGGGGCACGGTCACCTTTCCAACGACGAATGTGCCGAGGCCATCCGCGCCTTCGACCACGAGGGCCTGCGCAGTGTCTTTCTCTGCCACCTCAGCGACCATAACAACACCCCGGAACTGGCGTTCAAGACCTCGCGGCCGTCGCTGCCGCCCGAGAAGCGGCTCGTCCCGCTCCCCCGCCAGATTCCCTCTCCCCTGTTCGAACTATGAACGACGATTTGAAATTCATGCAGGAAGCGCTGCGCGAAGCGCGCGAGGCGGCCGCCGAGGAAGAGATTCCCATCGGTGCGGTGGTCGTCAGCCGCGGCCGCGTCATCGCCAAAGGACATAATATGACCGAGCGTCTGCACGATGCCACTGCCCACGCGGAAATGATTGCCATTACGGCGGCGACGGAGGCCATCGGCGGAAAGTATCTGGAGGGCTGTACCTTGTATGTTACCGTTGAGCCCTGCCCTATGTGCGCCGCTGCGATGAACTGGAGCCAGTTGGGGCGGCTGGTCTATGGGGCGCCCGATCCCAAACGCGGCTACTCACTTTTCTCCCCCTCCTTACTGCATCCCAAGACGGAGGTGGTTTCCGGCATCCTCGCCGAAGACTGTTCCGCCCTCGTCAGCGATTTCTTCAAGGAGCGGCGGAAATAATCACGGGAGGCGTCGGCGTACCCGCCATCGACGCTAACGGAAGGGGTATTAAATACAAAGAGTGACTGCCGATGGGCAGCCACTCTCTCAAAACCAGGCGTAATGCCAGGATATGGTCAATCGCCTATATAAAGATATACTTTAAAATGAAGAGGACGGCCAGGACCCACATGGTGGGGCTGATGCTCTTCCATTTGCCGGAGAGGGCGTACAGCACCACGTAGGAGATGACGCCGATGAGGATACCGTCGGAAATCGAGTAGGCCAGCGGCATGATCACGACCGTCAGGAAGGCAGGGATACTCTCGCGATAGTTGGTCCAGTCAATCATCCGGACAGGATTCATCATCATCATACCGACGATAATGAGCGCAGGAGCCGTAGCGGCACCCGGGATGGCCAGGAACAAAGGCGAGAAGAAGAGAGCGATGCCGAAGCAGATGGCCGCGGTGAAGGCGGTAAGGCCCGTACGGCCACCCTGGCCGACACCGGCAGCACTTTCTACATAGGTCGTGGTGGTGCTGGTACCGAGGCAGGCACCGACGACGGTGCCGATAGCATCGGACATAAACACTTTCTCAGCGCCTTCGATATTGCCCTTTTCATCCACAAAACCGGCCTTCTGGCTCACGCCGACGACGGTTCCCATCGTGTCGAACATATCGATGAAGAGGAAGGTCAGCACGACCACCCACATATCCACCGTGAGAATCTGGTTCCACTCGAACTGGCAGAAGGTGGGACGGACGCTGTCCGGCATCGAAACGACGCCATTAAACTGGGTGATGGCCGCGCCGGTGGCGGGATCCTTGATGAAGATTCCGATGACGGCGGTCGAAAGGATTCCGAGCAGGATACCGCCGCGGACGTGCAGCATCGCCAGGGTTCCGGAAATCACCAGGCCGATTACGCCGAGCAGCGCCTTGCCTTCTGTGAGTTTGCCAAGCCCTACGAGCGTAGCGTCATTGTTGACGATAATCCCGGCATTCTGCAGGCCGATGAATGCGATGAACAGGCCGATACCGGCGCCGATCGCATGCTTCATACTGACAGGGATGGAATTCAGGATCCAGGTACGGACCTTCGTCGCCGAAAGGATGATGAAGATGATACCTTCGATGAGGACGGCGGTCAGGGCGAACTGCCAGCTGTAGCCCATCGTCACGCAGACGGTGAAGACGAAGAAGGCATTCAGGCCCATACCGGGCGCCAGGGCGAAGGGCTTCTTGGCATAGAAGGCCATCACCATCGTCGCCACGAAGGCGGCCAGGGCGGTAGCGGTGAAGACAGCCCCGACGGGCATACCTTTTTCGGGACCGAGGATCGCACCCAGATTGCCGAAGATGGCAGGGTTGACGGCCAGGATATAGGCCATCGTAAGGAAGGTGGTGATACCCGCTATGATTTCTGTGCGGACATCGTGCTTGGTGGCATCAAAGCCAAAAGCTTTAGCCAGGAAATTAGCCATTGCTCAGGGAATTAGAAGACCCACTTCACACCGAGGCAGGGACGGGCCATGAAGTTCTTGACACCGCCGAAGTTCCAGGAAAGTTCCAGCTCGCCGCCGATGTTGAGGTTCGGGCAGCCGAAATGCTGGCCGACGGAGTACCAGAGCTGAGGCTCGGAGATCAGCACGCAGTGGGCGATTTCGGCTTCTTCGCCATAATCAACGCCCCAGCTGCCGTTATCGAATTTGTGAATCGGACGCACCCAGGTATCCTCTCCCCAGATATCCAGGAAGCCGCTGAATGTAAGCCCCTTGGCGCCGAAGAGATCACGCAGGCCCCAGACAAAAGTAAACTGGAGAGGAACGAGGGTCTGATGGTTGGTTTCCATTTTAGGGATCTTCAGTCCGAGAGGACCGGTCTCATAATTCCCATAGAAGCCCTCACCATAGAAAATGTGCTTGTAGAGCAGTTTGAAATTGAATGTATTGCGGAAATCCTTGCTGTGGAGGAAATAATCCACACCGGCCAGGAAGGCGTGGTTGATGGTAAAGCTCCTGTAAACGCCGCCGTTGTACTCCACCTGCAGGCTGAGACCGCCAAGTTTGGTGTTCTGCCAGAAATTGAGGCAACGGGCAATTTCCCAATAGGTTCCGGTAGGAGACTTCGCCTCATCTCCCTTTACGGGGAAATCGTGGTCGATGAAGAAGAAGGTGTTACCCCAGGGGTCGTTGTAGAAACCTTCCACGGTCGTGGTAACGCAGTTGCGGTCCACACCCAGGTCATAGAAGAGCTGGATGTTGGTGGAACCGTTGAACATCGTGGATTTCGCCTCTTTGTCCTTGGCGAAGGCTGCACCGCCGAAGAGCATCGTCGCGGCCAGTGCTACAAGAAAGGATTTTCTCATCTCTTGAATAATTTATAGGATTATTTAGGATTTTCTATAACTTCCAGTACGGAGAACACTTCCGCTCCTTCGCTGTAATTCGCAGCGCGCGGGCAGTCCACCAGGTCTATGAGGAAACTGATGTACACGGCGCGGGGGTTGAACTTCCGCACGAGGCGCAGGCCGGCAGCAGTAGTTCCGCCGGTAGCCAGCAGATCGTCGTGAATCAGGCAGACATCGTCTTCCGAGATGGCATCCTTATGGATTTCCAGGGCGTCGGTACCATACTCCTTGGCATAGGTTTCGCGGAGTGTTTCCGCGGGCAGCTTGCCCGGTTTGCGGGCCATCACGAAACCGGCCCCCAGACGGACGGCCAGGGCCGCTCCGAGAATGTAACCGCGGGACTCGATACCGATGACCTTGGTGATGCCTTTGTCCTTGTAGTGCTCGTACAGACGGTCCAGCAATTCCTTCAGGCAGTCCTTGTCTTTCATCAGGGTGGTGATATCCTGAAACATGATTCCCTTGATGGGAAAGTCAGGCACCACCCGGATGTGTTCTTTGAGTTCTTCCGTCGTCATTGCTTACAGTTTAGCCAGATCGGGACGTTCCTTCCTCCAGTTCGGGTTACGGGTAGAACCGCCCAGGTTGACCGTAATGTCACCGCGGAGGTTGCTGCCGAATTCATAATCCTTGCCGGGCAGGAAGGCGTTCATGAGGATACCCACCACAGCGGCGACCGCAAGACCGGAAAGGGCGATGGTCGTGCCGCCGACGGTGAAGGAGATGCTGCCGGGACCATAGTTGATCCCGATGGCGAGCACCAGGATGACGGCAGCCACGATCAGGTTACGGGATATGGTCAGGTCCACCTTGTTCTCCACGAGATTGCGCACACCGACGGCGGAAATCATACCGTAGAGCACCATCGAGACACCGCCGATGGTCGCCGCAGGCATCGCCGAAACGATGGCGGAGAACTTCGGGCAGAAGGAGAAGAGGATGGCGAGCAGGGCCGCGATGCGGATGACCCTCGGATCGAAGACCTTGGTGAGGTTCAGCACGCCGGTATTCTCGCCGTAGGTCGTATTGGCGGGAGCGCCGAACAGGGAAGCCAGCGCGGTGGCCAGACCGTCACCCATCAGGGTGCGGTGCAGACCCGGATCTTCCAGGTAGTTGGTGCCGGTCGTGCTGGAGATGGCGCACATATCGCCGATGTGCTCGATCATCGTGGCCAGCGAAATGGGCAGGATGGTGATGATGGCGGTGATGATCAGGCCCCAGTTGGGGTCGACCAGCACGTGGAAGGCGGTGTTCTCCATCTGGAAAGGAGCACCGATCCAGGCGGCCTCGCCGACCTTGGAGAAATCCACCAGGCCGAAGCAGGCGGCAACGATATATGAACCCATGACACCCATCAGCACGGGGATGATGCGGATCATGCCCTTGCCCCAGATGTTGCAGATGACGATGATGACGATGGCCAGCAGCGCAATCCACCAGTTGGTGGTGCAGTTGTTGATGGCGGAGCCGGAGAGTGTCAGACCGATTGCGATGATGATGGGACCGGTGACGACCGGCGGGAAGTAACGCATCACCTTCTTGACGCCGAACACCTTGATGAAAGCGGCCAGAATGAAGTACACCAGACCGGCGAAGAAGACACCGATACAGGCATACGGCAAAGAAGCAGCCTGGTCAAGACCCTGGGCTGCTCCTGTTGCTACTACTGCTGCGTATCCTCCGATGAAGGCGAACGACGATCCGAGGAACGCGGGGACCTTCATCTTGGTCATCAGGTGGAACAGGAGTGTGCCGAGGCCGGCGAAGAGAAGAGTTGCGCTGACGGAAAGTCCTGTAAGCGCGGGAACCAGGACCGTTGCGCCGAACATGGCGAACATGTGCTGGAATCCCAAAAGAAGCATTTTCGGACGACCCAGCGTACGGGCGTCGTAAATGGCTTGGGAACTTTGTTGTTGTGACATTATGTAGTTGGATTGAAATTTCCGACTGCGAATTTAGCCATTAATCGTCGAAACTTTTCAACAAGTTAAGAACATGTCGGGATTTCTGAAACAGATTCGCTATTTTTGCATTGCTTAAATAATAAAGGGTGCAGCATTAGGATGCATTTACCCGGATAGGGTCGCGAAGCGACAAGCATCCGTTGCTGCACCCGGGTTTTGAATAGCAATGCAATGGATAATTTAGGAGTGGGATTATTACTGATGGGGGTCGGGATGGTGACGGTGTTCTGCATCCTCTTGATTGTCATTTACGGCAGCCGCCTCATCATCTCCCTGGTCAACAAGATGGCTCCGGAAGCGGAGGCTGCCCCCAAGGCGTCCTTCGATGCGAGGCCCATCTTAGAGGCCGCCGTGGCACAACTGACCGGCGGTAAAGGTAGAATCACGAAAATCACTGAACTGTAGATATGGGAAGAGAAGTCAAATTCAGCCTGGTATTCCGGGATATGTGGCAGAGCGCAGGCAAATATCAGCCGCGCGTCGACCAACTTGTTAAAATTGCGCCGGCAATCATCCGCATGGGCTGTTTCGACCGCGTCGAGACCAACGGCGGCGGCTTCGAGCAGGTGAACCTCCTGTATGGCGAGAATCCCAATATCTCCGTCCGGGAGTGGACGAAGCCCTTCCACGAGGCGGGCATCCAGACCCATATGCTGGACCGTGCGCTCAACGGCCTGCGGATGTCGCCCTGTGCGAAGGATCTCCGCAAACTCTTCTATAAGGTAAAGAAAGCGCAGGGCACCGACATCACCCGCATTTTCTGCGGGCTGAACGATCCGCGCAACGTCATTCCCTCCATCGGCTATGCGCACGAAGCGGGGATGATCGCGCAGGCTTCGCTCTGCATCACGCACTCCCCCGTCCATACGGCCGAATACTACATCGCGCTGGCCAAGCAGTTCATCGATGCCGGTGCCGATGAAATCGCGCTCAAGGATATGGCGGGCATCGGACGTCCGGCAACGCTCGGAAAGATTGTCGCGGGCATCAAGGCCTATCGCAAGGATATCGTCATCCAGTACCATTCGCACGCCGGCCCCGGCTTCTGCATGGCTTCCATCCTGGAGGTCTGCAAGGCAGGCTGCGACTACATCGATGTAGGTATGTCGCCTCTCTCCTGGGGTACCGGACACGCGGACGTGATCGCCGTGCAGGAAATGCTCAAGGATGCCGGATTCGAGGTGAAGGACATCAATATGGAAGCCTATATGGACGCCCGCACGCAGATTCAGGCGATGATGGACGACTTCCTGGGCTACTACTGCCCCGCCCTGAACCGCGAGAACAATTCCCTGCTCATCAAACCCGGTCTGCCCGGCGGTATGATGGGCTCCCTGATGACGGACCTGGAAGACAACCTCTCCTCCCTGAACAAATGGAAGGAAAAGAACGGACAGGAACCGCTCACGACGGACCAGTTGCTCATCAAACTCTTTGACGAGGTGGCCTATGTCTGGCCCAAGGTCGGCTATCCCACGCTGGTGACGCCTTTCTCCCAGTACGTCAAGAACCTCTCCCTGATGAACGTGATCCAGATGGAGAAAGGCAAGAAGCGCTGGGAAATCTTCCCCGATACGATCTGGGATATGGTGCTCGGCAAGGCCGGCAAACTGCCCGCCGAGGTGGATGATGAAATCAAGGCGCTCGCCGCCGCCCAGGGACGGGAATTCCTGCAGACCGATCCGCAGCTCAACTATCCGGACTGTCTGGACGAATACCGCAAGCGGATGGCGGAGAAGGGCTGGGATACCGGCAAGGACGACGAGGAACTCTTCGAATATGCGATGCATCCCGAGCAGTACGAGAACTTCCGTTCGGGCAAGGCGAAAGCCGAATTCGAAGCCGATCTCGCGAAGCGCAAGGCCGCGAAGAACGCTCCTGCCGCCGCAGCCGCGCTGCCTTCGGTAGTCACCGTCACCCTCGACGGGAAGAGTTACCGCCTCGATGTCGCCTATGACGGCAAAGCGCCCGAGAAGTCCGCTGCCGCCCCTGCTGCCGCTTCCGGCGAAGGCGAAGACCTCAGCGCTCCCCTCTCCGGCAAATTCTTCCTCACGAAGGATCCGCAGGAGAAGGCGCACAAGGTCGGCGACAGCGTCAAGCGCGGCGACACGCTCTGCTACATCGAAGCGATGAAGATCCAGAATGCGGTCTGCGCCGACTTCGACGGCGTCATCACCGCCATCCTCCCCGCGAACGGCGACAGTATAGAAGAGGATGATGTCATCATGAAGATTGCACGCAGTTGATATTATGCAGGGTTTTTCTGATATCTTGGAGCGGCTCTATGAAATGACCGCCATCAGCAACCTCGCGGACACCCCCGCCTTCCTGCTGATGTATTTCATCGCCTTTGTCCTCCTGTACCTGGGCATTGCGAAAAAGTACGAACCGCTGCTGCTCGTCCCCATCGCCTTCGGCGTGCTGATCGCCAATTTTCCCGGCGGCGAGATGGGCGTCATCCAGGCGGACTCGCAGGGCTTCGTCACCCTCGCTGACGGGTCCCGGGAAATCATCTGGGACATGCCCCTGCATAAGGTGGCGCACGAGCTGGGCATCATGAACTATCTCTATTATGCCCTGATCAAGACCGGTCTGCTTCCGCCCATCATCTTCATGGGCGTCGGCGCCCTGACCGACTTCGGCCCGATGCTGCGCAACCTCAAACTTGCCATCTTCGGCGCCGCGGCGCAGTTCGGCATCTTTGCCGTGCTCATCGCCAGCCTGCTGCTCGGCTTCACCCCGCAGGAAGCGGGCTCGCTGGGCATCATCGGCGGGGCGGACGGTCCTACGGCCATCTTTACGACGATCAAACTGGCCCCGCATCTGCTGGGTCCCATCGCCATCGCCGCCTACAGTTATATGGCCCTCGTGCCGGTCATCATCCCGCTGGTGGTCAAACTGACCTGTAGCCACAAGGAATTGATGATCAATATGAAGGAGCAGGATAAACTGTATCCGGAGAAGTTGGAGATCAAGAATATGCGGGTGGTGAAGATTATCTTCCCCATCGCCGTGACGACCATCGTCGCCATCTTCGTTCCGACGGCGGTTCCCCTCATCGGTATGCTGATGTTCGGTAACCTGGTCAAGGAAATCGGTTCGGATACCGGCCGCCTCTTCGAGGTCGCGTCCAACGGACTGATGAACGCCGCGACCATCTTCCTGGGACTCTGCGTTGGTGCGACGATGACGGCGGAGGCTTTCCTGAACCTGCAGACGCTCGGCATCATCGTCGGCGGCTTCCTCGCCTTTGCGCTGAGCATCGCGAGCGGTATCGTCATGGTGAAGGTGTGGAACCTCTTCGCCAAAAAGAAGATCAATCCGCTGGTGGGTGCGACCGGACTGTCCGCCGTGCCGATGGCGAGCCGCGTATGCAACGGCATCAGCACGAAGTACGATCCGAAGAATCACGTGCTGAACTACTGTATGGCGTCGAATATCTCCGGCGTTATCGGCTCAGCCGTCGCTGCCGGTGTACTGATCTCGTTCCTGGGATAAATTCTACTTTAGCCGATTCCAGAGGGCGGATTCCGCCTTGCCCGGGAGGGCGGCGATGGCGGCCGGAAGCCAGATGTTCATCAGGCCGGGGCGAAGCACGCGACGCCGCTTCACCATCGCTCTCAGGGCCTTGTCCACCAGCCATTCGGGCGTATGGATCGCCCTTAGCCTGACCCCTAATTTCAGCAGGTCCTCACGCAGGCCGTAGAGCGGCGTGGCGATGGCCGCAGGGCAGACGGTGGTCACCCCTACGCCGTAGGAACGCATCTCGAAACTCAGGGCCTTGCCGAAGCATTTGAGAAAAGCCTTGGTGGCTGAATAGGTAGTGATGCCGGGAACGGGCAGTTTGGCGGCCATCGAGGACATATTCACGATATAACCGTAACCCCGTTGCTTCATATCCGAGCCGAAAAGGATGGAGGATTTGGCCACGGTCAGGTTATGCAGGTTCATCATCTTGCCCACGCGGGCGGCATCCGATGCCTCGAGTTCCTTGAAGAAGAACATTCCGGCGTTGTTGATCAGGATATCCACGATGATGCCCTGCTCCGCACACCAATCGTAAAGTTCTTCTGCGGCATCCTGGATGGAAAGGTCTTGGAAATGAGGGATGATGCGGACCGGGTAAGCGGCCGAAAGTTCTTCGCAGGCCTTGCTGAGTTCGTCTTCCCGGTTGCTCACCACGACCACGTCCAGGCCCGCTTCTGCGAGCCGTTTGGAGAATATCAGCCCCATACCGGAACTGCCGCCGGTAACCAGGGCCGTCTTACAGTTCGCGTTCAGCTTTTTCAATTTCATTTTCAAGGGATTTAGGCAGACGCTCCACGCAGTGGTGACAGCGCATCTCAAGGGTGTACATACGCCCTATGCAGTAATTGGAATGTTTGCAGGCGCTGCGTTCGATTTCTCCGCGCTGCAGCTTGTTCACGAATTCCGTGTCGTGGACCAGGGCACGCGCGACCTGAAGCCCCTGGAATCCGGCAGCGAGCACTTCTTCCATCTTCTGGCGTGAAACCAGTCCGCCGACATAGATCAGCGGCAGTTTCACGGCTTCGCGGAAACGCTTCGCCTCTTCGAGGAAATAGCCCTCCGACCAGGGAACGGTGGGAATGATGAGCCGGCCAAAGAGCCTGATACCGAATTTCAGCCACCAGAAGTGCTTCATATCCATATAGTGGGCCAGGGTCTTCAAGGGCATCGCTCCGCGCATCACCTCCATCGGCGCCTTGCTGACAAAACCGGCGCTCAGGACGATGGCGTGGACGCCGAGCCGCTCCAGTTCCTTGGCGACCTCCAGGCATTCTTCGGTCTTCATCCCGCCGCGGAAGCCGTCGTGCATATTCATTTTCACGATGACGCCCATATCGCTGCCCGCGGCTTCCAATACCTCACGGATCACCATCCGCATAAAGCGCATACGGTTGTCGAGCGAACCGCCGAATTCATCGCGACGGCGGTTGGTATAGGGCGAAAGGAACTGGCTGATCAGATAGCCGTGTCCCGCGTGGATTTCCACGCAGTCGAAACCGGCCTCGCGCGCCAGGTTCACGGCCTTGCCATAGTCCTTGGCAAGGGCTTCGATTTCCTCGCGCCGGAGTTTCCGGTAAAAGGTCGGGGAATAAAGATTGAAGCCGCCGGAGGCACCCACGGGCATACAGCCGCAGGTCTGGCGGTGCGTCATATTCCCGCAATGGCCGAGTTGGATGGAAGCCTTGGCTCCATAGGAATGGATGCCGTCGGTGAGCTTTTTCAGTTCAGGGACGATTTCTTCGCGCATCCAGAGCTGCCCGTCGAAGGAAAGGCCGGACTGGCTGACAGCCGCATAGGCCACCGTCGTCATCCCCACGCCCCCACGCGCCACCGCCGTATGATAGGCATACAGTTCAGGTGTAGGGCTGTTGCCCTTCGCCATATTTTCAAAGGCCGCAGAACGGATTACGCGGTTGCGTAAGGTCACCGGCCCGATGGTAACAGGCGTAAAAATCATTTCTTCAACTTATCAATAAAGGCAATGAGTGCCTCGGCGCGGGTAGCGTTATAAGGCGAGGGCCCGTTGACGGACTCGAAGAGTTTTTCCAGTTCATAAACGCCACCGCCCCGCGCGACCACGCATACGATACAGATATTCTGCAGGGCCAGGCTCGAAGAAATGATATCCAGGTCGGTCTGGCCGATCTGATGCACGGTCATACGGTAAGCCAGGTCGGAGTATTTCAGACGGAGCCGTTCGACATCGCCGATGGTCTGGCAACCCAGCATGCGCAGGGCGCTCAGGTAAGGCATCAGGGAAACGTTCTGCACTTCCGCCTGGTTGATGGCGGCAATCTTCTCGGTCAGCGAGCCGAAGGGATCCAGGGCCAGATAACTCTTGAAGGAATCGCCGCTCAGGGACACCTCATCGAAATTCCCGTCACGCACCAGGGAGTGCACCTTCCGGCGATAGTCATTGATCTGCGCGCGGACCCGGCTGAATTCATCGTCCGCCAGTTCCAGCACGCCGGCCAGACGGTTCAGGGTACGCAGGTGCTCCGGAGGAACTTCCAGACCGGATTTGTATCCGGTATCGTGGTACATATTGGCCCAGACATGCTGAAGGGCCGTACGCATCTGCACCTCGAAGCGGACATTATTCAACTCCGGACAGTCGGGATCGCTATAAAGGGAAGGCCGAATCCGGCAGACATAGTGCAGGGACATATAGCCGAAACTCTCCAGGGAGTGCTGTTTGCGCTTGTCCACCGAATTTTCCCAATCGACTTCAAATATCTTCTGGACGAGCGCAGCGATCTTGTCCACGTCAGCACTATAAAAAGTAATGACACGCGCGCCCACGATATCGGTGATGTCCAGGATGCCGGCATATTTCCCGCCCTTGAGGGCCAGTTTACCCGCCAGGCTGCTCTCCGTCTTGACACGCGATTCGAGCGCAGTCACCAGTACCCGCGCCTCCTTCAGGCTGCGCGAGATAAACTGGGGAACCAGCTCCCGCAGACGCTCATAAACCGGATAAAGGGAGCGGTACTCTTCGAGTATCGCCCTTCCGTGCAGATCGAGCTCTTTTTCGAAGGCCTGCACCCGCTAGACGATTTTGATGATATTGCTGAAACCGGTGATATCAAAGACTTCCTTCACCTGCGGCGACATATTCTTCATCACCATATGCCCTCCGCGGGCATTGACGCTCTTCTGGAGCATCAGGAAAATGCGGAGGCCCTGGCTGGAGGTATAGGTCATCCCGCTGCAGTCCATCTCGATTTCAGGGGCATCGCCCTCCATCAGGGGTGCCACATCCTTCTGAAACTGGTCCGCATTCGTCGTGTCCAGACGGCCGTCCAGGACCACATCGTGGTGGTTACCCACCGTGTTAATCGTAATATTCATAATGAGTTATGTTTATTTTCCAAGTGCTTCAGCCACGGCTTTCTCTATCTGATCGCCGCGCAAATCCCTTGCAACAATCGTTCCGTCCGGAGCAAAGAGAATCAGGTGGGGAATCCCCTTGATGCCGTAGGCGCTGGTAGCGATCTTGTCCGTGTTGACAATCTGCGACCAGACCACGCCGTTTTCCTTGGCGGCAGCTGCCGTATCTTCGGGACGGTCCCAGACAGCGATGCTCAGCACATCGAAATCGTCTCCCTTGAATTTCTCATAGACCGCCTTGATATTGGGGATCTCCCGCTTGCAGGGGCCACACCAGGAGGCCCAGAAGTCCGCCAGGATATATTTTCCTTTCCCGACGAAATCCGACAGACGGACGGTATCCGCCTTCTCGGGATCCTCGACGACCTCGAAATCGACGAAGGGAGAGCCCGGGGCCGTCGCCATCGTCGCACGGGCATCGGCGACCAGCGAGGCAATCGGCTCGGAGGAGAGCCAGACAGAATCCATCCGGTCGGCGAAGCCCAGAAGTTCTTCCGGAGCCATATAGCCCGCAACATCCTGAAGGGCGATTACCGCCAGGCTGTCGTTCAGGTTCGCTTCAATGGTTTCGCGTCCTACCGCAAGCAACTGCTCCACGGCCTCGTCGTAAAGGGCCTCGTGGCGCATGGCCATTTCCTCTGCGGAGAGCGTGTCATCCTTCTGCAGGGCGGCGGCCCCTTCCTTATACGCATTCACGATGGCATCCATACGGCTGTTGTATTCCGCCACGCGCTCGGAAAGCGGTCGGACTCCCTTGCAGGCTACGGCGCAAAGCAGAAGCACCGCCATCAAAACATACTTTTTCATACTTAATTCTCTTGTAGGGTTTCAACGGATTGGAGGTAAGGCGCATCCTCACCTTTCTGTAAAATCAATACCTCGACCTTGCGCGGCGCCCCGCCGTGATGGGAAGACTCGCAGACGAAAATACGGCTGCACTCCCCTTCCGCATCCCGCACGGAGACCATCAGCGGACGGAGATTCAGGTAATCGTAACCGGCGGTTGCCTGACGGAAGAGTTCCAGGTCGCTGTCCACGACCTCACGCGGCTCGCTGTAACCGTCCTCATCATCGGAAGCCCCGTTCGTCAGTCCCAGGAGGAAGGCCGCCACTTCGGCAGGCGCATAGGCCAGCCGGCGGGCCGCAATACCGAAGCGGCCCAGGATACGGGTCTCCGGCATCCACTTCTCGAGGGCGCGGGACGAGGACTTGACCCCGCCGCTGCCATAGGTACAGAAGAGCACGACCTCCTTGCTGCTGAAGTCATTGGCACTGACGAAACTCAGCACGGGCGGCGGGACGGAACCGAACCAGACGGGATAGCCAAGATACACGGTACGATAGGCTTCCAGGTCCACCGGACCGTTCTTGATGGGACGGCAGACGCCTTCCCGGATCTCCGGTCCGGCCATTTCGATGGTTCCCTCATAACTGTCCGGGTAGGGCTGCTCGCATTCGATGCGCAGGAGATCCGCCCCGGTCTGCTCCGCAAATAACTGCGCCAGCTGCTCAGTGTTTCCCGTCTGGGAGAAATACACCACCAGGTCCTTGGGCTCCGGTTTCCGGTTACAGGAAAAGACCAGGGCCAGGAGGGCGGCAAAAAAGGTTAACCGGGGTTTCATAGGCAAATCTTACTTGGTTCCGAAAATACGGTCGCCGGCGTCGCCGAGACCAGGGACAATATAAGCATCCTCGTTGAGGTGGTCGTCCACGGCCGCCACGAAGATATCCACGTCCGGGTGGCATTGCTGCACCTTCCGGATACCTTCCGGGGCAGCCACGAGGCACATCAGGCGGATATTGTCGCAGCCGCGCTCCTTGAGCATCGAAATCGCGTCGCAGGAGGAACCGCCGGTCGCGAGCATCGGGTCCGTCACGATGACCGTACGCTGCTGGATATCGGGGGGAAGTTTGCAGAAATAGACCACGGGATTGTGGGTCTGCTCGTCACGATAAAGACCGATATGACCTACCTTAGCGACGGGAAGCAGGGAAAGCAGGCCGTCCACCATGCCCAGTCCCGCACGCAGGATGGGAACGATGGCCAGTTTCTTTCCGGAAATCCTGCGGGCAGTCATCTCGCAGATCGGGGTTTCTATCCGTACGGGCTCGACCGGGAAATCCCGGGTAATCTCGTAGCCCATCAGCATGGAAATCTCGGTAAGCAACTGGCGGAAATCCTTGGAGCCGGTCTCCTTGGAACGCATGATGCTCAACTTGTGCTGGATCAGTGGGTGATCAAAAACAACTACTTTACTCATAATTATGCACTGATTTGAATAGAATATCCTTCCTCGATGAGCGGGCGCAGGAGCGCCTCCAACTCGGTTTTGCTGAACGCCGACAGGCCCGTCAGGGGCGCGGGACGGTCAAGGGTATAGACCATTACCTGCCGGGGATGCAGCCTGCGCACGATATCCATCCACTGCGCCAGCTGTACGGGCTCCGACGAATCGAAGAACGGAGCGCGCAGGAACATCGTCTGCAGGATAAAATTCCCTTCGAAGCGCTCCAGTGCCCTGACGATGTCCTGCGGATCGTAGCCCGGCGCGGGACGGTTGATCTGCGCGCAAAGGGCGGCTGTCGGCGCATCCAGCTTCAGGATCGGTGCATCCACCTTGCGCAAGGCCTGGAAGATGGCGTCGATATGTACGCGCGTCGCATTGGAAAGCACCGATACGGCGGCTTTGGGGTAAAAACGGTCGCGCAGCGCGAGGGTATCGTCGATAATGCCCGGGAAATCGGGATGCAGCGTCGGTTCGCCGTCGCCGCTGAAAGTGATCGAATCGACCGGAATCCCCTGCGCAGCGAGCGTCGAAAGCCGGGACTCAAGATCGGAGCGGACCTGGTCGCGCGTGGGCAGGACGGCATCGCCGCGGCCGTCGGCATTCCAGCCGCATTCGCAGTAGATGCAGTCGAAGTTGCACAGTTTGCCCTTCCTGGGAAGCAGGTTGATTCCCAGGGAACTGCCCAGTCTTCTGGAGCGGATGGGGCCGAATACTGTGTCTTCTCGAAGCATTCTATGCGTTCTTCTTATGCCAGAACCGGTGGGTAATGTCCTCGCCCCGGTAATACATTCTCTGGTTGGTTTCCGGGTGGTTGAGCGGGCCGCATTCCTCGCGGTAAGGGCCTGTCTTCACATAATCGAAGGCCTCCCAGATGTCGTCTTCCACCTGCTCGCGTCCCGAATAAAGCGCCAGTTCCATTTCCGGAAATTCCAGCCGCAAACACCGGGCCAGCGACAAAAGGGCGACGCGGTCGTTCCCCTCGCCGAGGAGGAGGATGCAGTTCACCCCGAAATTCTCCTTCACAAGCCTGCTGACCACCGCCGGAGTGAGTTCCTCACCGATATCCTTTTTCAGGAAAGGCGAATGGCATCCCTTGCAATTACCCTGGCAGTTGGATATTTCAACTGCCAGGGTAAGTCTGCCGGGAATCTCCTCCAGCACGACCGAAGTCATTTCCGGAACGTACTTAATCATTGTCCCGTGGCGTGTAAAACCTCCTTCCCGCCTCTTCCTGGCGGGGCTCCGCAAAGGAAGACACCCGCTTGAGGTAACCGATGACCCGGGTCAGGTAATCGAGGTTCTCACTGCCGCACTTGGGACATTTCGTCAGGGTGTCCTTGGAAATGAAGCCACAGTCGTTGCAGACCGTATTGCGGCAGTTGAAGGTAAAGTAGTTGGTCCCGTAATGGGCGGCGGTCTTCAGGAGTTGCCTGTATTGCTCCTTCGAGAGATGCTCCGCGATGTTCATATGCAGGGCGGAACCGCCGTCCAGGTACTTCACGAAATCTTCGCCGTGAAGTTTGAACTTGTCTATCATCGAGAGGTTTTCGTCCTCGGGATTGTAGAAATAGGAACTGTAGAGGTTGTGCTTCTCGGAGACGAAATAGCCGTCCTTCTTGTCCCAGGCGTAGTTCTTCGCCGCCAGGTTCTCCGCAGGCACGAACTCGGTATTGAACATCGCATCGGGCGTCTTGTCCTTGCGGTTGGCGATGTTGATGGTCTCGAGGATCGTGTTCACGAAGGCGCCGTACTCGGGATTCGGGGAAACCTCCAGGCCCAGGAACTCGGCCGCCTCGGTCAGGCCGTTCACGCCGACGGTCAGGTACTGCTTCTTCATATCGATGAAGCCGGCCTTGTACACATCCAGCATTTCCGCCTTGAGGAAGTCCTTGATGATTTCGTTGAAGGCGATCTGGTATTTATGGACGCGCTCGGTCATCTCCCGGATGTCCTTGTCTATATAATTGACATAGAGGTCATCCTTGTCGTAGAAATTGGAGATGGGGTTGAGCGGTTTGCCGTTCTCGAGCTGCACTCCGCGGCGCTCCAGGAAATAGCGGCGCACGGAATCCTGGATGAGGCGGTTGAGGTTGATGGTCATCACGGACTTGGAACCGGTGGCTACCGACGCCGTACCCATCGAATACTGGTGGGTGGTGTGGTTGTGGTTGTCCTCCTTCTGGATCTCGTTGCGCAGGCGGCAGCAACTGGAAAGGCTGTCGGGGCTGTTGGACAGATAGCAGAAGAAACTGTGGCCCTTGGCCCACATCTCGGCCGTGAAATCGGCATAGTCCTTATCGGCGAAATCGTCGCCGCCATCGGTCAGCAGCGCCATCGTTTCCACGGGGAAAGTGAGGATGTAGTGATTGCGCTCCTCGTTGAACCAGTTCATGAAGTGGCGCTGAAGCCAGTCCAGGGTCTCCCACTTGGGCTTGGACCCGTCGGGGAAGACGAACTCGCCGAACACGCCCTCGAAATAGGGCTTGTCGAAGTAACCGATGTTCCAAAACACGGTCTGGTAACCGCGGTTGCCGGCAGGCATGTTCATCGAATGCACCACCTGCTGGAAGCAGTTGTCGATGACCTTGGCCAGGGTGCGCTGCTTGCGGTTGTTCTCCACGATATCGTCCAGGTGCTCGAGGTAGTCGTCACCGTAATCCTTGCGGATGAAATAGTCCAGATACATCAGGAACTCCGGCGTGGCGACGGCGCCCATGAATTGCGAGGAGACCGAGTACACAAGGTTGATGAATTCTCCGCAGAAACTCTTGAGGTCGGTGGGTGCGACGGATACGCCGCCCAGTTCCTTGAGGCCGCTGATGAGGAAAGGATACATCGTGATGGCCACGCAGTACGGGAAACCGGGGGTACCGCTCTCGTCGTGCTTGTAAAGGATGTGGGATTCCAGGTCCTTGATGTACTGGTCCGCGAGGGCGCGGCCGTACAGGGCCTTGATCTTGTCCTGCATGATGTAGCGGTTCTGCTTGATGTTGTTCTCCTTGTAGAGTTCGTTGCCCAGGGTCACGATGTTCTTGCGCGTGACATTGGCGTTGGCGTCGAACTTGGAGCCCGTCGCGGCGTTGGAGGCCTTGATGTAGCCCTTGATGAAGTCGCGCTTCTTGCGCAGGTCCAGATTGGCGTCGAACTTGTCGATGTAGGCACGGGCAACCTTCTTGTTGATGCCCATCAGGGCCTCTTCCACCTGGCGGCGGATTTCCCGGCTGGTAATCTGCTCGTAGATGTAGAGGTTGTTGATGATGCTGACGACAATCGCGTCGTCACAGTATTCTCCGGCCGATTTATAGGCCTCGTGAATGCCCCGGGCAAGTTTTGCCTTGTCGTATTCTTCAAAGGATCCGTTCGTTTTCCTTACGTCCATATCATAGATTATTAGTTAGCATTGAAGGGTCGCTTGCATACCGCGACCGGAGAGCAAAGTTAGACATATTGCCGGGCGAAAAACAGCGGAACGAGGGAAAGTTTTTAACAAAATTATAAACATCCCAAAGATTTCGTATTTTTGCATTTGAAGATCCAGAAATCCGATACGAAATGTATACGAACGAACATCAGTTATATGTGGCCAACGCAGCGGGTAAAGCACTCAGTATCTGCGGAAAAATGGCCAATCGCCACGGCCTTGTGGCAGGTGCTACGGGAACGGGCAAGACCGTTACGCTCCAGGTCCTTGCGGAGACTTTCTGCCAGGCGGGCGTACCCTGTTTCATGGCGGACATGAAAGGCGACCTGAGCGGCATCGCTAAGGAAGGCCGGATGTCTTCCTACATTGAGAAGGTCAAGGACGGTTTCGGCATCCCCGAGCCGGTCTTCGCCCCCTGTCCCGTCATCTTCTACGACGTCTTCGGCGAACAGGGCCACCCTATGCGCACGACCATTTCCAATATGGGACCGCAGCTGCTCTCGCGCCTGATGGGGCTGAACGAGACGCAGTCCGGCGTACTGGACATCGTCTTCCGCGTCGCCGACGAGCGGGGCCTCCTGCTCATCGACATCAAAGACCTGCGGGCGATGCTCAACTACGTCAGCGGGCACGCAGCGGAGCTGCAGACCACTTACGGCAACATCAGTTCCGCCTCCGTCGGCGCCATCCAGCGGGCCATCCTTTCCCTCGAAAGCCAGGGCGCGGACAAATTCTTCGCCGAACCGGCCTTCGACATCTTCGACCTGCTGCGCGTCCAGGGCGGCAAGGGCGTCATGAGCGTCCTTGCGGCGGACAAACTGATGATGAACCCCAAACTCTACTCGAGTTTCCTGCTCTGGCTGCTCAGCGAACTGTATTCCACCCTGCCGGAAGTCGGGGACATGGAACTGCCCAAGATGGTCTTCTTCTTCGACGAAGCGCATACCCTCTTTGAGGACACCTCCCCTGCACTGACCGCCAAGATCGAGCAGGTCGTGCGTCTGATCCGGAGCAAGGGCGTGGGCATCTACTTCGTTACGCAGAATCCTACGGATATTCCCGATGCCATCCTCGGGCAGCTGGGCAACCGCGTACAGCACGCCCTGCGGGCCTACACGCCCAAGGACCAGAAAGCCGTACGCAGCGCAGCGGAGACTTTCCGTCCCAATCCCGCCTTCAAGACGGCCGATGTCATCACCACCCTCGGGACCGGAGAAGCACTGGTCTCCTTCCTCGATGAAAAGGGCACGCCGGCGATGGTAGAACAGGCCAAGATCCTATTCCCGCTGAGCCAGATCGGCGCACTGACCGAAGCGGAGCGCGGCGAAATCATCCGCCGCTCTCCCATCGCCGGACGCTACGATACGATGATCGACCGGCACAGCGCGTTCGAAGCCCTGCTCGAAGATGCCGAAAAGGCGGCCGCCGAACAGGAGGAACAGCAGAAGGAAATCGAAGCGAGAAAGGCAAAGACCGGCGGCTTCGGCGCACTCTTCAAGAAAGTCGCCGTCACGGCCGGAACGGCTTTCCTGACCTCGCTCGCCAGCAATGCGGTCAGCGGTATGACCAGCGGTGGCAAGAAAAGCAAGAGCAAGACCAGCGCCGGACAAAAGGCGCTGAAAAGCGCGACGACCCGTGCCACCAGCACCCTCGTCCGGGGAACCCTCGGAAACCTGCTGAAATGAAAAGGATAGCGGCTGCAGGCCTGCTGCTCTGTCTCTGCCTGATTGCCGGAGCCAAGGAAAAAGAGAAGGATAAAACCGCCCCTCTGGACCGCAAGGGCTTCTTTACCATTCCCTTCCCCATCGTCAGTTACAATTCGGACCTGGGTTTCAACACCGGCATCTGCGGCGATCTCCTCGACTACGGGAAAGGAGGTCTCTACCCGGATTACCGGCAGAAACTGCATTACGAGGTCTCGTGGTTCACGAAGGGGAAACTGGTCGTTCACGCCGATTACGACTCGAAGGACCTGCTGCCGGACGTCCGCATCGTCGGCGCCGTCACCTGGGACCGCGACCCGATGTGCAATTTCTACGGCATAAACGGCAGCGTCACCCCCTATGTCCGCGAACTGGACCGCAAAGACGGCATCGCAAGGTACTGTTACAACCGGCAGATGGTGCGCGTAATGGGCAATGTCGCCGGGAAGATTTACGGCCCCCTGAAATGGGCGGCCGGCATTTCCTGGCGCTACTACAAGGCCGGGGCCATCAGTATGGAGGGCTATGATCCGGAGCGCACCCTTTACACCGAGTATCTGAACGCCGGCCTGATTTCCCCACAGGAAGCCGGCGGCGGCCATCATCTGGACCTGCGCGCCGGATTCGAATTCGATACCCGCGACTACGAGCCCTGCCCGAACAAAGGTATCTGGGCGGAGCTGATGCTGGTCGGCGGCCCCGATATCACCGGCGGGCCCTGGTCCTACGTCCAAATGGCCGCCCGCTGGCGGCAGTATCTTACGCTTATCAAGGAAGGACGCCTGATCTTTGCCTACCAGCTGGCCTGGCAGCAGATCCTGTGGGGCAGCCTTCCTTTCTATATGCTGCAGGAATTCAATACCCTCCGGTTCAAGCAGCCGATGACCGAGGGACTGGGCGGGGCCAACACCCTTCGCGGCGTACTGGGTAACCGCCTGCTGGGCGAAGGTTACGCCTGGACCAACTTCGAATTACGGAGCCGGATCTTCAGTTTCCGCGCCTTCAAGCGCTTCGACATCGATCTCGGGCTCAATCCCTTCTGCGACCTGGGCTGGATTACCAAGCCTACCCGTCTGGAAGCCTTCACCGCGCACACGACGCGCGAAATCGAAGACCTGCGCCGGGAAGCGTGCAGGATGCACGGCGACGCAGGTCTGGGATTCAAACTCACCCTCAACGGCAGTTATATCCTGTCCGTGGAATGGGCGATGCCCTTCCGTCGCGACGACGGCGACTACGGGCTTTTCATTACGATGAATTACGCATTCTAGCCGAAAGCCCGGCTTCCTACTTCAGATGCTCGTAGGTTAAGGCCTCCCAAGGAAGGTCGGCATCGGCCTTGCCCTTGTCCAGGATATCCACGATATGCATCAGCAGCGGGAAATCCTTGAGGTCCACCAGTCCGAGTTCCGCTTTGCGGCGGATGGCCTGGCCCATGACGCGGGTAATGACCAGACTCTCCAGCGTAATGCCGGCCAGAGCCTCGGTCACCTGGTCATAATTAAGTCCCTGTCCCATCAAGACGCCGCATCGACGGGTACGGCCGCTGAAGATGGTCACGTAGAGGTCGCCCAGTCCGATGCACTCGCTCTCGAAACTGCCGCCCTGGAGTTGCATCAGCGCGTGGGTCTCGCGGACCGCCTGGGTAAAGGTACCGGCCTGGGAATTATAGTGCTGGGGCTCGTTCTCTCCGTGCCAGCGGGTGTTCAGGCCCACGGCCAGGGTGACGGCCATCGCATAGGCGTTCTTGAGCGCGACGGCGCTTTCGAGGCCGATGACGTCGTTGGTCAGGGAAACGTGGTAGTAAGGGCGCTGCATAGCCTCCTTCATCATACGCAGGGCCGCGCTGTCCTTGCCGCAGAATCCCACCTCGGAAGGATCCATGAACACCAGTTCATAAGAGGTGCAGGGCCCGCCGATGGCGCAGATCGTCCGCTGGATGCCGCGCTTGGCAAGTTCGCTCTCCCAGTAGCCGGGATACGAGAGCAGCGTTCCGTCTTCCGTCGCCCGCAGGCCCTTGGTCACGGAGAGGACCGGCATCGCGGGATCCAGCTGCATCAGGATCTCATCCAGGAACCAGTCAACGCCGAAGGAAGATACGCCGCCGATCACGAAATCAGAGCCCTTCACCACCTCTTTCCAATCCTTGAAATAATGGAACTTCACATTCTCAGGGAAAGGACGGCAGAATTTCTCATGCTTGTTGGTAGCGATATAGCCGTCGATGATTTCATCATCCAGGCAAGTACCAACAATATGCACATCATTCCCGTTTTCAGCCGCGGGAAAGGCCAAAGCAGAGCCCATCATACCGGCCCCGATAATTGTGATTTTCTTTTTCATTATCATTGAGGTTTTAAAAAGTGCACGTGCACGCAACTGCAAAGTTAGACATATTTTCGCAACTGTCAACATTTTTTGTAACTTTGGACGTGATTCACAATGCAGCTACGATATTTGACGTCGCCCGCCTGGCCGGCGTATCGCGCGGAACCGTGGACCGGGTGGTCTACGGGCGCGGGCGCGTGTCTCAAAAAACGCAGGAGAAAGTCAGGAAAGCCATCGAGCAACTGGGCTACAGCGCCAACCCCAACGCCTCTTCCCTGGCCAACCGGAAAGAATACCTCTTCGTCTGCCTGATCCCTGAACACAAAAAGGGTGAGTACTGGGGGGAAATCGAAAAGGGCTTCATCGAAGGAGCGAAATCCATACTCTTCGGAGCGGTCAGACTCGATATCCGCTACTACGACCAGACGGACGCCGAATCCTTTGTCCGCGCCAGCCGGGAAATTCCGGCCCTGCACCCTTCCGGGGTCATCCTGAACGCCGTCTTCAAGGGCGAGCTCAGCGAATTCGCCGCAACGCTGAGTGCCAATGCAATCCCCTACGCTTTCGTGGACAACAAAATCGACGACCTCGACTATACCCTTTATTATGGTGTAGATCCGTATAAGAGCGGCGCGCTGGGTGCCTTCCTGCTGAC
>Ga0265298_10001087_pt1 | contig 40011 bp, 28 predicted proteins | sample AusTroGonzalo_MG_3_FD_193486 | JGI IMG/M metagenome (GOLD analysis project Ga0265298, IMG submission 193486) | Bovine rumen microbial communities from tropical cattle in Woodstock, Queensland, Australia - Gonzalo_01 | ecosystem: Host-associated > Mammals > Digestive system > Stomach > Rumen ... | reverse complement strand
ATGAAGGACGGCAATGCAGTCCTTGAGGAAGTGGTGGTTGTAGGTTACGGTGTCCAGAAGAAAAAGCTGGTCACCGGTGCAACTGTTCAGGTGAAGGGTGAGGACATCGCCAAGTTGAACACTACTAACGCGCTAACCGCCATGCAGTCAAGCACGCCTGGTGTGCAGATTACCCAGAGTTCTTCACAACCTGGTAAGGGCTTTAAAGTCAATATCCGTGGTGTCGGTACCATTGGTACTTCTTCTCCATTGCTGATCATCGATGGTATCAATGCCGGTACGGCCGATGATGGTTTGAATGGTCTGAACCCGAACGACATCGAAAGCATTGATGTACTGAAGGATGCGGCTTCTGCAGCTATCTATGGTGCCCGTGCTGCCAACGGTGTAATCTTGGTAACCACCAAACAGGGTAAGGCCGGTAAGATTCAGATTCAATATGATGGTTATGCTGGTTGGTCTAACGCCTACAAAGTGCCCAATCTGCTGAATGCCCAACAATACATGCAGATTATCGACGAGACCAATATGAATACTTTCGGTGAAGCCACCAACTGGTCGAACTTACTTCCCGCCAACATCCTGTCGAAGATTAATAATGGATGGACAGGCACCAACTGGGTGAAAGAATACGAGAACAAGAACGCTTTGCAGTTCAGCCATGCCGTAACACTGACTGGTGGTTCTGAGAACTCAAAGTTCTCAATATCGCTGAACTACAGCTCGAACGAGGGTATTATGGGCGGCGACAACGCATCGAACTACAAGCGCTATGGTGGTCGTATCAACTCAGAGCATGTGCTACTGAAAGGCAAGGACCTGATTGGTGAGAACCATGACATCATCACCATTGGTGAGAACGTAAGTTACACTTACCAGAGAAGCCATGATCTGGCAGAAGGCAGCGGCTACTGGAACATCATGCAGGCAGCCTATGTGGCATCGCCACTAGTAGAGCCCTACAATGCAGACGGTACGATTGCCTCTTATGACAAGAACGGTGCCGGTTATAGCACTGACATTTATAATAACCCGTTGAACCATTTCCTTGCCGGTGGCTACAGCTCTATCAACAAGAATCGCAGTTTCAACGTGAATGCCACTTTCTACTGGATAGTAGAGCCTGTCAAGGACCTGAAGTATCGCGGACAATTCCATACGGGTTATAATGCCAACAATCACCGCGATATCAGTCTGCCCTATAACTCGAACCCCACCAGTGCCAGTGCTAACTATAGTCTGAATATGAGGGAGGCACAAAGCAGCAGTCTCTCGGTAGAAAACACACTGGCATATATTCTTCCAAAGATGGGGAAAAACACCATTGATGTGCTGGCTGGTCAGTCGCTGGAGCGCACCCAATGGAGTAACAGCATGAACATGAGCTTTACAGTGGGCGAGGACAATCTGAACTCTCTGGTTCGCAACGGATGGGACTTCAACATCCCTAACAACTACGAGACCCAGTATATGACTGGTCATGGCGGTTATGACAACCCTCTGCAAACCAATATCGTGTCGTTCTTCGGACGTGCCAACTGGAACTACGACGAGAAATACATGGCCACAGCTATCATCCGTGCCGACGGTTCCAATAACTTTGCCCGTGGCAAGCGCTGGGGTTACTTCCCTTCATTCTCTGCAGGATGGGTTGTTTCCAACGAAAAGTTCATGGAAAGAACTGCCAGTTGGCTTGATTTCCTGAAAATACGTGCCTCATGGGGACAGAACGGTAACTGCCAGATTGGTAATTTCTACTATCTCTCCAATATCGGTTTCTCCCCTACAGGTTATCCCGACTATGGCTATAAATTCAGCAACGACGACATGTATACCATCTCACAGGGCAGCTACACGACTGGAGCCTATGCCAAAAATCCCCCCAATGAGGATGTGACATGGGAGACTTCTGAGCAGACAAACATCGGTCTTGACGCCCGTTTCTTAGATGGCCGTCTCAGCTTGAGTTTCGATTGGTATGTAAAGATGACCAAGGACTGGCTGGTACAGGCACCCATGAACGTGGTGCTCGGCTACGAGGAGCCTGCAATGATTAACGGCGGTGATATTAAGAATACCGGTTTCGAACTAGCACTCTCATGGCGTGACAAAATTGGTAGTGACTTCAACTACCATGCTAATGTAAATGTTGCCACCAACAAGAACAAGGTCACCCGTCTGGCAGCCAATGGTGGCAAGATCGGTATAGACAAAGAATTCCTTAACACCCTGTTCCAAGGCTCATCATATGTATCGCTCGTAGAAGAAGGGCATCCTGTTGGTTATTTCTATGCTATGTCATACGATGGAATCTGGCAGAACCAGGCTCAGATCGACGCTGCCCGTGCAGCAGGAAAGGCCGTGCTCGACTCAGCAGTTCCTGGCGACCCCATCTGGACTGATTACGACGGAGATGGCGAGATTAACTATGACCTCGACCGCCATGAAGTAGGCAATCCCAATCCTGATGTAACCCTCGGCGTTAGCCTTGGTTGCGAATATAAGGGTTTCGATTTCGGAATAACTGGTGCAGGCGCCTTCGGCCAGCAGATCATGCAGTGCTATCGTACCGCACAACGTACAAACCAGTACGACGAGTATACGACGGATGTGTTCGGCCGTTGGCATGGCGAGGGCACCAGCAACACACAGCCCCGACTGACAGTCGGTCAGATAGCCGACCAGTGGGTATCTACACGCTTCATGCAGAATGGTGACTATTTCAAGATTCAGAACGTTACGTTGGGATATGATTTCAACAAGATATGGAAGGGTTCACCATTCAGTCTGCTTCGTCTTTACGTACAAGCTCAGAACCTCTATACCTTTACTGGTTATACAGGTGTTGATCCGGAATGCTCGGCCGATGGTGGCAAGAATGCTGATAATACAAACTTCATCCGTGGTATCGACGTTGGTCTCTATCCCCCAGCCCGTACCTTTATCGTAGGCGCAAGCGTTAAGTTCTAATTAAGAATTAAGAATTGAGAATTAAAAGATAAGAAATTATGAAAAAGATATATACAATAGCTATCGCAGCTCTGTTAGCCACAGGAGTAACCTCTTGCGAGAATGCGCTCGATACCCAAAACTATACAGAGGCGAACACCTCTAACTTCCCAGCTTCAGCAAACGACCTGAACAAGGAGTTGGCAGCTCTTTATGGCGTGATGAACCAAATCAGTCAGACGGCTAACGAGACACCATGGCTGGTGAACCATATCATGGCCGATGAAGGAAACGGCGGCGGCAGCGCTAGTTCAACAAAGATACACGCCATCGGCCATCTGATGTATAACCAGGAGGATATGTTTGATAACCTGTGGAAAAGAATCTACGTCGGTATAGCTCGTGCTAATGCCATTATCTATGGCGTCGACGCTTTTGACTGGACTGGTCAGGAGAAAGAGCGCGATCAGATGGTGGGCGAAGCATACTTCATGCGTGGTTTATTCTATCTTTGGGGGGCACAGTTCTGGGGCGACATTCCAGCCTATTGGGCAGCAGGAGCACCAGATCCCTGTCCACAGCAGGATGCCGAGACGGTAATCTATCCACACATCCTTGCCGACTTTGTGAGTGCCGCTAATCTGATGAACCATGGTATGACCACCATGGGTGACGGTCATGCCACAAAGGCCGCTGCCGAGGGTATGCTGGCTCGTGCCTATATGTTCTATGAGGGTTTCTATAAGAAAGCCGGCGAGCTGGCTTCGGCTTCTCTCGCTGATGTCGTCTTCGACTTTGAACAGGAGGGTGCAGGCGCATCACTGAGTAAAGCGCAGGTAATCAGCTATGTAGAAGATGCCATCAACAATGGTGGCTACAGTCTGGTTGAAGACTATCGCCTGCTCTGGCAGTATACCAACAAATATACCATTCAGGACTACGACTACGTGAAGGATCTGGCTGAAGCCGGTAAGGTATGGGCTGGCAATGGTAACTGCGAGGAGATGTTCCAGGTTCAATATATGAACAGTGGCGGCTGGAGCGGTAATATCCAGATGGGATTCACCAATCAGGTATCGCTCTATACGGGACTACGCAATGGAAATGACAGTGAAGGCAATGAGAATGGTAAGGAAAATACGATGCCCTTCGGACAGGGATGGGGACAAGGTCTTGTCAATACAACGCTTTGGGACGACTGGAGTGACGATGACCCGCGTAAAAAGGCTACAATCCTAAATGCACCCGAAGAATGTAAGAAGTTCGCCTTTGTTACCAACTGTTCAGAGGATGCAGGCCTGTACAACAAGAAATGGATGCCCATTACCTGTTCCAAGAGTCATTGGAATGATGTAAACTCAGTCTATACTTGGTGGGGAGTCCTTCGTTCTGAAAGCTCAACGGCAGCCAACAATAACAAGAACTCGTTCCAGGGCGACCACTTTGCAGACATGGTGTTGCTTCGTCTAGCCGATGTAATGCTGATGCACTCTGAGCTCACAGGAACAGCCACCCAAATGAATAAAGTACGTGCCCGTGTAGGCCTGCCTGCCACCACCTATTCATGGAAGAACATCAAGGACGAGCGCCGTTGGGAATTGGCATGCGAAGGTATTCGCTATAACGATTTGCGCCGCTGGTCAGGTAAGAACGGAGGCGTTAATTGCGAGGCAGCAGCAGCCTTACAACGTCAGGATGGAAGTCGTGTAAACTACAAAGGCCATTGGACGGTAATGCATCATGGCCAGGCCGTTGGCGGCAGCAGTTGGGCACAGCGTTATGCAGATACCGATGGTTTCGTCATGATACCACCTGCTCAGATTGCCATCACCAACGACGAGACCATACTGAAGCAGAATCCCGGTTGGGGAGCAGGTGCTCACGGAGCAAATATGACTGGTACACCAATCTATGATTAAATTTGGTTTTTCTAGTTAGTTATAGTTCGTTATACAATGTAGTAACGATAATCAGCAGGCAGCTGATTCTTTTAAGTCAAGTCAGATTTGACAGTTCCGCCCGGACTTGTGAAAGCCCGGGCGGAACGTTGTTTATAAAATCCTCTGTTTTAGGTATTGCGTCATTCATTTTTTTACCGTATCTTTGCACTGTAATTTAAAAGACTAAATTAATCAATCATGTCAAAAATATTAAGTAAACTGTTCACTAACTGTGCCCATCCCAAAGGTCGGATGGGACGTGCAATGTTGTGGTTCATGAACAGCACCCATGCGCCACTTACCAACTGGGGGTTAGACCTTATCGATATTCAAGACAAATGGACAATGCTCGACATCGGTTGTGGCGGAGGCGCCACTCTACAGCGGCTGTCGAAACGAAGCAATGGTGCGCAGGTCTATGGTATCGACATCTCTGAAGAGAGTGTAAAAAAAGCAAGAAAAATAAACAAGGATTTACTTGATAAGCAGGTATTCGTCAGCCAAGGTTCTGCAGAGAAGCTACCCTATCATGATGAAAAGTTCGATCTCGTAACAGCCGTCGAAACAGTATATTTCTGGCCAAACATGCCTAGCTGTCTGCAAGAAGTATATCGTGTATTGAAACAAGGAGGCCGTTTCGCCATCATGGTGGAAGCCATTAACAGTGATTCTATGTGGACCAATATCGTTGAGGGCATGACCGTCTACACACCAGAGGAGCTTCAGGTCATGCTCAACGCCGCGGGTTTCACCCTTACCAAGGTATACCAAAAGAAGCCATACTATGCTACTATCATTGGTATAAAACCGTAAAACAGAAGTCTAAAAGCTGTACTTCAACTTAAGAAACACTTCCGAGTTTTTATCGTAGACTGTGAACATGCCTCGATCGGCATGGAAATAATCGTATCCCACAATAGCATGTAACTGGTCATTCAATGCATAATCACCACTTAGTCGGTTGTAGATACCGCCATTGGTCACATCGACATAAGCAAAGCTCTGAAGAGTCAGAGTATTGTGCAACAATTCCTTGGACAGGCGGAAGGTGGCAAGCCCGGTATTACGATGCTCACCCCACGCCACATACTTATGGGCATACTGGGCAGAGAGCGACCAATCGTTTCCTGCATACCAATCTATGCCAATAAGAGCATTCGTAGAGGCAGCCCTTGGCATATCCTTAACGCCATTGGCCGACTGTGCCTCGTCCAGATACTCCGCGAGCTCTCCTCTTACTACAAATTTACCAACAGGCACTGACAAATCTGCACCTAACATGGTCATTCTTCGATAATCACCTCGGCCATTACATACAACAGGCATCTTATTCCAGGTATGCAAGGCCGAGAACGAGAAGTCGATACCACTGAGGTAAAATGACAGGCGCGCACCATATTCCATATTACATAGTTTATGACTAGGTTCATTATTAATAGGTATCGCCCCCACAGACCATGGGTTCTCCGTGTCGGTAGGCAGTTCAAAAAAAGAACTAACGGGAACGGCAACAGCCTCAAGACTCCATTTCTCATGAGAGTAACGCAGACGCAGACCACCCACAGGTATTCGGATATCATCATAATCCTGTGCTAAGAACTCTGTATAGTCCATTGGTGATATCACATCAGTCAGACGCAGGCCATCGGCCACACCCCAGACAACAATCTGTCGACCAGCACGCAGATCCCAGTGCTGATCTGAGTAATAAGCATAGGCCTCACGCAATTGAAAGCCTGTACGTTCTTTCAAAATGGCGTTATATACCAGATTTGCCGAAACAAAGGCACCAGCATGACCTTTCTCTACCGATACCTCACCACGCACACGGGTTCTTGACGACATCCAGTCGTTAGGCTGTTCTGTTCGCACAGCGTGATAGGTATCAACAAAACCTTTCACACCGACACGCAAAGAATCCTCGTCCTGTGCAATGACAGGACGAGGGAGTGCGCACCACAAAAATGCCATAAAAATAAAAGCTGATTTCATAAACCTTTCTCAAGTTTGGCGACAGTAAAGAGAGCCTTGTCTATTTTGATATCATATTGGGAATTCTTCACTACAATCATAGTGCTGTGCTCGGTCTGTACATTTTTCATTTCCATCTTATGGATGGTCCAGAAGCCTTGCACTTTCTTGATGTCAGAGGTTGTCAATACCCGATGCAGTTTGTTCAGCTTGTCATAGTATTCCACATAGGCTGCAATCAAACAATCCTGACGGATCCACGACACTTTACGGCTGTATATCTCGTGTTTATCTACAGGCACCGACTCAACCACCCAGCACTTATACCCGTTCTTCATCTCCTCGCGGAGCAGTTTATGATGGTCTTCATCCACATGTCGCGAACCCATATCATCATAGGTAAAGTCAGTTCCCATGAAATAGTCTGTCTTCGATGAAGAACCACTGATACGTCTGGTCTTCTTCATGGCAGGTAGATAAAGCCATTTAGCATCCTCTTTGCCTATCTGGTCGTAGTCCCATGTCAGGAAGCCCGTTCCCTTCACATCGCCAGGATAAGTAAAGAACATCATTTTCTTCGTGTCCTTACCCTCATCCATGGCCCATGACGTCACCTTGCGCTGACGAGTACTACCATTCTTTTTCTTGAGTGTCAGTTCCATCTCGCCATAGCGTGTATTACCGTCGGGACGGTCTTTCACCTTCTGTACAATATCACGCCCCGTCAGTTGTTGGGCATTCATCTCTCCGGCAGCCATCAGGCATACGGCAAAAATTAAAACGATCTTTTTCATATTCTATTTTTATTGATTAGACTTTTCCTTACCAAACACCTTACACTTATTAACAAGTATAGGCGTTACAAACAAGTCGGCAGCAAGAGCCGACAGGATACCAATGATAGCCATCAGGCCGAAGTTGATGCACATAGTGCAGGCCGAGGTGCAGAAGCCGGCAAAGACGGCCGACGTAATGATGCTGGTGATGACAATGGCGACACCCACAACACGGAACGTGCGACGGATGGCCTCACGATAGTGGGCAGTGCGGTCGAACTCGAGCTTGGAGTGGTTGATAAAGTGGATGGTATCATCCACCGCCATACCAAGCATCATGGGCAGCAGCGTGGCAGTCATCATGTCGAGCGGGACACCCATCCATCCCATATAGCCGCCTACGAACACTGCAGGCATCATGTTGGGTATCAGACCGATGAGACCAACGCGGATGCTCTGGAAGGCTATCATGAGGATGACACCGATGATGAGGATGGATATGACGAACGAGAGCATCTGTCCGCGTACCAGATACTGCATCATGGTGACGTACTGCGGGATGTTACCGACGGTGGTAATCTTTGCGTCAGGGAACAGCTTCTGAGCGTCGGCCTGAATCAGCGCCATCTCGCGCTCCACTTGCGCCGAGTTGAAGTCGGAAATTTCAACCATCAGTCGCAGACGGCGATAGTCGTAATCCACCCAGTACTCTGACTCGGTGCCGCCTGCATTCTCGTAAAGCAGAATCTCCTGTGCCACCTCTTCCTCGCTGTTAGGCACGCGATAGTAAGCTGTATCGCCATCGTTGAGCGTCTGGTTCAGGTCCTTCAGAATGTCCAGGATTGAGGTTGTACGTTTAGTCAGTTTATAGTCAGCCACCTTTTGCTGTAACTGATCTAATCGTTTCAGGTTTTCTGGTTCCTTAGCCTCATCATTGTTGGGTAACTCCACAATCAGGTCATAAGAATAGAGCGATCCCAGTTCCGAGCGACCCACGTCCATCACCTCCTTCACATAATCCACACGAGTGCCCATCGTGCGCTCAATGTCGAACGCCGCCTCAATCTTCCACAGCCCCACGCACAGTACGATGCACACCACAAGAAACGAGCAGCCAATCTTTTTCGGATTCCTCAGTACCACGTCACTCAACTTTACCATCGCTGCCGTCCAGCGCGTGTCACTCTCCTCCGTGAAGCCCTCTGTAGGACGCTTGTTTTTGCCAAACGACAACAATACGGGCGAGATAATGAGCGAGGTGAGCAGTACAAATAGCACGCTCATCGAGCTGATGACACCCACACAATGCATCGGCCGAATGGGGATGACGAGGAATGACAGCAGCGATACCAGCGTAGTAAATCCACAGAAAAACACAGACCAACCGATTTCCCTCATCGTCTCGACCACAGCCTTGCGCCGCTCGCCGTGAATGCGCATTCTACCTCTGAAATACGAGAAGATGTGGATGTTGTAGGCAATGGCTACGGCAAAGGCCAGGATGGTGGGAATCATCAACACGGTAGAATCGACGTACATCTGCGTCCAGCCTGCGATGCCATAGGTAAGGAAGAGTCCGCCCACCACCGAGATAATCGGCGCCATAACGCCACGCAGCGAGCGCGTCATGCAAAGCATCACCAGCATGCACACGATGGTGGCAATCATCATCAGGCGCCCCATCTCCTTACCGATATACACGGTTTTACAGTTGGTAACGTAGGGCATACCAGTACCCCGTGGGTGCAGCGAGGCATACTGTGGTTTCTTGATGATGCGCTCCACCTCCTGACCCGTGATGATGTCGGGTGCCACCGTGCCCTGCTGCTTCCACACGCTGTCCTTAGGAAACTGGCGCAGTTTTACCATAATCCACGAGAGGTCACCGTTCTGCGAGATGAGTTTCCGCGCCACGTGCGGCTTGCTGTAGGCCCGCGCACGGATGCTGTCCATTGCCGCCGAGTTGTCCTCTGGAATCTCCTCGGGCACTATCTGCTCAATAGTCATTCCCTCATCGCTGCCCACCATAAACTCGATATCCGTCAGCGACGTCACCTTGTCGGCATACGACAGACTGTCCAGCAATTCGTTGGACAAGGCGCGCAGCGTCAGCAGGTTCTCCTGCGTAAAATGGTTGTCGCATTGTGTCAGCACACCCACGTAGTAGTCGTTACCGAAGTGCGACTTAAACTCTTCCGTCATCACCAGCATAGGATCGTCCTCGATGAAATAGTCGTCGAACGAGGTCTCCTTAACCATCCGCTTCATGCCAATGACCGACACAATCATCACCAATGCGAAGATGCCTAACGTCAGCCAGCGCATCCTCAGCAGTTGTCCCGCAAACCGCGCAAACAACTCATTAATCTTTTCAATCTTCATACCTTTACTAATATTTAATAACGAACAATGTTTCGAAATGTTCACAAAAAAAGACCCGCATTGCTGCGAGTCTTCTCTATTCATTCAGCAAAACTGTGGAAGAAGCAGGGGATACCCTGCACGCTGATAACGGGCCCCTCCACCTTCTGCGTCTTGGGGTCGTAGGTATAGAAGCCGTTGGCCTGCTTGTTAGAACTTCCATAGACCACGAGACCCTGATGCAGGCCGATGGCCATTGTGTGGGGGTTGCTGATTTCCATACCCTCGATGACCCGCATGGTCTTCGCCTTCAGGTCGATAATGACGGGCAGGTTGGTCATGCTCAGGTAGGGGTTTGACATTGCATCGGGGTCGAGGGCATTAGAGTTGGCATAGGCATAGAGCTTGCCGTCGCCCCCATAGCACACAGCAGCCAGGAAGTCGGCATACTTCGTACTCAAACCTGCAACCTCGGTCTGATCGAAGGCTATTGAGTAGTCGGGATCGATGTCGGTCTGTCCTTTCTTGATGCGCACGATGCCGCTACGGAAGCCAGGGATATAGCCAAAGGAGCCGATGCAGTTAATGTAGATGTCGCCCTGCTCATCAATGAACATCGAGTTAGGGTCGACAGGACGGGTGGCGAAGCAAAAGCCCAGTGACGAGTTGACGATGTGCTTCTCGAGCTGGTCGGTCTTGGTATCGATGACAGCTAGTTCTATTGTGTTCTGTTCGGGCATCCACTGGGCATTCATCTGATTCAGACCCACAAAGAGTTTGTCGTCGCGAATCACCATCACAGCAGGCGATACGTTGGTAGTGGACTGCGCCAGACTATTCAGGTCAATTTCGGTGATTTTGGTCATCGTAGTGGGATTGAACACGGTGACGAGTCCCAGGCTCTGCAGGGTGACGTAGGCCTTCTCGCTGTTAAGTTCCACAATGTTGGCAGCCGAGGCCTCGGCAGGAATCGACAGCGCGCCCTGTTTTACCCAATTACCCTGGGTATCTACGGTATAGCGCTCTATCTGTGCCTTCGAGTTACCCATATAGTCGGGGAAAGTGTAGATGCTACCCGATGAGGTGACGATGGGCGTGGCACCAAAGCCGAAGGGAATGGCGTTGCGATTGTCGTAGCTGCCGGGAATCATGCCGGCAATGGCCTGCATATAGGAGCTGCCGCTGCTGCCTTCTGGGTTGGTGATGGCGGTGGCGAAGATGATACCCGTGAAGTTGCCCTCGGCCTGCCCATTACTGGGGTTGGGGGTGTCGTCATCACTACTACATGAACAAACTAAAGCCATGATGGCTGCAAACAATAAACTGTACTTTTTCATTTTCATTCTGATAATATAATTATTAATTACTTATATACATATCTGATTTTAAAGCCAATATAGCGACCTGGCAGGGGTCGGTTGAACTCCGACACCACGTGGCGATCGGTCAGGTTCTTGGCTCTCAGGGTCAGCGTCAATCGGTTGTCCATAAAACTATGCTCCAGGGCAGCATCCAACGTGAAAGAGGTGGGAATCTTGCGCTCCTGATACTTGCTCACCTCGAAGTCGTAGAAATACTCATGGATATAGGCCGCATCGAGCAGCAGACGGGTGTTCTGGCCCTTGCCGCCAAACAGGTTCTCCTTGTGGAGCTCGGCGCCGAAGTTGCCCATCAGGTAAGGCACGTTGGGTATACGTAGATTCTTGGTGGGGTTAGGCACATTGGTGCCTGGAGTCAGCTTGCGCACGTCGCGCAGGTCCTGCCAGGTGCCGTTGGCATAAAGGTAAAGCAGCCTGGTGACGTCGCCTTTCAACTCAAGTTCCACTCCCTTTGTACGAACCGTGCCAAAGTTACGATAACGAGCCATGGTAGGTATAATGTCGGGAGTAAAACGTATCATATCTTCCAGCTGATTGTAGTAGCCCGTCAGTTCCATCTCCAACAGACCACCATCACTTTTCAGGTGACGATATATCAAGCCCAAGTTTACACCGTTGGTACGTTCTGGCTTGAGTGCGGGCGAGGCAAGGATACTGAATCCATTACCAATGAGTTCTTCGGTAGTAGGTATGCGTACCTCGGAATTAAACGAGGCTTTAATCATCCAATCGCGGGCAAACTTATAGCGCATGGCATCATTGAAACCAAAATAGTTCTTGGAGATCTCTACTGACTCTGGCTCGCTTACGCTATAAACATCAATACTACGCGACGATGACGAGAAATGGTAGTCCTTGAGCGTAAAAGCGTTCTGGAACTTGCCGTCAAACAACGTCAGGTCGTACGAGAAACCGATTGTAACAGTGTTCATCTTGCTGGGAAAGTTGGCTTTGAATCCCATCGCCTTATCCATCAGCGAGTCGTTGGGGTGCATCGAGCTGTGATCCGCATACACATTCAGGTTAAGCGAGTGGTGCAGGTCGATTGTATATCCCAGATTTAGTTTGCAGGTAACCTCATTGGTACGTGTGCGTCCATCGCTGGGGTAGGAATTCTGCTCGCCACCATAAACCGATGTGGGCGGCATCTGATTACCATCCCAATCGTAGCGATGCATGGCCTTGTCCTTCATGCCTGAGTAGCCCAATACGTAGCCTGCATCCAAGTCCAGGTCAAGACCATCGAGAAAGAAATCGTTCCTCTTTACTTTCAGCGCTGCCACATAGTTGTCGGAGTAATTGTAGGCCTCGCGAATATCAATGTCTATTCCCTGTATCTCCTGCTTGGTATGCATACCTATCAATTCCAGTTTCAGCTCGTCGAACCACCATTTCGTAGCTTTGATAGAACCGCCACAAATGGCTTTGTCAAACTGGTCGTGGTCACGCTCCACCCAGCGGCCGTCTATATGGTCTAATCGCATTTTATAGTTATTCTTGGCAAACGAGTAGGTACCACCTAAGCCAAATTGCAGGCCACTTTTACTATCAGTACGTTTGAACACACCCGACACCTGATGGGTATTAAACGAGCCTATCTCATAAGAGAAGTCGAGATATAGAGGTGGGTATTCTTTAGTCACCACGTTAACGGCGCCACCTAATGCTGATCCGCCAAAACGATAGGGCACCAGTCCCTTATACACCTCGATACGCTCAATCATATCGGTTGGTACATCGTTAAGGGCAACAAAGTTACTAAGTTGCGACATCGGGGCCTCGTCAATATACATACCGATGCGCTTGCCCTCCAGTCCACGAACGGAGATACGCGAGGCACTGCCAAGTCCACCCGTGTTACGTACAGTGACGCCCACGGTGCGCGACAGTACATCATTAATATTGTTGGCCGTACCCTGCAACTGGTGCTGTCCAATCACGGTGACGGGCATACCCGACTCCTTAAGTTTTCTGATTCTGCTGCGGCCCATCACCTGGACCTCTCGCAATCTCACTGTGTCTTTTACGGTCAATACGCTGTCAACATCAGCAGCCATAACCATGCTACACATACAAAAACCAATTCCTAATAAACATCTTTTTACCATAATTGAAACTTTATATATCTTTCTTCTTTATTAATGATTCATCAGTGCTCGCCAGCCTGCAAATTCAAACAGAATGTAGTCCTCGATTGCCTTTTTGGTTTCCTGCGCCGATAGGTTGTGCTTGATGACCTCAGAGATGAAGTTGAACATCCACACCATATGAATGTGATAGGTGAAAGGTGTATGGATGGTGCTGAAGTCGGGATACTGGCAGCCCAACTCGTTCATAAACTCCAATACCATGTTGGAGCACTCCTCGGTATACTGATCGATGTAATTCTCGAGCGAGGAGCCTTGCGATTGGTAGAGCAACAACTTCAGTTCATCGCGGTGGTTGTTGATGAGGCACATGTACTCCTGCACATTATTGGCAATCAACTCGTTACACTCACCGCTGGCATACCTCAGGAAGGCCTCTTGGTTGTCTACATTGTGGTGCTCGTGCATCATTCTCTCGAGTTCCTGAATAAGCGGCCCGACGATATGACGGAACAACCCATCCTTACTCTTGAAGTAATTATAGATATTACTCACTCCAATGCCCACCCCCTTCGCGATATCGCGCATTGAGGTCTTGGCGTAGCCGTCGCGCAGGAACACTTGCTTTGACACCCTTAATATATGTTCACGTGTGTAATCCTTTTTTATCTGCATAGTCTTTTAAACGCTAAAAACGAACAAAGTTCTAAATTGTTCATAAAAAAAGAGAACCCGCACCCATGCGAGTCCTCTCTAACTTTATAAATTGCTTCTTATAACAACTGTACCTTATCATGATTTATTCATCTTTCGGGGTGCAAAGGTACGGTAATTCCCCCAAACACACAATACCTAAAACTGAGTGTTTTGTCATTACAAAATTGCATCCTAAGTAATAGGATATTAATCATAATTAGGTATATACTAGAACATTATAAATAAAGAAGTACTGCCCCACTGTTCGTTATGCTTATCAGGATATGCCAAAATCATAGGTGCCGTTGAAGGAAAACCGATAACATCGGTATAACATGCATCATCAAGACGATGACCATTGGCAAGATAAGCCTTCCCTTTAATGCCTACAATGACACTCTTCAACCGATGTTGCCACGTCACATCCGCAATAAACTTATGAAGATTGGCTGTTCGATAGGCATAGGGAGCAAAGGCATGCTGGAAGTCAAGGTGGGTTATCTTCTGATTCTGCATCTGAACATGGTAGTCGTGAGAGCCAATACGCTGACAAGCATAAACTAAACAAAAAGCCAAAGCGTTGCGACTACCCTGCCAGTTCACCCCCACCTTAACATGAGGAGTCAGCCTTCTTACATTGATTCGATAATCACCTATCTTGTATTTCTCGTCATATCTATCTGTGGCAATACCACCCTGCAGACTTAATTCAAAACGGCCCATATTCTTTGCAGTTCTCAAAGCAACCTCCATACGGTCAGTATTACGACTGTAATTCTGGCGGGTGTCAATAGTACGGAAATCGTAGATATTATTAGCATTGTCAATTAGGTATTCCTCTATAATATTCTCATAGCCCTTTCTCAACATGAGGTCGGCTTGTACCATCAGTTCAAAGCGCCAGCTATTTTTCGGATCGTATGCCAGACTGAGCATTGGAGTGAGGTGATGCGAACATGATTCATAGAGATTATAAATATCACTTTCTTCGGTTTCCATATGCTGATAGGCATAAGCCAGTGAGGCATGAAAACGCAGTTTGTTTCTCTGTGGTGAGAGGTATTGCAAACGGGCATTATACTCATCAACATAATACATACGCGATTTGCCGAATGACACGCCGCTCTGACGTGTATCATAGAGACCAAAGCCATAACACACGAAGAAGCGATCCTGCTGCCCAGGACGCCAATATCGTAATTGCATGTGCTGTTTGTTACGGCCATACCCCCAATCAAGCATCAGCAGATGTCCGTTCACATCACGTGCGGCTCCCATGTTAAAGCGCAGCCAGGTTGTATTGTTCAAGGCGCGTGGATCAGAAAGCCGATATGCCTGCTCGCCATAGAACGAACCTTTTACGCCAAGAACCCACTGCTGAACTTTCAATGCATAATTTCCTTCAGCATAATAGCTATCGAACTTGAAGTCACCACCACATGAATCTGTGGATATATAAGGGAAGTAAAGTTCTGGCAACCGCATGGCACTCCACCCGATATTGCGATGGTCACCTTGTGCATACTGGATGTTACCCGAAAGCGTACCACTACGGGGTGTGGTATACTCACCATACGCACCAACACGATAGTCCGAAGAACCGTCACCCTCATAAGGGATGAAATCCCCCTTTCCGTCACCGCTTGCCAACCCTGCATAAACGATAGCCGTACGACGACGAAGCATCGTGTCATTACAGTTTCGCCACTCTGTGAAAACGGGATTGGCATACAAGGCACAGCTGTTGCTCAGCGAAATATCGACATTATCAGTAAGGCTGCGGTCTTCTTGCGGTGACAGAGGATGAGTGACGCGGTCAAGCAGCAGTTGGGCTGATGCCTGACAACCACAGATGATGGCTACGAGTGATATGTATATTCGTAATTTGCGTATCATAAGTTGAAATTAAAAAACAGTTCAAGTCCGAAATAAGGGTCATGCCATTCGCGTTGGGTGACCTTACTACCAGAGAGGTATTTAGGACTGATATCGAGCAAGCCGTTGACAAAGAACGAGAGTTTGGTTCCTTTTTTGAACTCCTTGGTGGCCTTCAGATTCCAAAGCAGTGACACAGGTTTCTCATTACGGGCATACTTCACTGGCAGAATAGTACGGCGGAAATAACGGAATGTACCATCATCGGCTGCGATCTGGGCACGAATAATGTCATCAACGGGTTTAAGGGCACCACTCATGTCAATGTATTCGGTGGGGATATAATCGTGGTTATCCTTATACTGTGAGGTGTTAAGCCACACTACCTGGAAGAAGTTCGTCAGGAAGAGTTTGAACTTCGGGATATGTGTGTTCAGCCATATATTGGAATTCAGACGACGATATTGGTTCTTGGCTCCATTGTCATAGATGCAGACATAAGGATACTCCTTTCCACCGATCTTCACGGCAGGGTAATAGTAAAGTGGCAACGACGAGGCATAGTCTGTCTGATAATAGGCGCCATTGATTTCTACCGTTGTCGACAGGGGCACTATCTTTGGAAAGATAAGTCGGTACTCTATACCACGCTTTGTCACCTTGCTGGAGTTCATGACCTTCTTCGATGTAGTAAAGATGCTGTATTGTTCCTCTATATAGTCGTTTTTCTGAGGTGTACGGCCTTCGATGCTTACATCGGACTTCAGTGTGGTGTAGAGATTGTATGTTAACGGATAGTACTCTGTAAAATACTCAAATCCCATATCCGACTGTTCATAAAACGCGGTAAGTGAAATGCTCAATCCCTGATAGTCAATATCCCATCCAGCTTCCGCCTTTTTGTTTTTGTTAGCCTTTAATTCACGATTGGCCACATCATATATATTTGTATAAGTAATGAGGTGACGATATTGTGGATCATTGGTATAAGCGTTAAGCATATAAAAGTCCTTATAGAGTTTCTCTGGATAGAGGTAGTCAAGCGTTGGCGTCTTGCTTTCTGTGCCAAAGCCAATTCTAAAGGTATTCTTAACTGTTCTGCCCACAGTATAGGAGAGATTTATTCGAGGATCTGTCAGCACTCGGCCGTGCAGATAATAGTCCGACGGCAGGTTTGTCAGCATAGAGGCACGACCTCCAATAGAGAGTTGGAGAATGTTACGCTTACTATCATCATAGATAAAATCCGCCTGGACATATCCAGCACCAGTACCGAGGGCAGGAATAGCCCAGTTAGGGCGAGGGCGCATGTAGGAGTTATCGTATGGAAAAGGCGGACGCTTCTCATCTTCAATCACAGCTCCTGCGCCATGATTCTTAACGTTGGTATACTCTGCGCCATACATCAAGTTTAGCATCATATTCCTGAATAGCGGTATACGTGAGTTGGCATTGAGTTGGGCATAGATATTCACGGGCTGGTTGTCGATGTAGAAATCGCTATAATACTTTCGTGGCAGATAGATTCCCTCATGTTCGCCTTCTTCGTAGGCCAAAGGCATGTTCATCGGTCCAGAACCAGAGAGTACCAAACGATGACGACTGATTTTGTCGCGGGTATAGTCGGCAGAGAGGGTAAGCTCTATCTGGTCGAGCCATGTCTTACTGAAAGTCATACACCCCTTCATCATCAGTCCCGTACGACTATAGTCGGCCTTATAGGTTTCGTCGTATTCGTAAGTCAGTTCATCCTTTTTCATCTTGCTGGTGGTAATGGTCTGACTCAGTCGTGCGTCAAGATCCAAGTTGTAGCCACCTACTTTCACCTTATTATTATAATAGAGTTGTCCTGTCAGTCGCGAGAATTTATCCATTTCCTCACGGATGTCATCGATAGAGTGCAGATAGTCTATACCAGCGTGCAATGTTCCAGCTTTTTCTCCCAGTCGGAAACCTTTTCCCATATATATGAGTTTGTTTTTCAGGTCGGTCTTCAAACGAACACGTAATGGCGTGACACCGTGCTTCGAGGAGATACTGATCATGCCACTCGACAGATTACCATAACGGGCAGAGGAGATTCCTCGGGTAAACTCCACACTTTGTATATGGTCTGTAGAGATATATCGCATATCAGTTCCCTGGTTGATGCCCGTACGGTTTCTCACCTCACTGTCATAGGTGCCACTCCCCTCGGTGATACCCACTAATTGTGAACGGATACCATCGTTGGAAACGGGAGCGCCGTCGGTGACAATCCCCACGCCAAGGGAAGTATTGGCATCGGTACCGACCTGACGGCTGCTGATTTGCGAGAACTGTGTCAGATTATTCTCCTTATACACACTGCCAGGCAATAACAGCATCACATCGGCAAGCGACGTTGGTTGTATATATTCTAAGGCCGCCTCATCAACAACAACTTTTCCCTTTCGGCTTCTTTTGGCCATCACCTCGAATTCGGGCAGAGCGAAACTGCTACTTTGAAGCTGTAGTTGAAGATTCTGGGTCTTACTGACCACTATAGACTTCTTCAACTTCGCATAGCCCAGACATTCCACTTCAAGTATGTGTTTGCCGGCAGGAATATTGCGTAATTCGAAATATCCGTTGATATCACAGAGTGTACGCAACTCCTGATTCTGTATACTAACGATGGCGAAGCTTGCAGCCTCGCCATCGTGATCAGTGATGACTTTCCCCTTGACTGTGTAGGACTGTCCGATAATGGAAGTCGCCTTACACAGCAGGAGAAGGATCAATAAACAAAATTTAATATGATTTGAAAGATACATTATTATTTATTATTACGCCAACCAACGGGGAATGCCGTCTGTACTTTACCCGCTGCCTTGCGCTCGTTCACATCCTGCATGTCCTCACTACTATTATTGGTGTCCTGATAGAAAGTCTTGTCACCTACTTTAATTTCCTTGCGGATGCAGAGCTCCTGACGGTGGCAACCATTGACAAGGAACTTGCCGCGGTCTACGGTCTCGGGCACCACACGTGTCTTCACGTCCTGAGGCACGTCGCTGGTCTGGATGCCGTCAATGATATTCTCAGTCTCAATAGCCAAGATATGAATATCTATATCGCCCTCGGGAGTTGTCTCAGTTGCATCGACATGGGTCTTCGAGAGTGTGGTGTGGCTGTTGACGAAAGCGTCGACAGTCGACTGCTGACCATTCTCCAAACGGAACATCACAGGCGAGACATAACCACGAGGCTGGAAGAAGAAACCGTAAGAGTCACCATTCTCTGTGATGAGCACGTTGGGAACACTGGGGTTGTCCACATCGTTGGCATCGGGACCATAGTACACCTCGAAGTCTGCTCCACTCAAGTCTACGGCGTGATCATAGGCAATCTCACCATTCACAACCTCTGAGTGGTTGATTGCAGTAAAGGCAATCACCAGCTTTTCACCAGGCAGAACCGGATGTTCCTTGCCACTACCGGGAATGGTGATGAAGCCGCCGATAGGCACCTGATCAGGATAGTAGCTGTCATACCACAACTCTTTAGGCCACCATGAGATATGCATCGTTACACCTACGCTCACACCGTCGGCATAGAGCACATCCTCCGTAGGGTTAAAGAGAACGATATACTGATCGGGGTGCATCATACGACCCGAGTTGGTCTCACCGTTGAAGAATACCTCACTGAAGATAAAGTCCTTGCCTAACGCACTGGCTGGCAGCGAGTTGACATAGCCATCAATAACCTGTCCGTCAGTGTTCACGTTTACGTTTTCCATACGCAGCGAGATGACCACCTGCTCCCCTTGAGCATTGGTGATGTTCTTCTCAATAGATACGTTGTAGACACCCATAGGCAGAGAAGCAATAACACTTCCGTTGGCATCCAGTGAGAATGATTTGGTATCCTGGTTTCGTACCTCAGTAAACTGTACAGGCGTACCTGCTAAGGCAGAAACGTCAAGGGCACCCGCCACTTTAGGAATGGCATTAAACGTCACGTCAATCTTCTTTTCTGCCTCATCATCAGAGCATGAGGCCAACAGCACTGGGCAGATGAGAACTGCCAGTGCGAATTTAAATAATCGCATCATTGTTGTTTGAAATTAAATGTTACTCCTGTGTTTTCTTATCGTTGTGTCCGCATTTATGCTCACCTTCGCCCTTACATCCTTCTTTATCGTTACACTGCTTGCCAATCTCCGCCTCAAACTTGGCGTCTGAAAGCGCTTTCTGCAATGCTTCTACGTTAGTCTTCTGTGCATCATAACTCACACAGACAGCCTTACACTCCAGATTAACCTTCACCTCACTCACTGCATCGTTAGCTTTCAGGGTTTTCTCAACACGTTTTGCACAGTTCTCACAGTGCATGTTGTTCACTTTGAATTTTACATTGTCGGCCATCACGTTCATTGTAAACAGAGCGGCAAACATCATCATTACAATCTTTTTCATTTTTACCTATTTTTATTATAAACAATTGCTGAATAAAAAGTATATGGTTGATTAATTTAGCCTCACGGCATGGTTCTGAATTTCGGGTGCAAAGGTACGGCAAATAATTAAAGTGCGCAATACCTAAAACTGAGTGTTTTAAGACTCCTGCACTTGGAAACGCCTACCATATAGGATTAATAACAAGTAGGTATTGACAGGTATTATCATCTTCTCATCAACATTTTTATTTTTTAATCATAACAGCATCTTCAATATTACAAGCCATATATAAGCATGTTATTTAGATGACAAATACTATATTAAGGCTATATTTTTTCGCTATTTTCGATAGCTTTTGCGTAAAACGTTTGCATCTCTCATAAAATTGTTGTATCTTTGCATATCATAAACTAAACCAGAGTATATGAAAAAAACAATTATCAACTCGGAAAGAATTGAGAAGAGGTCTGTTTTGCGGCAGAGCGGATAAAACTGAACGGGAAGTGGATTCTCTAAATCATCCGACTGCAAACGGCAGGGTAAGGGATTAGCTTTTAGAGTGAAGGAAAGGTTGCCTTCAACCACAAAACAACTTGTTTTGTTCCGTCAGGGACGTCATCTTTCAATCTAAAAGACTATCTTAACAAGTACAAAACAACTTGTTTTGTGGTCGCGCAGAACGGTGTTGTTTCCAACGAAAGACAAAAGCAACCAAATAAACCGATATTCAAACAATTAATAACTATAATGTAACTTTATAAAAAATGGCAGTACACATTAAACTGATACAGAACAACATCAAGAGCAGTAGTTCATACGGTAAGTTTTTTGCAAAGGCAGTGAGCCAAGGCGAAGTGACAATAGAGGAACTGGCCAAAGAGGCGGCAACCAACAGCGGCATTTCTAAAGGAGCCTTCGTTAGAGGTGTGATGGAGCTTCAAGACCTTATGAAGCATCGACTGGCCAATGGGCAGACGGTGGTTATCGAAGGAATCGGGCGCTTCAGTCTTCGAGTAGAGAGCATTGGCGTTGACGAACCCAAGCAGTTTAATATTAGTCGGCACATCAAACGTATCGTCTGCGGCTTTCTGCCAGCCAGTCGTCGCGTCAATGTTGGCAAAGGCACAAAGAACGGTCACATCCTTTACGACCTCTGCGAAGGTGTAAAAGTCATACGGCAACGCTAGAACGGCCAAGGGTGTCTGAGCAAACCTTTCCATATATTAAAATCCTAATTTTTGAGTATTGCAGGCTTGATTGAAAGTTAGTACCTTTGTATCCCATTACAGATGAGATGCATATATATAGGATAATTTATACAATTTTAGCCGTATTCACACTCCAAGCAGCCCATGCACAGGGAGTTTTACGCGCCATAGTACTTGATAAGGATACACGAGGACCCATCATTGGAGCCACTATCCATGATGCCGTAAAAGGTAAGCCAATCGCGGTTACCGACGCAGAAGGTTGTTTCACGATACCTAATAATGATGATACCAAACAGATACGCATTACTTATATAGGTTATAAGATTCTGACAACCGCTCCTGTCAGGAACGGGCGTTACCTGTTAGAGGCCGAGATCAGCCGATTAGGTGAAGTGGTTGTGACGGCTCAGGAGAGCCGCGGGCTGACCAGTGCCTCGACCATCGGCAAGCATGCCATGGAGCATCTGCAGCCCTCAAGTTTTGCCGACCTGTTGGAACTGCTGCCTGGCGGACGGGCAGAGACACCCTCTTTGAGCACACCCAACGTGATTCATATCCGTGAGGCGGCTTCGGGCGGCAGTCAGTATATGACTTCGTCGCTGGGCACACAGTTCATGGTCGACGGAGCCCCCATCTCCACCAATGCCAACATGCAGTACGTCAGCGGCGCATGGGACTCTGAGAGTACCTACCGCGACTTTACCAATGCCGGTGTCGACATGCGTTCACTCTCTACCGATGATATTGAGAAGGTAGAGATTGTGCGTGGCATCGCCTCTGTCGAATACGGTGACCTGACCAGCGGTCTGGTGAAGATTGAGCGCAAGAAAGGTGGTGCCGACCTCCACGTGAGACTGAAGGCAGACATGAGTTCAAAGCTTTTCTATCTGTCAAAAGGTCTGGAGTGGAAGCCCCAACACCTGAGTCTGAACCTCAGTGCCGACTATCTCGACGCCAAAGCCGATCCCCGTAACACATTAGAGAACTATAAACGCATTACGTTCTCGGCACGCCTGCACAAACAGTGGCTTCGCGACAACTACGACCTGAGCCTGTCGACCAATGCCGACTATACTGGATCGTTTGACAACGACAAGGTAGACCCCGACCTGAACTACAACGTGGAGGACTCCTACAAGTCGCAATATAACCGCATGGCCTGGATGGGCGACCTGACACTTAAGAGCAAACGCAACTCATGGCTGAAGTCGGCAGGACTGATGTGTTCGGCAGCCTACGAATACGACGACATCAAGCGCCGACGTCTGATACAGCTCCAGCGTACGACGGTGGCTGCCACCAATCATGAGGAGGGCGAGGCCGATGCATTACTACTGCCCTGGAAATACATGGCCGACCATGAGGTTGAAGGAAAACCACTCAACATCTATGCAAAGTTGTCGGCGCGTCTGCAGATTCCCACGACAAGACTCAGCAATGCCCTGCTACTAGGTATCGACTGGAACATGGATAAGAACTACGGACGTGGACAGGTGTTCGACCCCGAGCGTCCACTCTACCCCGGCATATCGACCCGCGAACGTCCACTCTACGACATTCCCGCTAATCACCGGTTGTCTTTGTTTGCAGAGGAGACACTGAAATGGCCTACAGCTATAGGCACCTTCGAGGCAACGGGCGGCATACGTGTCACAGAGATGCTGAACCTGCCCGCAGAATATGCCATGCACAGTAAGAAGTATCTGGACCCACGCATCAACGCAGGTTATACCTTCCCAAAATTCTCCTTTTTGGGCAAGCCTACCTTCATCCGTCTAGCTGGGGGTATCGGACAGCACACAAAGATGCCGACGATGGAGCAGCTCTTCCCCGACAAGCTCTACATCGACTTCATCCAACTGAACTACTACCACGAGAATCCCGACTATCGCCGTGTGAACCTCATGACGTATATCCGCAACCCCAGGAACCTGGAGTTGCAGGCTGCCAGAAACATGAAGTGGGAAATGTCGGCCGACATCAACATCGGCGGCAACCGACTGAGCATAACCTACTTCCGTGAGAAAATGACCTCAGGATTCCGTAGTCAGACACACTACGAGAGCTTCAGTTATAAGGAATACGATGCCTCTGCCATCGACGGCTCAACACTCACAGCCCCACCCGCTCTCAGCGATATGACCTATACTCTGAGGGATGAACTGGTAGGCTATAGCAACTACACCAATGGCAGCGAAACCGACAAGCAAGGTATTGAATATACCCTTGAGACCATACGTCTGCCTAAGATACTGACACGACTGACCATCAATGGCGCCTGGCTACACACCCACTACCGCAATTCTATTCTCGAGACCTATCGCCCCAGCATGGTGGTAGGCGACAGGAGTCTGCAGTATGTTGGTCTCTATCAGGATGCCGACGGCACGCTGAGTGAGTCGTTCAACACCAACTTCACCTTCGACACCGACGTGCCACGCCTGAGACTCGGATTCTCACTCTCGGCACAGTTCCTATGGTACACGATGTCGCAGCGTGACCGTATCAGTAACACACCCGACCAGTACATCGCTCCCGACGGCACCATACATGACTGGCAGGCTGGTGACGAAAACGACACCTATCTGCAATGGCTCATCAGAACCAACAGCGAGACTCTCTATGAACTGACCCGCGTGCCTATGTCGATGAACCTGAACCTGAAGGTGACAAAGAAACTGTTTGCCGACAGACTACAGATAGCCATGTTCTGTAACAAGATATGGGACTACACCCCTGACTATGAGCGCAAGGGCTACACCTTCCGCCGCCACGTAACACCCTATTTCGGACTAGAAATGAACGTAAAGATATGAAGCAGATACTGAACATATGTATTTCCATCCTGCTGACAACAGTCCTTACGGGCTGTCACCAGGAGCAGACAGACTACCATACAGTGGCCAGAGTGACACTCGACATCCCCGACACCATCAACGTCATACAGATACAGGGAACGCTGACCCTGCAGAGTCTTAACACCACGCTCAACACGTCGACAGCCGACATGAGCGGCAACACTTTCGAGACAACCGTCTTGCGAGGAGCTTATAAGGTTGACGTGGCAGGTATGGTGAAATACACAGGGGCGAACGGAGCGATACGTACCCGCCACTATCGTGCACACTCGGACTACAAGCCTTTTGCCGACATACCTCTCAGCAAAACAGAATTACCCATCATACTTCTGGAAGAATGAACATACAGTTACGACATATTACCACCTTATTATATATAATGGCTACCACCTCATTGGTGGCCGCCACACCCGACTCTGTGCTGACAGAACACCAACAGGCATGGAATCTGCTGGATGCTGAAACTTGGAAGAACCCAGCACTTCACGGACAGGCCTTTAAGACGGCATACTCACAATTGGCTATCTCACTTGACCTCACAGAGCAGACTGAAGCCTTTACTTTGCAGAAGGGCACTGGCAGCACGCTCTATGATATTGAAGCCGATACATATTTGCGTCTCTCAGACCATTCTTCAGTGTGGGGCAAGGCATCATATATGACCGGTAAGAGCAGAAACATCAAATGGAACTCCGTTTCAGACTATGAGCTGTTGGAGCCCTACATCCTTGCCGACACCATGGGCGGCAACACTGAGCGCGAACGCTATGTGTTTGAGGGCGGCTATGCCGCGAAGGTCGGGAGTATACTTATGGGTGGTGAAATGCTGTTCCGTGCTGAACACGAATACCGTACCATCGACCCTCGTATGCGTGCCATCGTAACCGACCTTACCCTAAGGGGCGGAGTGGCATACGAAACAGGCACATACCTTTTGGGAGCAGCAGCCGAGGCTAATATCTATAAACAGACAGACAACGTCACCTTCTACCGTGAGACAGGCGTCATACCAGAGTTTCAGATGACGGGATTAGGAGCTATCTACGTGCGCTTCTCTGGCGAGGTGAACAACCTGTATTTCAATGGTGGCGGCGCACAGCTCTACCTGAACGTTCAACCCCGCAACGGCCAGGGGCTTTTCACCAACATCACCATCGGAGAGCACCGCTATGAGCGCATTGCCGCCTCTCTTAACTCACTGCCCCTCACCAAACTCTATCGTGAGGAGGCCAAACTGCAGGCCGGGTGGCGGAAAAGCGGTAAGACCGACTTAGCCATCTATGCTGATGCGCAATATATCTGCCGACTAGGCGATGAGAACATGGTAGGCTCGTCGCAGTCGAACAGCTACCCTATCCTGACCACACTGACCATGTATAAGAACAACATTATCGATGCCAGTATGAACATGGTTTACGGACGACGCCAACACTCTAGCTGGCACATCGCCATGAAGGTAGGCTATATGCAGAACCATGAGAAGTATCTGGAGCCAGAACGTAAACAGAACGTCAGCCGTATATACAGCCAGTTGAGTGCACAACACATCACAGGACTGGGTAAAAAGGGAACGCTGACCTGTGCACTGACAGGAGGCTATCACAAAAACCTTGACAGCCAGTTAAGCATCCCTGTGGTAAACACGGAAACGGCTGCCGTTATGATGCTGAACCATAATTTCCGTTATCTGAAGGCTGACTATACTATCGTCAATGCACAGATAAGATACGACTACGGCATCGGCACCAGCCGTTATGCAATGTTCGGCGCACTGAATGGAGGCGCAACGTTCTGTTCTGAGAGTGAATATGAACAGCATTTGGCCGTCAAGTTAGGAATCACATTTTAAACAATATTATTTATCAGATAAAAAGTATAGTAATTATGAAGAAGGTATTTATGTGGAGCCTGATGCTCCTTTCCTTGGGACTGAATCTGACATCGTGCAGCAGCAACGATGATCCTATCATCATCAATGATCCTGTGACATTGTCACTGGAGATGCCCCTCAACCTAGAGAACGTTGAGGTAACTAATAGCAACATCACCCTGACCAACGTAAGCTCAAGTCAGATACATGTTCTGAACAACGCCATCGAGAAGACCAGCAACGGCTTTGTAGCCACATTCAACGAGGTGGAAGAAGGCACTTACGACCTGCATGCAGAAGGTGAATTGTCGTTCACCATCAATGGTGTGGCAGGTACCAGCAAATTCGAGGTTAGTCAGGATAACATCAACCTCTCACGCACAGCTTCATCAATGAAGGTTACCATCAACACCTTCACAGCCAAGGGCGGCTTCGTGATCAGCGAGGTATTCTTTACAGGCACCACCACTCCTGAAGGCAAACAGTACAGCAACGACCAATACGTGGTCATCACCAACAACAGTGACGTTACCCTCTATGCCGATAGCATCGCTTTCCTCGAGTCATCATTCCTGACTGTTAACAACTACGAATACGTACCCGATATCAGCAAGGACACCATGGCCGTGGCTGCCGTCTACATGATTCCAGGCAACGGCACAAGCGTACCCGTTGAACCTGGCAAGTCACTCACCTTGGCCGTTAACGCCATCAACCATCTGGAGGGCAACGCCAACTCCATCGACCTGCGTGGTGCCGACTACGAGTTCTATGACATCAGCAGCAATCCTACCTACAACGATGTAGACAACACCAGCGTGCCCAACCTCGACAAGTGGTACTGCTATACCGCTACACTCTACAGCATGCACAACCGCGGTTTCAAGTCGATGGCCATCGCCAAGATGAAGGAGAGCAAAGAAAACTGGCTGGAGAAGTATGCTTATAACGGCAAATATGTGATGAGCGTCAACGGTAATGCCTATGAAATGAAAGTGAACAGCACCTACAAGGTACCCATGTCATGGGTTATCGACGGCGTCAACCTTAGTGTTGAGGAGGAATGGCAGTGGAACGTGCTGCCCGCTAACATCGACAGCGGCTGGACTTACTGTGGAAAGACCATGAACGATAAGACCCGCTATAGCAAGGCAGTTATCCGTAAGACTGACAACGAAGGGAAGTATGTTGACACCAACAACTCTGCCAACGACTTCATCCCCGAAGCAAAACCTTCAATGTTCAAATAAGCTATGAAGATGAAGAAAATATATTCTCTTTTAGCTCTGGTGCTGCTGTCGGCTACGGCAGTGGCCCAGAGCCTGCCACAAGACCCTGCCGTACGTAAGGGCAAGCTGAAGAACGGCATGACCTACTACCTCCGTCACAATGCGAAAGAGGCTGGTCTGGCAGACTTTTACATCGCCCAGCGTGTGGGTAGCATTCTTGAGGAGCCACGTCAGCGCGGACTGGCCCATTTTCTGGAGCACATGGCCTTCAACGGCACCAAGAACTTCCCTGGCAAGGGCAAGCGCCTCGGCATCGTGCCCTGGTGCGAGTCCATCGGCGTGAAGTTCGGCGCCAATCTGAATGCCTATACCTCTATCGACCAGACGGTCTACCATATCGGTTCTGCCCCGTTAAAGCGCGAAGGTATCATAGACAGTTGCCTGCTGGTGCTTCACGACTGGAGCCATTACCTGCTGCTTGAAGACGCAGAAATTGACAAAGAACGTGGTGTGATTCATGAGGAGTGGCGCACCCGCCGTGCCGGTATGGCTGTGCAGCGTCTCATGGAACAGGCCATGCCCAAAATATATAAAGGCACCAAGTATGAAGACTGCATGCCTATCGGTTCGATGGACATCGTAGACAACTTCCCCTATCAGGATCTGCGCGACTACTATCAGAAGTGGTATCGCCCCGACCTACAGGCTATCATCGTTGTTGGTGATATTGATGTGGACAAGATGGAAAAGAAAATCAAGAAGATTTTTTCACCCATCCCCATGCCGAAGAAAGCGGCAGAGCGTATCTACTTCCCTGTCAGCGACAACGACACGATGATTGTAGCCATCGAGAAAGACAAGGAGCAGCCCATTGCCCTCTGTCACCTTTATCAGAAACGTGATGCCACCCCAGATAGTGAGAAGAACTCGGAGAAATACCTGCGCGACGACTATGTGGACGGTCTGATCACCACCATGCTCAACGACCGTTACGTAGAACTGCGGCAGCAGTCGGACGCACCCTTCCAGAGTGCGACGGGACGTTCTTCGATATTCTTCCTCAGTCGCACAAAAGACGCCTTCTCTATGAGTGTCAGCTGTAAAAGCGACAACATCCTGGGAGGCATCATTGCTGCCGTAGGCGTGGCAGAACGAGCCCGCCAGCACGGGTTTACCCAATCAGAACTCGACCGCGCCAAGAAACTGCGCATGAATGCTGCCGAACGCCGTGCCAAGATGCAGGGAGACTACCGTAACTCGCACTTCGTGAACGAATGTGTAGACAACTTCCTGGAGGGCGAGCCTTTGGTGAGCGCCGACTTCAAATTGGATAATACACGCAAACTCGACCGAGAAGTGACTTTGGCGGAAGTGAATGCCGCTGTGAAAGAACTTATCACCAACCAGAATCAGGTGGTGGTAATGTATGCCCCAGACAAGGAAAACATCGTCATTCCATCAGAAGACCAAGTACGTCAAGTGATTCTCGCTGCCCAGCAGTTAAGTTATGCACCTTATGAAGAACAGCAGCTGGCTACCGACCTCGTAAGTAAGTTGCCACAGCCAGGCTCCATCACCAACGAGCAGGCTTGGGCTCACGGTTTCACAGAGTTCACACTCAGCAACGGCATGAAGGTGTACGCTAAGAAGACTGACTATGAAGCGGATGCCGTATCACTCAGCATGAAGGCAGATGGCGGAACATCGCTCTATGACGATAAGGATATTCCCAACTTCTCGCTTATCTCCAGCGGCGTCACCGAGGGAGGCGTGGGCAACTTTGATGCAGTCAGCTTACGCAAGATGCTGACGGGCAAAAGCGTGCGTGTCAGTCCATCTGTAGGCAGTAAGGGACAGAGCATCAACGGCAGTTCGTCGGTCAAAGATATGAAGACAATGTTCCAGCTAACCTACCTTTACTTCACTCAGCCTCGCAAAGATTCTGCTGCTTATGCCTCGCTCATCAGCCGCACACGCTCGTTCCTCTCTAACAGAAATGCTTCACCGAAAGTTGACTATAATGACTCTATCCGTGCTATCCTCTATGGACATCATCCACGACTGGAACCTGTCGTGCAGGAGACTCTCGACAAGGCCAACTACGACCGCATTCTTCAGATATACAAAGAGCGTTTCAGCGATGCCTCTAATTTCAAGACGGTTATCATCGGCAATTACGACGAGCAGGAATTGCGCAATCTTGTTTGTCAGTATCTGGCTACGCTGCCTGCCACTGGAAAACACGAACAGGCCAACTACCAAAACGTACCCCGCATTGTAGATGGCGAGAAGGTGGTGAAGTTCACTAAGCAACAGGCCACCCCATTGGCCAACGTCAGCATTTACCTGACCGCAGACGTACCCTTCACTCCGAAAAGCGACCTGGAACTCGACTTTCTGAAACGCTGTCTCTCCATCGCCTATACCGACTCTGTTCGTGAAGAAAAGGGTGGCACTTATGGTGTAAGCGTTGACTTTGAACTCGATAAGGACGATAAGCCCAACGCCACGTTGAGCATCTCCTACAATGCTGACCCATCAAGATATGAAGAGTTGAATCCCATCATCTATCAGCAGCTGAGGAACATCGCCAATCATGGCCCTTCAGCCACGTCCATGCAGAAAGTGAAGGAATATCTCGTGAAGCAGTATGCCCAAGTAGCTATTACCAACGATTACTGGAGCTACATCATATGGCATGAACTCGACGATAATGCCGACTTCGACCATAACTACTGTAAGATGGTAGAAGAAATGACAGCCGAAGACATCCAGCGCATGGCCCAGCAACTGTTGGCTGCCAAACGCAGCATCGAGGTAACCATGCTGTCTGAATAATCACATTCTATTGAATGTAAGTGAATATCTGTAGGTCTATCATAACAACCTACAGATATTTTTTTCGATTGTAAACAGATCCAGAGTATACACAAGCACCTGTTGCAATAGAAGCACATATTATCCATATTCTTCATAAAATGTTAATAATTCTTATATTTAAGATGTATTCTGCATTATAATTTGGTTTATATCATAAACTTATTTATCTTTGCAGCGCAATCCGGATAATTTGTGTTCTGTCTGACCTTTCTGCAGGAGGAAAGACAGGCACATAAGAGAGTTATACAACATTTCATAATTTATCAAATTGTAAACGACATGGAAGAAAATAAAAACTTGACTGCTGAGCGCAGTCTGGAGATTATCACAGAACAGATTGAGCGTAGTCAGCGCACGATTACCAAGAATTCAGCTCTGCCTCTGATGTGGTGGGGAGTTTGCGTCATTATATTTGCACCGCTGATAGCTTACTTGTGGAAGAATCATGGTGGACCTATTTGGAACACTCTATGGGCTGTCATGTGGCTGATTGGCTTTATTGGCAATTGGTTAATCGACAAAAAGAAAGAAACAGTCCCAACAACATTCGTCAGCAAGACCATAGGCCATGTATGGTCTACATTTGGTTTGTTTTGTGGAGGTATCGGCATATTGTTCTGCCTGATAGGCACTGGAGTTCTGCCTTTAAAACTGATTATCCCCAATGCATACATATTCAGCTGCATAACGAGTATCATTTCCTTGTGCTTTGGAATGAGTACGTGCATCACGGGACGCATCATCCAAAACCTTCTCATACAAAGATGCGGATTTATCGCAGGCTTGGGAGGTTTTTTTACCGCACTATTTTTCTCCAGTTACCAACAGCTTTATGTAATGGCAGGCGTTACAATCATCGCCCTCATCATACCTGGAGTTGTGATTCATATACAAAACAAGAAATAAGGAGGAGCATCTATGTTTCAGCCATTAGATCCATTGCTGCATGCAGAACTGCGACTAGCCGTCATGTCGTTGCTCATCAGCGCCGACGAAGCCGAGTTCCCTTATATCAAGGAGCAGACGGGAGCTACGGCAGGCAACTTGAGCGTGCAGGTCGACAAGCTATCTGCGGCGGGCTACATCGAGGTAGAGAAAACCTTCAAAGGCAAACGCCCTTGCACCATCTGCCGCATCACCGATAAAGGACGAAAAGCATTCGAGGCATACGTCGAGGCCTTGAAGAGCTATCTCAGCAAATAACAATTGAAAGCATCAAAAACATCAGCGAGACAGGCAAATCGGATTTGCTTATCTCGTTGATGTTTTTGATTAATAAATTAACACTACTCATCCCCCTTGAAAAAGAGGCGATTCACCGAGGAGGGACAAACTATTACCTATTCTCATTTGCTTCTTCGCGTTGGCAGAGATACGATATTTTCAGCAAAAAACAACAATATTCGCCCACAAATCTGCTTTTTATATATTATTAAATTAGGTAAAAAGGCAAAAAAATGAAATATCTGTGTTTTAATTCGGAAGAAATTCGTATATTTGTACCGTGTTCTTGGACGAGTCAAGCGCCCCTAGGGGCGAGCGTCGAAAGAGTCACGAACTTTATTTGCTCAATTTCTCAGCCGAGCTATCACCTCGAACGAGATCTTAAGAGCAAGACAATATCGACATTGGAGGATGGAATGCCAATTTATGGAAAGCCTATGGATATGATAAGAAAAATGGCAATCTGCTGCCTGCTATTCTCCTTGAATGCAGAAGCACAGGAAAAAGAACCTTTTGACAGCGCAAGTACACTGAAAAGTAAGTCGAACATGATGGTACAGTTTCATCAGGTGCAGCAATTCTTAGACACCAAAGCCAAGGCGAAGGTGGATTCGCACTACATCGAAGTGCCCGACAAGCCCTGGAGGGTGGTACTGCGCTATAAAGAGAACGCAGTAGATGTGGACTACAGCCAAAGTGTCGACTTTCCTGGTACCAACGAGCATTCAGACTGGAATCTGTGTTTTGAGCCTCCCGTGGCTTCCTCCGTTGGTTTCTGGGTGGGCTATCGCGGTACTGGATTTTCGTTTGCCAAGTCGCTCGCTAAGAATGCCGGCCGCTATTACTCTTTCAACTCGACAGGAGCCAAGTACGGTTTCAACTTCCGGTTGAGACGTTTCAACACGCAAGACGCCAAGTTCAGCTCAACTGACTACGAAAATGGGCAGACCGTCGGAGTACCGTATGATACAATATTCAGCATGCCAGCGCCTGTATGGATACGTTCCGTCTATATCAACGGATACTATGTATTCAATGGCCGTCGCTACTCACAGGCTGCCGCCTACAACCAGTCAGTCATCCAACGTCGCTCTGCAGGATCTCTTTTGGTAGGAGCTACATGGTATCAGTCGTCATTCGACTATGCCGACATCGATAACGCAGCCTTTATGATTATCGGCCACGGCATATACCGCGCTAAAGTACACCAGGCCAGCCTCGGTGTAGGCTACGGCTACAACTGGGTACCGCTGCGTGGCCTTGTTGTCAACGCAATGGCCATGCCTACACTCAGTGTATATAACCGCGTGAAAGCCTACAAATACGAAACAAACTACGACCTGTCGCCTGAAGACCCTGTTGATGACTACGGTGACTGGAACAAAGAGACGCGGACGTGGGCCAACGGCAAGACGCACAAGCCCCTTCTAATGCTCAAGGAGTCAGGCAACCAGTTCGACTACTGGGATGACGAGCCAGAGGTGAGCAACAGCATGTTCCGACTCAACCTCGACCTGCGACTCGGCATCGCCTACAACTGGAATGACTACTTCGTCGGTGCCCAGGCGCAATACAACAATTTCAACTATAAGAATGATCATTGCAAAGTGAATATCTACGATGCCTACGTCCGTGTATCGTTTGGCATGAGACTGTAAAGAAACAAACCTGAACATGATGAAAAAGAAGCTACTGACTTTCACCCTCGCACTCTGTGTATGCTCACTGCCGCTGATGGCCGTGGTGAGCGGGCGGTCGCTGACTAACACGTTAAAAGACCTATGTACGGAGTTGCAATCAACCTTTATGCAGCGCTCGGAAACGCAAAAGCGCTTTAACGAGGATTTCGACCGACAGCATAAGCGGATGATAGATGTGATTACCGAGTCGAACGAACTGTCGATCCTGCTCTACACACAGGAGCAGGAGATGACGTTCGACCTGGCCTATGCGCTGAAGAAGGTGACTGCCAACTACAAGGCTTTTAGCAAGGATCGTAGGCCGTACGATCGCATCGTGAACAGCTTGAACTACGAGATTGACCGCAATGCACGACTGATTGAGGCGCTGCGACGACTGCCGCCGATGATGAAGGAGATAGAGATGGAGATTTTGCCCGACAGCTTGTTGTACCGTAACGACTCGTTGGACATGCATCTGACCGACTCGCTCTCGTTGTTGGAAAAAGAGGTGATCAGGATTGCCTTTAAGGATTCGCTATCAGCCCCCTTCGTGCTGGATTCGATAGGTGAGGTGTATCGCGATTCGTGTATCTTCTTCGTATCCGAAATACTGAAGATGAATGCCAGCAACCGCGCTACCGTGGTGGCCGACAGCACGCACTATCAGGAGGCATACCTGCGCTTAAAAGAGACTTACGACTATGCCGAGCAACGCTATCAGGCACTAGAACGCTATATCTTTGTGGACGGACAGACGCCGTTTTTGGACATCATGGCTAACCCCGCTTATTATTGGAACAAAACCAAGGTTGACTTGCGGGGGCAGTACAGTTTGAAGGAACTGAGCGATGGGTTGGACGAAAGCGATCTGGATGATGACGAAGAGGATGATATCTCGTTCTTACAACACTTTTCGAGTAAGGCCGAAAACACCATGCTGGTGATAGTATGTATTGTGCAGCTGGTGGTGCTGGTATTGTTCTGGTTGCTGGCCCTGCTGTTGCTATGGTTGCTTTACCGATATACAAGGCTGAAACGTTATGTGCCGAAGCGAAAACTATCCATCATCTCGATACTGCTGGGTACCATCCTTTACTTCCTGATATTTGGATTCTCGTTGTATGGCGACGAATATATCAATCTGGGCGTGGCGCATATTAACACCTTCCTGTGGCTGCTCATTGCCATCACAGGCTCGCTGTTGCTGCGTGTAAGGCCCGAGCAGTTCCGACAGGGCATCATGCTCTATTCGGCCACATTCTTAGTGGTGCTGATGATTATTTCGTGCCGTATCACCTTTATGCCCGATAAGCTGATGGTGCTGCTGTTTCCACCCATCCTGCTGCTGATTTCAATCTGGCAGTTGTGCTGCTGTATCTGGTTGGGCAGTAAGGCCACATCTATCGACCGTACCTTGGGTTGGTGGGCATTAGCCGTTTATCTGGTGGCCTTTGGGTTCGCCTTTATGGGCTATACCTTTGTGGCATTGCTCATCCTGGTGTGGTGGTATTTCCTGCTGGCAGCCTGGCTTACGGTGGTGTGCATACTCGACCTGATGAACCGCTATAAGGAACGCTGGATCGATAAGCGTGTTGACAGCATGCGCAACCGTATCACCTATGTGTCGGGCGAAGATCGCGAGCAGCTGTTGTTTGGTGCTACGTGGTTCTACGACCTCATCCGACAGGTGGCTATCCCTTGCATCGTGCTGCTGTCCATACCGTTGTGTGTGCGACTGTCGTTGGGTATCTTCGACTTCGACGACCTGTTTGTACGTTTCTACGAGCGACCGTTTATCCATCTTACCGACTTGAACGATGTGGAGACGTTGAGCATCTCAGCCAAGAGCGTTATCTATCTGATGATACTCTTCTACGTATTGCGTTACATCAGCAGGGCCGTCCACGCCATCTGGCAGTACGCCCGATACGTTACATTCATGCGCAAGCACAGCCGTACATCCATCCGTCCGAACGAAATCAACCTGTCGTTGGGTAACAGTATCATCAGCGTGCTCATCTGGATGGTATTCGCTATGGTGGTTATCTCGGAATGGCAGATACCTACAGGCTCGTTAGGACTGATAGCGGGAGGTTTGTCGGCTGGTGTCGGTTTGGCGCTCAAGGATGTGATCAACAACTTTATCTACGGTATACAGCTGATGGGCGGTCGACTGCGTGTGGGCGACTGGATAGAGTGCGACGGTATTCGTGGTAAGGTAACGGCCATCAACTACCAGTGTGTGCAGGCTGAGACGATCGAGGGTACGGAGATGTCGTTCCTTAACTCGTCGCTGTTTGGTAAGAACTTCAACAACCTGACGCGTAACAACTCGTACGAGCTTACCATCATTCACGTGGGTGTGGCCTACGGTACCGAGGTGCAGCATGTGCGTGAGGTGCTGGTAGAGGCGATGCAGAAGATGTGTACCAAGGATAAGTACGGACGGGATATTGTGGATCCGAAGTATGGTGTTTATGTGGTTGTGGGTGATATGAGCGACAGTGCTGTGGACATCGCCGTGAAACAGTACGTGTTGGTAGCCGAGCAGATTGGCTATCGTGATCGTGCCAAGGAGGTAATCTACGATGCCCTCACCGCCGCCAACATCACCATCGCCTTCCCCCAGTGCGATGTACACCTGATTCATGAAGAATAAAAAATCAGTATAAAGTATAACCAATTAACTACATTGTATTATGACTAAAAAGCATTTAATGACCCTCACTGGCATTCTTTACTGCGCAATGACAATGGCGGTTCTCACCGCATGTACCTCTGACGACGACAATCTTGCACCTGATGTTGACAGAAATATTGTGGGCAACTGGTTCTCTGATGTATCGGGAATGACCTACGCTAAATGGAACTATGGCAAAACCTGGCAGAACACCGAGTTTAATGCCGACGGTACGGGCAGCACCCGCATCTACTACACCTTGGAAGATGATGCCATCGGCTGCGAGAAGATAGACTTTACCTACACGGCATCGGCCAATGGTGTGCTGACGATGACTCCGAACGAGCGGGAGGCGATGCATGCCAAATGGCAGCTGCTGGGCGACGAACTGCGCCTCGGTGATGGCGATGACATCAATCTGAGTTTCAAGAAAACCACCAGCGACATAGCTGCCAAGTTCGACACCTGGAGCAAGGACGATGAGATGATTGAGGTGCCGCAGCCCGCCAAATACACCGTGTTTGTATATGGCAATGCTGGTGGCACCATGGATGAGATTATAGAACAGGGCTTATGGGAGAAGGTACAGCAGTACCTGACCGACCACAACAACGTGCGCATAGTGTGCATGTATAAATATGGTAAGGATCAACCGGATAAAGGGAAGGACTTTACGGGGAAATATGCTGCTCCTGGCGATATCGTATGGTTTGAGTTGACCGATAAGACCGACCTCAACAAGATTAAGGAAAGTGGTATGCAGGCTATCGGCATGAGCGAGGAGGCCAAGCAACTGAAGATATGCGACCCTAACACGATGCGCATGTTCTTGGAGTTCAGCAGTCTGCAGTGTCCTGCCGATGATTACGTGCTGGCCATCTGGGGCCATGGCTCGGGCTTTGATGCCATGTACGATGTGCCTGGTAAGTACGAAATTCAACAATCCCGTGGTACTCGTGGTGTGATGGTCGACGAGTGGGTAGATAACGAGTGGATGGACATGTACGAGTTGAACGACGCCATGCAGGCTGCGGGTATCGAGAAGTTTAACACACTGATGTTTCACAACTGCTATATGGGCAATATCGAGACGCTGACCCAGGCACGTACTTTTGCCGACTACATTTTTGCCTCAGCCCATATACTGAGTAGCGGAGGTGAACTGATGACCGAATTTGTACGTGGACTCATAGAAACAGGCGATGCCGAGAAGGCTGGTGGACTGATGTTCGAACGCTGTACACCTGAATGGCAGAACAGTTATGTAGATGAAGCCAATAATGATTACGCTAACGGCGACTACAAGATGATTCGCACCGATAAGTTCGAGCCCATCATCGATGCTGCCAAACACCTGTGCGACCGCATTCTGGCACTCTATCCCACACAGAAGGAAGCTATCGATCGCGCTACCAAGAGCGTGTATCGCTTCGAGCCTATCGATGCACAAAAAAATGAGTTCTTTAACCCATTCTTCGACATCGCCAACTATGCCCAACTGTTGGCTAAGGAGACCGACGATGCTGAGCTGAAGACTATCTCGGCTGCGATGGACAAGGCCTTCGACGAGGCGTTTGTATGCTATCGCGATGTGAACAACAGTAAGGAGCATCTGGATCACTACACACTGAGCATCTGCTTGATGAGTAAACTGTTCTACACCTACGACTACATGACGAATATTCCGCAGTTGAAAGCGCTGAACAACTACAATGTAGGTTACGAGAAGTGCGATTTCCACAAGCTCACTGGATGGGGCAACTGGCTGAACACCAACGAGCAGTTCCTGGACAGCAATCCACAGAAAGGTGGAGGTGGTAAATTAGAATAATATTAATCTTCGTATATCAGTATAAAAGTATAACCAACTAACTATATTGTATTATGACTAAAAATATTCAATGATACTCATAGCCATTCTTTGCTGCGCAATGACAATGGCGGTGCTGACATACAGACAATGATGACAATACTGTAGGTCCTGACAGCCCAACGAATCAGGCGGAGTATGCCATTTTGTTCTATGGAGGTTACAAACTTGACATAGAAATCTTCGCTAATGCTAGATTTCTTCAAAGGCCAGGACGAAAAGCAGAAAAAGGTGAGGATTGCCTGCCTAATGAACACCATTGAATATCAGTTCGAATTGAAAGAAATTTGACATTAGTTGCATCATAACAACTCTTTTTAGCTAAATAAAGCACATGGTCTAATGCAATTTGCTGGAGAGTTCAACAAATAAACTACATATTAAAAAATCTATCCAATTTAAGGTAAGACAATACAAAAATAGTATCTTATTCTTAAAATGGTAATATTATAGACTTAAAAAGTGGCACATGTGCCACTTTTTAATCTCCTTTAGTACTCATCCTCGTTGAAGAGAAAGTCTTCCTTAGTTGGATAGTCGGGCCAGATATCTTCAATGCTTTCATATACATCACCCTCATCCTCAATCTCCTGCAAGTTCTCAAGTACTTCCAAAGGGGCACCTGAGCGTATTGCATAATCTATCAACTCGTCCTTGGTTGCGGGCCAAGGTGCGTCTTCTAATTTTGAAGCTAATTCCAGTGTCCAATACATATTTCTTAGGTCTTTGGGTTTACTATATTAATTTATCGGACGCAAAAGTAATCATTTTATTCTTATTTACAAACTTTTTGCCAAACTATTTCACTGACACCAGCGTTAAAATTTATTTTTTTTGCCAAAACAAATAAGTAATCACTCAATCTGTTAATATATTGTTGTATTTCGGGGCTAATTAACGCCACCTCCGACAATGCAACGATACGCCTCTCAGCTCTTCTACACACTGTACGGCAGACATGTGCCTGAGCAGCCGCCTGCGTACCACCAGGAAGAACGAATCCCTGCTTCTCAGGAAGCAGTTTCATAATCCTGTCAACCTCCTGTTCCAACAATTCTATCTCTCCTCCAGCAAGTTTAGCTGATTCATATAAGGGGGTTTTACTTTGATCGGTTGCTAAATTGGAGCATACGTTAAACAGATTATTCTGTATCTTAATAACCAAATCACGATCATCACCAACAGGAAGCATCGCCGCCAATAATCCTAGATGAGCGCTCAACTCATCTACCGTCCCATAGGCTTCGAGACGTACATTTGATTTCCTTACCCTAATACCACCAACGATACTTGTTTCGCCTTTGTCCCCTGTTCTAGTATAAACCTTAGTTATCTTCATATTCAATTGTTGGTTAGAAGTTAATAATGTAGTTTTGCTTATGTCGTTTCTTATCAAATAAGACGATTCCACAGTAATACAGGTCGAAAGTGACACCTGTCCTTACATCAGCTACTATCTGTTGCCAGAAACAAATATCCTTTTGTATACCTTCCACTATGAGTACTGTCCGGTCATTCACCTTATTATATATATCAGTCAAGCGAGATTGATAATCATCCTCCAAAGTTATTCTAATTAATTCAGTAGACTTACCATACTTTGCCATACTGCAGCCAGCATTGAAATAATCATGATAACCATCACTCTCTATCATTTGAGGCTGTCGCCAATTGGCTAACCTGAAATAGAGGCGCCCCAATTTTCTAGTCAACCATTGATCACCTTTGCCTAATGTTTTATATTGATAATATGGCCAATGCTCATTAATGACATAACGCACCAACCAATAATCGGTAGGCGACTGGATGCCAAAGCCGCAAGTATGCCTTATACGCTTTAGCCATACATATATATACAATAACCTCTGCATTTCGATGGCAAAGATACAAAGAAATTTCGGTAATCGGAAAATAACAATAAGAAAAAGAATTCAATATCTTCAGCAACAAACGAAAAAGCCCTGAACCGTTTCCGATTCAGGGCTCTCAAATAAAAGTGGCGGCTTCCTACTCTCCCGCATTGCATTGCAGTACCATCGGCGCAGGCGG
>Ga0265298_10001086_pt1 | contig 40045 bp, 20 predicted proteins | sample AusTroGonzalo_MG_3_FD_193486 | JGI IMG/M metagenome (GOLD analysis project Ga0265298, IMG submission 193486) | Bovine rumen microbial communities from tropical cattle in Woodstock, Queensland, Australia - Gonzalo_01 | ecosystem: Host-associated > Mammals > Digestive system > Stomach > Rumen ... | reverse complement strand
GTTCCGTCTTTATGCGAAAGAAATCGGCTATGATGCGATCTGGCTTTCCAACGGCATGGGATTCGGACGGGATCCCTGGGGAATCAACGGATTTCTGTTTGACGGAAAACAGTTTCATCCGGAAAACGCGGAAAATGCCCGGAAGACCATGCTCCGGTTCTGGGAGGATTTCACGGCAGCCTGTCCCGGAATGGAGATCGAAACCAGAGGAAGCAATTTTTCCGCCGGAGTGGAATTGGCGTCGGACGGTGCGCCGCTGGCCGAACTTTACGGGAAATATAAGATCGCGCCGCCGGTCAACTCTCCCTGGGCGGCTCTCAACTTCAACACCGGACTGGAAATCGCCGCCTGGATGTCCCATATCGCCGAACTGCCGGATCATCGCCTTCCTTACCGGTTTTATGCGCATGATCCATGGTTCCGGAATTCTCCCTGGCTGGACCGTTACGGCAGGGAACCATGGGATATTTATCTGCCGCTGGCGGTTTCGCGGATCGATGAAAACGGAAAAGTCTGCACTCCGGACAGCATCAATCTGCTGACGGTCGACGATTCCTCCGGGAAAATGCCCGATCAGGTTCCGCAGGAAGTGATCCCGCATCTGATAAACGCATTCCGCGATGCTCCGGATCAGCCGGCGCCGTTTGTGTGGGTATATCCGTTCCGCCGTTATTGTGAAATGGTGCATGGCAGCGGCCCCCATCCGGAAATCGTCTTCAACGAGGACCTGTTCCTCGGCGAAGTCATTCAGGCGGGGTTCCCGCTGAACACGGTCATTTCACTGGATAATGTCAGGCGGCTTCCGATCCATTCGATTGCGGTCGTGCCGGTTTCCGCTTACGGAGAATGGGCGGACGATTTTCTGAAACGCGGCGGTAAAATCATTTTCTACGGGGCGTTGCTCCATGCTCCGGATTCACTGAAAAAACTTCTCGGGCTGCGCTGCGGGCAAGGTCTTACCGGCAGGCAATCTGTCACATTGCACAGGAAAAATGATTTCTTCCGCCATGGCGATTATGCTATGGAAATCTTCAATCATGATGTCTACAACGGTGGTCCGCTGACGGAAATCGCCGACCGTGCGGAAGTGATTGCCGAAGCCGGCGGACGGGTTCTCGCTTCCGTGAACGGGAATGCGGCATTTCTCCGTTCCGTGCTTCCGCAGGGCGAAGTGCCGCCGCAAGCCGGCCGGCAGCTTGCACGGCAGACGCCGGATATCGTCTTCCCGGAGGAAACGCTGGCCCGGTGTCTTGCGGGTCATTTCGGTTGGGCTCTGGAATATTCCGCATTCCGGAGTGATTCCCTGCTTCCGCGCATGACGATTGCCAGACGGAACAATATGTTTTTCTTCTCCGTATTTGCCCGTGATACAGCGGCACAGATCAGGATCCATACTCCGTTCGGCGTTCCCGTTCTGGATGAAATGGAAACGGAATACACCGGACATCGCGCCGTCTGGCATCCCGGCAAATGCTGGCATAAACGCTGCCGGATCTTCGTCGAACAGGAAAAGGATGCCGTTTTTTCACAGAAAATCCTGACGGCAGAAGACTTCAGCCTGACCGACAGATTTTCCGTGAGCGGGTTGGATGATGCTGCAGTAAGAATTTTTCTTGATGATGATGCGTTGTCCCGCCTGGAATTTACGAGAGGCACCTGGCGGCCCGGCGAAACGCTGATCCCGTATGAAATCGAAGAAACCGCTGCCGGCAGATGCGCAATGGTCCGTCATATTTCCGGCGCCCTCGTTATCGGAGTTCTGAAACCGGAATGTAAAATTTCCAAAGCATGATTTCAAAATCCGGAAACCGTGCTATATTATCACTGAAAAAGACATTCAACCTTTTGAGACAGGAAACTTGCGATGATCTATTTTTTTGCCGACAATCATTTTGCGATGGAACCGGGGAAACATCTCCTGGGCAAACTATCACCCGAACTCCGGAAACGGATCTGTTTTTATCAGGACGACTGGTCCATGCTCGAAAGCGGGGAATGGGCCGATTCCTGCGAACTGCTGATCCTGAATATGATCGCGGGTACCTGCAACCAGCCCATGCCCGGACCCGGCGCGGAAAAAGCCGTGCGGCGCTATTGCGAAAAAGGCGGCCCCATCCTGCTGCTCCACGGCTCCAGCGCCGCCTTCTGGGGTTGGAGCTGGTGGCGGGAACTCCCCGGCCTGCGCTGGGTCCGCCCCAATGATCCCGACCAACAGATCGCCTCCACGCACCCCAAAGCCCCCTGCTCCATACGGGTGACCAAGACCCGCCATCCATTGGCGGCGAAACTGCGTCCGTTCGATTTGCCGGAAGACGAGATCTACACGGCGCTCGAAGAGACCGCTCCGTTCATGACGCTGATGGACACAACCGTCAACGGCGAAACCTGGCCGCAATGCTGCGAGACCATTTCGCCGTGGAACGGACGGATCGTGAGTTTCATTCCCGGCCATAAGCCGGTATGTACAGAAAATCCCGACCTGGTTTACAATGTCGAAACCATGGTCGGGTATCTGCTGGAAGGAACCGTTCAGAGCTGAGCGATCTGCGCCGCCATCTTGTCGGCCAACGCCTGATCCGGCAGCACCAGATCGGGCAGACGCGAGAACGGGATCATTTCCACCGTGAACGGACCGGTATATCCGATCTTGTCCAGTTCGGCGAACAGCGCTTTGTAATCGACCACGCCCTTGAACAGGTCGTCGCCGAAATTATGCAGTCCGCCGGCACAGTCGGTCTCCTCGAAATTCTTCAGGTGCACCGCCTTGATGTATTTGCCGAGGATCTCCGGAAAATCCTGCGGACGGCAGTTCAGGCACGCATTGCCGGCATCGAAATAGATTCCGACATATTCCGATTTGAACTGGTCCAGGAAGAATTTCCATTCCATCGGCGAGATCAGGAAACGGTTCCACACGTTCTCAATGGCGATGTTGACGCGGAGTCTTCCCGCAACCGGGATGAGCTCGCGGATCGACTCGGTGGCATATTCCCAGACTTTCCTGTAGCTGACTACGGGCCGGGAGGGTTCCCAGGCGACGCGGGTCGCGCCCGGCACCACCAGCACGGTCTCCGCGCCGATCCAGGCCGCGATCTGCAGATACTGTTTCACAAACGCGATGGCGTTTTTGCGTTCCTCGGGATCATCCGCGCCGAGCGCGCAGCCCCAGCCGGCGCCGGACGCCAGCGTGCGCAGTCCGATGTTCTTCGAGGCGGCATACGCGGCGATCTTTTTGCATTCCGCTTCGGTGATATCCGGTTTCAGGCAATCCCCGACCGTGAGTTCCACGCCGGAAAGTTTCTTTTCCGCCGCCCAGTCGATGAATTCGTAGGGAGTCTTCTGTCCGTCGAACCCGCCGAACACCCAGTAATTCAATGCTTTATACATGACCTCAAATCTCCTCAATATTGGATCTCGATCCGTTTGCCGCCGGCATCGACGGACTGCTGTTCAGCCATGACGACCTTGAACCCGTCCAGCACGCTGTCGAACGTCTGGTATTTATCCGGCTTGACGCCTTTCTGGACGCAGTCCACGAAATACTGGAGTTCCTTGTGCCAGCCGGTGGTGGCTTCGACCTGCGGGGTCTCCACGCGGCCGTCGCGCCAGTAGATCTTGAACCCTTCGCTCATCCAGCGGACCACCGCCTTTTCGCAGATGATCTGAAACGACATTTCGAACGGGGTCTGGCGGGTGGCGCCCCAGGAGCCTTCCGCTTCCACCAGCGTGTCATTGTCGAAATGATAGATCGTGATCACATGGTCCACCGCGCCGTTGCTGACGATGTTCACGCCCGTGGAGGAGACCGCTTTCGGACGGCCGAAGAAATAGACCACTTCGTCGGTGTCGTGCAGGTGCATGTCCAGCAGCGCGCCGCCGGAACGTTTGCCGTCCATGAACCAGTTTTCCCAGGCGTCGCCGTTGATATCCGGGGAGAGACGGCGGAACGTGGCGGAACGCAGTTTGCCGAACGTGCCGGCTTTGAACTGTTCATACGCATACCGGTATTCGGGCCAGGCGCGGACGCACATGCCGAAATTCAGGAAGCTTTTGGCATTCGCGGCCGCGGCTTTGATCTTTTCGGCCTGTTCGAGGTTCCGCGCAAAGGGTTTTTCGGCGAAAACATGTTTGCCGGCGGCCAGGGCGGCGACAATGTAATCCGCATGATACGGGGTCGGGCAGCAGATGTCCACGATATCCACGGCCGGATCGTTGATCAGATCCATACCCGATTCATATACGTTGATCCCGGTCAGGTCCAGCGGCTTGGAATTGTCCGTGCTGCCGATGTTGCCGACGACTTTCGAAATATCGCCTTTCCGTTTGGCGGCATCCACATCCGCCAGTGCGACCACGTGCGCATTCTCCATCGCCTGATAGATCCGGAAATGGGTGCTTCCCATGAAGCCCAGTCCGATCACTCCAACTCCGATTTTTCCCATCTTGCACCTCCTGATTTTAAGGTTTGAAAAGGTATGGTTACCTAAATTTTTATCCTCTTTACCGGTTATTATACTTGCATTTCCCCGTTTCGCAAATAGATTATCCTGCAAAAGAATGGATTTTTCTGCAAATATGCATAATAATACAGGAGGAACCATGGCGGAAAAACGTTCATTGGAATTGATTCTGCACAACGAAGTGCAGGAACTGCTGGACAATTTCGCGTCGGTGATGCGGGTGCATGTGGTGTTTTTCGGACGGGACGGCGAGGTGCTCCGGCAGGGACGCGGCGAAGGGAACTGCCGGTTCTGCCAGCTGGTGCAGCAGCGCTTTTCCGTGGAAAAATGTCTGAAGCTCGACCGGGAAAAACAGGACCTGGCCCGCCGGACCGGACGCTGCCAGATCTATCTCTGCCACGCGGGTCTGTGGGAAGCGATCATGCCGGTGATGCCGGGCGGGGAACTGCTCGGCTATGTGGTGTTCGGACAGATCCGGAGTTCCGAGCTGCCCGATACGAAATTCAAGGCGGCCTTTCCCGCCCGGGTCCGCAAGGAACTGGAAAGTTCGTTCCGATCCCTGCCGCATTTCAGCGCGGACGGCATGGACAGTCTGGCGGGACTGATGAAACTGCTGGTGGATTACATTGTCCGGAGCGAGCTGATCACGCTCGGCGGGGATTATCTTTACCGGGCGGCGGTGCGCTATATCGAGGAGAACCTGACGAGGAACATCACGCTGCCGGAGACCGCGCGGCATCTGGGCCGGAGCGTCTCGAGTCTTTCGCATTTCCTGCAGCAGGAAGGGACCACCTTCAAGAAACTGCTGATCGAAAAACGGCTTTCGCATGCGGAAAAACTGTTGAAGGCGCATCCGGAGATGACAATCAAGGAAGCGGCGGACCGGTCCGGTTTTGGAGACGCCTATTATTTTTCACGTCTTTACCGTCAATACCGCGGCCGCACTCCGGGCGAATTCAGGAAAAAACCGTAGTGATAACGGCATTTTGCCGGTCTTTTTTCGTAAAAAAATTTTTCTGTCACTTGTATTTTTTATTTTTCATGGTATCTTTTATGTAGCCATATCTTTTATTTTTATCATAAAATAAATGGTTTATGGCAAGCTGTTCCGGCAGCCGCTGAAAAGAACTGCATTCCCATGTAAAAATCGAGGTTTTATTTCAATATAAAAAAAGAAGGAAAGGAAAACGAATATGGACAAGCATTCATCTCCCGTCAACCGCCGCACATCAATGGATCGGAAGGGCCGTTTTACCCTGATAGAGCTCCTCGTGGTGGTCGCGATCATCGCGATTCTGGCCGGCATGCTGCTGCCGGCGCTGAACAAGGCCCGCGAAAGAGCCCGGACCATAGAATGTGCGAACCGTCTCCATCAGATGGGAAGATTCATGCTGGTGTATGCCGGGAACAACAATGAACACGCCCAATACCAGACCACCACCAACTGGGGCCAGTCATGGTTTCAGCTCAATGCCACCAAGGCGGCCTTCGTCACGTATCTCGGCAACTGGAAGAAATACAAGTGCCCGTCCCCGCATCTGGTCAAACCGGATGATTATCCTGACTGCACGTACGGTTACAATTATTACATCAGCACGAAAGCAGTCAACAACAAATTGAGCCGGCACCGTTCCCCCTCCAAGACGGTGCTGTTCTCCGACGTCGGCACTTGGGTCAAGGATGTATCCTCCTATCCCTGGAATCTGCTGAGTCCCACCGGGGGAAGCAAAAACCACTACCAATGGTTTTGGAGTCTCCGCCACCAGAACAGCGCCAACCATGTTTTCATGGACGGGCATGTGCTCACCACAAGGGAAAGACCGGGGGCGGGCACTACGGAATGGTTCACTTCGGTGTTCTGAGCCGTTTTTTTTACAAGCTTTACCAACCAAAACCAACCCCATGAGGCAACGGGATGACGATTCGGTTTTTTGTCCTGCTGGCGCTGGCCGGCACCTTGACCGCGGCGGAAAAACTGCCGGTTTCGAACTACACTTTCAAGCTTAAAACGGTGGCCGACAACAAGAATCCCGGCATCAATGACGATCCCGGATTCCGCAAGCTTACCGACGGCAAGATCAACCGCGACGGCAGCAAAGTCCGGTATGGCAAAGTGATTTTCCGCCGCAAAGAAAACAAAGGCCTGCCGATGGCGATCACGTTCAATTTCAAAAACCCGGTGAAACTTTCCGAAGCGAAGATCCATTACTACCGCTGGCATAACAGCTATGGGATCAAGGCGATCCGGCTGATCGGCATCCTGGATGACGGCAAGCGGATCCCCATGGGTTCGGTGACGCTGAACCATCCTTATAAAAAACCGGCCGAGGATCCGTTCAACATGTGCGCGGACATCAAATCGGAAGACAACACGCCCGTCAGCAGCATCGAGGTGGTGTTCACCCAGACCGGAGGATTTCTGGCGCTGAATGAGATCGAGTTTTTCGGGGAAGAGGTCAAGGGCGGCGCCAAGCCGGTTCTGGACGCGAACCCGCTGGACGCCAAACTGGCGGCCAATGCGAAACCGGGACTGCGGCTGTATCAGACCGACGGCCAGTTCGTGATGGAAAACGACCAGATGATCTACGGGATCGACCCCCGCTATTCGGGCGCGGTGAATTATGCTTACGACAAATCGGCGAAATGCAATCTGATCATGTATTCCGCACCGGGCTCCGGCTTCGGGCCGCTGTTCAACGACCGTTTCTATCCCGGCAACTACGAACTGCGCGACATGTACCGTTACATCACCTATAAAGCGGAGATCATTGCCGACACGCCGGAGAAGAAACAGCTCCGCATGACCGGGTATGGCAAAAGCGGGATCTATACCAATGTCAAAATGGATAAAATCTATACCTTGAAAAAAGATTCCGCCCTGCTCCAGGTCGATTATGCCATCTCCAACGGGATGGAGAATGTGATGCCGCTGAGCAAAGGGTTCTGGACGTATGGCGGCGTGCAGGTCCCCGGCGGATACCGGCGGATCGTGCCCGGTCTCAGCGGGGTGGAAGTTTCCCCGTCGGTCCGTCAGCTGGTCGTGCGGGATTTTTCCGCCGGCTGGTACGGGATCGAATCGAACGGCAGGGGATTCGTCCTGCTGGCCCCCTGGGAACGGCTGAAAGAAATCTACTACTGGGCGTCGAATGAATATTCCGGCACCCTGGAATGCAAACTGGGGATCTATCCGATCAAGGCGGGCGAATCGCTTAATTTCACCATGGGAATGGCGCCTTTCGACCGGATCGGCATTCCGGACAAGGTCAATGAATTTGCCGCGGGCGGTTTCAATTTCGCCCCGGAATATCCCGAGATCCCGACTGAACTGTCTTTCAGACTCCGCCTCATGTCTCCCGGGGATTGCGAGGTGCGGATCTCCGGCGGCCTCTTCCGGAAAGGGGAAGTCAAATTCAAACCGGTCGCTTCCGGCAAGGTCTCGGGTCTTTACGGCGAGGTGAAATTCAAGCCGCTCAAGGGAAAAGGGACTTTCGTCTACCGGGCGGAAATCTTGCGGGACGGGAAAAAGGTATTCTTTGCCGATACGTCGGCCGCGTTCGGCGGAGCCACCACGGGTCTTTACCGCCAGGTCCTGCCCGGCGAAAAAATCAAGGACAGCAGTGCGGAAAACAGCAAACTGAATCTGAATTTCAATTCCGCCGCGTATGCCACTCCGCATATCAAGTGGGCGAAACCGTATGCCGGCGGCAAGATCAAAGTGCTGGCGGTCAACTCCGTGACCGGCGGGATCCGGGACATGATCGAAATGTCGCAGCGTTTCGACATCGACCTGACCACCAACTTCATCGCCGGGATGTGGAGCCTGAGCGGACACACCTCGAGCCTGAATCCGAAAGCCTGCATCAACGTGCTGGCGCAGCAGCTCAAAAAGGACTACGACCTGTATGTGGTCTCCCACAACAGCTGGCAGATCATCGGCAATGAGATTTCCGCGGCGATCCTGGAAAAGGTCGCCAAAGGGGCGGGTCTGATCCTGACCGAACCCGACCGGGTGCCCGGCCAGCTGGGCAAGTTCATCGTTCAGCCTAAGAAAAAAGGCGGCGTCACCCCGGAGGCACTGCCGTGGAGCGGTGATTTCCTCGGGATCGACGCGTCCCTGCTGCCGCCGACCCGGATCCGGAAATATTCCAAGCTGGGGACCGGCGTTTCCGCCAAAGCGGGGGATTTCCCCCTGGCCGGGGAATTCGAATACGGCAAAGGCCGGGTTTACGCGTGCTCCTGGATCGTCGAGAGACCGGTTGCGCAAAAAAGTCTTTATAACACAAAACCCCTCTTCTTCCTGCCGCAGATGAGTTACGGACCCGCGTCGGCCATCCCGCAGTTTGACTATCACGAATATCAGATGGCCTATCTGGGCAAGCTTTTCTATGCGGCGGCAGGAAAAACCACCGCGGTTTCCAAAGGCTCCGCAAAGGCCGTTCCCGGCAAGCTGACCCTAAATCTGGATGCGACCCAGGCGCTTCCGGTGGAAATCGCAGTAACGGTCCGGGACAAATTCTCCGCTCCGGTCCATTCCTTCAAAGCGGAAAAATCTTTGAAGGAAGGCGAAAACGCCATCGAACTGGAGCTGGCTCCGGAAGCGCTGGCCGGCCGTCATATCGTGGATGTGATCGTTTCCGGCAAAGGCGGAACGCTGTGGTGGGGCGCGGCATCGTTCGACAACCCGGCCAAGGCCAGGATCACCGCAGTAAAAGTCCCGGCTAAAATCTATCGGAAAACCGAAAAACTGCCGGTGGAAACCGCTGCGGACGGGAATGCAGAGATCCGGTATTCGCTTTTCGACATCTACGGCAACGAGTTTGCCCGCGGTTCCGGAGCCAAAGCCGAGCTGTCCCTGGCCGACTGCCGGACGCCGGTCGCCAGACTGACGGTCGAACTGGTCAAGGATCAGGTGGTCGTCGACCGGGCGAAGGTCCGGATCGAATTGTATCAGCCGCCGGTCAAGACCCGGCTGAACATCACGCAGGGCTGGCCGGGCATCGGCAGCAAGGCGCAGCTCGCTTTCATCCCGAGTTATCTGGAACAGCTGAAGAAATTCGGCGTCACCTGCGCCAGCGGATCCCGCTCTTCGCAGGATGTCCCGAATGTGGAACGTGCCATCCGCGACAGCGGCATCACGTTCCTGAGTACCCAGGTCAGCGCGGCAGGGCCGGGTGTCGGCGGCAAGCGTCCGTTTGACACCAAAAAGAAACCGAAGGATAAATTCGACCTCATCCGGAAGCCCTGCCTGAGCGAACCCGGCTATAAGGACCGGCTTGGGAAGATCGTCTGGAAAAGCCATCATTTCGACTACGGCGTGATGGTGATCCCCGGTCCGGACGAAGCAAATATGTTCAGCGAATGGGACGGCTGTTTCTCGCCTCACTGCCAGAAGGAATTCCGCAACTGGCTGAAAAAGGTCTATCCCTCGCTGGATGCCCTGAACAAATCCTGGGATTGCGATTTCAAGAGCTGGGACGAGGTCATTGCCCTGACCGTGAGCGAAGTCCGGCAGAAGAAATCGTTTGCCGGATGGCTGGACCACCGCACGTTCAACGACTGGAACCGCGCCGATGCGTTCCGGATCATGATCACGGCGATGGACAAGGCGACCGGCGGCCTGCCCTATTCCCTTTCGGGGACTTCGGAGACGAATCCCTGGAATGCGTGGGACTACTACCAGCTCATGCCTTACCTGAAGAGTCTGGCTTCCTATTCCGGGGAACAGACCATCCAGCACCGGAGTTTTGCGCCGCATAAACTTTCCTTCATGCCGTGGCTCGGCTATGATGCGGCTTACGACTATCTCCACCATCGGGTCATTTTCGGCCTGATGCAGGGTGCGACAGGATTCAGCATTTACGGCAATTTCAACATTGAGCCCGATTTCCAGTTCTCGCCCAAAGGAAAGGAACTGATCGAAGTGCTGAACCTCTACCGCAACGGTCCCGGCGAAGCCATCATGCGCATGAATATGAAAACCTATCCGATCGCGTTCCTTTATTCGCCCGCCTCGATCAAGCTGGACTGGATCATCGGTCTCGCCAATCAGCGGAAAAGCTCCACTGCCGGACTGAACCAGATCGTCGGCGATGCCGGCCTGATCTATGACTATGTTGCTTACGGCCAGCTGGAAAAATCCGGCGTGCCGGAAAAATATCAGGTGCTCTTCCTGCCCATGTGCGCCGCCCTTTCGGACAAAGAAGCGGCCGCCATCGAAAAGTTCGTCGAACGGGGCGGGATCCTGATCGGTGATTTCCTCTCCGGCACCTATGATTCCCATGGCAAAAAGCGTTCCGTCCCGGCTTTGAGCCGCGTGTTCGGGATCAGATCCTCCGGCGGCTGGCAGAAAAAAACGGTCACGGTCACCGGCAGCGGTCCGCTCCAGGGCATGAACATCAAGGCCGATTTTGTGGAAACCGGGGCCGCGCCGACCACTGCGGAAGTCATCGGGACGGCCGACGGCAAACCGGCGGTTTTTGCCAACCGGTTCGGCAAAGGCCATGCGGTCTATTTCGCCGCTTCCGCGATCTGCACGTTCGGCGACTGGAAAGAAATGCGCTACAGCCGGAACAATGCTTCGACCACCAAGGCGCTCGAAAGTTATCTCCATGGTTTCTTCAAAGCCAAAAAGATCACGCCTTTCGCTTTGGCTCCCACCTTGAAGGGCACGACCCTTTATCTGCGGGAATCCGGCGAGGCGATGATTCTGGGCGCGGTCCGCGACCTGACTCAGACCGCCATGCTCGGCAGCCGGAAAGAAAAGCATGAGATCCGTCTGGCCGAAAAACGGCATATTTACGATCTGCTTCATCATCGGTATCTGGGATATGCCGACCGTTTCACGTATGAATTCACTCCGACTACCCAGGCGGTATTCGCCCTGCTGCCTTACCGGGCAAAAGGGGTCGACGTGAAGTTCAAAGCCGACGGCGCGGAACTGACCCTGCTGGCCGACACGGATAAGTTCGCCGATCACACCTTCCATGTCGAACTGATCGACGGCAGCGGCAAGATCAATCCCGCTTTCAACGATGTGGTGCTCGGCAAAGGGAACAAGGCATTCTACCGTTTCCGCAAGCCTCTGAACGCCAAAGGCCAGTGGAAACTCCAGGTCCGCGAAGCCCTGACCTCGGCTGAAAAAACCGTGGACCTTCCATAAAAACAGCCATTCCGCCGGCGGTCCTTTCCGGGATCCATCCGGCGGGATTTTTTGTCGGACGCCAGTGAAAGGCGATGGTCAGCATCATTTCACTGAGGTTTTTTCGTAAAAAAATAATTCCGTCACTTGTATTTTTTATTTTTCATGGTATCTTTCAGGTAGCCATATCCATTATTATTTTCATGGAATGAATGATTTATGGAATCGAATATCGACTATCGGAAATTGAATCCGGACCGCAAATCGGGAGAGCCCCTGCATCTGCAGCTGCATCATTCGCTGGTGCGCGAGATCCGCTCGCTGCCGCCCAACCGGCGGGTGGCGCTGATGTCCGAACGGGAACTGGCACAGCAGCTGAAACTGAGCCGCCGCACCACCCACCGGGCGTATGAGCAGCTGATCAACGAACATCTGGTGCGCCGGATGCCGGACAAATCCCTGGTGGTGCGTTCCGATGCCCGAACCCGGATCACCGGCGCCTATCCCGTCATAGGCGTGCTGGTCGCAATGGATATCGCCAAACTGATGGAACAGAACGACCGCGGCATTCTGCCGTATCTGGAAGGGCTGATCGGGCGGAGTTCGCAGCGGAAGATCTCCTGCATCATGCTTCGCGCGCCCGATCCGAGCGCCTCACCGGAGGAAATCGAAGCCTTTGCCGAAGAACATTTCCCCCGGCTGTGCGGAGTGGTCCATCTGGGCGGTCTGGGCGAAAATCCGACCGGCGATCCGGTCCTGGAGCAGATCCTGCGCCATACGGAGATCCCGCAGGTGTGCATTTCCGGCAGTGTCCCGAATGCCAATACCGGTTCGGTCTACGCCGATCCGGCGGCCGGGCTGGATGAATTGTGCCGGACTTTGAAAGAACGCGGCTGCCGTTCGGCGGGCGTGATCGGGAATCAATTCTTCACGCGGATATTCCATTATGTGGCGTCCGACCGGCCCGCCGCCATGCAGGAAGCATTGAAACGGAACGGCCTGGAATGCCGGTATGTGCTCCGGACCGTCCGAAAAACGTTCAGGGAACAGATCACCGCGATCCTGACCGCGGCAGACCGGCCCGATGTGCTGCTGTGTCATGACGACCGGATGGCGCACCAGGTCATGGAAGAAGCCGCCCGGCTCGGGATCGCCGTGCCGGACGATCTGGCGCTGGTCGGTTACGACTGCAAGCAGGACGATTCTTTCCTGGCCAGCATTTTCACCGATCCGCGCAGGATCGCCGAGAATGCGGTCGATATGGTGATGGAACATTTTGAAAACGGCATCTCGGAAAAGAACCGGGTCAAAGTCCTGGCAACTTCCTTTTCCGACGGACCGAGCATCAGGAGGAAAAAATGAATTTCAGACTTATATTTTCAGCCATTCTGCTGGCGGGCCTGCTCGGCACGGCGGCCGCGGAAAAGAAAGGGAAAAAAATGATCGAACTGCCGGATGTGTTCAACGGGGGCTTCAACGGAACGCTGGCCGAATCCGAACTGCGGAACGAGGCGGCACGGATGCGCCGCATGCACCAGCTGCCTTTCACGCTGGAAGAATGGAAACCGGATGAACTCCGTTCCAGAATCTGGAAATCCCTCGGCGTCTCCGTCGACCACTCGGTCCCGCTGAAAATGAAGATCACCAAGACCATTCAGCTGGATGGATACAAGATCCACAACCTCAGTTACCAGAGCCGGCCGGGCGTGCGCGTGACCGGAAATCTTTATGTGCCGGACGGCAAGGGGCCCTTCCCCGCCGTCATCAATCTGCACGGACATTGGGAACAAGGCCGTCTGGCGGGCCGCATCCAGCAGCGGGGCCATATTCTGGCGAAATCCGGGTATGTCTGCCTGGCGGTGGATGCATTCGGCACCGGCGAACGCTGCCCGGAACACGGCAAATTCGTCAGCCACGGCGGGCTGCTCGGCGGCGCGACTTTCCAGTTCGGGGAAACCCTCATGGGACTTCAGCTGGCCGACAACATGCGCGGCATCGATCTGCTCTGTTCCCTGCCCTATGTGCAGAAAGACAAGATCGGGGCATGCGGAGCCTCGGGCGGCGGCAACCAGACCATGTGGCTGGCGGCGATGGACGAACGGATCAAGGCCGCGGTGCCGGTGGTCAGCGTCGGAACTTTCGAGTCGTATATCCTCTGCTACAACTGCCTCTGCGAAGTGCTGCCCGACGGCCTGACGTTCACCGAGGAAGCGGGCGTGCTGGCACTGGTCGCGCCGCGCGCACTGATGACCGTCAACGGCATATTCGACGCCAATGCGGCGTTCAATCCGGCGCAGACCCGCATTTCGGTGGATGAAGCGAGGCGGATCTTCCGGGCTTACGGCGTGCCGGATAACATCCGCCAGGTGGTCATGGAAGAACGGCACGCATTCTCCCCGCTCGCCCAGCGCGCCATGCTCGGCTGGTTCGAAAAACATCTCAAGGGGATCGGCAGCGGCGAGCCGGCGGAAAACCTGCCCGAATATGAGATCCTGCCCGAAAGCGACCTTATGGTATACAGGGTCGGAAGACGGCCTTCCGATGTGGTGTCACTCCCCGAGTATATCCGCGAAAAAGAGGCTTACTGGAAGAAACATGCGGTCTTCTCCAAGGAAAAACTGCGTTCGATCCTGCGTCTGGAACCGCTTACGATCCGGCAGAGCCGGGCGTTCACGCCGCGGCAGGGCTGGGAACGGATCGGGCTGATCGCCTCGGACGGACGGCTGGCTCCGATCATTTTCAAAGCGCCCGCGAAAGGCGGCCGCAAGGTGGTCATTTTCGGTGCGCCTTATCTCAAATCCACCCTGCTTTTCAGTCCGATGATCCGTGAACTGGTGCAGAACGGCATCGGCATCCTGCTCATCGATCTGTGGGGTTCCGGCGAGAACGATCTGCGGCTGGACACCAGTTACCGCGACCGTTTTTACAACCGTTCGCTGATGTGGCTGGGGAAGAACCTGCAGGGAAAATGGGTGGAGGATTTCCTGCTGGCGGAAACCTGGCTGAAAGACCGGCTGCCCGGGGCGGAGATCGCCGCGGCGGGTTTCCGGGACAGTGTGCCGGCCGCCTGCATGTATGCCGCCCTGCGGTCCGGGAAAACCGACCTTTATCTGGAAATGGCGCCGCTGTCTATGGGATATTCGCCGGAAGTGTCACGCCGGTTCGGACAGGGTTTCATCGTGCCGGGCATCCTGACCTGCGGCGACCTGCCCGTGCTGCAGAAAAAAGCCGGCGGAAAAGTCTATTATTTCGGAACAATAAAATAAAAGAAGGAAGGGTAGACATGCTGTATTCAAAAACCGTTTTCACCGCCTCATTTCCCAGCTCTCCAGCCTTATGCCTGGAGCGTAAAACACGGAAGAAATTTACCTTGATAGAGCTCCTCGTGGTGATCGCGATCATTGCGATCCTGGCCGGAATGCTCCTGCCGGCGCTCCAGAAAGCCCGGGCGCAGGCCCATGCGATCAGCTGTCTGAACAACCTGAAACAGAACAGCTACGGCTGGGCGGGTTATCATGAAGAAAACCAGAGCGTGCTGCTGCCGAACTATCTGCCGAAAGGAATGTTCGGCGTATCATACACCTCCAACGGGCTGACGTGGGCGGAATACGGGACCCGTTGGGAAGTGTTCGGAAAATGCACCACTGTCAAGGGGCTCTATAAATCCCAGCCGAACACCACCGGATATGTCCAGAAAACCCTCGTCTGTCCGGCTGCCGAAAAAGTCAAATCGCAAGTCACCTACAACCATTTTCCCATCGTAAAGTCTTACAGTTACAACTGCTATATCAACATCCGCATCCAGCGGGAAGGCACCAACGGAAACGACAAATACCGGAATGTCGGAAAGATCCAGGAAATCACTCTGCCGTCCGCGACCATGGTCATGCTGGATGACTGGAATCCCCTGGTTTCGACCCAGTCTTCCACGATCCGGGACAGTCACGGGCTGAAAGCCTTGAACCTCGCCACATTCCCGAGCGTGGGGCCATACGGCGCGCACAGCAAGAAGGCCAACACCCTGTTCGCGGACGGCCATGCCGCGCCGACCGATACATTCCAGCTGTGCGACAAGAACAACGATTTCAGCAACAGTTTCTCGCTCTGGTATCCGCGTTATGTCACCACCAGTAAAATAATCACGATGAAATTTTAACCGATACGGGAAGGATATGCGATGATAAAGAAAATTTCAGTTCTGCTGCTGGCTTTGGCCGGTATGTTTGCCGGACATGGGATCGATTATGGTTTTACGAAAGACGGCTCCGGTCCGTACGGGATCTGGAGCAAGTCGCTGGCCAAAGCTCCGGCGGCAGTGGAACTGCAGGAAAAAGCCGGCGTCAACGGCAGCAATGCCCTGGTGATCGCGGACGTCGGCAAAAAGGGGTTCAAGATCGCGGCGGATGACATTTACCTGGTCCCGGGCAGAAAATACCGCTTCGGCGGCTGGGTCAGAACCGAAAACCTGAAAGCCCGCCGGATCCGTTTTGTGATCCACAACCGCAACTGGCAGCGCGACCTGTCGACCCGGGTCCTGCCCGCCGACACCAAAGGGAAATGGGTCAAAATCGAAGAAACCGGCGTGATGATCCCCAGCAGCGGGCTTTATACCTTCTGTCTGCACGTGGACAAGCCCGCCGGCGGAAAACTGGAAATTTCCTCGCCCTATGTGGAAGAGATCAAACCCGCGGACCTGCTGCCGGTGCAGAGTTATTCCTTTACGGCGAAAACCGATCCGGAGCATAAAACCGGCGCCGATCCCGGCTTCCGGAAACTGACCGACGGCATCACCGTGACCGATCAGGTGGCGGTCAAATACCAGGGCGGCAAAGGGGTCACCTGGCGGCATAAGTTGAACGGCGGCAAAGGTCCGGTGATCACGTTCAACTTTGCCTCGCCGGTGAAAATCGACAAGGTCCATGTGCATTATTTCCGCTGGAAACGCAGCTACGGGATCAAGGAGATCCGGGTGGTCGGCGTCGAGGGTGACAAGCGGCTGCTGCTCGGCAATCTGGTGCTCAACCATCCGTTTGAAAAACCGGCTGCCGATCCGTTTCATTCCGTGGCGGAAATCGTTTCGGCATCCGATCAGAAATTCAGCACGGTGGAAGTCCACTTCAAGCCCACCGGCGGCTGGATCACGCTGAATGAAGTCGAATTTTTCGGCAAAGCGGATCCGGCGGCCGCCCCGGCCCCGGGCAAGAAAGCTTCAGTTTCCGCGGGGGAGCATCCGCTGGCGGCCGAACTGACCTCGCAGCCTGCAGCAGGATTGAAACTGTCCAAAAAACAGGGGATGATCGTTCTTGAAAACGATCAGGTGATCTATGTGCTGGATCCCGGTTACACCGGCAGCGTGAATTTCGCCTGGGACCGGGAAAGCAAAAGCAATCAGGCCGTCTATGCAAAACCCAAAAGCGGCTTCGGTCCGATGTTCTGCGACCGGCTTTATCCCGGCAACTACGATATCCGCGACATGTACCGCTATCTGCCTTATCAGGCGGAGATCCTGGCGGACGGACCGGACAAAAAACAGGTCCGCCTTTCCGGATCCGGACGCAACGGTTTTTTCCGCAATGTCAAGATGGTGAAAACCTACACGCTGTATGCGGACTCGCCTGTCCTGCATGTGGATCAGGCCATTCAGAACGGCCAGGAAAACGTGATCCCGCTCCGCTACGGCTACTGGATGTGCGGCGGTTCGCAGAGTCCCAACGGCTGCCGCCTGGTCATTCCGGCCGCGGCCTCGGTCGATGTCTATAATTACGTCCGCCAGCTCAGTGTTCGGGAAGCGTCCTCCGGCTGGATGGCCGCCATGGACGGCAAATCGGACAGCGCCCTGGCGCTGCTGATGCCTTATGACCTGCTCAGCGAATTCTATTTCTGGCGGGAAAACAATTTTATCGGGACGATGGAATTCAAGCTGGGGGTCTATCCGGTCAAGGCGGGCGATGAACTGCGTTTCAAGACCGCCCTGGTTCCGTTCAGCCGGATCGGCATTCCGGCGAAAGTCACCGAGACCGCCGCTTTGAGCTTCGGCGATCCGCTGAAAGCTCCCGAACTGAAAATGCAGCTCTTCGATCCGCGCGGCGGCACGCTCCGGCTGTCCGCCGGATTCATGAACAAAGGAAAAGTCTCTTTCGAAACTCTGTTTGACAAGCCGGTCGCAGCCGGGACAAAACGGTTTCAGTGCGCTTATGAACTACCCAAGGGAAAAGGGACGCTCGTGCTGAAAGCCGAACTGCTCCGGAACGGGACTCCGGTCATGTTCGCGGAAACTTCGTGCATCATCGGAAAAGCCAGCGGCGTCTGGAAACTCACCCCCGACTGCGAACGCAAGCCGGACATCAATGCCGGTCAGGCCAAGGCGAATCTGGATTTCCATTCGCTCACGGTGGAGACTCCGCATGTCAAATGGGGCAAGCCCTATGCCGGAGGACGCCCGAAAGTGCTGGCGGTGAACTTCGGCAACGGCGGCATCCGCGAAATGATCGAACTGGCCCAACGGTTCGATATCGACCTCACCACCAATTTCACCTCCGGCATGTGGGCACTTTCCGGACACGTGATGAGCCTGAGCGTGAAGGACTGCGTCAGCCAGCTCGGAGACAAACTGAAAAAACGCTATGATGTGATCGTCGTGGCGGGCCTGCTCTGGAAATATCTCCCCGAAAACATCAGTTCCGCCCTGCTGGAACAGGTCTCCGCCGGAACCGGACTGGTCGTGATCTCTCCCGAGGGATATCCCAAACAGTTGCAGACATTGTTCAGCAAAGCCAGAAAAGGCAGCCGGAAAGCCGTGCGCTGGCAGACTGCCGGCGGAAACACCTTCTTCACCGGGATCCCGCTCGATATCCTGCCGCCGACCCGGGTCAATCCTTATCAGATCAGGAACGGTGAACTGCTGGCGTCCGCGGAAAAAATGCCGCTGGCGGCCCGCTTCCAATACGGCAAGGGAAAGGTTTTCCTGACGACTTATCTTGACAAGCTTCCGATCAGCAGCCGGAACAGCACCTTCTTCCTGCCCTTCCTGCATCATGACGATCCGCATCTGACCTGGCATTATTACGAATACCATTACGGCATGCTCGCCAGGATGATCTATTCCGCTGCCGGCAAAGACGCGGGCGTGGAAGTCACGCAGATCAGTGCGAAACCGAACCTCCTGACCCTCGAGGTCAGCGGACCGTCCGGCGAAGCGGAGATCACCGTGACCCTCCGGGATAAATTCTCCCGGGCCGTGGGGACCGTCAAACAGAAGATCGGGCTGACCCCGGCAAAGAAGCAGGTCACGGTCGCGCTCCCGGATGCCGTTATGAGCGGACTGCATTTTGCCGACACGGTCATCGCCGTCGCCAAGGGGAAAGCCTGGTGGGGAACCGCTTATTTTGACAACCGCGCGCCGGGCAGTTTTGCCGAAGTGAAACTCCCCGACCGCATTTTCCGTCAGGAGGAAAAAATCGCGCCGGAAATCAAACTCAACGGTTCCGGCGAAGTGACCGCGAAACTGTATGACAATTACGGCAATGTTTTCGCACAGGAAACCGGATCCGCTCCGGCCCTGCCGCTGACGGACTGCCTTTCCCCGGCCTGCAAACTGGAACTCACCTTACGGAAAGACGGCCGGGAGATCGACCGTTTCGTCAAAGACATCAATATCTGGAGAAAACCCGATCCGCGGTTCTTCCTGATCGCCCAGGGGTGGCCGGGAGTCCGTGAAAAAACACCGCTGTATCTGACCGACTTCTACACCGGCCTGCTGCACCGGCATTACGGAATCAACTGCACCAGCGGAAGCTGGAGTTCCTGGGATACCGATTATGTCGCCGGCTCCTACCGCCGCAATGACGTACTGATCTTCAGCCGGGAAACGGGCGGCGGAACGGGCGGCAAATATCCGTTCAACCGCAACCTGAAAAAGCCGACGAAATTCGAACTGATCCGGAAGCCGTGCCTGAGCGATCCGGCCGTGCTCGAAAGGATCCGCTCCGGACCGGCGCGGAACCGTGACAGCGCCCCGGGGAAATACGGCAACATCCTTGCCGCCGGCGCGGACGAAGCCAATATGTTCGGCGGCTGGGACGGCTGTTTCTCGCCGCACTGCATGAAGGCGATCCGCATCTGGCTGCGTCAGGTTTACGGTTCGCTCGACAAACTCAACGCCTCCTGGAAGACCGATTTCAAAACTTGGGATGAAGTGATTCCGATGACCGAAGCCGAAGTCCGGAACCACGGCAGTTATGCCCCTTGGGTGGACCACCGCACGTTCAACGACATCCAGCGCGCCGCCGCGATCGGCATCCAGACCGCGTCCATCGAAAAACATACCGGGCTGTGGCTCTCGCTTTCCGGCACCTCCAACACCAATCCCTGGAACGCCTGGGATTATTACCGGATCATGCCTCACATGAAAGCGCTGGCGGGGTATTTCGGCGAACAGACGATCCAGCATCGTTCCTTCGCCAAGTCCAAGCTGTTTTCGATGCCGTGGATCGGCTATGACACCCCGTATGATGAACACAACATGAGCATCATCCGCTCCCTGATGAACGGCGTTTCCGGACTGAATATCTACGGCACGTTCTACATCGGTCCGGACTGGGACATCCCGCCCCGCGGAGTCCAGCTGAAAAAGGTCCTCGCCCGTTATCTCGACGGCCGGGCCGACGCGGTCATGCAGTTCGATCCGATGGTGTATCCGGTTGCGTTCCATTATACGCCGGCCTCAATCAAGGTGAATTACCTGGAAGGAAAGAACGACATCCGGGTCAGTTCCACTTCCGGGTTCCGGAACATCCTGAATGACTGCGCGCTCAATTACAATTATCTGGCCTACGGCGAGATCGAACAGGGACAATTCGGCAAATACAGGATCGTCTTCCTGCCGATGTCTTCGGCGCTTTCCGATGCGGAAGTCAGAAACCTGAAGACATTCGTCAAAAACGGCGGCATCCTGATCGCCGACCTGGGCGCCGGTCATTTCGACGATCACGGCGTCCGGCGGCCCGACCGGAAAGACCTGCTCGAAATCTTCGGTCTGGCCAGCTTCGGCAAAATCCGGAAAACCAAAGCCGTCCTGCAGGAAAAAGGTCCGGACCTGAAAGGGATCAGTCTGCCCGTGGAGAATGCGGAGATCGGCCTCCGGGCGGACAAAGCCCAGGCCAAAGCCCGGGTGACCGGCGATTTCGGCAGCATGGACGCGGTATATGTCCATTCCTTCGGCAAAGGCAAGGCCGTCTATCTGGCCGCCGATATCTCCAGCACGATCGGCAATCAGGGCGCGCTCCGCTACACCGGAAAACATGCCGTCAACACCAGGATCCTGGAAGACTTTTTCCGCCGGATCTTTGCCGATGCCGGCATCACGCCGCTGATCCAGGCTCCGACCCTGCGGTCCACCGAGCTGCTGGTCCGGGAACGGAACGGCGCTTATATCGCCGGATTCGTCCGGGATATCGACCAGACCCGCAACACGGAAACCGCTCCCAGCAGACACACGATCAGCACCGCCCGCAAGTTCCATGTCTGGGATCTGCTGGAACGGCGCTATCTCGGATACGGCGACCGTTTCCTGTATGAGTTCGGTCCCGTGACCCAGAGCATCTGGGTCCTGCTCCCGTACAAGCCCGAAGCCCTGACCGCCAGGGCCGCCGTAAAGGACCGCTCCTGGAAAGTCACGCTGACGTTCAAGGCGGATACGGACCGCTTCACCCGTCACATCCTCAATCTCCGCCTCAAAGACCGGAACGGCCGTATCAACGGCGCGTATCCGCGCAAAGTCATCATGGATGACGGCAAATGCGAAATCCGGATCAAGCTGCCGCTGAACCATCCGGCGGACGGCTGGACCCTGGAAGCCGAGGATGTGCTCACCCAATGCAAAACGGAAATCGAACTGAAATAATCAAGGGAAAGAGCAGATCATGCAGATTTCCAGCCAGGCCGGAGAAAATAAAAATGAATGAACCGCTGTTTCACAAGACGGAAAAAAGATTCGATGCCGCCGATCTGCCGGAAGTGATCGTCGAAGCCGAACCGGAGCTCGCCGATTTCTACCGTCTGGCGTGGGAACTTGCCTGGGATCATGTTTACGAATCGGACCAGATGCCGTTTTCACCGTATCTTTCCGAAGGATGCGGGGTCAACCGGGTCTGGATCTGGGACAGCTGTTTTATGGGAATGTTCTGCCGTTATGCGCTGAAATCGTTCCCGGGACGCGCCACGCTGGACAATCTGTATGAGCTGATGAACAAACCGGACGCGCCGATCCGTATCCATCACCGCGACAATCCGCCGCTGTTCGCGTGGATCGAATGGATGTATTATCAGATGGATCCCGACCGGAAAAGACTGGCGGAAGTCCTGCCTAAACTGACCGGACATTACGACTTTCTGGAAAAGCTCGATCCGGCTGAACATGCTGCTGATCCCGCTCCGCTGATGACCTGGAAGAAAGAAGCGGAAGGCTACTGCTGGAGCGGCTGTCCCTCCGGTATGGACAACACCCCGCGCGGGCGGGATGATTATGATTCGATCTGGTGGGTGGATGCGCTCGCGCAGCAGGCGCTTGCTGCCCGGTATATCGTCAAAATCGCGCAGGCAGTGGGCGACGAGGCCGCGAAACGGCGTTTCGGGGCGGAATTCGAAAGCAAAAAGGCTCTGCTCCAATCCTATTGGGATGCGGAAACCGGCGCATTCCTGGACCGTTACCGCACTGGACGCGGATTCTGCCGGGTGTTGACTCCCGCATCCCTGTGGCCGGTCTTTGCCGATTGCGCGACACCGGAACAGCGCAAGCGGCAGTTCGAGCTGCTGAACGATCCGTGCAAACTCGGCGGCATCGTCCCGTTCCCGAGCGTGTCGAGGGATGATCCGGCTTTCTCTCCGCAAGGCGCCTATTGGCGCGGCGCGGTCTGGCTGCCGACCGCCTACATGGGGATCAAGGCGCTGGAACAGTATGGCGAATACAGGCAGGCGGCGGAACTTTCCATGAAACTGCTCCGTCACATGGTGCGGACCTGGAAGGAATTCGATCCGCACACGATCTGGGAATGTTATTCGCCGACGGAAGCGAAGCCTGCGAGCGGCAAGCGGAATCCGGTCGTGCGCAAAGATTTCTGCGGCTGGTCCGCGCTGGGGCCGATCTCGCTGCTGATTGAAAATCTCATCGGCGTCAGCGGGTTCGATTCGGATGCGCGTAGCCTGACCTGGAATCCGGGCGTACCCGAAGGACGGCTCGGTATCCGCAACCTCAATTTCTGCGGCGGACGGGTCGATCTGGTCCGGGAAAACGGGATGCTCCGGATCGGCTGCGATTTCCCGATGACGGTATATTTCAAACAACACAAACTCGAATGTAAAATCGGGGAAAATATTTTTCCCGTTCCGGTCTGAGATGTTTTTCTGCAAGAAATACAAAAATAAAATCCAACGAAAGGAGAAAACGAAAATGAATCTGAAAAAAACACGCGGGATCGTCTATTTCACGCTGATAGAGCTCCTCGTGGTGATCGCCATCATCGCGATCCTGGCGGCGCTGCTGCTGCCGGCTCTCAACAAGGCCAAGGCAAAAGCCAAAGCCATGAGCTGTGTGGCAAACCTGAAACAGATGATGTCCGTGTTTCAGATGTATGCCGATGACAACAAGGGAATGATCCCGGATTATTACCATCATGACTATCCCTGGATCTATGTGCTGGGCGGATACCAGAATGTGAACAACTGGGACAAACTGCCTGCATGGCGCAATGCGGCCTCCTGTCCCACCGTGCCGTATAAGAAATTTGCCACCAGCGTACCCTACCGCTACCGTCACGCAACGACCTACGGGATGCTGATCGAAGCCAGCGGCCGCTATATGAAATTCGATACGGGCAAGCCCCTGCTTTACAACGGCGTGTGGGGGTATGGCAACCGCGATGTCTATTATAAACTGGCGGCTTCCAGCCGGCCGATCCTGTGCGACACGATGAAGGGCGCTTATCTGACCACCTACCGGGAATTCAGCCAGACTTCCGCATGCTATACCAACGGGACGAGCAGCGACAGCCATCTCCACACCCGGCATGACAAGAAAGGCAATTTCGGCTTCTGGGACGGTCACGCCGGGCCGAAAACGGCTCAGGAAATGCATCAGGAAAAGATCATCAAATATTCATACACCCAGGCTGGCGCGCTGCTCAATCTCGGCGCCTATCCGCAATGAAAAAGGAGTAATGACTTATGAAAAAACTGTTTCTGCTTTCCTTGTGCACACTGGGCCTCACGGCCGCGGAACCGGTCAAAGTCGCTCCGGAAAATGTGCTCTTCCTTTCCCATTACGATCAAAGTACGGAACCCGCCGCGGGCAATCTGGAAAACGCCCAATGTCCCGCCCGGATCACCTCCGGTTCGGCCGGATTCCCGTTCACCGGCGGCTCCAAACAGGAAGCGCTGGACCTGAACGGCTACGGCAAATATCATCTGCTGCCTTCCAAAGGCAATTTCGATCCGCTCAAGGGAACCATCCAGATGTGGATCCTGCCGAAATGGTCGCTGGCGGGCGAGGCGCACAGCGTGTTCTTCCAGTTCGTGCCGACGCCGGAAAAGCGGAACCAGCTGAACTGGCGGCAGTTCCATTTCCAGAAACGGCCGAAAAAAATGGTCTTCACCTGTTGGGGAAACAACAAAAAGGAAACACCTATCGTTTCCGCGCGCAGCGACGGCTGGATCCAGCTCGCGGTCACCTGGGACTGGAGCGGCAAACAGGCAAAACGCTGTTTCTATGTCAACGGCGAACTGACCGATGAGGTCAAGCTGAACAAGAATTTATGGAAGATCACCATGCCCGGCGAGATCATGATCGGAGCGCCCCGCGGCTGGAACGCCAAATCCCTGATCGATGAAGTGCGCATCCTGGACTATCCGCTGACCGCGGCGGAGATCAAACAGGATTTCCAGGCGAACATGGAAGGCAAACCGTTCCCGTCACCGCATTCGGCGGCGGACGGCAAAGTGACTTACACTCCGGAAGCCCCGCCGGTCAGCAGCAGTTCCGCTTCCGTCAAAACCGATTCGCCCGTGACCTTCAAGGCCATCGCGATCAAAAAAGATTTCAAGCTGGACGGTAATCTGGACAAGGCGGTCTGGAAACAGGCGCCGGTAATCACCGGTCTGCTCCCAGTCAAAAACAAGGGCAAGTCCATGAAAAACCGCACGGAGATCCGGCTGCTCTATTCGCCCAAGGCGCTGTATCTCGGCGTGAAATGCTTTCAGGACATGTCCCATCTGACCGCCCAGTTCGACCAGGATGAACTGGCCGTCTGGAACGACGACAATATCGATTGTTTCTTCGACATTGCCGGAAAAGGCGCCGGCTTCTATCAGTTCTGCGTCAATGCGCTCGGCAGCACCACGGATCTGAAGGACGGCAAAAGAAAATACCTGGCCAAGGGCCGGATCACGAAAGCGCGCCGTCTGGACGACCGCTGGGAGATCGAAATGAAGATCCCGTTCGAGGCTTTCAACATGATGCGCCCGTTCTCGGGTGACTACATCGGATTCCGGCTGTGCCGCTCGGTCAAGTATCCGCATGATGGGGGTTCGATCCCGCAGCTGAAACAGACCGGCAACAACCGCCGGACCTGCATCGGAAAGTTGGTGTTCACGTCCGGCAGTTCGGATTCCGCTGTCACGCTGAGCTCGAACACAGCCGCATTCATGCCCGGAGTGAACACGGTTTCCGTCAAGCTGAACAATCGGGGCAAAACCGCCTTCAAGGGAAAACTGCTGGTCCAGGCCCAGAACCGCAGCGGACAGCTGAATCAGCTGCTGGACGTTCCGGTGGAGGTCCCCGCCGGCGCGGATATCTCCAAAGAGCTGAAACTGCCGGTGAAAGACACCCGGATCGCCAAACTGGTGATCTCCGCCATGAATGAATCCGGCGAGGCGGGACTGCTCCTGCTGCTGCCCGGTTTTGCCTATGCGGCGCCCGGACCGGAAAAGATGTTCCGCGAAGTTACGATGCTGCGGAATTCCATGTCCGCCCTGGCCGAGGCAGAACATCCGGTCTACCGCAATGACTTTGTCAATATGGACGCCGTTCTGGCCCAGCTGACCGCATTCAAGGCGGCGCTCGCTGATGCGCTGGCCAACGGCACGACCGTTTCGGATGAACTCTGCCGGACCACGGCCGCCCACATCGCCGGATTCCGGAAATATCTCGACCGGAACCGGTATCTGGTGTGGCAGACCTCCCCGTGGGAAGTCGGTTCTCCGGATGCCCTGCCGTCCAGACAATGGAAAGCGGACCGGAAACTGGAACTGGAGTTCCGTCAGGCGTCCAATGAACGCGAGGCGGTCTGCCTGATCGTGTCGGGCCTCTTCTGCGGCACCCGGCTCGCGCTGCGGGTCGTCCCGCAATCGGTCCGGCAGGGAAAAACTTTCGTTTCCTGCGACAATTTCGAAGTCTATACCGAGGAATTCGTCAACGATTCCGGCGATGTCATCACTTCGCCGCTGGTCCAGTCGCCGGGCAATTACATCACGGTGGCTCCGGGCAAGGCGGTGCGGGTCTGGATCATGTTCAATTCGCGCGGCGTGAAACCCGGCGATTACCGGACGGAAGTGAAGCTGAAACCCGCCTACGACAAATCGGTCGCCGTGCGGTCGATCCCCGTTTACGTGAAAGTGTGGAATTTCACCCTGCCGGAAACGCATGAATGGCCGCTGCAGTCGTTCATGTGGGGCCCCAACTATTTCAACAATGACGAATGCGAAATGCTCCGGCTGCTCCATTCCTGCCACATGACGCACGGCTGGAGCCGCGGCTTCAACTACATCTGCGGCATGAAGAACGATTCCCAGCGCGCCGACTGGCCGCTCCCCAAAGGGATCAAATTCCGCGAAAATCTCGTCAAACATGCCAACCAGAAATTCTTTGATACCGCCAAGGAACTGAAGATGAAATTCGTCTTCGGCTGGAACCTGCCGATCGACGTCCGCTGGTATCAGCTCATGGCGGAACGTCTGGACAAGATGGGATTCAAGCCCGGCGACTATGTATTCAAGGCGCTGATCGCCGATGAATTCGTCAAGAAGCATATCCCAACCCATGCGGGTATCCGGCAGCAGATCGCCGATCTGCACAAGAACTGGTATTTCCAGGCGGTCTATCTGAGCACCCCTCCCCCGACCGGCGCCACGATCGAGGACATCGAAGCGGCGAAACTGCCGGAATTCTACAAGATCTGGACCATCATCCGCGGTCTGACCAATGATCCGGTCCGCGGCAAGGAAGTGATCCGCCGCCTCAAAGCCAAAGGCTGCGAGGCCTGGAGCTACAGCTGTTCCCGTTATATGGCAAAACAGTCCATCCTGGATTACTACCGGCTGTATGTCTGGGAATGTTATCTGCAGGGACTGGACGGGGTGGCCTGGTGGACGGTGATGAGTCCGCATGGCGACGACGGTTTTTCGCAGGACGACGGCCTCGATGAGGGCGTGGCGCTGCGCGGGATCGACAAGAAACCCGTGCCGACCAAGATGCTGCAGGCCGTCCGCGAAGGTCTCGAAGACGTAGCTTACATGGACCGGCTGAAAAAGGAACTCGCCCGCGTCAAAGCCGCAGGCAAGAGTTTTCCGGAATATGAAAAACTGCTCCAGGACTGCGCGGGAATCAGGAAACGTTCCCGCCAGGCCGAAGTCGACGACTGGCGGCTGAAGGCCGGCGAGGCGATCGACCGGCTGACCCGCGAATGATGCCGGGAAACCGGGACATTCATTGCAGTGTTTTTTTTCAAACCGGTTCTTGACCTTTCGTGCTTGAAGGATTATGTTATCCGGTGACAAGTTACCGTAAATCCCCCTGCATTCGGGATGATCCGGGCAGGAGACGGCATCAAGATGGAGATTGGTCATGAAATTGGATTTCCGCATCGAGTGGGGATATCAGATCCTTTATTCGCGCCGGCACTATCATCCGCAATATATCTGGGACGGGCATCTGGATTGTGAAAGAGGACGGCTTGAGAGTTTGAGCCTTTATCATTATCCCCGCTGCATTTCCGGTCCGGTCAACTGTCCGAGGGAGACCCCGCTGACCGGAAATTCGTGGAGGGAAACCACCCGCCGGGCGCTTTCCGGACTGCACGTGATAGCCGATGCCGAACCGGATGCGGTCTTCCATCTGGCGACCGCCAGCGGCAATTTCGATTTCACCGCGCGGCAGATCGCCGAAGAGGGCCGGATCGTCTTCGACGTCGGTCCGAAATACGGATATTGCCATGTTTCCGTGATCCGCACGGGATTCCTCTGGTTCCGTCCGGCGCCGCGCGAGGGCGAGACCGGACTGGATGCCGAAGAGCTCGGCCTGCCGGTGCACGACTGGGCCCGGATGCGGTCGGCCTGGCTGGAACCGGGCGAGTCCGTGCGTTTTTCCTGCGAACTGACTGGGGACGGCGAACAGATCTTCCATCTGATCGCCATGGGGGCGGACCATTACGATCCGGAGACCGAAAATGTGGTTTGCGACACTTTCCCGATGGTCCTGAAATGCGATGGACGGACCGTCGCCGAATTCAAGCATTATTTCCGCAAACATTATGTCGTGCAGATCCTGGAGGATGTCTGGGCGCGTTTCCAGGCCGCCGCCGGGACGCATGAATTCGAATTGGTCAACACCAATCCGCGTTTTTATCTGCTGATCAACCGGCTCAGTTTCATCCCGTCCCGGATGCAGGCGGAGGAACTCGTGGTGCCGCGCTGGGTGATCGCCGGCGAAAAGGTGTTCGGACGGATCCATCATTCCGGCAAACCGGTTTCCTGTGAGGTGAAATACGCCGGAAAAACCCAGAAAATCGAGCTGAAACCGGGCTGGACCGAATTTCCGTTCACTTTGGATGGAGCCGGACAGGATGTCGAATTCGTCACGGATACCGGACTGCGCGGCACGGTCGCCGAAGTCTGGTCCGTTCCGGCGGAAAAACATCCGCTCATGGTCGGCAGCGACCTGACTTCCGTGCCGCACGACGACAGCGGCGAAATGGAATGGCTGCTGGATTATATGAACCGCACGCGGCTGGGCAATCTGATCGTGATCCGCAGCCATCTTTTTCATGATTACGCCGGCAAACAGAAACGGGACCCGGATGATGCGCTGCTGGAAAAATGGGGAAAATACTGTCTGGAACACCGCATCTATGTGGAGGCGGCCACGGATTACGAAAGCGGGACACTCGCGAAAGCGGCGGGGGAGATGATGCACGCCGCGGGCAAGCACGAACTGACCGGCCGGCTCTATGCTTTCGACCCCGATCATGAACTGCGTCCCGAAAGCATGCGGGAAGCCGCGGAAAATTATGTCGCGTTCCTGCGTGAAAAAACCGATCAGATGCACCGTTCCGTGCAGCGGGTCGGTCTGGGCGACGCGTCCGGCGGACAGCGTTACTGCTATCAGGGCGGAGTCGATTACATCCGGGCGGAAACCATGGTGCCCAATACCATGCACCTGTGTTCGCTGGCGCGCACGGCCAGCGAGGCGATGTCCGACGGCACCTGGGGCGTCCATATCGCCACCCAGCATGCCATGCAGCCGTATTTCATGAACCAGCTCGGACTCTTCTTCCTCTCGCTCTATCAGAGCTGGATGATGGGCGCCAATATGTTCTACGAGGAGGACAGCCTGTTCGTGATGTGGAAAGAGGAACGCCAGTGCTGGGATGATGCCCTGACGCGCGGCAAGCGGAATATGCTCCGGGACTTCTATCATTTCATCATGACGCATCCGCGGCAGGGACATTCCTGCCGTCCGATCGCCTTCCTGGAAGGGCGTTACGCCGCGCCGTTCAACGGGTTCGTCTGCGGCGGCAACCAGGATCCGCATTATTCGGTCTGGGGCCAGTTCGGACGCGATCTGCCGGAATGGGGTCACGCCCAGCCGGAGAAATGCCGCCAGCTGCTGGATGTGCTGATGCCGGGCTGTCTGACCCATCCCCTGCGCCAGAAATATGACAAACAGCGGCACTTTTTCGCCGGAACGCCGTTCGGAGATTTCGACGAAGTCCCGGTCGAAGCCGATGCGGAATTTTTCCATCGCTATAAACTTCTGTTCAACCTCGGCTGGAACACGCTCATTCCGGAAGATTACGGAAAACTGTGCGGTTTTGTCCGAGAAGGCGGCACCCTTTTCACGGGTCTGCCGCAGTTCGGCACACAGGAAAAACGCGATTTCTCCGATTTCCGGCTGTTCCGCGGCGGCGACCTTTCGGAATTGTGCGGGATCAAAGTATTCGGTCCGGCCGGCCATGAATTCAGCGGACAGTGGAACTGCGCTTCGCGGCAGTCGGTCTCCGAGGTCGAATTGAGCGCGATGCCGAGCGATGATCCGGGCGAGGACGGTCCGTGCCGTCTGGCATCCGTGGAGATGACCGGGGCGGAAGTCGTCGCCTGGGATGCGGTCAGTGCGCTGCCGCTGCTGACCTGCTACCGTTACGGCAAGGGCAAGGTGTATGTCATCACCGCATGGGCGTATCCCGGACACGAAGCCCTGCAGAAATTCTCCGCCGCCTGGATCGGCAAACTGGCCCGTGAACACCGCGGCGAATGGTTCGTGGACGATCCTTCCGGCGAAGTGTTCTGGAGTGTGCGCCGTTTCGACGATCCCCGCTGCGGACAGCTTTTCATGCTCAACACCGACTGGACGCAGCCGGGCAACCGCAAAAAAGTCGCCGTCCATGCCGGCGGGCTGACTTTCGATTACGAAGTGACCGAACGCATCCCCGCGATGCTGACCGCGGCCGGCGGCAATATCCTCGAGACCGCGCCTGAGAATTATCTGGAATACCGCGGGACACACGGGAATACGGCGGAATTCAGTCTGCATTCCTGCGGGAAAGCGACGGTGACCATCCGTTCGGCGGCGGGAACACGGGAAATTGAACTGAAAACGGCTCCCGGCGGCGCAGTCTTCACCGTCGAACTGCAGTAATTTGCCTCAGTGGCCGTTGCACCAGTTCTGGATCTCGCGCAGGAAATACGGCAGGACAGTGTGGATCTTCACCTGTCCGATGCCTTTGATATCCAGCGCGTCCTGCACACACATCGGCCGCTGTTTCGCCAGCTCGCGCAGCACCTTGTCGCCGAAGATCATGAACGGCGGACAATGCCGCTGTTCCGCCAGCTGCATGCGGAGCTGACGCAGACGGTCGAAAAGGATGTCTTCTTCCGTCCTGGGACCCGCAGCTTTGCGGAGTTTTTTCTTTTTCGGCTCTTCCGGTTCATCCGGTTCTTCGCCGCGGTCGCGGGCGAACGGAGGAAGGGATAATTTCAATTCGCCAGGGGACGCCAGGAAATCTTCGCCACTGGAGGAAACGCCGAGACAGGGATATTCGGGATTGCCGCAGCGTTCCAGCAAACCTTTCGCTTCAAGTTCCTTCATGATCGTCAGGATCACATTCTGCTTGAACTGTTTGAGCGAACCGAACGGGGGATGGCTGGTGAAGCCGCGGCTGACCAGGTCGGCGCTGCGGGCGCCGCAGAGGATCTGGCTGAGGCGGCCGCGGCCCATGCGTCCGTTGTAAAAGCGGACGCCGTCCAGCAGGAGCCAGACCACGCGGCGTTCGGCGTCGGAAAGAGTCCGGCTCATGGACTCCGCCTTTTCGCAGCGGTCGCAGTTGCCGCACTGCCAGGAATTGACTTCCTCACCGAAATAGGAGATCAGGAACGCCTGCCGGCATTCGCGCGTCTTTGCATAGGAGATCACATCTTCCAGCCGCTGCATTTCCAGTTCGCGTTTGTAGTCGAGCGCGTCGAAATCGATGTCGTCGAGGGTCGGGACATCCGGCCGCAGGACGAGCGTGGAACGTCCGCGGTAGCGTTCGGCACATTCGAAGACCGAACCGTCCAGATTGGCGATCACGCGTTTGATCTGGTCGAGCGTCAATCCGGTCGCGGCGGAAAGTTCCGGCAGTTCCCAGGTCTTCATGGCCGAGGCGTTCTTTCCGGCGAACCGGATGAACCGGCAGACGAAGATCGAACGCAGGGTCTTCTGTTCGCCGTGTTCCCTGAGCATGTCCTTGAGCGGCGGCGCGACTTTGAAAGTCAGCGTATCGCGGGCGGAATAGACCCGGTCGACATAGCCGTTCTGTTCCAGGATGCTCAAGGCGGCGCCGACCTGCTGGGAGGATTTGAGGTCCGGGATCATTCCGGCCAGCTGTTCGAGCGTGAGATCCAGCTGCGTGTTCTGCTGTTTTTTCACCTCACGGAGAAGGGTTTTCCAGACTTTCACGACCGTTTCTTCAGCGGGATTGTTCATGTCGATCAGGAATTCCTGCACGAATTTGTCGGCGAAGGAATAGAGGAGGATGCACTCGGCGTTTTCGCCGTCGCGGCCCGCCCTGCCCGCTTCCTGATAATAGGCCTCGATCGAGCCGGGGATGTTGAAATGGATCACGCGTCGGACATCGGGCCGGTCGATCCCCATGCCGAACGCATTGGTGGCCGCCAGCACGGGCGCGGGCTCGTTCATGAACTTGTCCTGGGCCTCGGCACGGTCTTCGTCCCGCATGCCGGCATGGTAGGCGATACAGCCGAATTCATCGCGGAGCAGATCCACATTTTTCCGGGTGGAAGCGTAGATGATGGTCGGGACTTTTTCCTTTTTCAGCAGCTTGCCGATGATGCGCAATTTGTCCTCGTTGCCGCCTGCCTCGACCACGGAAAACGCCAGGTTCGGCCGTTTGAACCCGGCCACGATCAGGTCCATGTCCGGACGGCGCAGCTGGGTCACGATATCTTCGCGCACCTTTTCGGTGGCGGTGGCGGTAAAGGCGCAGACCTGCCTGATCCCGAGCGTTTCGATGTATTCGCCCAGACGCAGATAGGACGGCCGGAAATCGTGTCCCCACTGGCTGATGCAGTGCGCCTCGTCCACGATCAGAGCCCGCGGTGGATACGACCGGATGAAATTCGAGAACATCGAAGTCTGGAACCGTTCCGGCGCGGCATAAATCAGTTTGACCCGCCCGGCGGCAGTGTCGGTCAGGATCTGCTGCTGCGCGGGATACGGCACGGCGGAATTGAGGCAGGCCGCGGGAATGTTTTTCTCCTGCAGGGAATCCACCTGGTCCTTCATCAGAGAAATCAGCGGGGAAACGATGATGCCGTAACCTTCGGAAATCAGCAGCGGCAGCTGGTAGCAGAGCGATTTGCCCGCCCCGGTCGGCATGATCACGCAGATATCCCGGCCTTCCAGCACGTGCTGGACGATCTCCTCCTGATTGTCCAGGAAAGCGTCGAATCCGAAATATTTTTTCAGCGCACTGTTCAGTTGATTTTCCATATCGGATGATCTGCCGGAAAACTCAGTTCCTCATGAAAAGATTGTAGCGGTACCGGATGATCTTTTCCTCGCCGGAACCCAGCTTGATGTCCCAGGTCAGACGGGCACGCGGATTCACCGAGCCGGAACGGTCGAGCACCGTCTCCTTCGGGGCATCCTCCGCGGACACCAGCGCACCGGAATAATCGAGTTCGATCAGTATGCGGGCGGTCTGTTTCCGGTAGTTTTTCAGCCGGATCTCGCCCTGGACATCGGTCACGCGGTAGCGCCAGGGTCCCAGCCAGCCGACGATGACCTTCCCCGCCCGGTTGCGTTCCAGCGAAGTAAAGGTTTTTTCAGCGCGTTCGAGACTCTGCGCCGGCACCTCGTATTCGAGGATCTTTCCGGTCACGGAAAGCGCCCGGGTGATCTCCACCGTGGCGGTCTGTTTCGGGTTCACCCACGGGATTCTGACCTGCGCCAGCACCACGCCGCCGTCCTGGATCTCCAGCGGACTGGTCGTGATCGGCACCTCGAACGGGTTTTTGAACCGCAGAGCATCCATCGGCACCGAGGCCGGCCCGCCGACGGCATAACCGTTGTCCGCCTGACGTTTCGCCGGGATCTTCCAGTAGACCAGCCGTTCGTATGAGGTTTCAGCGCTGGACAGCACGCGGTGGCAGACTTCGCCTTTCTTCAAGGTGAAATCCTTGATCGGCAGCAGGGAAATGTCTTCGGTTTCCTCGGTGCCGGAAACGCCGAACGAAGCGGATTCCATGGCCATGGAATCGGCGGCGTAATTCGCCTTGCGGTGATAGCGCGGCGCATTGACGTTCGACATCACGCTCTGATTGGCGAACTGGTTGGAGAACTCATACCTTACCGTCGGCACTGTCGTCGGCTGGACCATCGCCATCGGACTGTTCTGATTCAGGTTGATGAAATTCGCATAGCCGCTCGCCAGAAACAGCGTCACTTTGTTCAGATCGTCCAGATTGTTGATGATCTCCGCGTCCTGCGAGATCGTCATGCCGGAGGCATTCTTCAGCTCGATCCGGTAGGCGCTCTGCCAGGAAAGTCCCTGCGAAAGGTAATCGATTTCCACCGGACGTTTCGCCGGTTTGGACAACGTGAACAGCCACGCGGGACGGAGGTCGAATTTTTCCGGCAGGTTCACCGGTTTCGGCACTTCCGGGGCCCGCACGCCGATGATCCGGCCCCGCTGGACCATTTCCATGCTGCCGTCGTTCCGTTTGATCCAGACGACGGTTTCATTCATCGGCAGCGGCCGCCTCGGCTGCAGCTTCTCCGGCTTCGGATCGGGATCCCAGACCACGCCGGAAATCTCCTGCGCCGGACCGTTCCCGTTGGACAGGATCAGCGTAACGGTTTTCCCCGCGAAAGTCTTGGTGATGTTTTCCAGCGGGTATTTGCCCGGAATGAGTTTTTTGACATTTTTCCGGACCACGGACACGACCGGTCCGGTGAACCACAGCGAGCCCTGGAGCGGGACCAGATCACAGGCCAGCTGGAATTCGGTTTCCCTGCCGGGATCGGCCGTGCGGCGGACCGCCGATACGCCGTTCTTGAAGATCATCGCGCCAGTAACCGGAGCCTTGATTTCCGCCGCGGAAATTGCCAGCGCCGCCAGAAGACCGGGCATCCAGAATAAATTTTTCATTCCTATCCTCCATTGACTTGTTTTGTTTCCATCAATATATTCCCGAAAACCGGGATGTCAAGACGGTAAACCAAATAAATCTCCAGCTCATCAACGGCCCCGTTTGAGCTGGGACGGGGATTTTCCGCAGCGTTCACGGACAAAACTGCTCAGATGCGACTGGTTCTTCAAGCCGGTTTAAAAAGCGATCTCCTTGAGGGAAAGGTCGCTGTAGGCCAGCAGGGACAAAATCTTTCGCAAGCGCATCTGGATCCGGTATTCGCCGGGGGAAATATTGTAACGGGCAGCGAAATCCTCCCGGAGCCGGTCGCGGTTCAAGCCCAGACGGCGGCAATGTTCCATGATGGAGTATTGCCACCGGGTATCTTCCGCCAGACGCCGCCGGAACAGTTCAACCGGATCATCCGCCTGATCCGGGACCTGCAGGAACCGCTGCATGATCTGCAGGACCGTCAGCTCGGCTTCCAGCATATTCTGCGGCAGCGCACTCTGATGCAGCCGGCACAGCGTCCCGAAAGTCTGGCGGAAAGCGGAACATTCCGTTTCATTCAAGGGGATCCGCCGCGGGACCGGCAGCGCATTCCCGTTGTAATTCCAGTAGATCCGGTGATCGTCCGGGTGAAATTCCAGTGCCGGAAAGACCATGATGACCACCCAGTTTTCCCGGCTGGAATCGAATTCGAATTCCGAACGGAATCCCGGCGTGGCAAGCGAAAGGTGCGGGATCATCTCATCCCTGGCCGCATCGAACGTACTGCACAGTGTGCCGTCGGGAAAATAGACCGTGCTCCGGACCGCACCACGGATGCTCAATCCCAGGTGGACCGCCTGGACGGTCTGGGAAGATTTCTGGGCATGGCGGTAAACACCCGCATTCAGGATCTTCGGCAGGATCATTTTCATATTCCTTTTTGCAAATTTATAAATTTTTCGGCATTTTATATAAAAATTACAGCATAATATAGCATGCAATAATGAAAAAACAAGCTACAGTAAGAACCAGTCGAACCAAATCAACACAAGGAGATGTCAAAATGGGAATCAAACTGGGATTGGTCGGACTGGGCAGTTTCGGAACCGTATTTGCGCCGCTTTTCGCCTCGCATCCGCTGGTCGATTCGGTCATTCTGTGCGATGCGGAACCGGACCGGATCGAAAACAACCTGAAAAACCCCGCGGTCGCGGCCAAAACGGTCGGCAAAGTGCTGTCTCTGGACGAGATCTGCAAATCGGACTGCGATGCCGTCGCGGTCATCACGCAGCCGTCGCTGCATGCGCCGCAGTGCATCCAGGTGCTGGAATCGGGCAAATACGTGTATTCCGCCGTGCCGGTGATCTCCCTGCCCGATGACAACGAAATTCTCGACTGGTGCGGCAAAATCATTGACACGGTCAAACGCACCGGCATGGAATACATGCTCGGCGAAACGACGATCTACCGTCCGCAGACCATGTTCTGCCGCCGCATGGCGAAAGAGGGTCTGTTCGGCAATTTCGTCTATGCCGAAGCAGAATACGCGCACGACCTGGATTCGGGCTGCTCGCTCCGGGAAGTCAGTCAGCAGCGGTCCACCGGCAAAATCGGTGAAAAACTGGCGGAATTTTACCGTCCCTACCGGGAACGCGGCTGCAAGAGCCATCCGATGAGCTATCCGACCCATTCGGTCTCCGGCGTGGTGGACGTGATGCGGAGCAAACCCGTCAGCGTTTCCGCGATCGGCTACCGGAATGCCAATGACGACCCCTATTTCAGGAACTATGATTTCAGCAATATCGTGGCGTTCTTCAGAATGGATAACGGCTGTTCCTTCCGGGTGGCGGAAATGCGCGAGATCTCCGCGAATATAGGACTGCAGGGCGAAGATTTCCGCATCTTCGGGACCCGCGGCAGCTATTCCATGAACGAATGGCGGAACAACGGACGCACCGCTCCGACGCCGGAAAAGAAACCCAATGTGCCGACCAGATACACGGATGAACAGATGCGGGATCCGCTGCCGCCGGAAGTTGCCGCGGCTTTCCGGGCCGCGCTGAACATCAAGGATGGCGACAGCGATTTTGTGCCGTCCGGACACGGCGGCTCGCATCCGTATCTGGTGCATGAATTCGTTTCCGCCGTTTATGAAAGACGCCGTCCGAAGATCTCCATCTGGGATGCCGCCACCTACATGGCCATGGGGGCCGCCGCGCACCAGTCCGCGCAGAAAGACGGCGAGATCGTCAAAGTCGCCGATTTCGGCAAAGTCTGGGATTAAAATTCCTGCGTCTGCTTGTAATCGGCACGATAACCTTTGGTCGCTTCCAGGGAAACGATCCCGGCATTATAGAGGTTTTCCATGGATTTTTCCAGGGTGATCATGCCGTCCTTGCCGCTGGTCTCCAGCACGGACTGCAGCTGATGGGTCTTGCCTTCCCGGATCAGGCTCTGCACCGGCGGAGTGCCGATCAGGACCTCAAACGCGGCCGCACGGCCGGTTCCGTCCGCACGGGGCAGCAGCCGCTGGGAGATCACCCCGAGGATCACGCTCGCCAGTTGCTGGCGGATCTGGTTCTGCTGATGGCTCGGGAAGGAATCGACGATCCGGTCGACCGTCTGCGGCGCACTGTTGGTGTGGATGGTCGCGAAAACCAGATGTCCGGTTTCCGCCGCGGTCAGCACGGCGGCAATGGTCTCCACGTCGCGCATCTCCCCGACCATGATCACATCGGGGTCCTGCCGGAGGGCGTATTTGAGCGCCGAGGCGAAACTCAGCGTGTCCGAATGCAGCTCCCGCTGTTCCACTACCGAACATTTGTTGCGGTGGACATATTCGATGGGGTCTTCGATGGTGATGATCTTGGCATTTCGCCGGCTGTTGATCTGGTCGATCAGACAGGCCAGCGTGGTGGATTTCCCGCTGCCGGTCGGACCGGTCACCATGATCAGGCCCTGATGTTTTTCGGTCAGGCCGAGCACCGGCGGAGGCAGTGTAAGGGACTGCGGCGAAGGAATGACGCTGTTCACCACGCGGGCGACCGTGCCCAGCGACCCCCGCTGGAAGAAAGCATTGATACGGAACCGAACCTTGTCCTGTTCATCTGAAGTAAGCTGGACCGACAAGGCAAAATCCAGTTCCCGTTTTTCCTCGAGTTCCACGCGCTGGCGGGGCGAAATGACGCTGTAGAGCAGACGCTGGATATCGACCCCGCTCAGAGGCGGCAGATCGATCGGCCGCAGGATGCCGTTGATCCGCAGCATCGGCGGCGTATTGACGGTCAGATGCAGATCGCTGGCATGGTTATCGAGCGCCATGCGCAGCAGGAACCGCATGTTCACCAGACTGCTGTCCTCCGAATCGAACGATTCCCCGTAGTAATTCCGGAAAGAATCCGTACCGCTTTCCATTCCCTTCAGGAGCAGATCGAATTCATCGGTATTGGTGACGGCCAGGCGGGCGTTTTCCAATGTGATGAGGTCATTCCGGTAGTGCTCGAAGATGGCATGGGCAAACGTGACCATGCCGAGCGCCGCACCGCGCCGGAGCGAATCGTCCAGAAAATTGTAATTGCGGTCGGCGATCGACTTGCGGACCATCGGCGTCCCCAGCAGGATCTCGACCGCAGGAATCATGCGGTCGGAATTTTTCCGCGGGATCAGCCGCTGCGAAAGCACCGCCAGCAGAGCCATCCCCAGATCGATGGCGGCCTGTTCCTGCAGATGCACCGGATACATGTTGATCAGCCGTTCAATGGATTGGATCGTGTCGGAGGTATGGAGAGTGGAAATGACCAGGTGCCCGGTCAGCGAGGCATTCAGCGCCGCCTGCATCGTGTCCAGGTCCCGGATCTCGCCGATCACGATCACATCCGGATTCTCCCGCATGGCGCTCCGCATGGCCTCCCCGAATCCGCCGGAATGCGGACTGACTTCCCGCTGAGAAACCAGTGATTTCACATTCGGATGCAGAAATTCGATCGGGTCTTCGATCGTCAGGATATGTTTCCTCTGCGTCTGGTTGATCCGGTTGATGATCGCACCCAGCGTAGTGGATTTTCCGCTGCCGGTGGAACCGGTGATCAGGATCAGACCTCGCTGTTCTTTGCAGAGAGTCTCCAGCACCGGCGGCAGATTCAGTTCCGTAATGTTCAGCAGATTCCCCGAAAGGATCGGCCGGACCGCCATTGCCGGACCTCCGGCGCTGGTAAAGAAATTCAGCCGGAACCGTTCGCCGGAGGGAAACGACCACGAGGCATCCGCCGTCCCTGCATGCTGATAACCTTTTTCCGCATCCGGACTGAGCACCCGGCAGCGGAAACGGTCGATTTCACCTCCCGGCACCGGTATCCCGTCCGGCGGAAAGACGATATTTCCGCAGATCCGGTAACTCGGAACTTTATCTGCAGTCAGAAACAGATCGGATGCATGGGTTTCCAGTGCATGCAGCAGAATGGATTCTATCAGATCGGCCATTTTTTACCCTCCATGTTGACTTGTCAATGCAGATTTCCCAGTCGGCAGCGGACTGCCGATGCCTGCGGACCGGTCAGATGCCGGTTCTTCAGCTCCTTTTCCAGCCGGAGCCGCAGCTGGTCTTCCCGCTCCGTCCCCTGCAGCAGATCGGCATAACGCATCAGGATCCGGAAATGATCCTCACTGCTCCGTCCGCGGACGTTGGAAAAATACTTTTCCGCGACAGCCGCAGCCAGATCGTCCCGTCCCAGGCTGTCGGTATAGAGATCCATCAGCGTCCGGGTAATCTCCGCGTGTCCGGGATACTTTTCCGCCAGTTCGTTCAGCTGAACTTCCGCTTCGTCGAGATTACCCTGCGCGATCAGAGCGTAAATCGGAGAAAGCGGGGGCGGCGCGGCTTTCAGATATCTTTTCGGATAAAGCAGTCCGAACGTGATCTTTTCCGCCACCGCGGGCAAATACATCCGCACCAGCAGCACCGCCGCGATCGCGGCAAACAGCCAGGCTTTCAGCACATTGAAGATGACCATCAGCTGATTGCCGGCGCTCCCGCACGCAAAAATCTCCCGGAGCATCAGCAGGAAGAAAATCAGGATCAGCAGATTGCCCGCCAGCCGCGGCAGCGTTTCCCGGCAGAACAGTTTCGATCGGTCTTTCCAATCCATGGATCCCTCCTTACACCGGCCGGAAAACCGCCCGCCCGCGGATGAAATCCAGCGAATCCAGCGTCACATACAGGATGTCCCCGCACTTATACTGGACATGGCCGCGGCCGGCCCGGAAACGGCGCGTCCGATGGTTGAACTGGGCATCCCTCCGCCGCAGCTTCTCCGCGGGAACGAATCCGAACATGCCCAGATCCTCGATATTGCAGAGCATCCCCGCCGGAATGATCCGGGCGATGACCGCTTCATAGACCGGAGGCATTTCCGCTTCCGGATCGTCCTGCTGGTGCAGATAATGCAGTTTCAGGCGGTCGTTGGCGGCAAAATACGCGTTGTCATTGCGTTCTTCCAGATGGGAA
>Ga0265298_10001085_pt1 | contig 40057 bp, 29 predicted proteins | sample AusTroGonzalo_MG_3_FD_193486 | JGI IMG/M metagenome (GOLD analysis project Ga0265298, IMG submission 193486) | Bovine rumen microbial communities from tropical cattle in Woodstock, Queensland, Australia - Gonzalo_01 | ecosystem: Host-associated > Mammals > Digestive system > Stomach > Rumen ... | reverse complement strand
TACATCAATCAACATCAATGGAGTGGAAATATAATAAATACAAATAAACTGCATCATCGGTACAGCTGGTAGCCATTTTTCAGAAAAAATAACAACAACAGCTTCTTCAGAAACAACAAGCATTCCAAGCATAACAGGAAACATAACGTAAGAGGTATAACGAACAACCTTACGAATAACCTGCTTTAACTTTATTTTATCATGCTGATATGAGGACACCGTCGGCAGCAAAACATTTGTCATTGCGCCAAAAGAATTCATGGAAACCTGTTCAGGGAGAATCATCGCTTTGTCAACATACCCTAAATCTGCTACAGAATAGTGTTTTCCAATGACTAGGCTATTAACACAATTTTCAACATAATTAATCAAAGATGCGCCTACAACACCAGCGCTAAACCCAAATAAATTCTTAAATTTTTCAGTACTAAAGCGAAATCGAGGTATCCATTTCAATTTTATAAAAAGAAGCAAGGTTATTAAACCTTGCTGCATAAGTCGTTGTATAACTAAAGACCATACACCAAAACCGATATAAGCAAAAAAGATACCTATCACACCAGAGACAATTGCAGCTACAGTGTTGCATTTCATTAAAAGCTTAAATTGCATATTTCTATTAACAAATGCATTTCGTGTAGATGCAAAAGCCTGAATAAAAAGCACTAAACTCATAACTCGAAAAATCGATGTCAACTCTGGTTTTGCATAATAACTAGCAACAAACGGCGCAATAAAAAACAAAACTAGGTACAGAATTGTAGAAATCAACGAACTAATGGCAAAAACGCAGGCGTAATCCCCCTCGTCAACATGCTCCTTTCGAATTAAAGCGGTACCAAAGCCTGAATCAATAAGTATTTCTGAAAGATTAGTAAAAACAACAGTTAAAGCGATCAGCCCATAATCATCTGGAGTTAGCAACCTAGCTAAAACAACAGAAATAACTAACGATATTCCACGACTAGAAAAACGTTCAAGAAATTTCCATATAGTGCCCTTTACAAACTGCTCTCTACCTATTTCCTTCATAAAAAGAAGCTCTCACTTGTATTATTTTACCGATTATATTCCCCATAAATCAAATTATTCTGGAAAACCAAATTGCAATCATTTTCCGTTCCTTTATAAGGCAAATTAGCATAATAAGAAAAGAACAGCAAAAAGACAAACATAATAATTGCATTCACACCCAAACCAAAATCTTTTGGATTATTGGAAGGAAAGTTAAATTCATCATCTTTGGCAATACAAATAAAATTAAGCAACAAGATTATCCACAAAAACCGTGCACTAGCATTAGTCACAAAAAAAGTCGGAATAAAAACAAGCATTGCAATATTTATGTAAAACACATCTTCTACATAAGGATTTCTCACAATCAAATTGCGGCTAACCATCCTATTTTCTCTTTTACACTGATACGCTATAAAAACCATCATTAAATCTATCACCACTAAATACAGAATCCATCTCGGCTCTTGCGATGACACTTCAGGAGTAAACCATTTTAACAACCGATAATTCGATGTAACACTAGAGAGAAGATAATACATTAATCCAGAATAATATGTAACAAAAGCCACAAATAGTACAAACAGAATGCCAAACAAGCTACTCTTTTTAAAGTTTAATTTGCGAAGAAAAAAATATAAAACAAAAAAGATTGATGAATACTGAATTAGAAAAGCCGCAAGAAAGTACATCCAAAATTTTACTTTATTATCTGCAGCGATTATTTCATAAAACGCGAGAACAACTAGAATACCAGCAAATCCACTCCTTATAACTGATACAAAATATAAAAATGGGAACAACATATAAAAGCCAAGAACTTCAGCCTTATTATTTGTATACTTGCTAATTGCTATATATAAAACAAAAACAAATAAGCCTCCAAATAACATTCTAAATTGAATAAAATCCAACCCTATAATATTACATACATACATAAGAGCACTAAATAAAGGCTCAAATTCCGTCCAATAGAGTGGATTCCGTATATTTTGATATATCCAATAATAATTTCCAAAGTCACCATTGTGCGTGTTAAAACCAAAGACAACCCACATCATCACCAACATTAAAAGGGTCAAAACCTTTGATCGTTTTATTAAAATGCCTAAAGCACTTAACACATAATAACTTATTTGTAGAATCATTATATTTCCATTTTTTATCAGTCTAATCCAAACAATCGCTAATTATATCGTTTACCATCTGATTAAAAAAAACATGTTTAAAAAAAACTGATTGAACATTCTCATATGGAGTATCTAAAAAATTCCGAAGGTTATTCAAGTCATCCTTACCTAATATAAATATATTATGAGGATTGTAAAAATCATACTTGACAAGACTAGAATCATCAGTAATTAATTTTACTTTATGAATCAATGATTCCTGAATTCGTAACGTAATTCCCTTCTGAGCGCCATCTAAAAGATGAAGTATAGCTTTACTTTTGCCTATATAATCAAGCACCTTTTCATATGGTAAAAAAGGTTTATGAATTCCATCGTCTTTTTTTTGCCAACCACGCGACCAAGTAATATAAAACATAGTTCTTGCTCCATGGGTTTGCAAATCACTCTCTATTTTGCGAAGATTTTGGAGACGATTCTTATCTTTGCCAATGTAGAAAACATCATAGACAGGAGCTTGTTTACTCACAACCCACTGAGGAAAATACATTCCTCCCTCATATAAATGCATGTTATATCTTTCTGAATCGTCCTTATCGAAGGTCCATAAATCAACCAAAGACCTATCAATCCTATTCGGCGATATCGACGCATTTACTTTATTTGCATAAATAAGAATTAATTTACTTTCAGGATTCTTTTTTAACAACCACTTAATAAAATCTGCTGTCAACAATGGTTCAAACAAAACAATATATTTTATTTTTAAAACAGCATTTTTATTATACCATATACTTTTCCCAGGTAATCTTAACCTAAAAAAAATTTCCCTAATAATTCTAAAAAAAATAGAATTACCGTAATAAGGGTCGCAAACCTGATATCCTAAATTCGCTATATATTTATAAAAAAAACCATGTTTAGGAATTATTATTAGCAAATCACTCTTATCCATACATCGTTTTCTCCGTCAAAAATTTTACTTAAATTCTAATCCACTCACCAAATTTATAGTCCCAATTTTCAGGTGCAAAAGGAACAAAACCACAATGATGGTAGAATGTCATCTCACCGAAATAAATTTTACCATTCACATTATAAAGATCAACTCGTACATGTCTCAGTCCAGCAGACAATTTTTCAGCAAGTAACCTCATTTCTTCAAAATGTTCTGGTTTAGGAGGGAGTATATCTGCATTTTCATGACCATGTTTAAAAGGCAAATGGTTAAAGTTTTCGTCAAAAAAATCAAATTTTACTTTTTTACCAGGAATACCCCTATCTGTCGCAATAAAAAGAGCCTTAACCATTCCATCAAAACAAAAAAACTTGTAATCTTTGAGTCCAACCAAGGAATCATCAACCATAAATTTTTCAACTATAATTCTAGGCTTTACGTCCTTATAGGCCCATTCTCGCCCACTAATGAAACTATCATGTCTTAAACATTTCTTAAAATGAATTTTAGCGGCATCAATATCAAACTTTGATTTATCTCGACAAATAAGCACACTGCCAGAATCATGCGTACACTTTATAACAAACTGATCCGGCAATTTAGAGAAATCAATATCATCAAAACTATCCCACACTCCATAGCATGGAATTAAATACTCTGCTCCAATTTTTTTCTCAACGAACGAACGGACTTCATATTTATCAACTAATTGCGTATAAAGGGGATTCCTGTCATACAGTTTCATCCACTGGAGTTTTTCGTTATATGTTTTAGGATTTTTTAAATCAATTCTTTTGTGGAAAGTCAACCAATACCGAATTTTTATATACAATTCATCCGAAAGTATCGGCGCAATCAGATATACTATTTTTTTGAACAGACTCATACTATCTATTTCCTCAGCAAGCTATCCGAGAGTTTTTTCATCAACCACATCGGAGCAAAATGTAACGTTAACTGACCTACAACAATATAAGCCAAATCAACAATGGAACAATATCCACGTTTGTAGTTTACTAGAGCAACATCAATGTAGCTCTTGCAATATTCCCAACTGCGACGACGTTTGTAATTATCTCTATTTGAGCGGAACAACAACAAAGATTCGTCTAAATTTAGGGCATAACAATCCATATTAAGCATTCTCGCAAACAAATCAAAATCCTGTTTGCGCTTCATCTTACCATAACCACCGCAACGATTTACTTCTGATTTTTTGAACATAACAGTGGGATGGTTAAATGGAGAACGTCGTCTCATAAACTTGCAAATACTGTTATAATCACAAGGAACCTTTCGCGAAGAAACAATGTTTTGCGGATTATCATAGAATTCATCTATACTAGTTCCAGCCAAGCCCAATTTTGGGGTCTTGTCAAACAAGTCTAAAAGCTTTTCACAACGGGATGGAAGGGAGATGTCATCCGCATCCATTCGTGCAACAAGATCATTTCTACAAACCTCGAGTCCCTTATCAAGCGCCCTTCCCAACCCCATATTTTCACTCAATTTAACGACGGTAAATAATTCCGGTTGTTTGGATGCGTATTCTTCAATTACTTTTTGAAGATTTTCCGGCAAAGGCCCATCTTCAACAATGACAAACTGCTCACAAAGTACAGTTTGCTTAAGCATGCTTTCTATAGCGGTAGCCAAGAAAGACGGATCATCTTTCTTGTAAACGGACATTAGCACACTATAAGGTTGAGACATGTTTACTTTTCCGTCCTTTCAATAGCCTCTTGCAGGCTGTATTTCTGATACGGCAGTTTATACACGCTCATTTCTTGGTCATAAGCGAGGTTACCAAAAGCCTTGTTCACGAGGCCGGTCACATGGGCCAGAATCTTGAGCGCCCAGCCAAATCCGGGGATAAGCACGCAGCGCTTGCCGTGGGCTTTTGCGATTGTAGCAATAACATCGCTTGTGTTGCTGTACTGCGGGTTCTGCGGCCAGAAGGTTCCGCGTTCGTCGTTTTCTATCATCAGGCGCACGAATTCCACGAGGTTCCCGATATAGAGCATGCTGCGACAGTTCTCGACTTTCGGGAAAACGGGAAGCTTGCGAGCCAGTTTGCTCAATAGCGGGTAGTTGCCCTTGCTCCCCTTGCCGAAAATCATGGGCGGGCGGAGAATAACCACCTTGAAAGTATCGCAGTCCAGCGGGCGGATGCCGTTTTCGGCCTGAACCTTGCTATCACCATAGCAGTTCGCGGGGTTCACCGGGGTGTCGCACGTAATGATTTTAGACTTGCCAATGGGAGCGCTGTCGCCATACACAATGGCGCTGCTCATGAATATAAACTGCTTGACGCCAGCCTCTTTTGCGCGCTTGGCACAAGCCACGGTGAGGTCGGTATTCACGGCGTAATAGAGTTTGGCGCGTTCTTCGCTGATAGCCCCGTTATCGCTGTGGGCGATTCCCGCAACGTGATAGACAGTATCGTAGCCGCTAAAGTCGAAGGACTTCCAAGCTTCGCCAATCATGTCGAGCGTATCGACCTGATACATGCCTGCAAATTCAGGTTGCGCGAGGTAGGTAGCAAAACTTGTGCCGATGTAGCTGTTAGCGCCGGTGATGAGGATTTTGATCACTTGCCGGCCCCCTGCTGTTTATGCAACTCCCCAGTACCGCCTTCGACGACGCCATCGCTCTTGAGCACACTTGCAAACGTTCCGAAGAAACACTTGCAGTCAAACAAGAAGCTCTGGCGCTTTACGTATTCGCCATCGAGCGCGGCCTTCACAGGAATTTCGAGTTCGTCACGACCGTTGATTTGCGCCCAACCGGTAAGGCCCACGGGTACGTCGTTTGCGCCGTACTTGTCGCGTTCGGCAATCAGGTCGTACTGGTTCCACAGCGCCGGTCGCGGGCCAATAATGCTCATGGAGCCACCAAAAATGTTGAACATCTGCGGGAGTTCGTCGAGGCTCGTCTTACGGAGGAACCCGCCCACGCGAGTAATCCATTTCTTGGGGTCGCTCAGTTCGTGCGTCGGAGCGTCCTTCGGCGTATCGGTGCGCATGGTACGGAACTTGTAGATGTAAAAATGAGTCTTGTGTAGGCCTACACGTTTTTGTTTGAACAGTACAGGGCCCTTGCTGTCAAGTTTGATAGCAATCGCAATAATAAGCATCGGGAACGCAAGCACCAAAATGCCGAAGCCCGAAAGAACGATATCAATAAGACGCTTGAAAAAATGCTTGTACACTAAACAAGATCCTCCAAAACACCTCTCGTGGCCTCCTGAGCTTTTGCAAAAACAGAATTACACGAGACCTTAGTTGACGCAGGAACTACAGCGCCGGACTCAACCACAGCATTGCAGTCAATGTGGCAGAAATCGCCGACCGTCGCATCGTGACGGATGACAGCTCCACTAGCAACAAATGTCGCCTTTCCAAGGACAGCTCCGGTTTGCACGGTAGCATTCGGCTCGACACAACAGCCCTGCTGGAGACGAGCACTCGGACTCACGTAAGCCGTCGGATGGATAAGCGTTGCTGGGGTAATACAGCTGAATTTTAGTTGCTCAACGAGTCGAGCGCGAACCTGCGGATTGCCTATAGCCACAAAACCATAATGGAACTGGGATGCAAACTTTTCGATATCGCGGGCGGTGCCGATAATGGAAGGCTCATCATCATGGATAGCCTCCGGAGCCTTATACAAATCGTCCAAGAACGCAATCTTTCCAAAGCAACCCATGGCCCTAGCAATTTCGAGCGCAAGATGCCCATATTGGCCTGCGCCAATAATCAAAAGGTTGTTGTTCTCTTGCGCCATTTGAGTGTAGCGACCTCCGCTATTCCTGGTCAGACCGGATGTGAAACTAATTATAGCAAATATAAGTAATAATTCTGTAAATTTGTAGGGCAACAGTTCATTAAAGGACTGAAACCTTTTTTCTTTAAATAGGTTCGTTTTTATGAGCAAAAACCGGCCCAAAAGGACCAGTTTTAAGCATTTTTGAACAGTCAGAAGGGGTTATTTGAGGGCGAGAGCTCCCTTTGCATAGAATCTATCGTTTGGCATTCAAAGCATCAAGCCGAGCCTTCGCCTCGGCAATTTGCTCTGGAGGCAAACCCATAGCCTGCATAACGCCTATAGCATCGGCATGGCCCTGGGTTTTACCTTCCGACTTACCTTTTTCCTCACCCTTGAGGAAATTCTCGGCTATGACAGCATCGTACGCATGCATTTCGTCGAACATGAATTGCTCCATAGTTTTTAAAAGTTCAGGATCAGCTTTGCTTACCCGCAAGCGATCCAGCGCATTCTTAAGAAGCGGATCTTCCGATTCGGGGACTTCAAGCGGGCCCCTGGAAATGAGCCGAAGCCAGAAGTCTTCACGGGAGTTCACGCCCTTGCGAAGCTTTAAGAACTTAACCAAATCAACTATAATATATTTATTTTTCGGAAACAGCGACAAGGCCGCCCCCGTCTTTACATCGCGTTGACTATAAAGCATCCATGAGTCCTTGAAAATATCCTTCGGTTCCAAAATCGGGAACCTGCAAAGCCAAATGGAAACTGTTTCAGGAACCTCGTAATAATGGACCTTCTTTTCTTCTTCGGACATGGCGAGAAACTGATCCGATCGATTGTAATCATGCTTGCCACGTATCGTAAGATAGGCATTGTAAAGTTGCATACGGTCTAAGAAGAACGGGTGCTCGCGATTTTGCAATTCGATATTCATGAAGCGGTTGTCACGCGTCGCCACCCACACGTCAAGACGCATAGGCTCATCGCCCGGCATGAACACGTCGATATATTTTTCGAAAGCGTAGCTGAGGTCGACGATTTCATGTTCATGGTCGAGTTCAAGAATGCTGTTCAGCAGGTCCCGAATCGTGTCCTTGTCATCCAGCAAAGCGCGGAACGTCGCCGGATAATACGGGAGCAAAAATTCCACGCCATCTGCATTTTTTACGATGTACGGTTTTGTCGATGAAGAATCTTTCTCTTTTGTCATTTGCATGTCCTTATAACGGCAAGGAAACGTTCCCTACCTATTACATTAACACGCTTTTTTCATCCAAACAATTCCGTAAAATTTCGAAAACATCGTATTCATTACAATTATTCTCCAAAACAACTTATAACGTTTTGTCAAAAAAAAATTTATCCGTCCCATTTTATATTAAATTTTGCATGGTTACGTAACAGGGACTTTATTTTCAAGGTTTGGAATGGATTCGGTGATACAGCACAAGAATTTGCATAGGTCACAAAACTTAGACATCATCAAGGGTATCGGGATTATTCTCGTCGTTCTTGGCCATTGCGGTTGCCCGGCAGAACATTTCATCTACCTTTTCCACATGCCAATATTTTTCATGGCATCGGGCTATGTCCTAAATACCGTTTACAGCGACAATTTGTCCAACGTGTGGACTTTGATCCGTAAGAGGCTCAAGAGTTTGTGGTTGCCGTGCTTTCTATTCAACACGATTTTCCTTTTACTTTCGGGCGTATTCATCAAGTACAATATCTATCCTGAAGACGTAAAGACAGCCCCATCGCTTATTAGCGGGATTTTTTTCAACGCTCTCATGTACATGAAGGGCGGGCCGTTGGCAGGGGCCACTTGGTTCCTCGGGACTCTATTCGAAGTCACTATCATTTATACATTCCTGGATTACATTTTTAAGCGCCTGCACGTCAAATTCAGGGAAATCGTGAACTTCCTTTTCGGTCTTACACTGTTTGTCGTTTCGTTCTACCTGATTGAACAAGACATCCGCATCCACAGCATCGTGGAGCATATCGCGGGGGCATACGTAGTATTTGCCATCGGAGTTCTGCTTAAAAAGCTCTCGTTGAACGCAATTGGTTTTGGATATTGGATTGCGATTTTCTCGGTGACGCTCGCGATACTGCTTGTCTGCAACCAGTACGGTTCCGTAGATTTGAGTGAGAGCGTCTACACGGCCCCGTGGTTTTACTTGTTGTGCGCCATATCCGGATGGTTCCTGATTTATTCCGTTTCTGTCTCGGTGAGCAAGTTTTCGCGTTTAGCAAACATCACTTGCCGCGTAGGGCAACACACGGTCTGCATCATCGGGCTACATTTTTTGGCGTTCAAGATAGTCACCTACCTCCAAATTTGCATTTACGATTTGCCGATTGAAAAGCTCAGCAACTTCCCCTACTTGATTGCGGAGCCGTTCTGGTGGGTGGTTTACACTGTAATTGGCTTGGGCGTTCCACTTTTAGGAAGATTCCTCTTGACATCCGTTCAGAAAAACTGTATATTTGTGCAGTAGTGTAAATTCGCACAGTATTTTTGGAGAATTTATGATTGAGCGGATTCGTGGCATTTTGGTCCAAAAATCCCCCACTTTTGTCGTTGTGGAATGCGCGGGGGTCGGTTACGGCATCAACATTTCGGCTTATACGGCGGGTAAACTGCCCGAAGAGGGCACAGAAATCACCTTGCACACCCATCTCGTAGTGCGCGAAGATTCCATGACGCTTTTCGGTTTTGCTGATAAGACCGAAAAGGACACGTTCATCATGCTGCTCGATGTGAACGGCGTGGGCCCCAAGCTGGCCCAGCGTATTTTGAGCGGCAGTACACCGGCAGACCTTTTGAACATGATTGCTAGCGACAACAAGGCAGCACTGGGCAAAATCAAGGGGCTTGGTAAAAAGACTTGCGAGCAGATGACTCTCACGCTTAAGGAAAAAGCCGGGGCTATGTTACAGGCTCTCGGCGACGTGGAAGGGAGCGGAATCACCGGCATGGGCGCTCTTACAGGTGCAAAAATGGAAGCGGTTTTGGCACTCCATACGCTTGGCGTAAAGGACCCGGCGGCAGAGAAGGCGGTAATCAAGGCGGTCGAAGTCCTTGGCGATAGCGCCGATGCCGCAGCCCTTATCCCGGAGGCTTTAAAGTATTTGTGATTTTTTATGTCATTCCCGCCTCCGAGCGGAAATCTCCTTCTGAAAAAATTACAGAAGAAGAGAAGCCCTGTCAAGCAGGGCATGACAACAGCAGGAAAACAGTATGGATGATCAGCGTATAATTTCTCCGCAAAAAAGTTCTTTTGACGAGGGCGATTCCGACCGCAACCTGCGACCGCCCAGCCTAAGCGAATTTACAGGTCAAGATGACATCAAAGAAAGTCTCTCGATTGCGATTGAGGCCGCAAAGCAACGTGGCGATGCATTGGACCATTGCTTGTTCGCAGGCCCTCCAGGTTTGGGCAAAACAACGCTTTCAAGTATTATCGCAAAAGAAATGGGCGTGAACATCCATATCACGAGCGGTCCAGTTCTCGAAAAGGCGAGCGATTTGGCGGGACTACTCACGAGCCTGCAAGAGAACGACATTTTGTTCATCGACGAAATCCATCGTCTGAACCGCGTGGTCGAGGAATACCTCTACCCCGCTATGGAAGATTTTAGGCTCGACATCATGCTGGATTCTGGTCCTGCGGCAAGGAGCGTGAACCTTCCGCTCAAGCATTTTACGCTCGTGGGCGCGACCACTCGCAGCGGACTTTTGACCGGGCCGCTCCGCGACCGCTTCGGTCTGCAGTACCGCCTGGAACTCTACAACGAGAAAGACATTGTCAAGATTCTCATGCGCAGCGCACGCATTTTGGGCGTCGAGCTTTCAGAAGAAGCCGCTAAAATTCTCGGTGGGCGTTGCCGCGGGACGCCTCGCGTTGCAAACCGAGTGCTCAGACGTTGCCGAGATGTGGCTCAAGTGCGCGGAACAGGAATCATTGACGAGCGCGCCGCGCTCAAGACGCTCGAAATGCTCGGCATCGATAGCGAAGGGCTTGACCCGACAGACCGCAAGATTCTCGCCATGATGATTGACAAGTTTAACGGAGGCCCCGTAGGTCTCGGAACAATCAGCGCCGCCATGGGCGAAGAGCCAGACACGCTCGAAGAAGTTTACGAGCCGTACCTGATTCAAAAAGGACTGATTTCAAGGACGCCGCGCGGCCGTATCGCTACGCCAAACGCCTACAGGATAATGCACAAGGAAATCCCGAGGAATCTCGTCAGCGAACAAACAGAACTTGCTCTGTAAAGAAATCATGGGGCCTATCGGCTCCCTCCAAGATTACCTAAATTCCGGAGCGATAGTCAAGATAAGGCTTATCCCGTGCCAGCTGTGGAAGGCAAACTGCATACGGAATAAGTACATATCCGGCTTGCGTACACGCACACCGAACCCCCACGAGTTGTAAAGGTGCTTTTTGGACCAGTGATTGACCTTATCGCTAATCATGGCGTATTCATCAAAGACGACACCGTCCACCAAGCGGTCCACCGGCCAACGGTATTCAGCCGAAAGGCCCATCAGGAACGGGCTTGTCCAAGCATCCGTGTAACCGCGCAACGGGAATCTTGCGTTCAAACCCGGGAACGCTGAATACGGGGCCCCGCCCTTTTCCATTTCCCAGACCCCCTGGAAGCGGAACTGGAACGCTAGCACGCGATGTTCAAAAAGCGTCTCGACCAGATTTTCCGGGCGCCACACGCGCATGACTTCGCTCCATGAAAAGTCCGTATAAAATTTTCTCGTCTTGCGGCCTTCTTTTGCCGAAAGCACGTACTGCTCAGCCCGTCCGATAAAGAAATAAATCTGGTAGAACGCGTCGATGCTCACAAAGTCATGGTTCTTGCCGCCATCCTTGAGATCCCCCACGCGGTGCAAGCCAGCCAAGGTCAAGTCCCTGTTGGCAATTCCGCCGTACTCGCTCACAATCACGTACGACGCTCTCAAGCTCAAACGTTGTCCTCTCGATGGCGCATACGGGAAATCGAGGTTATCAAAAACGAGGTTCACGTAAAACGGAAATTCCAAATGGGTCTGGTACAAACCGCGATCTTCAATCGGGAATTTCGCATCATCAAGCACAGAATCCTTTGTGTCCGTAAAATCCGCATCGTGGTAAAGAATTTCACCCCCAAGGCTAAAGTTCCAATTTCGCGATTCGGTCAACGGGAACCCGAGTTGCGCTCCCAAATTCACAGTTGTATCGGCCTGCCTAAACGATTCCTTTGTACCCGGCAAGATAAACCCGTTGTCGCGGTCCAAATAAACATTCATATGGACGCCGCCATACATTTTTTGCCCAAAAAGAGACTGCTTCGAATAGCGCAACTTCACATCGACATCGCTGTTGGCGTAATAATGCCCCTCAAAAACCGTGTAGTCGCCTTGCAAAAGGAGATTCCTGTGGCGGTAGCATACGCCAATCATCGTGGAGCTCCCCGGTTTCAAGTTGAACACCGGGTAAATGAGGATATTCCGCTTTTCACCGAAGGTGATAAGATCGACCGCCTTGTCGGCAACACCGTTATCAATCGCATAATGCAGCGGTGCCGCAATCGGATAGACGAGCATACCAAAAACCGGCTGAATCACATGGATAAACGGCCACGAAATGATCTCTGTAAAAGACATGGAGTTCGAAGAAGTATCTTGCACAGCTTTGTGCGCCTTCTTCGCGTGTGCAGGGAAACTCAGCACACCCACAAGCACCAGTAATGTCACCAATCGAATCATTTTACCCCTAATATATAGTTATATTAAGTACGATGTTTTCGATCTTTGCAAAAATTATCAAGAAATTAGCGACCTACCCGAAGATTATTCTTACGGTTTTCCTCGCCATCGGCATTCTGAGCATTTACCCCATCATGCATTTGCGCTGGGATTTGCAACTGCAAGACACCATTACTAGCGCACGAGAGCCTAGCAATGTCAAAAAAATCGAAGACGAATTCGGAGGACTCGGGAGCCTCATCGTCATTCTGCAATCGAAGGACTCGAGTGCGAACTACCGCATCGCAAAGGACCTTGCGCACAAGATGCAGACAAGCCCGTCCGTGCATTTTGCGGACTTCGAGACCGACATCGATTATTACAAGAAGAACAAGTTCTTGTACGCGAGCGAAAGCGACATCGAAATCATGGTGCATCGCATCCAAAGGCTCAAGCACGACTACATCATGAAGAACAACCCGCTATTCATCGATCTCAAAAGCGCGATTGATTCCATCACGCAGACGACTTCGGAACAGCGCGAACAACTTTTAAGCGACCTTGAAAAAAAATATTTCGACAAGCTCGCCGTAAGCCATTCCAACAAGACCGGGACCATCCGTATTGTCGAGATTTACCCGACGCATTCCATCTCGGACCTGCAAGCGAACCGGGACCTTTTCTACGAAGTCACGAAGCATCTGGAAAACGAAAAAACACCGAGCGATTTCCAGGTTCATTACGCGGGCAAAGTTTATGAGTCCATTCAGACAGGCAAACGACTTTTACCCGAAGCGAAGATGGTGGGGATTGTCACGGCAGGGCTAATCCTCTTGCTCTTGATTCTCAATTTCTTTAGACAACCGCAATTGATTTTTATTTCGGCCCTACCGATTGCAACGCCGATTATCACAACGATGGCTTGCTCATACGTGTTCTACGGGCGCATCAACCTCTTTACACTTTTGCTCGCCATTGTGCTTCCCGGGCAGGCACTGCAAATTATCAACCACGTTTTGAACCGCTACTTCTTGGAACGCGAACAAAAATTGAGTCCGCAACTTTGCATCGAAAGCGCGCTCCTTGGCATCGGACCTTCAACTGCCGTTTCGAGTTTTGCATTTGCAACGTTGTTCGCAAGTCTGATTTTAATTCCGCTACCAGGACTTCAAGAATTGGGCGTTCTCGGTTCGACCGGTTGCATTTTGAACTGGGCCATTACGCTTCTTTTCTCGACTGCACTTCTGCAGGTCACGCAACGCAAAAAACCGTTTTCGATTCGTCACGCGCAAATCCACCACGAATACAAGATTTCAATGCTTTCGAACGAAGTCAATTGGGTCATTTTTTCGATAATCATCGCTGCAAGCCTCGTGGGGCTATACATCGGCGGAACACGCGTCCACATCCGCAATGACTTTTCGGCGACAGAAATCAATTACAAAGATACAACGATCGATTCACTGATTGCTCAAACGGGTTTCATGAACAAGACGCCCCTCATCGTGATGCTCCCGGAAAGCGAAGAAAGCGAAACATTGCTCGAAGAATTCAACAAGCTCAAAAATAACGGAATCCTTCCGTCTGTCAATTCCATCTTTACGCTGGCGCAGTTTTCCCCCAACTTGCAGCAGAAAAAAATGGAAAAGCTCCGCCAGTTGCACAGCCTGATAACAAAAGAATTCCGCGAAGCACTCTCGAAAAGCGAACTCGAAAACTTGGAAAAAGTGGAACAGGCTTTGGAATTTGACGAGGGCGACGAATTCGAACCGCCGGAGTACATTGCCAAAAAATTCCGCGACAAGCAAGGGAAACAAGGCCGATTTGCATTCATATTCACCGACATCAAGGAAAACTTCGGCAGCGAGTGTTCCAGACTTTATAAGGAACTCCACCAAATTGAAGGCATCAACAACGGGAAATACCAAATTGCCGGTATCCCAATTACACGTGCCATTTTCTTAGACCGCATTACAAACAATATCAGCCGACCATTGCAAGTGGGTGGTATTTTAGTATTCCTCTTCATTCTGGCATACTACAACCGCCTGAGCCGAGCCATTTTCACGGCACTTCCGTCCGTATTTGCAACAAGCTGGTTCCTTGCAGCCCTCAACACGTTTAACGTGCAGATTTCAGCGTACAGCGCACTCGCATTCCCGATTCTCATCGGCGCAAGCATCGATGGCTCTCTGCAGTTTTTCACAGCGTATTACGAAAAGCAAAAAGGGACTGCGCTCACCATCCTTAGGGATAAATTCTTTACGATTTTTCTTTCGCAGATGGCCGCATTCATCGGTACATACGGCATGCTCATTTCGTCCCATCCGGGGCTGCGTAGCATGGGTTATGTCTCGTTGACCGGGCTTATCTGCATATTCATCGCCCAATTCACCATCTTCCCCCTGATTGCAGGATCGCTCGACCAATACCGTCTGAGACAGAAAAGAAAAAAGGAAGCAAGAAAATGAAGTCGCTTTCCGATAGAACGCAAAATATCGCAGCATCGCTCACAGTCGCTATCGATACGATGGCAAAACAGATGATTGCAGACGGCAAGGACGTCGTAAGCCTCGGTGCAGGCGAACCAGACTTTGGCACGCCAACACCAATTCAAGATGCAGCAGTCGAATCCATCCGTGCAGGCAAGACGCGCTACACAGCACCCGTCGGGATTCTGGACGTGCGCAAGGCCGTCGCAAAGAAATTGGAAGAAGAAAACGGACTCCATTACGACGCATCGCAAATCATCATGACCAGTGGCGCAAAGCACGCCGTGTTCAATGCGCTCGCCGCTTTGATTAACCCAGGCGATGAAGTGATTATCCCGGCTCCATACTGGGTCACCTACCCAGAACTTGTAAAATGGCTCGGAGGCACGCCTGTTTTTGTGCAAGCGGGCATCGAAAAGAACTTCAAGATTGACGCCGAAGATTTGCGCAAAGCTTGCACGCCGCGCACGAAAGCAATTCTCTTGAACAATCCATGCAACCCGACCGGCGCCGTTTACAGCAAGAGCGAACTCGAAGCGCTCGCCAAAGAAATTGTCGCACAAGACATCTACTGCATCTCGGATGAAGTTTATGAATACTTTGTCTACGATACAGAATTTACAAGTGCCGCGGTATTCCCCGGCATGGCAGAACGCACGATTGTGATTAACGGATTCTCGAAGTCTCACTGCATGACCGGCTGGAGAATCGGTTACGACGCCGCCCCCGCTCCGATTGCAAAAATCATCGGAAAGATTCAGGGACAGGCCACGCACCACCCGAGCAATGTCGCGCAGTACGCCGCCCTCGGCGCACTCAACATGGACAAGAGCAATGTGCACGCCATGCAAGCCGCCTTCCGCAAGCGCAGAGCATTCATGCTCGAACGCACATCGTTCCTTTCGACAAAGCCACGCGCACCCGAAGGCGCTTTCTACCTGTTTGCCCCCGTGAGCGATTACTACGGCAAAAAGACTCCGGACGGAAAGCTGATTGCAGGCTCCATCGATTTCTGCAGTGCACTCCTGGAAAGCAAGGGACTTGCGATTGTGCCCGGCGCCGCCTTCGGCGACGATACTTGCGTCCGCTTCTCGTATGCAGCCAGCGACGAAAATCTCGCAAAGGCTTGCGACCGCTTTGAAGCGTTCGTGAAAGAATTAAAGTAACGGAAACGCGCGATGTTCCCATTCCGTCTCGTCAATCCAGACCCAAGCAAGCCTTTCACCATCGGGCGCAAATCGGATAACCTTTTGCAATTCGATAACCTGATGGTTTCAAGGTATCACGCGGTTCTGAACTTTGCAGACGGCAAATGGATTTTACAGAATTTGTCCCAAAACAGCATTACCATGCTGAACGGGAAAGACGTGAAAACCGCAGCCATAAGCGATGGCGATGTCATTCACATCGGGCCAAGGCAATTGCGAGCGACGCTCCGCGGAGCAAACCTCACGCTTTTAGTGATGGAACGCGAGACCGAAAGCGACATGCAGACGATTCCGCTAACGAGCGAGTGGAGAAGCGTCGTAATCCCGGGGATTACTGTAAGCGCCAAAGCGCGAATCAGCGGAGAACGCAACGGGAGCCTCGATGGCAAAGAAAACAATCGCGAAAATCAAGCCGAAATAAAATTTGCAAAAGCGATTGTTGACGAAAACGGCAAGCGCACACGCACCATCACATTCCAAAACGGCTGCGCCAACCGATTCGAATCCGCAGTCGTTGCCTTCCGCAACAATAATTTGCTTATCGAAGCTTTAGCGACAGGCTTCGATGTTTTGGCACAAAACGTAAATGTTTTTGCAGGCAAAAAGCAATTATTGAAGGAAATTGATTTTGAGCTCTCTGCAGGAGAAATTCTCGCGATTATCGGACGTTCCGGACAAGGTAAATCATCTCTTTTGAAGTTGATTCAAGGCATTAACCGATGCGACAAACAAAGTGTCGTTCGCATCGGTGGTGCGGATTATCGCAAAAGCGAAATCCGCAGACGCATCGCGATTCTTCCGCAAGATCCGCCGCTCCGCCCAGAGCTCACCGTCGAAGAAACGATTCTTGACGGAGCACGCTCGTCGATGGACATCAAAGATTTTAAGCAAGAAGCTCGTGGGCGACTCGAAAAGTTCTGCGAACTTTTCGGGCTGAGCGCGCGCAAGAAGAACCTCATCAAGACGCTCAGCGGCGGCGAAATGCGCCGCGTCGCCCTCGCACGAGAGCTCATGGGCAGTCCAGGCCTTGTCATCCTCGACGAGCCTCTTTCGGGCCTGGACCCATACAATTCAAGAATTCTTTGCACGCACTTAAAGCAACTCGCATTCCTCGGCCACACCATCATACTCACGACGCACAGCTACGAAGCGCTCCACATCGCAAACAAAGTTCTCGTTTTGCATCAAGGTGAAGAAGCTTTCTACGGGAGCGTCCAAGCCGCCTACACGCATTTCAACACAAGCGATCCGCAAATGCTCCTCGCTTCGATCAGCGCAAGCGATGCGGCGCAATGGCGCGCCTCTCGCAACGTCACTCGAATTTCTGATGCATCCCAGGCTTTCGAAACGTCTCGCACCCCCGGAAATTCGAGCAATGCGAAAAAAAACGAAAACAAGTACTTTTTCGAACGCACCAAGCTCCCCCGCAACTTCTTATACACAGTCTGCATCACGGCCAAGCAGTGGTTCCGCGACAAGGGCCGCATAGCAGCACTCTTCTTGCAGCCCGCCATCATCGGATTTTTGCTTGCGCAAATTTTCTCCGACAAATCCTCGCTCTGGACCATCGCATTTGCGATTATCCTTTGCGCCAACTGGTTTGCACTCTCGCTTTCCATCCGAGAAATCGTGCAAGAGAAAGACATTCTCCGCGACAAGTTCCGCCGAGGCGTTTCGGCTCTATCGACGCTGACTGCAAAATGCACGCTCCCGGTATTTTTTACGCTAATGCAGACTACAATCGTCTATGCGTTTATCAGTACCCGCATTACCCCCACCCCAAAAATTGCGTTAATCGCTAGCGTTTTCGCCTGCATCGCCATCCCCGCAACCGCAGTGGGCCTTTTCACAAGCTCACTCGCCAAGAACACAAGCCAAGCAAACGCATTCTTGCCACTGCTCATCATTCCACAAGTGGCACTCGCAGGCGCATTAGTCCCACTCGACCAAATGCAACCCATTGGCCGCGCTCTTTCGAGCGTTATCTGGTCGCGTTACAACCAAGCTTCGCTCCTAAACATTTTGCTAGAACGAAAAGATGACGTTTTTAATTCAATTTTCGCACTCGCCATCGCGCTAGCTTTCTATATTGTAACTGCATTTCTACTACACAAATTAAAGAAACCAAGATGATACGTCCAGAACAACCGCAAACATTCCCATATCCATTTAACGAAAACTATGAACTATTGGGAACACTCGGCAAAGGCGGAATGGGCTACGTCTACAAGGCCCTCGACAAAAAGCTAAAGCGCGAAGTCGCCTTCAAGATTCTCGATTCGACCTCCGACGGCGAGGCCATCAAGCGTTTTTATCTTGAAGCACAAGCGATGAAAGAACTGGATCACCAGAACATCGTTCACGTGTTCGATTTCGGTCAGCAAGACAAGCAGCTATTCATTGCTATGACTTACGTGCAAGGAATTTCGCTTGCAGAAATTTTGCAGAACAAAAGCAAACTTTCGTTCGAAGCCATCGAGGTCATTATCAGACAAATTGCACGCGGTTTACTTTATGCGCACAGCAAAGGAATCGTGCACCGAGACGTGAAGCCCTCGAACATCATGCTCACGCGCGACAACCGCGTCTACATCATGGACTTCGGCATTTCGTATATCCAAGAAATGGAAAAGGAACGCCTCACCCGCACCGGCATGACCATGGGTACGCCCGAATACATGTCGCCCGAACAGTGCCACGGTGATGAAGTCACGCTCCAGTCCGACATCTACAGCATGGGCGTGATCCTTTACGAAATGACCTGTGGACGCCTTCCGTTCGAAGGGAGCCGCCCTGTAGAAATCGCACTTAAGCACGTGCAGGAACCACCACCGCCACCAGAGCTTTTCCGCGAAAACATGCCCGAAGGCCTTTCGGAACTCATCCTCAAGTGCCTCAAGAAAAAGCTCAACGAACGATTCCACGACATGCAGGAATTTTTGGACGAATGCGACCAAGTGTTTCCGCAGCATGACACTCCGAAACAAAATGCAACCATCGGTCGCAAAACAGGTTCGCAACGTCGCATAGCCCCGTCCATTGTGGAATCGGCAATCAGCTTCGGTCGCAATATTTCTCCGCACAAACTGATTATCATTGCATTCTCGGTGCTGTTCCCGATTATCGTAATCTTGCTCATGCTGCTTATGTTTACGCACAAGCCCATGAATACTTTACACGAAGTCGAATGGGGCGAGGTGATTGCAAACCACGAAACAAGAGCCATCGAACCAGAAATTTCTAAAGGCTACCCAGTCTCGAATCTGACCGACGGCGACCTCACCACAGCATGGCTCAACAAGATGCCGCTAAAACCGCAGAACCCGGTATTGGCGATGTACTTTGACAAGAACACGCTTATCACGAACATCGGCATTGCCATTGGCTACCAGAAGTCTGTCGATGACGCCTTCGGCGACCGTTTCCGTATTTTCAAGAAACCGCGCACACTGACGGTCGAAACAAAGGACGGATTCAAGCAACGCATTCACCTCGACAACATCAAGGGAATGCAATACCCGAGCATTCAGGCCGTCGAAACAACGGAGCTCCGATTCTACCTCGAAGACGTTTACGACGCAGACAACGACGACTACGCCATTTCAGAAATCCGCCTGCTCGGCATGGAAGTGAAGTGATTGTAGTTGGAAGTTGGTAGTAGGTAGAACTTAGAGCTTAGATTAATGTAGTCGCACGAAAGAGGGGTAAATGCGTACGCAAAAATCAAATAACAAGCCGAAGGGTAACTTTATCGAATCGCAGGCCGTTGCGTACTTGATGCGCGAAGGCTATGAAGTCGTTGCTCGTAATTACGCTTATCACGGTGGAGAACTCGACATCGTCGCCCGAGACGGCGCAACGCTAGTTTTTATCGAAGTCAAGTCCGTTTGGAATAACCAAGAAGGGAATCCGGCCGCCCGCGTAAATGCCATCAAGCAGCGCAAAATTTGGCAAACCGCCTGCCATTTTTTAGCAACGCAAAAAGCGATTGCCCCCAAAGGATTCGATGAGCCATGCCGTTTCGATGTCTTGAGCACACGCGCGTATCAAGAACCATTCCAATTTTCCCATTACAAAAACGCCTTTGAAAGCCACGAAGTGTTGCCAAGAGTTTAACGCCAACCCGTGATAACAGTCACAAAGTGTCATCTAGAACAAAATCGAATGATCACTGCATAATAATTTTATATATATTTTCACTTCAAAAAGCGAAAAATACATACAAAGAATATTATGCGAATTGAAGTACATCCAGAAAACCCGCAAGCACGCATCGTAAAGCAAGCCGCCGAAATTCTCGAAGACGACGGTCTTGTCCTCTACCCTACAGAATCCGGCTACGCCATCGGCTGCAATGCTGAATCCACTAAGGCTATACACAAACTCTACGCCCTCAAGAAGCCCATGAAAAAATTCTTCATGGCGCTCATCGTGCCCGACATCCGATTTGCCTCCGGCTACGCCCGCGTGAGCAACTTCGCATTCAACATCATCAAGCAACGCGTGCCCGGCCCGTACACATTCATTCTCCCTGCAGACCCACACATCGCCCGCAAGCTCGACGTCAAGCGCCCAGAAATCGGCATCCGCATCCCGACGCACCCGTTCTTTGCAGAGCTTTTCCAGCACTTCGACAAACCTATCCTCAGCACAGCCGCCAAGCTCAGCGAAGCAGACATCTACGAAACAGACGATCTATGGAAAACGTTCCAGCATTCCGTCAACATGATGATCGATTGCGGCAACATCGAAATCAACCCGACAAACGTCGTAAGTCTTGTCGGCGACTCCATCGAAGTCATCCGCGGGGAACTGGAGTAAAGAAATTCGCTGTAAGGGAGATGCCCGCTCAGTGGCGGGCATGACAAGACATTAGAAAAGGACCGCCCATCGGCGATCCTTTTGCTATACCCGGTTCGCGAGTCGAACGCGAGTTTAATCCTTAGGAGGGACTCGTTCTATCCATCTGAACTAACCAGGCTAATTAGCGAGCGACAATATAGCAACTTTTTGCAAATTCATCAAGCGGAATGCTAAATTCACTGTTGCGCATCCGCGCCTTCCGTAGCATTTTCCACATAAACTCGCGTTCTAGCGTCGTACAAGCTCTTAGAAATGTGCGTGAACGCATCGACCACGACAGGATCGAAATGCTTGCCCGCCCCTTCGGTAATAATTGCCATTGCTTTTTCGTACGGGAAACCTTTCTTGTACACGCGCTCCGCAATAAGCGCATCGAACACGTCAGCAACGGCCATGATTCTTGCAGAAAGCGGGATTTCCTCGCCCTTGAGGCGATTCGGATAGCCAGAACCATCCCACTTTTCATGGTGGAAGCTAGCCATTTCGATAGATTCTGTTAAATAGCCCGCATCAAACGTATCGCCCGCATCTTCGACAATCTTCTTGAGAATCTTGCCGCCTTCGGTCGTATGGCTCTTCATGATGGCAAATTCTTCGTCTGTGAGCTTGCCATTCTTATTCAAAATCAAGTCCGAAACAGCAATCTTACCGATGTCATGGAGCGGTGCTGCCTGTTTGAGTTTATTGATGTAGCCTTCACTCAAGACGTCCTTGAACTTTCCTTCGGCACGCAATTCCCTTGCAATGGCCTCGACATACTCTGCAGTCTTTTTGATATGATCGCCAGTATTCTTGTCACGCGCTTCAACAAGTTCCGCAAATTCCGTAATCATCACGTTCTGCATTTTCTGGATTCTGAGAATCTGGTCACGCACCAATTGAATAAAGTCCAACGTGTCCGTCGTCATTGCATTGAAATAATCGTACAGCTGACCAATTTCATCATTTGACTTTATATCAAGCTGACGCACATCATCGACGGCATTCTGTATTCGAGTAAGGTCTAAATTGCCCATTTTGAGAGCAAACCCGGCTCGCATCGTTGCACCAGATATTTTCATTGCCGCATAAGACATCTGGTTGACCGGAATCACGAAGCCATGCTTCATCACCTCGATAATAACCATCATGATGACAAGCGAAAGCCCGAAAAACAGTGAAAGCATCTTGACAAAGAACATCGCCTCGTCACGGATGATCGATTCCATGGAAATATCGGCGGCCACATACGCAACAGTTTTTCCCGCAGCATTTTTGAGAGGCCTGTAAACCGTAAGAAGCCAGCCAAATTGATCATCCGATTCAATCGGTTCAATACTTTCACCCGCCAAAAGTTGAGGCAAGAACGGTTCGAAAGACGGGTCAAAGGCAATCAAATCGCCCGGAGAACCGCCAGTTTCACCATCAATATCCAAGTCAAACACGACATGGCAACCGTCAGCCATTATCTTGTACACATACAAATACTTTGTCTGCGGGAAACTTTCCCTTATGCCTTCAAGCACTTGTCGAGTACGCGCATAGCCATCGACTTCAAAGCCATGCGCGATATACTCATCGACCATTTCGGCATTGACAGCAATCGAGGCCGCTTCGGTCACGCCTTTTGCAATACTTACAAAGTTATTGACAGAGTTATCGCGGTACAGGAAAAATCCAATTGCACTAGCGAGGCCGCCCAACAGCACTTCCGCAGCAATCACCATCGCCACGACCTTATTCAACAAGGAATGGCGCGAGGAATTTTTTTCCGAAAAACCGCCATCCCTAGACGGATTACGGAACAAGCTAACTTCTTTTAAGCGACCCCTTATGCGCGGCGGGATAAAGTGGAAAATAAGCGCAGAGAATAGCACTATGGCGCTCTTGTCAAAAACATCGATAACAATATCGGCAAGCAATTGCGAATTGAAACGGTTCCAATGCATCACGTCGTGGAACGCAATTGCAAACGGCGCCGAAATGCCTTCACCAAAATTGAACCCGTACAAAGCGTAAGTAAAAATCGAGCCGATGCCACCGCCAATCAACGCGAACAGCAAAATGACAATGAGGATTTTCCAAATGCTCTTAAAGAATCCGCGGCGGAACAGGAACGTCGCCAAGGTTGCAATCAAGATACTCAAAACACCATAATACATGGTGACAGGCTCCGAAATTCCGTTGATGGCGTTCACGCCAAAACCAACAACCACCGCAGGCAAGTACCCACCAAGCATGGCGGTAAGCACCGTCCCCAAGCAATCCAAGTACAAGGGAATTCCAAAGAATAGAGCGAGCTTTGCAGGGACAACGTTTAAAAGCAGACCAATGACAATAAGCAATATCAAGTTCTTTGAACGCGACAAAGTGCTCCTGAAAGACGCGTTAAGCTTCTTCAGCTTTATCTTCGTTTCCAAAACATACTTTCTCATACCCAAATTCTTCCTTTTCACTTACATAAAATAAATAAAATTATGTCAATTTTCACCGTACTGCCCCCAAAAATTCAACAAAAATCATGTTATCTGTACAACACCATAAAAAAGCGTCCCGACATAAGCCAGGACGCCACAACACTTGTAGGTTAGATTGAAAACTAGCGGTATTCGAACTTAGCCATAAACAAATGTTTACAATTGTTGCAGTCATTGCCCCAATGGTCCGAAGAGCCCGCAAAAACGTGGACCCCGAGGTCCGCAGCACCCGCTACAAGACGGCTCATGCCTGCGATTCTCCAAATGCCGCGGAGGATATCGTCGCATTCTTCGCGAGTGAAATCAGCCCCATCAATCACGCCCTTGCACATATAAAGTCCATCGTGAATAAACGGCGCCGAATTGTAGACGTCGTTACCTTCCTTGATATCTGGAACAACAAACTGGGCGAAAGCCGGAGCAGACGCGCCATCTGACATAAATCCTCTCTTGAAAAGGCAAGTCAGCAAAAAATCGCGGGTCTTTCCATCGGACTTGGTGAAACGCGTTCCCTTGACGTACACATAACGGTCAAGCTTAAAGAAATACATTTTGCCGTTTCCATCAAAAACTAGCGGAAAATCAATCGTGACTTCTTCCACCGTGATAGAATTTCGGTCATTTTGCAGATAATTTCGACTTCTTATCTTGTCGATATACATTTTTAAGTTTGCCATAATCTCCTTCTCTTTGCAACATTTAATTGCATGGCTTTGTCTCTTTAAACAAAAGATACTAAAGATTGCAACAAAGCGTAGAACATTTATACAAAAAGTCCTTAAATTTCTATTTCAAAAGAAAAATGCCATTTTCACATGAAAAACGGCAACTTAGCATTCAAAATAAATGATCTATCACATAAAATCATGGATTAACAAAACACTCTGCAACAATCGCTCTCGTGCCATCGCACAAACGTGCCTTAGCAAGCGTTTTACCGCTCGCATTCGGAAGACTCTTTATGAGGACCTTCGAAGTCGACGAATCTAGCAACTGGAACCTAGAAGGAGCGCCGCTGACTATTGGAATTTCGATCCTCGACACATAAAGGGAAAGACGCTGCGTTTTTTCCACACAGTCAAACTCTACCGGTTCCTCCGCCTTAAGCGAGTCGTTTATTTGTAAATTACGTTCTGCATAACACCCCGAAACGCAATAGCACCACCTTAATTTTTTGGAAGGAACAGTCACATTGCAAACAAGCGGCATATCCGGCTTGACATGAAGTTCCAAAGCAAACATCACACCGAACATCCGATTCAGTTCGGGAATCGACTTTTTTTCACGCCCTTCGAATGACGTTTTACCATCATCCGAAACAACGATAACGGGAAATTCGTCATGGGCAACGCCTTCAAAACTCGTCACATTCCATACTTCGGCAATCGAAGCCTTAACGTAAAAGAAGAAGATTTCTTCCTTGTCAAAAGCATTCATAGGAGAGGTCAACCGTATTTTTCCATCGTAAATACGACAAAGGGCCCCAACCCTGTTCATGACTTCCGAGGTTTCAGGAGATGGAGTCACGTGAAAGCCACAAGAACTCCCGTTGAAATATTCATGGCACAATGACACATCTATAAGTTTCGTATATTCCATTGTATTAGCCCCTATTCTGAATTTTCTGGAAACCGTACAACATACGGCTGATTAAATCGTAACGAAACATCTATCATATTCTCTGCAAATACCGCCTTTTTTACACCTTTATGATTTTGTGTATTATTTCATTTTTTAAACTTACACTCTTAACGCGGCAATATAATTATAACTTCAGTTTTTTGTAAATTGTAAATTAAATTTTTCTTAAATTCGGTTGTTTTCACAGACAACAGTTTGTAGACAGAGGAACTATCCATATATATGAAGCGAAAGATTAGATTCTTTAGTACAAAATTACTTTTACAATTTTAAATTTTGCCAAAAATAACATATCTAACAACTTAAAAAACATCCATTTTATCCACAAAAACAACATTTTTTGTATAAAAACGACAATTTTAGTATTATACGTATCATCACATGATACAGCTCTATTATACAGTAAATGTAAAAAAGCCGGTTTCAAGGGTTAAATTATACAAACAATCACCCGCCGAGCACCAGAATCGGCTTTTTTCGCTAAAAAAGGGCATTTTCATTAAAATACAGCAATAAAGCACAACCTATTTTATTAAATTGTAGCCATGTTTGAGCAAAATCACCAGCAAGAATTAACTGCACGTCAGAAAGAGATACTGTCCCTACTGAGAAAGGGCCTCACAAATAATGAAATATGCAAAACATTGAATATTTCGGCGAACACAGTCAAGGCACACCTCGCCAACATCTATAAAATTCTTGAAGTCACGAATAGAACAGAAGCTGTTTCCGCCAAAATCGAAGAAAGCGACAACGAAGAAAAACTCAACATTGACGACATAAAAAAAGAAGTCAATATTATTTTTCTCAAGCAAAACGATTTTTCCACTTGTCCCAAAGTAAACGGTTTGTACTATTCCCTGGTTGAAGCCTTCCATCAGTACCGTATCTTTCGGATTTTGGACACGCTTGACGAACCGATAGAACCGTCATTTACCATTGACGTTTCTGCAACAAAGGACTGCGGTGAAGCACTATTTCTATCAATTCGCCTCGGTTCAACACATGAAGTTCTTTGGACCTCTACAATCAAGATAAATTCGGAAAACATTTCGGAAACGGCACAAAAGGCAGCAATGCTCTTGTTCCGGAAGATCGTACTTGCAACAGCCAATATAAAGTATACACCGAAATGCCCCATCCCTTATTGGTGGTACGCATCCGCGCATTGCAATATCAAATTCGAAAACCGCAGCAAGGATTCATTCAAATATTGCAGGGACATGCTTTTACCCCTTGCTTCAGGTGAAGTTTACAGCGAGCAAGCAATCTACACGCTCGCTTTGGTCTACTACATTGCAATTCTAGACAACTGGGGCGATACCAAAGCCCTCACCAAGCAACTTGAAGAATTCGCTCGCAAGACCATGTTCAACGCGCCTTATTCGATCTACTCGCAGATGATTATGGCGTTCTACAACATTGTCATCGGCAACAAAAGCGAAGCCATAGCGTATTTCAAGCAAGTCATCGAAGCAAATCCGCAGACAATCATGGCTCGTACGCTGCTTACCCAAATCTACATGCTTACAGGGCAGAACGACAAAGCTCTTGAGCTCATCGATGAATGCGAGCGTCTGATTCCAGAAATTGCAGCACAGGCATCCATCAAGCATGGAAAAGCGTTCATTCTACTGATGCAGGGCAAATATGAAGAATGTATCAATCTTGCAAGCCAACTTTTACTTTACACGCCCAAGACTACCATTCTCCGTTTGTTCATTATTTTCTGCAACAATAAATTGGGTAAAATAGCCGAAAGCGATGCTCAAATCAAGGAACTCTACAAAGAGCACCCCGATTTCAACAAGCCTTATCTAGAACAAATTATGAAGGGCGTCAATCCACAAATGCAGCAGCTTTTCATGGACAATCTCCAGAATCTATTCCCGTCCGCAAAACAGTAGATATTAGCCAAGGCTTTAATATAACCCTATGAACCACCCAAACGGGCTATTGCGAAAAGCTAATAGTCCTTGCTATTTTTATCCGCGTAAATCAAAATGGATAAAATGGCACACAAGAACGACATCATTTTGTTAGCGACCACCATCGTTTACAAAGACGTTTCGCGCACGAGTCTAAAGCAATCGGGCGTGATTAAACTATTGCATTTTGCCGCTGCCGAATTGAAAAAAAATCCAAAATTGAAAATCAACTTCAAAAAAGAAAATTCTGAAGCAAGTTCGAAAACTAGAACCAGCACTGCAACTCTTCTCGATTTATACGCAGAACATGCTGCAGAATACAATTACACAAAAAGTTTCATCAAGGGTTCTGACAAGCCTATTCTAGGATCCATTCAAGAAATTTTAAGCGAGCTCATCGACAAAGCAAATACAAATCATATTCATTTGCTTAAAAACAACGCGCTAAGCGGTGCCATCGAAAATTTCTTGAGAAATTTTTTGAACGCAAGTGGAATCATTTACAACAACATAAAAGACTTAATTAGTAGTTCAAAAAAGCTACAAGCCTTTTTTGTTGCTCCACAAGAATTATACAATCCCGAAACAAAAAAGATTTGCATCGGGAACTATTAATGAAAACACCTCAAACATAATGCTGTAGGAACCGACGGTTTCGACTGAAAGTTCCTGCAGCATTCTTTTAAAGAATGGGCGCAGTTAAGCGCTCACGCTGAGTTCGCTTAAAGCAAGGGCTGGAACCTTATAACTAGCAAACGGATCGCGATATTCGTTACCCACAGCCACAATGTTCTTGAGAATATCGAAGAAGTTGCCACTAAGCGTAACACCATCGACCGGATGCTGGATAGCGCCATTTTCGCACCAAAAACCATGCGCACCGATGCTCAGTTCGCCACTCACGGAATTGCAACCGGAATTGCCTTCCAAGCGAACGACAAGCAAGCACTTCGGGAAAAGTTTAAGAAGTTCCGCTGTCGTCATCGTTCCAGGCGGCACAAGCAAATTATAGAAGCTGGTAGACATCTTGCTGCCAAAGCTGCGCGCACCGCTGCCGGTAGTTTCACAATTTGCCTTGGACGCGGTTTCAAGATTGTAAAGCGCAGAATTGAACACACCATTTTCAACAACCTTCACGCGCTTCGTGACGCAGCCTTCGGAATCGAAATAGAACTTGTGTTCAAACATTTCGCCAACCGGATCATTCCACAAAGAGAACACATCACTTGCAATTTTTTCACCTTCCTTGCCATCGAGGCGAGACAAGCCTTTCTGCATGGTTTCAGCAAAGAACGGCTGGCTGTACATTCCCAGAAAACGCGCCGAGATGCGTTCCGAAAGGATCACCGGAATTTTTCCACCTTCGATTTTTTGGGCACCGAAGAGTTCCGTTGCATATTCCGCCGTGCGACTTGCAATTTCTTCAACGGAAAAATCATTCCAATTGCGGCTGTTTTTTACAAAGTTGCCAAGTTTTTTAACACCATCGCGGCTAGCGACAGCTCCAGCGCCTGCAGATGCACAGTTCGAGCGAGCCTCGTAAAAAAGCCCCGTGTTGTTTGCGACAATGGAATAATCATGTTCGATATCGCCGCCGAGGTACGGAATATTCTCAATTTCCTTCGATTTTGCAAAGGTCGCTTTTTCAAGTTCGATGCAAAAATCCTTCATCGTCGAGAGATCCAGCGATTCTAGCGCAGGATTGTAATTCGGTTCGTCCTTCGGGAGATCTACCGCATTCGGGAGTTCAATATCAATTTTTTCGGTCCACTGCGTGTGGCAAAGAGCGTCCTTGAGCGTCTGGTGTAAAGCTTCGTCCGTCAAGCGTTCCGTATGTGCATAGCCCGGGCGACCATCCTTGATGACGCGGACACCGAGCCCGACGGAATCCGAAATTTCGGTATTTTGCACTTGCCCCTGAAAGACCGAAAGGCCTTCGGAATGGGAGTTGGAAGCAATAACATCAAACTGGTCGGCTTCGCCCTTGGCGATGTCGCACATAAAAGAAACAGCGTCTTTGATATTCATATTACAAAATCAAACTTTTAAATATTTACAAGTCAAGTATACAAAAATAGAGAATGGAGATTCCCGGTCAAGCCGGGAATGACAACGTGAAATGTCACTCTGGAGCTGCAAGGCGATAAAGTCCATAAAAGGCTTTAGATTCAATCGGTCACCTTGCATATTACCTTCTAATGTCATCCAGAAGCCCAAAGGGCTGATAGATCCAGTTATTGTCCCCTCTCTCAAGACTTAACTGGATTCCTCAGGGCTACGCCCCTCGGAATGACGATGTACAAAGGCGATGCCGGCATGACATTAATGCGCGGCCTTGCTTTTGCGTTCGAGCATTTTCCAGTAGGCGGCGGGGCTTCCGGTCACAGATTCGAGCGCATTCGCCATTTCGGTCGAGATGCTGATTTCGCCTGCAATGAGCTGGTCGAGCATTTCTACAGAAACGCCCACCCTGCGGGCAAATTCCGGCTTGTCAATCTTGAGCCATTCAATTCCTTCAAGGATCGCCTGTCCCGGCGTCGGGGTTCCATGTCTTGGCATAGGTAGTAGTTAGTGATTAGTGGTTTGTGGTTAGGTATGAGGTTGTGCGTTGCACTCTGAGGTCGCTTCGCTTTTAGATCTTAGAGATGAAGCATTGTTCTAAGTTCTAAGTTCTAAGTTCTAAGTTCTAAAAATCCACAGTCTTCCAGCCTTCGGCGCCGAAGCGGAGATCGCGTTCGACGAATTCCCAGATGAGGAGCTTTTTGCCCTTGAGCACGCTCGCCTTGCGGGCAAGCTTTTCACGAACGAGAGTCGAGGCTCCGCCATCGCTCACGATAGATGCGACCGGACGGTTTACATTTTTTGCAAAATGGGCAATCCATCCAGCGTTCACGGGGGAATCGGTCTGGTAAATGCGGCTAAAGCTGTCGCCGAGTATCAAGATTTCGGACTTACGGAAATCGTCTTTGAAAGGAGCTACAGTCGTGTCATACTTAGCAAGTATAAATCCACAATCTGTTTGGCACGTCAAAAGGCACAAGGCATCGGGGCTATTCGCATTCTTCTTACATTCCTTATATGCGGAATCGACACAAATGGAATCAACTAAATAATCCTTTTCAAGTTCCTTAATGTTCTGTTGCATCACAACATGTCCAGTCACTTTCTGCACCTTGAATACTCCGAACTTATTGAGTCCGCTCATTTCGCCGACGTCACCCACGCGGTCAGCTACAGAATCCTTCGCGACAAAGCTCAAAGGATAGCTACCGTCTGCGTGCTTCTGGAGTGCCTTCAGCTTGATTTTTCCTTCGGATTCCAGGCGGTTCACAGCAGCGGCGATTTCAGCAGCAGCAACTTCAGCACCGCGCGGAGTCCAGTGCGTGTCGTCGTTCAGGTAGAGCGGGCCCTCAACAGCATCGCGGGACTTTGCGGCCAAAAGCGGAGTGTACAAATCAACAGTATTGAAGCCTGCGCGAGTGAGAGAATCAAGAATCTTCTTGCCATGCGACTGGAGCCCAATAGAGTTACCGCGGTCCGCGGCATTCCCCGCAGCATCGAGACTTGCGTCCGCAGCATTCCCGGTCAATCGCTCCGGATAGATACTCGGCTTGCCCGGCGTAATCACCACCAAGAGTTCCACGCCCTTCGCCTTGAGCTGGTCGCGGAACTTTTCAATGGCCGTAATCGGGTTGTCAAGTTTTGCACTGCGCACATCAAGCGGCGAAGGCTGCACCAAGAATTCCACGTCCTGGCGGTAGAAAAGCCAACGGTCCGAAGCCATTGCAGTATCACGTTCGCAGCCCTTGCCAATGCACTTGCCATCAGCACCGAGTACCACCTTTTCACCTGGATCATTGAAGATGTTCCATACCGCGAGTTGATACTTTGGTCGTAACGCCAACACAATGGCGCTTTCGTCATCAATCTTGTTTTCGAACGCTCTTAAATAGCGGCTCGTCCAAACGCCATAATGCTTTACATCCAGGAAAGCACGCCAAAGCGACACATGATTAAGTTCAGCCACGAGCGACTTCACGCAAGAATCCGCCAGTTTAAACGATTCCGGTTCATCTTCGAGTTTCGCCAAAAGCGTATCCGCAAGCTTCAGATTTTTATAGCGCGCTTCGCTAGAATCCAGTTCGGCGTACGAATTCACCGTAAGCACCGCAGTTTCCAAATCCGAAAGTGCTGACACAACCGGTTCTAAGGCATCGGATGTTTCTCCGCCAGCGGCAATGGATTCACGCGCCGCACGCCACTTTGCATCAAGCGAATCCGCCAACGCAGCGACCTTTTTCTCGCGCACAAAAGGCGTATAAACGACATCCTTAAAAATATCAAAAGGCTGGAAACGCTTTTCGCCACGCAAATCGACAACGGCCTGCACGCCGAACGGGAGTAATAAAAGAATGGAAAAAATAACGACGGGGATAATGTATTTCTTATTCACGAGGCATAAGATAGTTAATAGTTACAAGGAGATTCCCGCTCGGAGGCGGGAATGACGGCACCGAAGAAGACAGAAATCAATCAACAGTCCAATAATCGTCCAAATGGCGCGTTTTATCGGTATCATTGAAATCTTGCATTAAAAAAAAACAAAAAAAAACTAAATTTGGCACACTATGAATACTTCATTGAACGATTTATGGGTCGGAGTCGACGTTGGCTCCACCACTGTTAAAATTGCTGTAGTCGATCCTGAGACATCTAAACTTTTACACTATACGTATCAGCGCCATAACGCCATGCAAGCGCAGAAGGTTCACGAAGTCCTTCGCGAAGCCCATGCCCTTTTCCCGGGCAAGAATTTTAGGGTTACTTTCTGCGGTAGTGGCGGCCAACCGTTCGCCGAAGCTACACACGCCTTTTTTGTACAAGAAGTTGTCGCCAACGCACTTGCCGTACGTGCCACATATCCCGAATCCAGAGTCGCCATCGAACTCGGTGGTCAAGACGCCAAGGTTGTTTTCTTCGAAAAAGACAAGACCACGGGCAAGCTCATTGCCTCCGACATGCGCATGAACGGTGTCTGCGCCGGCGGTACAGGTGCATTTATCGACCAAGTGGCAGAACTTCTCCGTATCAAGACCGAAGTATTCGAAAGCTACGCCAAGCGTGGCCAAAAGGTCTATGAAATCTCAGGCCGTTGCGGTGTGTTCGCCAAAACGGACATCCAGCCGATGCTCAACAACGGTATCGCCAAGGAAGATATCGCCCTTTCGAGCTTCCACGCCATCGCCAAGCAGACCATCGGTGGTCTTGCACAGGGTATGGAAATCAAGCCGCCGGTCATTTTTGAAGGTGGCCCGCTCACATTCAACCCGACTCTCGTGAAGGCATTCAAGGAACGTTTGGGCATTTCCGACGAACAGGCGATTGTACCGGAACATTCCGAAGTGCTCGTGGCCATGGGTGCCGCTCTTGCTAATGGTTCCATGTTCGCGAACCAGGAATGCATGTACCGCGAAGAAGGCTCGCTCGACGCACTTGTTCATTTTAACGAAATCCGTCAGGCCGAAAACAAGGCAAAAGCAGCCTCCGACCTCTTCTTCCAGAGCGAAGCCGAATACAAGTTGTTCCTCGAAGAACACAAGATGGCGGACAACCATTATCCGCAGCCGGCCTCCGGCACGACCATCAACGCTTACTTGGGCATTGACGCCGGCTCCACGACCACAAAGTTCGTGCTTATCGACGAAAACGAAAAAGTCATCGACGGATTCTACGCCAGTAACGATGGTGAACCGCTCGCCGTTTTGAAGCGCGCGATGGTAGACCTCGCCGACCGCTATGAAGAATACGGCGTGAAGCTCAACATTTTGGGCGTGGGTACAACCGGTTACGGTGAACAGCTTTTTGCTAAGGCCGTGCACGCCGACTACCACACGGTGGAAACAGTCGCCCATGCAAACGCGGCCCAGCGTCTCTGCCCCGACGTCTCGTTCATCTTGGACATCGGCGGTCAGGACATGAAGGCCATCTCCGTTCAGGACGGTGTCGTCACGGGTATCATCCTCAACGAAGCCTGCTCCTCGGGTTGTGGTTCGTTCATCGAAACGTACGCTCGCAGCCTCGGCATCCCGATGGAAAAGATTGCCGACATGGCGTTCAACTCCAAGAGTCCGTCTCAGCTCGGCTCCCGCTGCACCGTGTTCATGAACAGTTCCATCATCACGGAACAGCGCGACGGTAAGCAGCCCGAAGACATCATCGCCGGTATCTGCCGCTCCATCATCAACAACGTTTTCACGAAGGTTATCCGTATCCGCAACCTGAACACGCTCGGCAAGAAGGTCGTCGTGCAGGGCGGTACGTTCAAAAACAACGCCGTTCTCCGCGCCTTCGAACAGTACACGGGTCTCAAGGCCATCCGTCCGGAACGTCCGGGTGAAATGGGCGCTATCGGTATCGCACTCCTCACGAAGAAGTTCATGGAAGAAAAGCGTGCCACCGATCCGAACGTGCAGAGCAAGTTCATCGGCCTCGAAGCCATGCGCACCTTCAGCTGGCACAACCAGCCGGGTCAGCTTTGCCAGTACTGCACCAACCATTGTTCCCGCACCATCGTTACCTTCAGTGATGGCCAGAGCTTTGTCACAGGTAACCGCTGCGAACGCGGTGAAGTCACCGCCGACCCGAACGATCCAGCCACGAAGAAGCTCATCGCCGAAATCAACAAGAAGATGCAGGCCGTACCCGACATGATCAAGCGCACGAACCAGCTCTTGGTCAAGGACTACGCTCCGCAGATTCTCTTGCCGCAGAACGGAAAGACGATCGGTATTCCGCGCGTGCTCGAATTCTGGAACAGCCTCCCTTACTGGAAAGCATTCTTCACCGCCCTCGGCTACACCGTCGTCGTGAGCCGCCAGAGCGATTACAAGATGTTCGAAGAAGGTCTCCACAGCGTGCCTTCTGACACCGTCTGCTTCCCGGCCAAGCTCGTACATGGTCACGTGCTCAGCCTCATCGAAAAGAAAGTCGATCGCATCTTCTTCCCGATGATGATTTCGCTCCCGAGTGACCACACCAAGTTTAACGCCACGACCGTCTGCCCGGTCGTTCAGGGTTACCCGAACATTTGCCAGAACACGGACGAACCCGAAAAGAATTACGGCATCCCGATGGACCAGCCGATTTTCCACTGGGCAAACTCCAAGCTCCGCAGAAGCCAGACCATCGACTGGTTCCACGATAATTGGAACATCGACCGCAAGACTTTGGACAAGGCTGTTACTGAAGGCGAAAAGGCACTCAACAATTACCGTACCACGCTCCTCGAAGAAGGCCAAAAGATTCTCGACGACGTGAAGGCAAACGACAGCTTTGCCGTTGTGATTGCAGGCCGCCCCTACCATGCCGACTTGCTCATCAACCACAACATTGCAAGCCACTTTACGGCCATGGGCATTCCGGTGCTCACGACCGAATCGCTCCCGGGCGTGTACGACCAGGACGTTCCAAGCCATACCCGCGTGGAAATCAAGAACACGTTCCACTTGCGTATGCTCGGCGCTACGATGATAGCATCGAGAGACCCGAACGTGGAACTCGCCCAGATCGTGAGCTTCGGTTGCGGACACGACTCCGTTTTGACCGACGAAATGATGCGCATGATGCACCGCGATTCCAACAAGGAAATGCTCATGCTCAAGCTCGACGAAGGTGACGCCCGCGGCCCGGTCGGCATCCGTATCAAGAGCTTTATCGAAACCGTGAAAGCCCGCCGTGCAGCAAACTTGCCCGACAAGCAGCCTTCAAACGAACCGCAGTTCCACACACCGTTCGTCGCAAGCGACAAGACCAAGCGTATCATCTTGACGCCGAACCTCTCGCCTGCATTCGCCATTCTCGCAAGTAGCTACATCCAAGGCAAGGGTTACCTCTCGGATTACCTCCCGGTTGCAGACAAACGCGCTATCGAGCTCGGCAAGAAGTACGTGCACAACGACATTTGCTTCCCGTGCCAGATCAACATCGGCGAATGCCTCAAGTGGCTCGAAGAACATCCGAACGTTCCGCAGACCGAAGTTTCGATGTGCCTTGCCAAGAACTGCGAAAACTGCCGCGCCGTGCAGTACTCCGTGCTTGGCCGTAAAGCCCTTGACGAAGCCGGTTACAAGGACGTTTCCATCATCACGACAGGCGTTGATACCACAGGTATGCATCCGGGATTCCAGCTTGGGCTGGACTTCCGCCTCCATACGCTTTGGGGACTTGCCTTCATGGACGCTATCGAAACCGCATACCGCGCCCTCCGTCCGTATGAAATCAACAAGGGTGAAACCAAGAAGATTTACAGCAAGTGGATGCCGGAACTGATGAAGACCGCTGCAACGCTCAAGAAGACGGAACTCGGCTCTGCCAAGCGTCTCGTCGAAATGTTGCGCCAGTGCATCGATGAATTCAACAAGGTTGAAATCACGGAAGCCCGTCAGAAGGGCATCCGCAAGCCGCGCGTCGCCGTGCTTGGCGAAATCCTCATGAACTACCACCCGAGTGCCAACGGTCATGTCGAAGACTACTTGATGGACAACGGCATGGAAGTTTACCTCCCGGGCATGATGGACTTCTTCCGCGTCGACGAAGTCGTTCGCGCCGAAAAGATCAAGCGTGGATTCTCGGCGAACCCGATTGCAGACCGCCTCGAAGGAAGCGTCACGGCAAAGCTCTTCGCACATGCCGCAGAAACCGCCAAGAAGGTGATGCAATCGTTCAAGCTCTACGAACACCATGCCGACTGCTTCGAACTCGTGAACTACATCGATGGCATTATCGACCCGACGTACAACACGGGCGAAGGTTGGCTCATCCCGGCAGAAATCCTTTACAACTCCAAGCATGGCATCAACAGCTTCATCATCGTGCAGCCATTTGCTTGCCTTGCCAACCACATCAGTGGCCGAGGCCTTACAAAGGCTGTAAAGGAACGTTGCCCGCACGTGCAAATCCTGAGTTTGGACTACGATCCAGATACCAGTTTCGCAAACATCGAGAACCGCTTGCAGATGCTTATCATCAATGCCCGCGAACTCGAACGCGCGAATAAGGTCAGGTAAGTGGTTAGTGGCTAGTGGTTAAGAGCGGTGAGGTTTGAGGTCGCAACCAACGGTTGCTCTGAGGTATGAGCAATGAAGGAAGTAACGTCATCGCAAGAACGTCATTCCGGCCATTGAGCCGGAACCTTGCCGAAAACTTCTTACGTCATCCTGACCCTGTAAAGGGGAAGGATCCAGTTACATTTCATAAGCTCGCCGCCGCGGTGAGCTTTTTTTATTGCCCAAAAAGCCAATTTTTCCCAAAACATGCTACCAAAACACACGATTCAATCGCTTAATTTATTTAAAACATTTGCTACCAATTCAACTTTTTCTCGCCCTTTGGTAGCACATTTTCGTAAAACAGAGCTCATTACTCCTCCCCCCTTGCACAAAAAAAGCCCCCTCGTTAGAGGGAGACTTTTTTCACGAATTAAATTAACTCGTTAGCGAATTAGCGAACTGCAACACGCTTCGTGGCGAGGACCTTGCGGCCTTCGGCGAGGCGAACAATCACAGCACCCTTGCCCATAAACTTCGACATATCCAGGCTCATGGAAGCAGTGCTGAATGTTTCGGAAAGGAGCATGTTGCCGCGAACATCAAAGACCTTCAAAGACTTTACGCCGTCAGGGGTCGTTGCAATGTTCAAAGTATTGTTGACGACAGCCATGCTAGCCTTGGCTACAACTGCAGCAGCGATAGTCGTTGTGCCATTGTTTTGACCAAGAGCCTTCTTTACAACAGTAGCATCGCAAGGAACAACAGACCACCACCAAGTTTGGTTGGCTTCTTCGTTAATCCATTGCGGAACGCCTTCCTTGACGCGATCCGGATTCATGGTGTAGCACTTGCCGGCTTCCATGTTCCTCAAGCCAGAATTGTAGCAGTTCTTATCGTAGCCGCCATCACCGTTCTTGAAAGCGATGCAAGCAGACACGACTTCGCTGGAGCTAGAAGCTACAGAACTGGAGGAAGCCACACTGGAGCTGGATTCAACAGAGCTGGAGGATGCCACGCTGGAGCTAGATACAACAGAGCTAGAGGATGCCACGCTGGAGCTAGATTCGACAGAGCTGGAGGATGCCGGTTCGGAAGAGCAAGCGGTTTCAACCCACCACCACTTATCGGAGGCTCTGTTGCTGATATACTGCGGAACGCCTTCCTTGACGCGGGCCGGATTCATGGTGTAGCACTTGCCAGCAGCCATATCATCGAGACCAGAATTGTAGCAGTTCTTGTCGTAGTTGCCGTTGCCGTTCACGAACTTGATGCACTTGGAAACGACAACTTCGCTGGAGCTAGAAGCGACAGAGCTAGAGGAAGCAACGCTAGAGCTGGAAGCTACGGAGCTAGAGGATGCAACACTGGAGCTAGAAGCAACAGAGCTGGAGGATGCAACACTGGAGCTAGAAGCAACGGAGCTAGAGGAAGCTACGCTGGAGCTGGATTCGACAGAGCTGGAGGATGCCACGCTGGAGCTGGATTCGACAGAGCTGGAGGATGCCGGTTCGGAAGAGCAAGCGGTTTCAACCCACCACCAAGTTTGGTTGGCTTCTTCGTTGATCCACTGCGGAACGCCTTCCTTGACACGGGCCGGATTCATTGTATAGCACTTGCCAGCAGCCATATTCCTCAAACCTTCGTTGTAGCAGTTCTTGTCGTAGCTGCCAGTGCCGTTCTTGAACTTGATGCACTGAGAAACGACAACAGCGCTGGAACTGGATTCGACAGAGCTGGAGGATGCAACGCTGGAGCTAGAAGCAACGGAGCTAGAAGATGCAACGCTGGAACTAGAAGCGACAGAGCTGGAAGAAGCAACGCTGGAGCTAGAAGCAACAATCACTGCATTCATGTCAACATTAAACGTAACATATTCCTGATCTACAAATTCGGTTATATCCGTAATCGCAACATTCTTATGGCTACCGTCCCAAAAAACGAATTTATTGAATTCGGTTACATTTTCCCTTCCAGGGAACGGAGTCTCATACGGATTCACATAATAGTAATTGCGCTCCGCATCATAAGTTTCAGGAACGGCCTCGACAATATCCACTCGCATGTGATTCGCATCATTATTTGCACTATAATAGGTACTCCAATAATACTTGTCATAATCAATATGCCATATCAGCATTCCTGAAGTGTATAAAGAGGAATCCCATCCCTTCTTAGACCGATATTCCAGCAAATAGTATTCATTCCCTTTACTTCCATGTGAAATACGGTAAGCCACATTATTCTCAAGTTTTTCGAGTCGCACAGAACCTTCACTGAGCTCTGTTGGAGTCAGCCACCCCATAAACATCCGTTCATGAGCGGCATAAAGCGGAGGATTGCCCCCCTGATGACGTTCATAGTTAGGCAAACCATTGTGCGAACCTATATCCATAACATCCCACTCACCGGGCGTATTACGCTTATTTCGACCATCCGTGGAATATAAATCAGGCAGCCCCATAGCATGGCTAAATTCATGAACAATGGTACCGATACCTTCCAAAAGCGTCGTAGAATTATTATAGCGATACGCCGAGCTGCTTATTTCGTTTGCACAAGCATATCGGTATGCTTTGACTCCGTTTCCCAAATCTTTATCGCGTAAAGAATTCATGTGCGACCAAATCGCCTCATTCACGCCAGAGCCATTCGAGCTTACCCCCGCATAAATCATGCAGATATATTCAATACCAGAATGCCCCTTTTCTACATATGAAGAAAAGTCAACTTCATTTCTATTTTTAAGAATATCCAAAGCCTCGCTCAGGGCATCCATAGCTCCATCGGGATTACGATTCGGCCCTGCCTGTGAACCATAAGAAGCACGATTCCCCGACACCGTCACGGGGCCATAGACATCAAAGGTCGGGCGAAATTGTCCATTAGAACTTTTTATAAAATAATCCCTAACACTTCCGGCATTATAATTTTCGTTATACCCTTCCTTATTAAAGAAATCTGTATATTGAGATTGAGCATTTGCACTCTTGAATTTAACATCGGAGAATTGCACAAGAACAACTAGTACACGGACATTCCTTACGCCTGAATTTTCCGCAGCCCGTTGAATCGTTGATTTTGCAAACCTCGGAACATTGTATTCGGGCATTTCTACAACAGGAGCAGCAGCCTTAAGATTCCTATAAACCAAATCTTGATTAACGCCGGAAAGGAACTGCCTATCCGCATCGCTGCGTTCCTGAGCATTTTTTGCATAAATTCCCGAAGAATTTCCATTTTCATCGGCATAGGCATAAAAGCCTAGCGCGTCCTTTTGCAGAATGTAGCCATCCGATGTTTCAAGAACATGAAACCACTCATTGCCCTCTTGCCGGACCTCAAGAACTGTTCCGTCAGGCTGCTTCACCGGAAACGTGACGGAACTGGCAGGGTTCGCAAAACATTGGGCTGCCAAGAACAACATCAGCAATATAATCTGAATCATTTTCATTTCTCCCTCCGCTTTTTTTTGAAATTATTGTAGCGATAGTTTATTCTAGTTTGCAGACAAATATAATTTAGTTTGTAAATTAAATCAAGGCCATTTAAACGTTTTTTAGCCTCTTTGCCGCCAAATAATTAATCAAAAGCGTTTATCCAAAAAAAGCCCCCTCGTTAGAGGGAGACTTTTTTCACGAATTAAATTAACTCGTTAGCGAATTAGCGAACTGCAATGCGCTTCGTGGCGAGGACCTTGCGGCCTTCGGCGAGGCGAACAATCACAGCACCCTTGCCCATAAACTTCGACATATCCAGGCTCATGGAAGCAGTGCTGAATGTTTCGGAAAGGAGCATGTTGCCGC
>Ga0265298_10001084_pt1 | contig 40098 bp, 52 predicted proteins | sample AusTroGonzalo_MG_3_FD_193486 | JGI IMG/M metagenome (GOLD analysis project Ga0265298, IMG submission 193486) | Bovine rumen microbial communities from tropical cattle in Woodstock, Queensland, Australia - Gonzalo_01 | ecosystem: Host-associated > Mammals > Digestive system > Stomach > Rumen ... | reverse complement strand
CTGTTTTGTGCAAAACAGTCCCCACAATTAATTATTGACTTAATCAATAATTAACCGAACCGTAAACCGGTTCGAGTTCGGGAGGTTTGATTTTTATGAGTGATATTTTAGTAACGGTTGACGGTCAGAATTTACATATCACGCAAGCGCCGAAAATCGCGGCTCAGGGCGTCAACGAGAATTATCTCGTTTTATCTTTTGACTCGTCGTGGAGCGGTTTCGGAAAAGCCGCTTTATTTTATCGTGAGGAGGACGAGGATACAGTTTATGAGTCCGCCGTCGATGGAACCGGCCGGGCGCTCGTGCCGCATGAAGTGACGGATCAGGACGGGAAAATTTGTTTTGGTATTTGCGGAGTAAAAGACGAGGTCGTTTTTACGACCGAAATTTTAAAGTATAAGATTGTCAAGGGCCGGTATACGGCCGGACAAGAAACGTCGCCGCCGACGCCAAATATTTACGCTCAAATGCTCGCGATCGCCGGAACGATTACGACGGATTTCGCGGTAATGACCGAACAGGTAACTAATATCGTGGCGGCTAATACGACTAATCTATCAGGGTGGCAAATAGAATCACAAATTGAGAACGTATCTCAATCAAACAGTTACGGGATATCGGCAGTATTTACCGTTCCAGTTAATTGTATCATCCTCGAGGCGTCGTATCGAGATAATACGAGCAGTTTAACGCCGTGGTTAACTGAGGGCGTGAAAATATGGAAAAATAGTAATACCGAGATCCAGGTCCAGGTTGATGATTATATGACGAGCGGGACGGCCGATATTAAATTAACGTACGCCTGGTCTAATGCGGTCGCAATTACTGAGCTAACAGATATTCGTATCGGCGCCGACGGTACGGTTTACGGAACAGCGGGCGCGGCGGTCCGGGGACAAATTAACGCGCTTAAAAGTCAATTAATTTCCGTTTCTGAAAATGAAATTGATACTATTATTTCGTAAATAAATGGGGTGCGAATAATGAGTTATTTAGATAATACTGGATTAGCGTATTTTTATAATGCAATAAAAGATAAATTTATAAGTACGTTATTTGATGAGTACGAACAGGAGTGGGTTTGTTGGGGTACAACAGCTAACCCTAAAGGTTGGAGAATTGGTTATTATGGAACGAGTAACGGTACGTATGCGTCCAGTAAAAATTATATGTGTAATTCACATAGAATGTTTATTTACGGAGCCGATTACGTTGAAGTTATTCCACCCGTTGGACACGGCGTTAGAGTGTATATGTGGCGAGGAGACACGTTTGTAGGATATGAGGGGTATAGTGATTATGGAAAATCTTTAAAAGTGAAAATTAACCCTAATTATTCATACGCCTTCGCATTAAACGGTTTTAATAAAAACTCGGACACTTTTATTACTGACGAATTTATTTCCACAATTATCCTTAAAAAGTATAGATTGCAAACTCCGCATTATGTCCCAACACCGAATACACAGTTTAGCGAACCTTGTTACGTCGTACCGAAAATGATGTACAGTGATGTAATTTTTAGGGACGCATATTATTACGAGGGGGATATCTACAACAAGACGCAAGGATTGTGCTCAGATGGCAGATATTTGTATTATCCTTTACGTATTGGAGACAGTGGGATCAGCATTATCAGAAAATACGACTTGATTAATAAGGAGGTCGTGCTTACGCACATTCCAATTGCTAATTATGGTCATTGTGAAGATTTATGCTTCATGCCGAAAGAGTTTTCAGGGTTTGATAACAATGCCGTTGACAGAATTTTGATTAGTGATGCGAATCGGCAACATGGAAGCGGTTGTTATTGGACTGTGTTAAATGCAGATACTTTAAAGTATATCGGAGAATATGCTTCCGACACTCTCATCGATACAAATGTAGCGACATACTGGCAAGGTGCTATTAGAATGACGTCAAACCTCAGCCGTGGTAAGTATGTATTAGAGGGCGGTAAGGATGTTAATGGTACTCATATTCGTTATTTAGCGGTGTTCGATAAAGACGGTGGAACCGCTGAAAAGTTAATAACATTTGAACGAATAGCAGGAACGCAAGGCGGGATTAGTTGTGACGATCAATATATTTACCTTACACGATATGCGAGTACAGAAGAAACCGATGTATTTAATATTTATATCTACGTTTTCGATTGGGATTTAAATATTGTTTGTAGAGGTAATATCGATCAAATTGCATGGGAATTTGAAGGTATTTGTCATGTCGGGAGTGATATTTATTTTTCATGGATCAAGGATTCTACAGAAAAAGGTGTTATTTTCTCTAAAGCCAAAAGTATAAACGGCTATTATCCATTATCTACCTCAAAACCGTTTACAACATACGTAGGTTTTATTAATTTTGAAACTTTAATTTAAAGGTTGTTTTATATTTTTTGTTGTGGAGGTGATTATATGGCCGGTCCGAGACAGCCGATCGAGCTCGTAATCGCTAAAGGTAATAAGCATTTAACGAAAGCCGAAATTGAGGATCGCCGGCGGACGGAATTAAAACCGTTGACCGGTGATATTTCTCCTCCGGCTTTTCTTACGAAAAAGCAGAAACAGGAGTTTAATAAAATTTCCGGTCAGCTCCAGGAGCTTAAAATAATGAGCGAGACGGACGTCGATACACTCGCGAGGTACGTCGTCGCGAATGGCTTTTATATTAATGCCGTGAAAAAGCTCAGATCGAAAGAGGTCCGGAATGATCCGGAGCTTTTCGAGTCCTGGTTAAAGATCCAGGAAAAAATGTTTAAACAGGCGCGACAATGCGCGAACGATCTCGGGTTATCTATTTCGAGTCGGTGTAAATTGGTCGTCCCGGCGACCGATAAACCGGAAGAAAAACCGAATAAATTTAAAAAGTTCGAGAAAAGGCCGGTAATTAATGAGTAATACCGGTTACGCTCCCGTATGGGATCGGGTTACTCGACACGCGAGCCGGGTTGTATCCGGTGAGGAGATCGCCGGCGAATTACATTATCTCGCGTGTAAACGTCATTTAGACGATCTAAAACGTCAGAATACGGACGAGTTTCCGTATTATTGGGATCCGGATAAGGCCGCCGAGGTTCTCGATTACGCCGAGACGCTTACGATCGCCGAGGGTGCAGAGCCGCGGCCGGTTAAACTGATCGACTCTCAGGCGTTCGATATCGGTTGTACGTTTGGATGGTTTAAGACGGCGAATAATAAACGCCGGTTCCGTCGTCGATATAAGTCGATGGCGAGGCAAAACGGGAAAACGTTCGAGAACGGCATCCTGGGTACTTATATCGCCGGTTTCGGTGGCTATAATTACGGAAAACTGTTTACCGTTGCGACTAAGAAAAGACAGGCCCGCCTCGCCTGGGAGGAAATGAGTAAATTTATTACGATCGATCCGGATCTCGGCGAATTTTTCACAGTAAAAGATTATAAGTCGGTTATCGAGTGCCTGGATACGTATTGTACGATTGAGGCGCTCAGTAAAGAGGCCGGCCTCGACGACGGTTTCCGATCGATTTACTCCTCGATTGACGAAATACATCAGCATAAAGACAATAAAATATACAAGGCGTTATATAACGGAACGAGGTCTCTCCCGGAGACGCTTGTCTCGATGATAACGACGCGCGGCGATCGTCTTAATTCATTCTGTAAAGAAATGGACGATTACGCGATTAAGATCCTCCGCGGTTTAGCGACCGCCGAGGATTTTTTTGTCGATATTTACTGTTTGGATCCGGGAGACGATCCTTTTAATCCGGATACCTGGATAAAGGCTAATCCGTTTTTATGTCAGACGGCCGACGGTATGACGACGCTGAAAACAGACGCGCAAACGGCTAAAGATATGGGAGGTTCAGATCTCCGGGATTTTCTTACGAAATCGCTTAATATGTGGGTCGAAAATACGGACGACTCGTTTATTAATTCCGAAAAGTGGTCGAAATGCGGATCAGATCGAACGTTAAAAGATTTTGCGGGGCGTCGTTGTTGGGTAGGTCTCGACTTATCAAGCGGCGGCGACTTGACAACGATCGCGCTCGAGTTCGACGATACCGACGACAAAGTTTATTTTTATTCTCACTCGTTCATGCCTCGCGGCCGGCTCGAGGAGCATATCGAGACGGATCTCGCGCCTTATGACTTATGGGAACAACAGGAATTAATAACCGTAACCGGCGGATCCGGTGATTTTAAAAACGATTATAAGTTTATCATCAAGCATTTACGCGAGCTAAAAGAGGAGCATAATCTCGAGTTTTTAGGGATCGGGATCGATCCACATAATGCCGACGGGATCCTCGCGGATCTCGAGGAGTTCGGTTGTCCGGTCGTGATCGTCGTCCAATCGGCGCGGTCACTTAATGACGCGACGGTCGATATTCAGCTCCTCATTAAGTCGGAAAAAGTCGAGTATAACCGTAATAACGAGCTTTTAACCTGGTCGTTTGCTAATGCTAAGGTGGTTAGAAATAGTTTTGATGAAATCAAAGTTGATAAACGGCCCGGTCAGCGCTTTAAACGTATTGACGCGGTCGACGCGTGTATTGACGCGCACTCGATCAAACTTAAATCGCAAACAAAAGAAGGGGTCGATGTACAGAGTGAGCTCGAGAAATATCTCGAGGCTATGGGATGGAAAACGTAATGAGGAGGTGATCCGATGGATAACATTTTGCAAGGCACAACGCCGACGATCACGATCTCGATCGATCCGACGGATTTCTCCGTCTCGGACGTGATCGCGCTTGAATTTACGACAAAGCAGAAAAATAATATTTCTGTTTATGGTCTCCAGGACGTAACCGTCGATACGAATGCGAATACCGTCTCGTATACGTTTAGTCAGGCCGAAACGCTCGCATTTATACCGGACGTTTTACTCTCGGTCCAGTTGCGTTTTATGTTTGCGGACGGGAGTATCGTTGGTACTAATCGCATGAATTTTAATATCGACGATCTGATTAGCTCGGAGGTGTTAAGTCCATGAGTACATACCGGACGGTAACGGTTACGCCGACGCTCTCACAGAATAGTGTTACGGTCTCGCCTACTCTATCAAATAACGAGATTAGCGCGACCGCCGGGGCGGTTAATGAGATCGAGGTTAATAACACGTCGAATTATAATTTACTCCAAAATAAACCGCAGATCGAAAGCGTGGAGTTACTCGGTAATAAAACGTTTAACGATTTAGGATTATCCAATATTTCTAATATGCAGATAGAGCAGATACTTAAAAATTAGAGGTGTTAAGATGTCTCAAATAAATTTTTTAGATGAAAACGGCCTTTTATATTTATGGCAGAGATTAAAGACAATTTTCGCGACCGAAAACGATCTCGCGGCGATCGAGAGCACAGTCTCCGGATTAGTCGCGGCCGGTGGTCAGGCGAACGTAATCGAGACGATCCAGGTTAACGGGGCCGCTCAGAGCGTTACTAATAAGACGGTTAATATTATCGTGCCTACAAATAACAGTCAGCTCGCAAACGGCGCCGGATATCAGACGGCCGCTCAGGTAACGAGCGCTATTGATGAGGCGATCGCCGGGGTGAGTCAGTTTAATTTTGAGGTCGTTCAGACTTTACCGGCGACCGGAACGACCGGAACGATTTACCTCGTACCTATTACCGGCCGGACAAACGCGTATAACGAATATATTTACGTCGGCGGCTCCTGGGAACAGATCGGGACGACGGATATCGATCTCTCCGGATATGTCCAGGCGACCGATCTCGTACCGATCGCAAACGCGGAGATTGATACAATACTCGCCTCTTAATTGAGGAGGTGAAACGATGAAATATCTCAATCCCGACGGACTCGCGTATTTTTGGAAAAGTATAAAGGTCCGGTTTAAGGCAATCGAAAATCAATTGCCAAGCGCAAGCGGTTACGAGTACAACACGACGACCGGCGCGTTAGAGTTATGGAGTCAGGATTTAAATAACGTCGTAAAAACCGGATTTTATAACGCTATGACGTGCCGTAATGCGAAATACAATTATAGTACGTTAATCGTCATTGGTTATTATCTCGCCGGTTATTGTACTCAGATACAGACCGACGTAACGACCGGAAATATGGCGATCCGTCAGCAGATTAATTATAGTTGGTCGCCGTGGAAAGTGGTTAATGTATCTTAAATAAGGGGTGATAATTTGATCCGGGAAACAGTTCAAACGATACCGTATACTTTACCGAGCGGAACGGATCAATTAATCGTTACCGTTACGTTAACCGATCAAACGCTTTACTATGGTACGACGTACCGGGGAACGGCTAACAAAACCGCCGCGGAAATATATACCGCATATAACGCGGGGAAAGACGTTTACGCGCTCGTAAATGAACAGTATATACCGTTTGTTAAAGGTAACGCCGGTCATGCTCATTTTGCAATTGCCCGGGAAACGTCCTCCGATTACTACGAAATCAATCTCATGGTAATAGAGGATCAGGCCGCGGATATTTGGACGTTTGAGGCGAAACATTTCGCGATTAAAAACGAGAGCGGGACGTTAGATTATAGTTCTCTCGCGAATAAACCGCAAATCGAGGGCGTAACGCTCCAGGGGAATAAAACATTTTCACAGTTAAGTTTAACAAAATTAACAAACAGCGAGCTTGAAAGTATGCTCGTATAAAGGGGTTGTAATATGGCTAAATATTTGGATAGCGATGGAGTGTTATATTTTTGGCAGAAAATAAAAGCGGCTTTTTCCGCGATTGGACACACTCACACAAAGAGCGAAATAACCGATTTTCCGACTATTCCGGCGGCAAGTTCAAGTAACCCAGTTATGGACGGAACGGCCGCGGCCGGATCATCCTCCAATTATGCCCGGGCGGACCATGTACATCCTAAAGATACAAGTAAAGCTAATTTAGCGAGTCCGACTTTTACCGGGACGCCGAGCGCACCAACGGCGGCCGCGGGAACGAATACAACTCAGCTTGCGACGACGGAGTTTGTGCAAACGGCGGTAGGTGACAAAGTCGATAAAGTATCAGGTAAAGGTCTTTCAACGAATGATTATACGACCGCCGAAAAGACTAAACTTGCGGCGTTCGGTGATGCGAGTACGTACGCGCTTAAGTCCGAAATAACCGGCGTTTATAAATATAAAGGGTCCGTCGCGACGTATGCGAATTTACCGTCGAGTAATTTAACCGCCGGGGACGTTTATAACGTCGAATCGAACGGACAAAATTACGCCTGGACGGGTTCAGCGTGGGACTCTCTCGGGGAAGTGTTTACTATTCAGAGTGTAACAAACGCCGAAATTGATACTATCGTTGCGTCGTGAGGAGGTGATTAAGTGGGATTTTTGAACGATTTTAAAGAGTTTCGGCGTCAAAAAAAAGCCGAATCCGAAAAGGACACGGTTCAAATTACAAACGATCCGCTGATCGAGTGGAAAAATCTCGCTACCTGGTTAGGCGTGTCCGACGTCGAGGACAAGGCGCTCTCTGAGGCGACGTATTTCGCATGTATGAAAGTATTATCGGAGGCGATTGGTAAATTACCGCTCAAACTATTACGTCATACCGATAAGGACGGGATCGTCGCCGCGAGAGACGAACCATTATGGTATATCGTCCATGATCGGCCGAATCGATTTATGACAAGTACGAGTTTTTGGAGTACGGTCGAGTTTAACCGTAACCATTACGGTAACGCGTACGTATGGATCGAGGGATCAGGGAGCGATTTAAAGTTATGGCCTCTCCCGTCGTATAGCGTCGAGGTATGGTATGACGACGCTATGATTTTAGCGGATCAGCCGGATATATATTATCTATATTCCGGTCCGAATAAACTCTATTATTTCGGATCTGAGGAGATCCTCCATTTTAAGGGATCTAATACGCTCGACGGTATTATCGGTATATCGGTCCAGGATCAGTTAAGAAGTACGATAAAAGCCGGAACGAAATCACAAAAATTATTAAACAATATGTATGAATCCGGTTTTACAGCGAAAGCGGTTTTACAGTATACCGGATCGCTCTCCGATGAGAATACAAAAGCGTTTGTTAAAGGGATCGAGCAGTATGCCAAAGGAAAATTAAAACATGAGGGCGTCGATAATATAATCCCGATCCCGCTCGGCTCGACACTTACGCCGTTAAACGTGAAACTCGCCGATAACCAGTTTATCGAGGTTAAACAGTATACGGCTTTACAGATTGCGAGCGCGTTCGGAATTAAACCGTCTCAGATCGGCGACTATACGAAATCGAGTTACGCCTCCGCCGAGGCTCAGCAGTTGAGTTTTTTGGTTGATACGTTGCTTTATATTTTAAAGCAGTACGAGGAGGAGTTATCTTATAAACTTTTATCGCGCGATCAGATCCGGAACGGTCTATATTTTAAGTTTAATATCGACTCAATATTACGGGCCGATTTCCATACTAAGATTAATACGCTCTCGACGGCGGTTAATAGTTTCCTAATGACGCCGAACGAGGCGCGGAGTAAGCTCGATCTCGAGCGGAAAGACGGCGGAGATCGCTTACTCGGTAACGGTGCGAGTATTCCGGTAGAATATACCGGCGCTCAATATACAACAGGTCTCGTAATCGATGAAAACCGAGATATTACAGAGACCGAAAATACTTGAGAGAGGAGGTTAAAAGGTGCCTATTGATGAAAGAAATAGCATGATCGAGGAGGGTTTAATTTCAAAGTCCGCCGAGATTAAGGTCCAGGACGTGACCGACGAGGATCTGAAAAAGATTAATAAATTTACGCTGAGTCCGCTCAAAGCCGAGGACGTTTTTACATTTAAAACGGTAATCGGCGACAATGAGACGGACGATCGTAATTTCGAGCCGTTTAACGCACGCGCTCTTAAGGATCTCCGGAAACTATACGTCGGCCGGACCATGATAAAAGATCATTTACGGAGAGCCGATAATCAGATCGGCCGCGTGTATGATACCGAGCTCATAACCGAGGATAAGGTTACCGGCGCCGGCGAGGTATATACGAAACTGATCGCTAAAAATTACATGGTCCGGACCGCCGCTAATGAGGATCTTATTAAAGAGATCCAGGGCGGCATTAAAAAAGAAGTTTCGACCGGTGTCCGGCCTGGTAAACTTATTTGTAATATTTGCGGCGCGGATAATATGAAAACGTATTGTCCTCATTGGCCGGGCCGCGAGTACACAAAAGAGACCGGGGAAACGGATACCTGTTTAATGACGATCGACGGCGCGAAAGAGGCGTACGAGCTGAGTCTCGTCGCGGTTCCCGCTCAGCCTCGAGCCGGTACCGTTAAGCATTACGGACCAAAGCCGCCGGAGGATCCGGAAGATAAAACGGTCGAAAATGACGATTTGAACGCCGAATTTGCCGAAAATGGGCAAAAAACAAGATTAAATTCCGAAAAAGAGACCGTCGAAACGGATCAGGATCCGGAAACAGAAAATAAAGACTCAGAGATTAACCTCCGCGTTAAAGCTCTCGAGTCTTTTTATTTTGTTGAAATTAACGAAATTTCGGAAACGAAAGGAGAAATTAACGTATGAACAAGAAAATGAGAGATCTGTTAGCTCAGATCGAAAAGAAAACAGCGGAGGCCCGCGGCCTTATGGATGGCGAAAATAAGAACGTCGAAAAGGCGGCCGAAATTCTTAACGAGGTCGACGCGCTTAAGGCCGAATACGAGACCGAGAAACGTCTTTTTGAAATGGAAAAAAAGGAAAACACTCCGGACGAGAAAGACGTCCAGGAAAAGAAAGAAAAGAGAACCGAGGAGGACGCGCTTAAGGCGTTCGGCCGCGCGGCTAAGGGCGGATTTAAAACGAACGATTATGACGGTGCTCTTAACGAGTCCACTCCGGCCGACGGTGGCTATACTGTGCCTATCGATATTTGGACTCGGGTTATGTATTTCAGAGAGGCCGAGTTCTCATTCCTGGATCTCGTCCGTCGTGAGGTAGTTCATACCGCTACCGGGGCGAGAACATTCAAAAAGAGATCTCAGTATACCGGGTTCGCTCAGGTCGGCGAGGGTTCCGCGATCCAGGCGACCGCGACGCCTCAGTTTGAACGTATTTCGTTCGCTATTAATAAGTATGCCGGTTACATGCCGGTTACTAATGAGCTGAGATATGACTCTGACTCTAACGTCGGTCAGATTATCGTCGAATGGCTCGGACGCGAATCCCGCGCGACGGCTAATAATCTCATTATGGCGGCTATTAAGAGTAACGGCGATCCGGTCGATTTCGAGAATCTCGACGGTCTGAAAAAGGCGCTGAACGTCGATCTCGCGCTCTTTAAAAATACCTCTAAGATTATCACGAATAACGACGGGCTCCAGTGGCTCGACACTCTTAAAGACGAAATGGGCCGTTATCTTTTAACTCGTAATCCGTCTGATCCTATGCGTATGCAGATTTCGGCCGGTGCTCAGGTTATCGAGGTTGTCGAGGTTAACAATCTGATTATGCCGTCGACTCCGACTTATACCGCGTCGAGTGATACGTCCGTCCAGGCCGGAAAGACTTATTATACTCGTTCGGGTTCCGGTACGTCCGAAAGTCCGTACGTATATACGGCCGTTGCTTCTCCGACCGGTAATCCGTCCACGTCCAATTATTACGAAATGGATCCGACTCCTCAAATCCCGTTTATCCTGGGCGATCTTAACGAGGGTATTATTTACTGGGATCGTCAGTGGATGAGTATCGCGGAATCCGCGATCGCGTCTATCGGAGATTTTAACGCGTTCGAACAGGATCTCACTCTTTATAGAGCGATCGAGCGCGAGGACGTTTCGGTCCGCGACGATGAGGCGTTCGTTTATGGTTATATTCAGCCGACCGTATCGTCGGGGGAATAACAGCTCCCGACAATAGCGATCCGGATCCGGAGGAGACCGAAACGGTAACTCTCGCGGAGGCGGACGCGAATAACGACGGGGAGTATAGCGAGGAGGAGTTAACCGCTTTAACAAAGGCTCAGCTCCTCGAGCTCGCGGAGACTCTTAACGTCGGGGGCGTAACATCGTCGAATACTAAGGCGGAAATTATCGCCGCGATTTTAGCGGCTCAGGAATCGACTCCGGATCCTGGTCCGGGACAGTCATAGGAGGGTTAATATATGGCGAATACGGTCGTCCAGGTTGAGGACGTTTTAAATTATCTCGGTATCGATTACGCCGACAATATGGTTACGGCTAACGTAACGAGAGCGATCTCGACGGCCGACGCCTATATTAAAGGCGCGGTCGGCGCGGACTATCCCGCGGAGGATCCGCGCGCGAAAGAGCTCGCTTTAATCTTTATCGCGGATCTCTACGACAATAGAGGCATGTTAGAAAAATCCTCGACTAACGTCCGGAGGTTGGTTGATGATTTCCTTTTACAGCTCCGCCTCGAATTGAGGAGGGGATCGAATGACTTTTGACAGGCCGATCACGATCCAAAAAATCGATCAGAATACCGAGTTATGGGCCGATTTATGGTCACTCCATGCGAGGATCAATAAAACGACCGGCTCGGAGTTCGTCGACGCCGGGGCGATACAATCGCAATCGACTAAAACGTTTGAGGTCCGTTATTTTTCCGGGATTGAGGATATCGATTTTAACCGCGGTTTATACCGGATCATATACCGCGGAATTACCTTTAATATCGTCGATTATGACGACTATATGGAATCTCATCAGGTCGTTAAATTAAAGGGGATCTCGTACTAATGACGAAAATCTCGATCGACGCGCTCGCCGATACTGTTAATAAAGAATTGAAATTGTACAGCGACAACGTAATGCAAGGGATCCGGAAAGAGACCGACAAGTCTATGAGGCAATTAGTCCAGGAGACGAAAGCGACGGCGCCGGTTGGTCATCGTAAAAAGCATTATAAAAACAGTATTACGAGTAAGGTAACGAAAAACTCAGCGCTCGAATATGAAAAACAATGGTACGTGAGAGGGTCGGATTATCGGCTCTCTCATTTACTTAATAACGGTCACGCGCTCCGGGACGGCGGCCGGTATCCTGGGACTCAGTTTATAACGAAAGCTGAGGTATCAATCGTAAAGGATTACGAGGAGGCAATAAAGGAGATTATCGAAAATGGTTAATCAGATTTTGACGGGCGCGGGGTTCGTTTTAAATCAGACGTACCGGGAAACTCGATTTTTAAAACCTCCCGCCGTCACTTATGCGATTTATAACGATACGAAAACGGTCCGCGGTCCGGACTATGTCAACGCGATAACAGAGCATGAAATCAATATCGAGTTATACGAATACGCGCCGGATCCGGCGAGCGAGGCCGCGATCGAGGCTCAGCTCGACGCGGTCGGTATGCCGTATATAAAACAAAATCGATATTGGATCAATGAAGAACAGTTATACCAAGTAATTTACGAGTTTAATTACTCAGAAAAGAGAGGAGTTTTCATTTATGGCAGTTCCTAAAAGAATAGTCCTCGGATCCGGTACGCTCCACGTTGTACCGTTTACCGGGACGTCGCAGATCGCCGACGCCGCAACGGTAATGGCGCTCTGTACAAATGATAATATTCTCGGTTATATCTCCGGCGGCGCGTCTCTCGCTTATACGCCGACGTTCTACACGGCAAAAGACGATCTCGGGTATGTCACTAAGACGATCATTACCGAGGAAGAAGTAACGCTCACGTCCGGCGTAATGACGTTTAATGGTCAGACGCTCGCGACACTCTCCGCGACCGGCAGAGTTACCGAGGACGCGACAAACGGCGTTAGAACCGTCCGGATCGGTGGTATCGGTAACGCTACAAATCAGCAGTACGCGATTATTTTCCACCATACGGACGACGTCGACGGCGATATTTACGTCTGTATCGTTGGTAACAATCAGAACGGATTTACGCTCGCGTTTGCTAAGGATCAGGAGACCGTTATCGACGCCGAATTTAAGGCGCTCGCTCAGGACGACGACGGGACTCTCATTATGTACATCGAACAGGACGCGACGATCACGGCCGCAGAGTACGAGATTACGAGCGATATTACGTATGAGGCGACGACCGATACGACCGTACAGAACGGGACGACGTATTATACGCGGACCGGCTCCGGAACGGTTAACTATCCGTATGTATTTACGGAAGTCACAAATCCGACCGGCAATCCTCAGTCTCAGGGGTGGTACGTGGCGTCTTAATTTAATACTGAGTTCAATTTTTAGGACGGGGGATATTAATCCTCCGTCCGTTTTTTTGGAGGCGAGAACATGGCTAAAACACTCGATTTTAACAAGGTCAAGAAAAAGTATTTTAATATCACGCTTAACGACGACGATCAAACGAAATTACAGTTAATGACGCCGCTTAAAAAACAGGTCCAGGAGCTTAATCACTTGCTCCCGGATAACACGGCGAATCCGACGGACGAGGATCTCGCGACTCTTTACGAGCTCGCGGCCGGTCTTATGAGCCGAAATAAACAAGGGTTCAAGATTGAGGCGTCACTCCTCGAGGATATCCTCGATTATGAGGATTTATGTATCTTTTTCGACGCGTATACTGATTTTCTCGTTGAAGTATCGTCGGCAAAAAACTAAAACTCCCGTGGTATCCGCTCGAGGATGATCGCGGGGGTCATAAGTACGAAATTACGAGCTATTGGGAGCATTTAGTTTCTGATTATACAAAGCTCTCGTTTATAGAGATTGAGAATTTAGATTATATCGATTATCTAACATTCCGGCGGGACGCGTTTATTAGTAACCTGAGTCAATCGGAAAAGGGACTCGAGTATTTAGATAATGCGTACAGGATCGAACAGACCAAGCCGGATAAACGCTCGTTACGCGCTCAGTTCGGAGAGGAGGGTTAAACCGTATGGCGGGTAATGTTAAAGGTATTACGATTGAGATCGGCGGCGATACGACGAAACTCGGAAAAGCTCTCTCGGACAGTGAAAAACAGTCGCGTAATCTGCAAAAAGAATTAAAACAGGTTAACACAGCTTTAAAATTTAATCCGTCGAATGTCGATTTATTAGCTCAGAAACAAAAGATATTAACCGATCAGATCCAGGCGACAAAAGAAAAACTCGATACACTCCGGGAGGCCGAGGCTCAGGTCGAGGCTCAGTTTAACGCCGGCGAGATTGGCGAGGAGCAGTTCCGCGCTTTTCAGCGGGAAATTATCGAGACGGAAAGCAAATTAAAAAGCTATGAACAGGCGCTCGAGGAAACAAGCGCTCAGGCGTCCGCATTGGACGAATTAACGAGCGCAATCTCCGAACAGGAGGCAGAGGTTGAGCGCCTTAAAAACGAGTGGAAAAACGCCGTTTTAACGTACGGGGAAAACTCCGAGGAGGCGAATAAACTCGCTCAGGAAATCGACCAGTTATCGAGCGAATTAAAGGACAACAAACAACGTATGTCCGAGCTTGATAAAGCGGCCGACGATCTCGATAACAGTCTCGAACAGGTCGACGACGCCGCCGAAAAAGCCGGCGACGGTTTTACCGTGATGAAAGGCGTCCTCGCCGATCTCGCGTCGAGGGCGATCGTTGAGGCCGGTCGAGCGTTAACGAATCTCGCGAAACAGACGCTCGAGGTCGGTATGTCGTTTGAGCAGTCGATGAGTAATAACGCCGCGCTTTTCGGTGCGACCGGTGAGGAATTAGATAAACTCTCGGAAACGGCTCAGCATTTCGGCGAAACGACTCAGTTCTCGGCGAGCGAGGCGGCGGACGCGCTCGGTTATATGGCTCTCGCCGGTTGGGACGCGGAAAAGGCGACGAGTGAGCTCGGGGGCGTCCTGGATCTCGCGGCGTCCTCCGGGATGGGACTCGCCGAGGCGTCCGATATGGTTACGGACTATTTGAGCGCGTTTTCTAATACCACAATGACCGCGGCCGAGTTCGCGGATAAACTCGCGTACGCTCAGGCGAATAGTAATACGACCGCCGTACAGCTCGGCGAGGCGTATAAAAATTCCGCGGCGAATCTTAACGCGGCCGGGCAGGACGTCGAGACGGTGACGAGTCTCCTCGCGGCTATGGCTAATCAGGGCCTTAAAGGATCCGAGGCCGGGACCGCTCTCTCTGCTATGATGAGAGACTTAACCGCGAAAATGAAAGACGGCGCGGTACAGATCGGCGATACGTCCGTTAAGGTCATGGACGCCGAGGGCAATTATCGCGACTTAACCGATATTTTACGGGACGTCGAGGCGGCGACCGAAGGCATGGGAGACGCGGAAAAGGCCGCGGCGCTCAGCTCTACATTTACGGCCGACTCGATCAAAGGGTTAAACCTGGTCCTCAATGACGGCGTCGAAAAGGCCGCCGAGTTTGAGAACGGTCTCCGGGATTGCGACGGAGCCGCCGGTAATATGGCGGATACCATGAACGACAACGTCGCCGGATCTCTTAAATTATTAAAATCGAATATTGAATCGAAAATGATAAAGGTATTCGAGCGAGCTAAGGGATCGATTAAAAGCTCTATCGAGTCAATGGGTAACGCGCTCGACTCGATCGATTGGGATAAGGTCGGCGACGCGGTCGGCCGGTTCGCTGAAAAAGTCGCGAGTCTGTTTAGTTTCCTGGTTAAACATGCCGGCGAGGTTAAGGCGGCTCTTATGGCGATCGGTACCGTGATCGCGACGGTATTCGTAACGAATAAGATCGCGACGTTCGTACAATCTCTCTCGACGCTCGGGCCGGCGATCCTCCAGGTCGCGACAAAGTTCGGACTCTTAAAGGGTGCGACGGACGCGGCGACGGCGTCGACAAAATTACTCGCGCTCGCTCAAATGGCTTTGCCGTGGGTCGCTCTCGCGGCCGGTGTCGCGGCGGTAATTACGGCGGTTTCGATTTATAACGATAAGCAAGTCGAGGCGGCTCAGTCTGAATATAAGTTATCCGAGGCTCAGCGCGAAACGATCGACGCGGTCGAGGAGTCAAAACGAGCGTACGAGGATCTCGCTAACGCTCGGGCCGAGTCTATGGCCGGAATAAATAACGAGTTTGGATATCTGAACGAGCTGAAAAGCGAGTATAACAGTTTGATAGACTCAAACGGTAAAGTTAAAGACGGTTATCAGGACCGGGCAAACTTTATTATTAATCAGCTCGCGAGCGCTCTCGGCGTCGAACGGTCCGAAATCGAGAAACAGATCCAGGCTAACGGACAGCTCGGCGAATCGATCGATCAGATCATACAGAAAAAACAGGCGGAGGCGACTCTCGCCGCAAACGAACAGGCGTACACGACGGCGATCCAAAACCGCGGGAAAGCTCTCCAGGAGCTCCAGGGAGCACAAAAGACGTTAACCGAGGCCGAGTCTAAGTATAGCGAGACAAGGGCCGCGGCCAATAACGTAATGAAAGCCTACGACGATTTATTAAAGTCTCATCCGACCGCGGCTAACGAATATCTTAACGGTAATATGGATATCCTCGCGGCTAACGATGAGGCTAAGGCGTCGTATGAAAAGGCTAAAAAGGCCGTCCAGGACGCCGAAACGACATATATCGGTTACAATACCACAATTCAAAATTACGAGGGCCTCTCGTCCGCGATCATTTCGGGAGACGCCGACAAGATCGCTCAGGCGCTCGTTAACATGCAAAACAATTTCATTACGGCCGAAAATGGTACCCGCGAATCGTTACAACGTCAGGTACAAGATTTTCAACAGCAATACGAATCCTTAAAACAGGCGGTTGATGAGGGTATGCCGGGCGTTACTCAGGCTCAGGTTGACGCTATGGCGGATCTCGTTACTCAGGCTAAGGGCGAGCTCGACAAATTACCTCCGGAGGCGAGGACGATCGGCGCGAAAACCGGTACCGAAACGGCCGCCGGTATCGAGGAGACTCGAAAAGACGCGAAAAAAGCGGCTGAAAAGATCGCGAGTAATGTTAAAGGTGCGCTCGACTCTCCGGATACTAAAAAATCAGGTCAGAAAAAAGGATCGGATTACGCCGCCGGTGTAAACTCTACCGGAGAACAGAGTAAAACAGCCGGGCAAGCAATTTCAAACGCCGTGAATACAGCGGCGGGAACCGCTAATTTACAACAGACCGGACAAAAAAAAGGTATCGAATTTAGTACCGGAGTCGGAAGTACGTCAGGTAATGCCAGTACCGCCGGGAAAAAAGTCGCCGAGTCGAGTAAAACCGGCGCCGGATCCGTCAATCTCACGCCGACCGGTCAAAAAGAGGGCGGACAGTTCGTAACCGGTGTATCCAGTAAATCAGGCTCAGCTAAAACCGCCGGTAAAACGCTCGCGAGCAACGCGAAAAGCGGATCGGAGTCGGTTAGCGCGTATAGTTCAGGTCAGAATTTCGGCCAGGGCTTTATAAATGGTATCGGGTCTCTGTTTGGTGCCGTTTGGACGAAAGCGAAACAGCTCGCTAAAAAGGCATGGGAAGGATTAAAAGCCGGCCAAAAAGAGGGATCTCCGTCCAAGTTGACGTATCAATCCGGTTTGTTCTTTGATGAGGGTTATATTAACGCGATCCGGGACAAGACTCAGGAGGCCGTTAACGCGGCCCGAGAAATGGCAGAAAAGACGGCCGAGGCGTTAGGTATTACCGACGTTTCCGAGGCTATGTTCGGCGATATGGCGGCCTTAAACGGGGCGACGTTCGGACGTCAGCTCGAGAATACGTTTACCGCTGAATCGACGGCTCCGGATTTTTCAGCAATATTGAAACGGCTCGACGCGCTCGAGACGGCAATCGTTAATTCTAACCGCGCGATCGTACTCGATACCGGCGTCCTCGTCGGTGAAACGATTAATAAAATTGATAGCGGTCTCGCGAATACGTACGCACTTAAGGCGAGGGGGATTTAATCATGCAATTACGAGGGATCCAGTTCGGCGATTATCATACCGCCGATGATTGGGAGTTAATTTTACATGAGAAAACCGTCTCGCCTCCAAAACCGAAAACGAATTATGTCTCAGTTCCGGGGCGCGACGGTGATCTCGATCTCACGGAGGCGTTATCCGGGATCGTAAATTATGAAAACCGGACCGCTCATTATGTGTTTTTATTGACGAATGGATCACAGCTCGACCGGGCGGAATTAATCGCGGAAATTATCGGCGTTCTCAATGGTCAGAGTATGCAGATCATTGATACCGACGATTATCCGGATTATTACATGATCGGCCGGATCACAGTAACGGCGTTTACGAATATAAACGCTTACGGAACGATTACGATCGAGGCGAATTGTCTCCCGTGGAGATACGCGATTAACAATATGAGTAAATCGGTAACGGTGACAAGTTCGAGCGGTACCGTTTCGGTCGTTATGTCAAATAACGGATATAGAACGGTTACTCCGACGGTTGTCGTTACCGGGACCGTTACTCTTACATACGGCACGACGACGCAATCACTCAGCGCCGGAACGTATCAGTTCCCAGGGTTTATATTATCGCCGGGTGTTACGACGGTCTCAGTATCCGGATCCGGAACGATCACATTCACGTACCAGGAGGCGATTTTCTAATGTATCAGATTTTCGCGGACGGTACACTCATATATGACAGCCGATATGAGGAGTACGTAATAACAAAGGGTCAGATCTCTAAAGAAGTTAATAAGTCCGGCTCGTTTGTGTTTACGATATACCAGGATAATCCGTATTATAATCAGCTCGAAAAACTAAAGACGATTATTACCGTATACCGGGACGGATCGCTCATATTCCGCGGTCGGATTATTGACGATAACGACGGGTTTTATAATGACAAAACGTTTACATGTGAGGGCGAGTTATCGTTTTTACTGGACTCAATCAAACGGCCGTACACATATACCGGCTCGCCGAGTCAATTATTTACGCGCCTCATAGAGACGCATAACGAACAAGTCGCCGCGGATAAACAGTTTACCGTCGGCGAGATAACGGTCGAGGATCCTAACGACTATATAAACCGTCAAAATACCGCGTATGAGGATACGTTAACTAATATTAATACTCGTCTCCTCGAGCCTCTCGGCGGATATATCAATATTACGCATGACTCGACCGGAGCGCCTACGATTAACTGGATCGATGATTTTCCGTATCTCGCGACTCAGTCGATCGAGTTCGGCGAGAATTTACTCGATTTCACTAAGAAAAACGACGCCTCGAGTATCATTACGGCATTAATACCGCTCGGGTCTAAAATCGAGGGGTCCAATGTCGAGGCGCGGGTTACGATCGAGAGCGTAAACGGCGGCGTCGATTATATATTTAATCAGGCGGCCGTTAATAAATACGGTTGGATTTTCGGCGTCGAAATATGGGACGACGTAACCGAACCGTCGAACCTGTTAACCAAAGGTCAGACGTATTTAAACGAAATGATTAACCTCGACGTATCGATCGAGCTTACAGCGATAGATTTATCCAATATGGATAAAAGTATATCCGCGTTCGAGCTCGGCGATTATGTCCAGGTTATAAGCGCTCCGCATGGGATCGACGCGAAATACCTGTTAACAAAACAGGAGATCGATCTCTTACACGCGGAAAACAATAAAATAACGCTCGGGTATACGTTCTCGACGTTTACCGATACGACGCTCAGTAATACCAATACCGGGACGACGTTAAACCAAAAGGTCGAAACGATCGAGAGTAATTACGTAACTGATACGGTGTTATACGACGAGGTTGAGGCTCTTAAGAGTATGATCTCCCAGGCGAGCGACTCAATAACGATGGAAGTCCTCCAGGAGTACGCGACTAATGACGAGGTAACGAGCGCGATCGGGACGCTCTATACTCAGTTAAAAGATAGTTTCGAGTTCGTCTTTACAGAGATCGAAACGACGATTAACAGTAACGACGCAAATACCCGTCAGGAGTTCGAGGAGATCCGGAAATATATCCGGTTCCAGGACGGTAATATCATCCTCGGTGAGTCCGACAGTGAATTAACGGCGGTCATTGAAAACGATCAGATCGTATTTTATGACAACGCCGAACAGGTTGCGTATATCAGCAATCATAAATTATATATTACCGACGCCGAGATCCTAACCTCGATTATTATCGGTAATTATGCTTTTATTCCGAGGGATAACGGTAATTTATCGTTTAAGAAAGTGAGGGGATCGTAATGGGTACGAGTGCGGCTTTATCGACGAGTAACGATCGAGTCAAGTATAAAATTACGATCACTCAAAATTCGCAAAATATCCCGAATAATACGAGTAACGTTACGGTCTCAGTACGGTTTTACCGGACGAATACCGGATATACGACGTACGGATCCGGTACGGTGTACTGTAAAATTAACGGCACGACGTACAGCGCGGCCGTTACGTCAGATCAGAAAATCACTAACGCCGGGATTGTATTATTTACGAAAACGCTCAATATTACGCATAATACCGACGGTACGAAAACGCTTAATACGAGCGCCTGGATTAGTCTTAACACGCCGTTAACCTCAAATGAACAGAGTTATAACCAGGCGTTAACGACGATCCCGCGGGCGACGACGCCGAGTATTAACGTCTCGACGGTTGCGCTCGGCGGCTCGATCACGATCTCATTACCTCGGGCGAGTTCGTCATTTACTCATACGGTCAGGTATAATTTCGCCGGCGCGACCGGGACGATCGGGTCAAATGTGGCGACGTCGGTCTCCTGGACCGTACCGCTCAGCCTCGCGAGTCAGATCCCGAATACAACGAGCGGAGTATTAACGGTCTCGGCAGATACGTATAGCGGATCGACTAAGATCGGAACCAAAAGCGTTACTATTACGTGTACGGTCCCGGCGTCGGTGGTTCCGACGATTGGTACGATCACATTAACCGAGGGCGTGAGCGGTCTTAATGCTAAGATCGGCGCGTTTGTACAAGGTCAATCTAACATAAATGTATCGATTTCGGCCTCCGGTGCGTACGGGAGTACGATTTCAAATTATATTAGTACGTTTGGCTCGTCCTCATTCAACGGGGCGAGCTTTACTATTTCTAATGTGAATGTGTCCGGATCCGTGACGTTAACGGTAACGGTTAAAGACAGCAGAGGCCGGACGGCGACCAAAACGCAAACGGTAACGGTCCTCGCCTACTCGATCCCGCAAATTAACAGTTTTACGGGCGTTCGGTGCGATCAGAACGGGACCGCGGACGAGGACGGTCAATATGTCTCACTCGCCTATAATTACGCAATTACGGCGTTAAATAACCGGAACGATAAGACGATAACGATCGCGTATCAACAAGTCGGCGGCTCCGGATGGACGACGCTTAAAACAGAGAGTAATTACTCAAATAATACGACGTACGTCCCGGCGACGGTGTTCTCAGTTGATAACTCGTATTCCTTTAAAATCACGATCCAGGATTATTTTAAAACCGTCTCGTATACGATCGAGGTCACGACGGCGTTTACACTCGTTGATTACTCGGCCGGCGGTCATGGGATGGCGATCGGCAAGGTTGCGGAAACTGAGAATCTCCTCGAGATCGCGCTCCCGGTATCTTTTTCGGGATCCAATTGGAATAATCTCACACTCGGGAATCAATTCCAAGTGTATAACAATGTCGCCGCGAATCAGCCGCGATATAAAGCGATCGGTCAAATGGTCGAGATCCGGGGAGTCGTCTCTCCGACGGCGGTACTCGCGTCCTCAACTACTCAATATACGATAGCGACCGGAATCCCGGCGGCGCTCAGGCCTGATATTAATCGGGTGTATAGGTGTCAGGGATCCGGAATTAATACCTGGTTACTTATAATTACTACCTCCGGGACTCTCACAGTCAGCCGATACGGGACGGACGCGTACGCGGATATGGCCGCGGGGACGTGGTTACCGTTTGCAGTTACATATTTCGTTTAAGGGAGGGCGATAAAAATTGACTGTCTACAATTGGTTAACGTTATTCCTCGGCTCGGGTATTCTGATCGAGCTTTTTCGTCGTTTGTTCGCAAAGATCAAGAGCAACGAAAACAAAACCAAATCAATCCAGGCCGGCGTCCAGGCATTATTACGGGATCGTTTGATCGCGGAATATAACGACGGGATCCGGAAAGGATACGCGCATATTTACGATAAAGAGAATTTCGAGAATATGTACGAACAGTATCACAATCTCGGCGCTAATGGCGTTATGGCCGAGATCCGGGACAAATATCGTCTGTTACCTACCGAGCCGCCGGCGGAGGAGGTGATTAAATGAATCAGGTTAAAACGGATACGATCGTCCGGACAATTGTTTTAATAATTGCGCTCGCGAATCAGATCCTCGCGATCCTGGGAAAAGAGGCGATTCCGGTAACGGACGATCAGATCTATCAGATTGTAAGTTTAATCGTCACGATCGGCGCGTCGGTGTGGGCCTGGTGGAAAAATAACAGTTTCACAGAGGCCGCGATCGAGGGAGATAAAGTTAAGGATCGATTAAAACAGAGGAGGAAAGTCCCGCATGAATTATAAAAAAATAATCGACGTCTCGAAACATAACGGAACGATCGACTTTAAAAAGGTCAAGGCCGACGGGATCGCCGCCGTTATCATCCGGGCCGGTTACGGTAAAAACAATATCGACGTCAAATTAAAAGCGAATATCGAGGGCGCTATTGCGGCCGGTCTCCCGGTCGGGATCTATTGGTTTTCGTACGCGTATGGCGAGGCTATGGCGGCAAAAGAGGCCGAGTATTGTCTCGCGGCGATAAAACCGTATAAGATCTCTCTCCCGGTCTTTTTCGATTGGGAGTATGACTCTATGACTTACGCGAAAAAGAACGGCGTCACGCCGACAAAATCCGGTATAACCGCTATGACAAAAGCGTTTTGTAACAAAGTTAAGGCGGCCGGATATAAAGCGGGTTATTATCTCAACCAGGACTATAAAAAAAATCATTACAACGTGTCTCAGCTCGGGGATTTCGTCGAGTGGTACGCCAGGTACGGCGCGAGCATGAATACGACCGGTGCGGCAATATGGCAGTATTCCGATACAGGACGGGTATCCGGGATCTCCGGTAATGTCGATATGAATTATCTGATCGATGAGAAATTACTCGGATCCGGTACAAGCTCGACGCCGGCAAAAGAAACAAAAGGGGGAACGGTAACAGTGACGCTTAACACACTGAAAAAAGGCAGTAAAGGAAATGAGGTTAAAAGCCTCCAGGTACTTTTAATTCATAAGTTCGGTATTTCGTGCGGAACGTCCGGAGCCGACGGGGATTTCGGATCAGCGACTCTCCTCGCGGTGAAAATGTTCCAGGAAAAGAAAAAGCTCTCCGTCGATGGGATCGTCGGGGCGAAAACCTGGGCGGCGCTTTTAGGTTAACCGAAAAAGGCGCTTAAATCGCCGTATAAACGTTTTAACGTGCTAAGGGTATAAATACTCTATGAAACAATTAAAACGCGTGTACGGTCAAAATATGAGGACTCAGACACGAATAAAAGCCGGGGGATTATTCCCTCGGCTCTTTTTTTGTTTCGAGTGGTTATTCGAGTTAACTCGATTATAATTCGAGTATATTCTCGACCGGTACGCGGAGGATCTGAGCGATCTTATAAACCGTAATCGCGGCCGCCTGGTTTATTGGTTTCCGGCCTTGCTCGTATTCTTGTAAGGTCCTCAGACTAACGCCGGAATTTTCCGCGAGTGTCGCCTGAGTGATCCCGGCGCTGAGTCGGATCCGTTTAAGGTTTGTCATTTCGTCGATCTCCTCTCTTTAATCTTTTCGTCGATATATGTTATCATGCCGGCCCGTTGCTCCTCGTTAGGGTACAATGTTTTAAAATCCTCCTCAGAGATAACGAGTAATGATTCTAACGATCTGTTTTTAAAGTTATTTTGCCAAGAGGCGCCGGATAACCAATCGATCGGAGGCTGAGAGTCGTTAAGGACTATATAATCCATGAGACCGTTATCGTCGTTAAGAAGATAGAGCGGCGTTTCCTGATATTCAGCATGATAAAACGGTGTGTTTGCGTCTTTACGCGCTCGAGCTTTAAGAAAAGTAATCCGGGTCGCATTACAATAGGTTTCGATAAATTCTCTAACTAACATTTTTAAACCTCCAGTCCGGGAGATTTGAGCCGCTCCCGGTCGGCTATTAGATTTATTTATATTTTCTAAAATCGAGGATCCCAAACTGATAGGCTTTTAACTGTTTTCCCGTATCCAGGTTAACGTTATCAATAAATAGCGCTTTTGTGATTTTATCGTCCTCCTGGACGTAAGCGGAAACGGGTACGCGGATTGTTTTACCGTTATAAAATTTCGACTCAGTAATTTTTACTAAGTAATAACCGAGGTTAGCGGTATCCGGTGTCTCATCCTCGCGACTCATCCAATAATGATAATCGAAATGAGGATTATCGGGAGTAAATTCGAGGATCTCAAATTTTCCGGCGTAGTCGGTTCGCGGAGTCTGAAATTCGAGATCGTGAATTTCTCCGACGTGACTCTCGGCGAGCTTTACGAAATAGTTAATATCTAACTCGTTGATCTTAAACATTTTTTACCTCCTGTTTTCGGCCGGTGTTAACTTATACTTATATTATACGCGTGTAAGCGTATATGTAAATGATACATATCAAGTTTTTATAATTTTCAGAAAAAATTTTTCAAAAGAAAACCGAGGATATTACTCCTCGGTATCGAATAGATATATAACGCCAATTAGAAACAATGACTAAGAACATTGTATCTAAAGGGTGTTATTGAGTCGGCAAATTAAAAAGCCTTTAAAATCAAGGCTTTAAGCGAAATTCCAATGGATTGTAATATCGTCGCCGGTGATTATTATTTTCTTTATTAGTGCCGTCAATGTGAGCCGGATCTCGTCCAGGTCGCCGCGGTCCAATATGTCGCCGAATGAGTCGACGAGCTCCTCGATTTCCTCCGGAGAGAGAGCTCCGTCCGCCGGTTTTGTTTTGATCCTGAGATCCGTTTCGAGCTTGTCCCGCTTGTCTGCCAGTGGCGCGATTTTCGCGTCAACCTCCGAAAGTGTTAACCTGTTAATTGAATATAGATCCATAAAGTTTGAGATCTGAGACGTTAGGGACTCGATCTCTTTTTTTATTATTTTGATCGACTCGTCCGCCTCGCGCTCCTGGATAATGTCCTCGCGGATCTTTTCGAGATATTCCGGATCCGTTCCGAGTTTCCGGATCTCGTTAAATACGATCTCCTCGAGCTCGTCGACGCGGTACGTTTTATTTTGACAATTTGGATCAACGATCATACTCTTTACTTTTCGCGATTTCGAGTAACACATATAATTAGCTTTTCTCGTTCCGTCGTTTCGTGCTTTCCATAATTGACGATGATATTTCGCTCCACAACAGCCGCACCAAATAAAACCGGTTAACGCGACAGAATGTTTATTTGATCCGACGTAAGAGTCCGCTCTCATTTTTAATATTTTCTGAGTGGTATCGAAAGTCTTTTTATCTATAATCGGATTTTGACGACCAGGATACCATTTACCCGCATACTTAACCTCGCCGATATAATGTCGATTATCCAGGAGCCGGCGGATCGTCGTATCATTCCATTTTGTCGCGCGGTGATATAGTCCTTTTTCGTTTAGATCCTCGGCGATCGTCCGGATCGGCGTCCCGCCGTTGAACATTTCGAAAATCTGTTTTATTAACATGGCCTCGTACTCGTTCACTTTTAACAGGCCGTCGATATAATCGTAACCGGTCAGGATCCGGGCGGACGCGGAATAATATCCGTTTTTCGCTCTCGCCTCCCGGCCCATTGTCATACGTTCCTTAATGGTCTCGCGTTCGAGCTGAGCGAATACCGCGAGGATACCAATAATCGCGCGTCCGAAAGCGGTCCCGGTGTCGAAATTCTCACTCATAGAAACAAAGTCCGTATTATGTTTAAGGAAAACGTCCTCGATCAGATAGAGCGTATCTTTTTGAGATCGGCTCAAACGATCCAATTTATAAACGAGCACTTTATCGGCCCGACCGTCCTCAACCGCGCGGATCATTTCGCGGAGTCCTGGACGATGAGTATCGGCTCCGGTGTATCCTGGATCCGTGTACGTCTTTACAATGGTCCATCCCATAGCGTCGGCGTATTTCTCGAGGCGTTCGGTTTGTTCTTGTACGGAATATCCCTCGAGCGCTTGTTCGTGAGTCGATACTCGGATATAAAGTAATACTCGTGTTTTGTTAATGGATTTTATTACCATGATTTATTATCTCCCTTTTTCCTACCTCGGGAGATATGATATAATTATTTAGTTGTTATAGGTCTCCCGAGGCTTATAATATTTAACTGTCCGATCAGGTGGCCGCCTGGTCGGATTTTTTACGATATAACAAAATAACAAAAAAAATTGTAATTCCTTATATATTTTATTTTTATATATATTCTTTTATATATTTATATATATTTATATATTTATTATAGAAAATAAGAATAATTATGTTATTTTGTTATATTTGAGGTATAAAGTCAGTATTTTCAACGGTTTGCGGTATAACAAAAACCATAACAAAAACTGATTTTATAACAAAAACTTTTTGTGTACTATGTGTAATAGTACAGTTAGATCACAAAATGGATAACAAAAACTTTTCGCATTTTGTTATAGTTTTTGTTATGGTTTTTTCGTTAATTCCTCCGCAAATTTCGATAATCGCTCGCCGTTCAAATGTCGGGACGCGAGCTCGATCGATACATCTAAATAATCGGCGATTAGTAACCGGCCGGCCCGATCAATTGGTTTACCTCTCAGGTTAATTTTATCAGCGCTTAAAATCTTTCCTTTTATTTCATTAATCGCATGTTCAACGTCGATCGTATTTTCAGTTAGATTATTATTAATCGGTGCGATATGTCCGTCCGCCAGGGCGTCGGCGCTGATACCGAGCTCTTTACAGATTTTAATTACATTGGTTACGTTCGCATTTTCAATACCTCGTAAAATAATAGTATTGAAAGTCGAATAAGGCATATCTATTATTTGTGTAAATTCTCTAACGGATTTATACCTCGTCAGTATCAGATTTTTTAACTTTTCTTCAACGCTTATATTCATTTTGTCACCTCCTCGATAAAAAGTATACTCAATCATTAACGAAATTTCAATAATAATTAATGATAAAACGGTAATTAATATTTGTAAAAAAATATCGAATATTGTCTAATCGTAAAAAATTACTGAATTTTTGCATAATTGTGTTGACTTTACCAAAATTTCGATTAATACTATAAATGGGTTTACGAAAATCCGTCGCCTAATCAAAACATAACGGATAAACGCAAAAGGAGGTCATTATATGCACAGAAATTTAAAGGCAGAAATGGCGCGTAATGATATAACCGCGCTTACGTTATCGGAAAAGACAGGTATCAGATATCAGACGTTAACGGCTAAAATCGCCGGGACAAGTCCGATCACAATTAAAGAGGCCCGGAAAATTCGAGACGCGGTAAATCCGAATCTTACGATCGATGAGCTTTTCGACGAGGAGGCGTAAACATGGTAATACATATCCTCAAAGACGGGACAAGGGTCGACGATATCGCCGGCCGGGTGGTTAAAGTCTCGGACGCCGAGGTCGTGTATAAGCTCATGGACGAGATTAATCGGAAAATTGAAAGGGGGTGGAAACGTGATAAAAATACATGATCGCGTAACCAGGGCCGGAGACGCTCGCGTCGGTGAGGTCATTAATATTATTGGCGATACTGTTATTATTCAGTATCTAACCGGCGAGAAAATTAAAACGACGCTCGATCGGGTGGTTTTGGCGAACGAGACCGAGGTCACGATTACGCCGTCGAAATACGACGAGATCGTAAAGGCCGTTATGTTTGAGGCGGCCGACGGGGTCGGCAATCGGGACGATCTCGACGATATCCTCCGGGTCGTCGGGGCGGTCGGCGTCTCAATAAAAACGAGGTTGTTCGATGGCAATTAAACTATATCGTCATCAGGAGATAGCGCTCTCGTATTTACGGTTTAACGATAATTTCGCGCTCTTTATGGAACAGGGTACCGGGAAAACGATCCCGGCGCTTATGAGGATCCTCGAGCTCTGTTATGAGGAAAATATTATATCCGTATTGATAGTCGCGCCGAAATCCGCGCTCGGAGCATGGGAAAGAGATATTGAGAAATTTGATACCGTCGACCGACTCACGTTAAAGAGTCGAATTACTCTTATTAATTACGATAAGGTATGGAGAGGAGGAAACAAGTCTTTATATAATCGTGAGTACGGCGTTATCGTATTGGATGAGGCTCACGCGATTAAAAACAGAACGAGCCGCCGATCGAGCTTTTTACTTAAACTCGCGACCAGGGCGAAATATCGATACATATTAACCGGTACGCCGATTAGTAACGGTCAGCTCGAAAATATATGGTCGTTAATCTGTTTTTTAAAGCCGTATATGATCCGCGGTCGTGTGTATTCCTGGATTTTCAAAGAGCATTTAACAAGAGTCACAAAAAAAGACGGGTATAACGGTTCGTATTATGAATTTCAAAATCGATATTGTATTTTAAATCAGTATCATAAACCGACGAGTTATATTAATGTCCGCGAGCTCCAGGATCTCATTAACGAGTATTCGTACAGAGTTAAAAAAGCCGATTGTTTGGATCTCCCGGAAAAACTACCGGACGAAATCGTTTACGTCGACCAGGCGGAAAAGGCGTTATATAAAAAGCTCGTTAAAGAGAGCGCGATCCTCGAGTATGAGATCCTCGCGGATAATCCTCTCTCGAGACTCGTTAAACTCCGTCAGCTCGCAAGTGGTCATATTAAAACGGAGTCGGAATTAATACCGGTCCGGTGTAATAAGATCGATATACTCCGCGAGATAATCGAGGGATACGAGGACGATAAAAAGCTCGTGATTTTCGCAGAGTTCAGATATTCGATTAATTTGATATGTGAGTTACTTATTAATATGGATATCCGTTTCGAGGTCCTCGACGGCGACCAAAAGGATAAAACGGTTTGGAGACGTTTCCAGGATGATCCGGAGATCCGCGTTATTGTCTGCCAGTATCAGACGGCCGCGGCCGGGATAGATCTATACGCGAGCGATACGATTATTTATTATGAGCCTACTCTCCGGAGTAATCTCCTCGAGCAGAGTCGCGACCGGATCCACAGGCGCGGACAGGTTAACCGGTGCTCGTATATCCATTTAATAACACGCGGCACCGTTGAGGTCGATATATATCGAGCGCTCGCCGGTTATCAGGATTTCAGCGAGAAATTATTTACTGAATACATGACTCAATACAGACGATCATACACAAAATAATTTTTTTAATCTAAGTTAACGAAAAATCGTTACAATTAACGAGCAGGTGTTAACATGAATATTTTAATTTATGATATCGAGGTTTTTAAATACGATTGGATCGTCGTATTTAGACGGCCGGACGGTATAAGTAATCCGACGGTTATCCATAACGATAATCATCATTTACGACTTTTATTAGATCAGGCGGGCGTTGTGCTCGGCGGTTTCAATAATAAACATTATGACGACTGGATCCTCTTAACTATGATAAACGGCGGCGATCCGGAGCGCGTGAAAGATCATAACGATTTTATAATCGGCGGTGGTAACGGGTGGGACTATCCGTTTATACAGTTTCAGAAAAAGCCGTTTAAATCGTTCGATCTCCGGGATGATATTCCCGATAAGGGCCTCAGTTTAAAAGCGATTGAGGGTAATTTAAATCTCCCGATCGTCGAGAGTTCGGTCCCGTTTGATATTGACCGGCCGTTAACTGAGGACGAGCTCCAGGAAGTAATCTATTACTGTATTAACGACGTAAACGCGACGATCCGACTTTACCAGGAGCGCGAGGAGTATTTAACGAGTAAAAAGATCGTCGGCGATATGTACGGCGTTCCGGTCGAGGAGGCGCTCAGTTTAACCAATGCGAAATTATCCGCGCGGGTCCTGGGTGCGAAAGCGGTCGAAAGATCCGACGAGCGCGAGTATACGATCCCGAGTAATCTCGATCAGGATCTTATACCGGAACCGGTTTTTAATTTCTTTATGCAGATCCGCGACTTATCTATCCCGGATACTAAATTATTTGGAACCGGTAAAGAGGGATCTAAAGGTATGACGCTCGACGTATGGATCGAGACGGCCGCCGGCCGGTGTCCGGTTACGTACGCCTGGGGCGGCGTTCATGGAGCTAAACCGGCGTATCAGATCGAGGCGACCGAGGACCGGTTAATCGTAAACTATGACGTTGCGAGTCTATATCCTAACAGTATGATTAATTTCGGGTATTGTTCTCGGAGTATGGAGGATCCGAAAGCGTACGAGAATTTAGTCCGGACCAGGCTCGCCGCGAAAAAGGCCGGCGATAAAGAAAAGGCGTCCGCTCTTAAACTGGTAGTTAATACGGTTTATGGCGCTATGTTAAACAAATATAACGATCTCGCGGATCGGTGGGCCGGTCGTTCGGTGTGTATCTCTAATCAATTGGCTATGACTCAGCTCCTCGTTATGCTCTCTCAGAGGTGCGAGACGATCGATTTTATTAACATTAATACCGATGGTATCATGTTCGCGATCGATCGCTCAGAGGACGCGGTCGCCTCTCAAATTGTCGCCGAGTGGAGCGAGGTAACGCGGTTCGAAATGGAGCGGGACGATTTCGCTAAGATCTATCAAAAGGACGTTAATAATTACGTCGGTATTAAAACCGATGGAAAGATGAAAACAAAAGGCGGTTTCGTTTCGCTGTATAACGGCGGGAGTTTTAAATCGAACAGTCTCGCGATCGTCGATAAAGCGGTCGTCGAGTTCCTGGTCAACGGGACGCCGATCGAGGATACGATTAAAAACGCGACGGATATTTTCGATTTTCAGCGGATCGAGAAAACCGGGAGCACGTTCGAGGGTGCGTATCATTATATCAATAATGAAAAAGTCAGGCTCCAAAAGGTTAATCGAATTTACGCCGTTAAAAATAAGGCGTACGGGAAAGTCGTTAAAGGTAAATGGATCACAGAAAAGAGAAAAAAGGATCCGGATACCGGGAAAATGATCCCGACGCCGGTCGATCCTCCGGTATGGCAAGAGTCAACGATCCCGGATTGTCCTTTACACGCGTACGTTGACAATGAAAATGTTTTAAAGCTCGAGGATCTCGATCTCGAGTATTATATCGATCAGGCGAAAAACCGGATCGATAAGTATATCAACCTCGACCGAAAAGTCGAGACTCGCTTAAAGAAAATAGAGGAGGTTATTAAGATTATGCCTACGAAAACAAACACTCAGACAGAGCCGACCACCGATTGGAAATCGAAAAATATCCATGAAAAACTGATCGAGGCGCGGATCCGGTTCGCCGCCGCCAATGTGAAAAAGACAGGCATTAACCGTTACGCCGAATTTAAGTATTTCACGCTCGAGGATATTATCCCGATTAAGAATCAGATTTTTAAAGAGCTCGGCCTCGTGGATACGATCCGGTTTATCGATGATATGGCATTATTGACGCTGTATAACGTCGATGATCCGAACGATAAGTATCTCGCGTTTGAGAGTCAGACCGCGCCGGATGAGTCATTGATTAAAAACCCGATCCAAAAGGTCGGAGCCGTTCAGACGTACGTTAGACGGTATCTCTATATGTTAATGCTTGATATTGTCGAGGTGGATATTATCGACGAGACGAGCGGAAAAACTGAGGAGCTGAAAAAACCTAACCGGCCGGCGTCTCCGGAAAAGCGCGAGGAGGTTAAAAAAGAGTTGATCGATGAGGACGGCGACGCGTCCGAGGTGCAGATCAAAAGCATTAAAAACGGACTTAAAAAGCTCCGGGCAAAGGATGAGGCTAACGAGCCGTACGTTAAAGGGATCGTTAAAAAGATTAAAGCCGGACTTAAAAAGGCCGAGGCCGAGGAGATCCTCCTCGAGATCAGCGAAAAAGTAAAGTCATAATTTTTTTTAATCAAAGTTAACGAAAATCCGTAATCAGTGGAGGTATTAACGGTATGGAGTTTTTAACAGATAACCGGATCAAAGTTGATCCGCCAAAACGACCGAAAAAAATAACCGGTACCAGGTTCGCGACAATTCTCGGTCTTAACGCCTGGGCGACTCCGTTTAATGCGTGGTGCGCGATTACCAGGACGTACGAGGATCCGTTCGAGGATACCGTTTACACGATCGCCGGTAAAGTGATCGAGCCGAAAGTTATCGAGTATCTCAATGACGTTATGTTTATGGAGCTGAAAAGTCCGACGGACGTATACGGCCCGGATTACTTTAAAAAAACCTGGGGCGACTTTTTCCCGGATAACGACAAGCTCGGCGGCATGTGGGACGCGATCGGGGACGATTTCGTCGTCGAAATTAAGACGACCAAACGCGCGGAGGATTGGGCGGAAGATGTTCCGATTTATTACAAGATCCAGGCGGCATTATACGCGTATCTCCTCGGCATGGATAACGTCGTCGTGACGGTCTCATTTTTAGAGGAGAAAGATTATACCGATCCGGAGAAGTTCGAGCCGTCTTATAAAAATACTAAGATTTACGAGTTTAAACTCTCGGAGGCGTTTCCTGAGTTCGAAAGCGCGTTTATTCTGCCGGCGGTCCGGTTTTGGGAGAGGTACGTCGAGACGGGGATCTCGCCGGTATTTGACGAGAAAAAGGACGCCGAGATTTTAAAGGCGCTCCGTAAAAACACGGTCACGCCGGACGATAAAGGGATCGCGAAACTGATCGCCGAGGCGGACCGGATCCAGGCGTCGATCGATAAGGCCGAGGCAAAGCTCGCCGACAAAAAGAGCCGTCTTAAAGAGATCGACAAGATCGTTAAAAACTATATGTCCGGACAATTCCGGGACGGAGATAAAAAGGTCGAGATCGCCGGTAAAAAATATACCTGGACTCTCTCGAAATCGATCCGGAAAACGGTCGATAATGACGCGCTTAAAGAGGACGGTATCTATGAGGATTATTTAAAAGAGTCCGAAACAATGACTCTCAAAAAATCAGTAATTGAGGAGGTGTAATTATGGATGAAAGATACGGCGTTTTAATTGTCAACGGTGTAAGAATACCGGCCGTGATTGAATCAATTGAATTGTCAGGATATGATCCGGCGAGGTACGTTTTAAGATCACTCGAGCCGCTTTCTTATGGGTATTTAAAGGATTTTCTTTCAGTTCCTAAGATTGAAAACGTTGTTTTTAACGGTCCCGCGACCGTCGTTATTTGGAAAGACGGGACTAAAACCGTCGTTAAATGTCAGGCCGGAGATACGTACTCGAAAGAGCTCGGTCTCGCTATGTGTATCGCTAAAAGGGCGCTCGGTAATAAGGGTAATTATTACGACGTATTCAAACAATATTTAGGATCTGAGGAGGCGTCTTAAATTGCTATATTCCGAGATCGTATCGGGCGTTAATAAATTCCGGTCGATATATGGAGTCCCGCCGAATAGTTTAACGGTTGGCTCTAATGTCGCTCATGAGCTGAGGCAGTTCGCGAAATATACGATGATCTTTAAACCGATCAAAATCGACGAGCGCGGAAATTTAACGCTTTATACGATACCGATAACCGTTAATTATGAGTATCCCGATATGATCGAGATCTCTTTAAAAATGAAATTGGAGGTTTAAACAATGGCGAAAATTAAATTATCTGAGGGCGGTTTTACTCTGATCCCGGAGGGCGTGACGACGTTTAAGATCGTCGACGTCGAGTATAACGAGGGTTTCGGTAAAATGAAAATCAATATGCAGACCAAAAGCGGCGCGAAACATACGGAGACGTTTACGCTCCTGGATAAAAACGGAGAGGTAAACGAGGGAGCTCTTAAAGCGTTCTCTTATTTCGCTAAGACGGCGCTTAATAACTACGAGCTCGACGAAATCGACGAGACGGATCTCGTCGGGTGCTATATTACCGCGACCGTAAAACATGAGGATTTCGAATTTACGAAAGGTCCGCGGGCCGGTCAGATGGGAAAAAGCGCTCGATTAAATGATTATACCGTCGCCGCCGGTTTTGGATCCGGAGAATCCAAGTATCAGGATAAGGGCGTCGAGGACGACGATCTCGACGATTTCCTCAATGATTAAACCGGAGAAAAAGCTCCAGGATAAAGCGATCCGTTACCTGAGAGATCGAGGTATTTATTACCTCAATCTCTACGGGGACGGCCGGAGCGGTAAAGGTAAACCGGATTTAATCGTATGCCTCCGCGGTCAGTTCGTCGCGTTTGAGCTTAAAGTCGGCGCGAACGGTCTCCAGGACGATCAAATAATACATAAGCGGAGGATCGAACGATCCGGCGGGCGTCATTATACGCCGTATTCGATATCAGAATTTATACAGATTATACAGAGGTTAGAACATGAACAAAACAATTAAACAGGTCGATTTTAACGAGGCGATCGAGCTCACGAAAGCGGGCGAACAGGTCCTCGCGATTACGGTCATTAAAAAGCCGTCAATTAAGGCGTTTCGTAATCTTTTAATCAGTGAGGCCGTATCGGGTAATTATATTTTTCAGTGTGTCGAGGGTGGATCGGATGAGTGAATTATTATATTTTGACTCGGACGGTAATAGGATGGATCCGCCGGACGATCCGGTAAATCATCCCGCGCATTATACCGACGGGTCGATCGAGGTTATCGATTTTATCGAGGATAAAAATCTCGGTTTTCATTTAGGTAACGCGGTTAAATATATCGCTCGCGCCGGTAAAAAGGATCCGGAGAAAACGATCGAGGATCTAAAAAAAGCCGTTTGGTATCTTAACCGGCGTATCGCTCAGCTCGAGAGGTGACAAAATGAAAGATTTAGAGTTTACGTTTAATTATAAAGATTACGCGCTCCAGGCGTGTCCGGCGCGACTCGTCCGGTTTTCCGACGATGAGAAAAACGAAACGATCGATTTTATGAAGTCCTACACGCGCGAGGAGGACGGCCGCGTTTTGTGGTATTCTCTCGGCTATTTCACGCGGGGGACCGATGGGTATTCGTTTCAGTTTGTAGGATCCCGGCCGTTTGAGGATATCACGCTCGAGGATCTTCCGGTTTTGTGGGTGGCGTTAAAATCCGCTCAGACAATACTCGATAATTTTTTCGAAATAACGAAAAACTAACTAAGAGGGTGAGATCGTGCAGTATATCATTTTAGACGATCAGAAACGGGCGACTCACAAGTTTAAAGACGGCGTCGGCGCGAAAACCTGGGACGAGGTCAAGGATTTCGATAATATCGGTATGATCGTCCCGGCGCCGTTTATCGTTCTCGATTTCGACACGAAATCAGACGCCGCGATCATGCTTAAGATTATCGAGGCGCTCGATCTGAAATGTCGCATAATGCAAACGACGCGCGGTATTCATGTATGGTTTAGGTCCGTGGAGCCGTGGAAGAATTTTAAAAAAACTCGACTCGCGATCGGTATTTACTCGGATTGTCGCTCTCACAGTAAAAACGCATACGTCAAAATAAAGGACGGCGGAAAAATGCGCGAGTGGATCCGGGATATACCGGCCGAGGAGATCCAGGGCGTTCCGCGGTGGTTATATCCGGTCAGTAATCCCGGTCATAAATTCGAGTTTAAAGGTATGACAGACGGCGACGGCCGTAATCAGGAGCTTTTTAATTATATCGTTTACCTCCAAAAAAAAGGATTTAACCGCGACGAGATTAAAGAGGCGATCGAAGTTATTAACGAGTATGTGTTCGAGGATCCTCTGCCGGCGTATGAGATCGCTACAATCTGCCGGGATGAGGCGTTTAAACCGGATGAGGAGATCGCGGAGCAGACGAAAAAAACAGTCGCCTTTAAACATAATGAGTTCGGGGATGAGTTAATCGCCGCCTATCATATCATTACGGTTAACGGTCAGTTATACGTTTATGAAAACGGATATTATCAACAGGACGAGCGGATTATCGAGCGGAAAATGATCGAATTATTTCCGGCAATTAAACAGACTCAGCGGTCGGAAGTCCTCGCCTATATCCGAATTAAAACGCATGTAAAAAGCGAGGATATAAAGGTCAATCCGTACATTATCAATCTGATAAATACGAGGTACGATATCCGGTCCGGTCAATGTCTCGAGTTTTCGCCGGACGTGATCGAGTTCGATCGGATCCCGGTCGTATATGATCCGTCGGCGTATTGTTCGGATCTCGATAAAATGTTAAATCGCGTATTCGTGGGAGATCGTGAGGTTATTAATTTGTTCGAGGAAATGGTCGGATATTGCCTCATAAAATCGAGCAGATATCAAAGGGCCTTTATCCTGGTCGGATCCGGATCCAATGGTAAAAGTACGATCCTCGATCTGATCGAGGAATTTCTCGGACCGAGGAATTACTCCTCTCTCCCGCTCGAAAAAGTAACAGATCGGTTTAATACGGCCGAGCTTGAAAACATGCTCGCTAATATCGGCGACGATATCGATAATATCGCGATTAAAGACTCCGGAACACTTAAAAAAATGATCTCCGGCGAGTCGATAACCGTCGAGCGAAAAGGCGAACGACCGTTTAAACTGAGTCCGTACGCGACGCATATTTACAGCGCGAACGCGATCCCGCGCTCATTGGATAAATCCGAGGGGTTTTATCGCCGTTGGTTATTCGTTCCGTTCAATGCGAAATTTTCGAGCTCAGATCCGGATTATGATCCGTTAATATTCGATAAGATCACGACGGAGAAAGCTCTGTCTTATCTGTTAAACGTCGCGATCCGCGGCGCGACCAGGTTAATTAAACGAGGACGGTTTACAGAGCCTCAGATCGTTAAGGAAGTTCTCGAGCGCTATAAAACGGAAAACTCGACGACGCTCTCCTGGATCGATGATAAAGGACTCGACGAGGAGTATTTTCTCGAAAACTCGACCGATAAGCTATACGGCGATTTTACGGATTGGTGTAAGGTCTCCGGGATCCGGTCGAACAGTGTTACCGGGAAAAAGACGTTTTATAAAGAGATCATTTATAAATTTGATTTCGAGGATAAACCAAAACAGCGCGGCGACGGAAAACGGTATTTTGTAGTGAAAATAGATTAAGAGGTCAAAAATGATTGAGTTTGTAGGAAAAATCGAGGAGGACGATCTTTATAAGATCGATCAAAAAATTATATCGTGGCTTAAAAGTCGGGAGCTCGTAAGATGTAAAAATTGTCGTTATTATGATCCTCGTAATTTATGGTGTTTTAAATTTCTCGAGTATATGACCGGCGACGACTTTTGTAGTAAAGGAACAATATTGGAGTAAATAATATGACATGTCCAAAATGTGAGAGAAAAACAACAGTAACAGAGAGTCGACTCGCGAACGATCAGGGCGAGGAGGTCCGCGTCCGGCGTCGGAGGTGCAAATATTGCGGGAAAACGTTTTTTACGATCGAGTACGAGATCGAGTACGCTCAGGGGTTAGATCTGATTAGTCAATATTGGAGAGTCGATAAATGATTATTATCGGTATCGGGATCCTCCTCGGTTTGATCGTTGTTATGTGTGTTCTCGGAGGGTCAGGTCATATCGATCGAGCTCGCGAGGATGAGGAGCAGATCCGTTATTTAGAGGAATGGAGGTTAAAGCATGAGACGCGCAAACATTATAAAAATTGATTCTGATAGATTGAAAGAGGCTTTTAATAAACGGGAGTTATACATAATCTCGGACGTGTCTCGGAAGTTGGGTTTTGAAAAATCGTATTTCAGTAAGTTTGTAAACGGCGATCGTGACACTATGCCGTTAAACGCGGTTATATTACTCGAGACGGTATACGGGATTAAACGCGCGGAGTTTTGCGAGATCTCCGAGGAGGTACCGGCGGAGGATCCGGTTTTACAGATCCGCGAGTTTATCCAGGCGGTCGGTCGGAATAACGAGGCTCACGGTTTTAGGACCGTAAACAACAGACCGACGGATTTCGTCGCGCTCATTCATTCCGAGGTATCGGAGATCCTCGAGGAGTTTAGGGCCGGTCACTCGCCGACCGAAACATATTACCGCGAGGATGGTAAACCGGAGGGCGTTCCGGCCGAGCTCGCCGACGTGATAATACGTTGTTTCGATATGGCGGATTACTACGGGATCGATCTCGAGGCGGCAATCATTGAAAAGCATAATTATAATAAAACGCGGCCGTATTTGCATGGAAAGGAATTTTAAACATGTACAAACCATACGAGCCGGATCTCGATCATAAAATCAACGTCTGTATGAAATGTAAATACAGTAAATCGTTTTATCACGACGGATTTAGAAATCCGAATCGAGCCGGATCTGTTTATTGTGACTATCTGTTAATGACCGGACAATCGAGACCGTGTCCGGCGGATCAGTGTACGGTATTCGAACCGAGGCCAGTTAATGAAAAATTTAAAAGAGGTCCGGGGATTATTATTTAATGGAGGTAATAAAATGTTTCAGACTATGATTACTATTATCGCGACCGTTATCGCTATGTTAATTATTGGATTGGGTGTTACTTTACTCCGGCGCCGGCGGGCGATCCGTAAACATGATGAGTACAGAGATCAATTTCTCGCGAATTATATCGAGGCGAGCGAGTGTTTTAACAAACATAGACGGCCGCGTCGAGTATCGGAAAACCGTAAATAATTATCGAAAAAACAATAACAAAAACTTTTCGTTTTTCTGTTATGATTTTGTGATTTTGTTATTTTAATAAGCATGTATAATTTTTGTATAAGTCAAATATAACAAAAACTTTTTGTTATTTTTCCGATTTTGTTATAGTTTTTGTTATGGCCTCAGCCGTTGAAATTACTGGATTCTTATATGAAATATAACATAATAACATAATTTTTTCTAATTTATATAATATATAAATAATATATATAAATATATATATAAAGAAATAATAAAAAATAAAATATATAAGAAAATGCAAAAGTTTTTGTTATTTTGTTATATCCATATTTTAGGAGGTGACGTAATGACCGCGGATATGGTCAATGAGCTCGATCGGCGGAAAAGAATATTAAAACGATATAAACGTAACGCGGCTATGATCGATCGTCTCTCTGAGAAATTGGAGGAGCTGAATAACAGAATATACTCTCTCCGATCTCCCGGTTTATCCGATATGCCTCGAGGCGGCGAGCCGATCAGGGCCGAGGATCTGATCGCGGATAAACTAATACTTGAACAGAGGATCGAAAGACTTAATGTAAAAGGTCAGGCGTTACGCTCCGAGTTATTGGATTTAATTGATAACCTGGATGATCCCAGGTACGCCGAGATCCTCGAGCGGTTCTTTATCGACCGGGAGGATTTCGATACCATAGCAAATGAGACAGGGTATACCGTCCGTCATGTGATCCGGTTATATTCCGAGGGTATATTATCAATGTCACTATAATGTCAGTAATATGTCACTGATAAAACAGGGGGCGCCCGCTTATAATAATAGCGTGGATCGATGGGAGTTAATTGTCCGATAGGATCAATTTCTTTGTGTTTTAATTCAAGCCTCCACACTTATAACCGTTAAGGCTCCGGCGTTTTGTCGGAGTCTTTTCGCATTTAAAGGATGAGACCATGTTATTAAAATCGTGTAGTAAATGCGGGAATCTCATACCATACGGCCGGAAGTATTGCGAGGCTTGTACTAAGATTGTACAGACTCAGCGGGCCGAGAGGTTGGCAAAGTCTAAGAGGGAGAGTGACCGCAGGTATAACAAGGGGCGGGATCCCAGGTATACCGCGTTTTATCGGGGCAAGGCGTGGAGGCGGTTGGCTCGTCAGCGGATCCAGGACGACGGGTATCGGTGCGCTAAGTGCGGAGCAATAGCGACCGAGGTCGATCATATCGAACCGATACAAACGCCGGCCGGTTGGGATCGTCGGTATGATTACGATAACTTACAATCGTTATGTGTTCGGTGTCATAATGAGAAACACAATCGATTTAAAAAGAGAAAATGAATTGCACATATACCCGAGACGCCCGTATATGCGTTTTAAGAGGCTTTATATATGTATAGGTGTAATTTATCGATAAAACGTTTTAAACGTGTTAATTAACGAAATTACGAGCTCTCACGGGTAGGGGTGGGCAAAATTCTACCGACTATTCGGGGGACAA